>Ga0207781_1000002_pt1 | contig 46551 bp, 45 predicted proteins | sample LuqExpMetageno51_FD_187809 | JGI IMG/M metagenome (GOLD analysis project Ga0207781, IMG submission 187809) | Tropical forest soil microbial communities from Luquillo Experimental Forest, Puerto Rico - Sample 51 (SPAdes) | ecosystem: Environmental > Terrestrial > Soil > Tropical forest ...
GGCGAGCCGCTCGGCCTCAGCCCTGGCACCAGAGATGATGCCCTCCGCCTCGCGCTCGGCCTCGCCGCGCTTCTTCTGGTACTCGGCGAGCAGTTGCGCCGCCTCGTCCTTCAGCCGACGCGCTTCGTCGAGCTCGGCCTTGATGCGGGCGGTGCGGTCGTCGAGCGCCTTCGCGATCGAACGATACGCACCGATATAGCCGAGCAGCCCGAGAAAGATGATGAACGCGAATGCGACCCAGACTTCCGCTTCCAAGAAGATTTCCGACAGCATCGCGTCAGCCTTTCAGCACGGAGCCGACCGCATCGCTCACGGCCTGATCGCCCGGTGCCTTGCCGGCGAGCCGCTCGACGATCGCACGGGCCGCGTCCTCGGCAATGCCGCGGACATTGCTCATCGCGGCTTGCTTAGTGGCCGCAATGGTTTTCTCGGACTCGGCCAAACGGCGATTAAGGTCGTCCTCTAGCACCTTCCGGCGCGCATCCGCCTCGGCCATCTGCTTCTCGCGCGTTTCGTTGGCGATCGCCTGCGCGCGACCGCGCGCGTCGGCGAGCGCCTTCTCATACGCAGCGATGGCGGCTTCGGATTGCTCCTTCAGCCGTCCGGCCTCGGCGACGTCGTCCGAGATGCGCTTCTGCCGGTTTTCGATGATCGCGCCGACGCGCGGCAGCGCCCAGCGCGACATCAGGACGTAAAGAGCAACGAAAGCGATAACGAGCCACACGAGCTGCGAGGCGTAAGTTTGCGAATCGAAGGGCGGGAACGTGCCCTTGTGCTCGCTCGACGGTATCGCCTCGGTCGTCGTGTGGGTCGTCTCTGCCATCGTCAACTCCAGCCTCTACTGACTCGCGCTTAGAGGGCGAACAGCAGCAAGAGCGCGATCAGCAGCGAGAAGATGCCGAGCGCTTCGGTGATGGCGAAGCCGAAGATGAGGTTGCCGAACTGGCCCTGAGCGGCCGACGGGTTACGCAGCGCGGCGGCGAGATAGTTGCCGAAAATGATGCCGACGCCGACGCCCGCGCCGCCCATGCCGATGCAGGCGATGCCCGCGCCAATATATTTCGCAGCAACCGGATCCATAACTCAGCTCCTTCTCGAGTTTTCGCGTTTTGCGGTGCGGACCTCAATGGCCCGGGTGAATCGCATCGTTCATGTAGATGCAAGTGAGGATGGCGAAGACGTAGGCCTGCAGGAACGCGACCAGCGCCTCAAGCGCGAACAGGATGACGACGAGCAGGAACGGCAGGATGCCGGCGATCCAGCCGATGACGCCGAGCCCGGTGCCAAGCAGGATGATGAAGCCGGCGAAGACCTGCAGCGTGATGTGGCCTGCCAGCATGTTCGCGAACAGACGTACGCTGTGCGAGATCGGCCGCGAGATGAAGGACAGGATCTCGATCGCGACGATCAATGGCAGGATATAGATCGGTACGCCCTTCGGCACGAAAATATTGAAGAAGTGAAAGCCGTTTCGGTAGAGGCCGTAAATGATCACAATGAGGAAAACGGTGATCGCCATCGCCGCGGTGATGATGATGTGGCTTGTCACCGTGAAGGCGAAGGGGATGAGGCCGAATACGTTGAGGCACAGCACGAACATGAACAGCGTGAACACGAAGGGGAAGAATCTCATGCCTTCGTGGCCGGCCGACGAGCGCACGGTCGTGGCGACGAATTCGTAGGAGAGTTCGGCGGCCGACTGCAGCCGCGACGGTACGAGGCTTCGCTTCGACGTTCCGAGGATCAGAAACGCGGTCAACGCGATGACTGCGAGCAGCATGAATGCCGCTGAGTTGGTGAAGACGATCTCAGTGTTGCCGATCTTGGCGACCGGGAACAAGTCGACGATCTTAAATTGATGAATGGGATCGACAGTCATGTGCTTAGGTCGAAATCTCTAATCGTCCAAACGCCGCTGCGGAGCGACTCCCGCCGCCCGCATCACATTCAACACCCCGGCTGCAAAACCGAGCAGCAGGAACACGATCAGGCCCCACGGGCTCGAGCCCAGCCATCGGTCGATGAGCCAGCCGAGCCCCGCTCCCACCAGCACGCCGCCGACCAGTTCGGTCGACAGCCGGAAACCGCGGGCAAATGCCGAGGTGTCGATACCTTGCCGAGAACCTACGTCGTTTTCGGACGGGCGGTTCGCGGATGCGATCCGTTCGCCGAGACGCTGGAGCCTCGCGGAGAGTTGAGCCTCGTCGTCCGGCGGTTCTTCCCGTTTGCCACTCTTGCGCGTGTCGTCAGCCATGCTTGCGACTCGCGCGTTTTGGTGGTCACCCGTGTAGTTCCGCCGCCCTCAAAGCCGCGCGGACCATACTGGTGCGACTCAGGCGAGTCAAGAAACCGCCATTCTCAGTTAAGCGTTTGACTTGCATACAGAAATGTTCGATTTGCAAACAGGCTGGAGCACTCCCCGGCCGCCGAATTCGCCGCTTCCGTCAAGACATTGCCCGTTTCGTCGCGAACGCTGTTGAGGGCAATGCTATTGTCTGCCCCGACGCGGATAAATGGAGAGGGAGCAAATGCGGATTTCGGCGCTGATCGTGCTGGCGGTTGTGAGTTGCGCCGCACTTGCCGCGCGGGCGGACGACGCTGCGCCTTCGACGCCAGCCGCTCCTATCGCGGCGGAACAGCCGGCCCAATCTGCGCCGCAGAAGAGCGCCACGGAGCCGGCGCCTACCTCCGCCGAGGAAAGCAAAGCCGACAAACAGTCGTCTGCTGAAGCCAAATCGGCGACACACTCGAACTCCGGCCGGTTTGGCTTCGAGCGCACCGACGATGGTTTTCTGCGTTTCGACTACCAGACTGGTCAGGTCGCTTTCTGCAATGGGCGTCTGGACGGCTGGGCATGCCAACCGGTGCCGGAAAACCATGCCGCACTGGAACGCGAGCTCGAGCAGCTGCGCGCGGAAGTGGCCGATTTGAAAAATCAGATCCAGGCCCTCAGGGAGCCATCGCGCCCGGTCCCTCCTGAAACCGTGCCGCCGAGCAAGACGCCGGCCGCTCCGCCGACGAATGCGGAGAAAGGCGGCGATCTGACCTTTTCCATTCCCGGCCGTGAGCACATTTCGCGCGCCGCCAGCGCCGTGCAGGACGCTTGGCAGCATTTCGTCGATCTGGTGATCGGGCTGACGAACGACATCCGGCGCAAGACCGGAGCGTGATCCGTGGCGGGACGGCTGTCGCGCATCGACACGGCGCAGCCAGATCTCATTGCTCGTGCGACTTTGCGCATCGATACGCCCGGGCCGGCGCTGATTGAAATCACTCACGACGCGGCGCAATTCCTAAATCAGAGTGGAGCCGGCGACGGCGCGCTGACCGCCTTCGTGCGGCATACGTCCGCCTCCCTCACGATCCAGGAAAATGCCGATCCGGACGTCCGCCGCGATCTGCTAACGGCGCTTCAGCGGCTCGCGCCCGAAAATGCCGGCTGGGTGCACGACACCGAAGGTCCCGATGATATGCCGGCGCACATCAAGGCGATGCTGACCGGCGTTTCGCTCAGTGTGCCGGTGAGCAGCGGCCGCATGGTGCTCGGGACGTGGCAGGGCCTGTATCTGGTCGAACACCGCCGCGCGCCGCATGCGCGCGAGATCGTGCTGCAGTTCATTGGACGCCGTAGCTAGGCTCCCGCTCGCTCAGGCGAGACAGGCGCTCTCATCCTATAGTATGAGACTCAATGGGGATGGGAAACGCCGTGCCGGCGCAGCGAGGTTCCAAATTGAGCGATGATGTTCAGTACCGGCTGGTGATTGCGGATGATCATCCGCTGTTCCGCGGCGCGTTGCGCGCGGCAGTCTCCGCGTTGTTGCCGAACGCCGAGATCACCGAAGCCGGAACATTCGACGAGGTAGTCAACCTCCTCGAGCGCGGGACGGAGGTCGACCTCGTCCTACTCGATCTCGCGATGCCCGGCGCGCGCGGCTTTTCGGGGCTGATGTATCTGCGAGCGCAATATCCGGGCGTGCCGGTCGCGGTCGTCTCGGCCAACGACGATCCGGCCGCGATCCGGCGCTGCATGCAGATCGGCGCCTCCGGGTTTATACCGAAGACGCTCGGCATCGACGGCATGCGCACCGCGATCTCCAAAATCCTCGGCGGCGGAGTGTGGACTCCACCCGATGTCGACCTGGCGCAGGCGGCGGACGTGGAGACCGCGGAGCTGATGGCAAGGATGGCAACATTGACGCCGCAGCAGGTCCGCGTGCTCATGATGCTGTCGGAAGGACTGCTCAATAAGCAGATCGCCTATCAGCTCGGCGTCTCGGAAGCGACGGTGAAGGCGCACGTCTCGGCGATTCTGCAGAAGCTGGGTGTCGAAAGCCGTACGCAGGCGGTGATCGCGGCGGCGAAAATCGAGGCCGGCCAGTTCCCGCACGCTGGCGTCGAGGGCTGAGCGCGCCTACTCCGCTGCGGCGATCCGCAGCACGCGCCACTGCGCGAGCAGCGCGCGCAGGGCGGCCGGCTTCACCGGCTTGTGCAGAAGCTGGATGCCGAGGGCGCGCGCCTGTTCGCGCACTGCGACGGTACGATCGGCAGTGATCATGATCGCGGGGAGGTCGCCGCAGCGCTCGCGCAGGCGCACGATGGCGTCGATGCCATTGCCGCGGTCGAGGTGATAATCGACCAGCAAGCCGCTCGGGACGAGCGCGCTCGTTTCGAGTGTCGCCAGCGCCTCGTCGAGACCGGGCGCCTTCAGCACCGCGCAGCCCCAGCTGCTGAGCAACGTCTCCATACCGTCAAGCACCGCTGGCTCGTTATCGATACAGAGCACAGTAGTGCCCGCGAGCTGACCCGGATGCACGCGCTTGTCGTCGCGCGCTGGAAGCTCGACCGGCGCTGCGTTCGACAACGGAACGGTGACGGAGAAATGCGAGCCACGGCCCGGCTCGGAGCGCACGTCAACGCTGCTGCCAATCACGCGCGCCACGCGCTCGACGATCGAGAGACCAAGCCCCAAGCCGCGCGCGATCTTCGCGCCGTCGTCGAGCCGCCTGAATTCTTGGAAGATCTCGCGCTGCCGCGCACCCGGGATACCGACGCCGGTATCATGCACGTCAATTCGAAGCGCCCCGCCAGCGCGGCGGCAGCCGATCAGCACCTGCCCCGCGGGCGTGTATTTGATCGCGTTCGACACGAGGTTCTGAATCAGTCGGCGCAGCAGCCGCCGGTCAGAGCGAACAACGGCCGAGCATGGCACGTAAGTCAGCCCGAGTCCCTTCGCAGCCGCCATCGGCGCGAATTCCAATTCGATCTGACGCAGCAGTTCGTCGATGCGGAAGCTAATAAACTCCGGCCGCATCGCCCCGCTGTCGAGCCGTGACATGTCGAGCAGCGCGCCGAAAATCTCCTCCACCGCATCGAGCGAAGCGTCGATGTTCTCGACCAGCTTGCGGTCATCCTGAGGGCGGCGCTCGAGCAGGCTGGTGACGTAGAGCCGCGCCGCATTAAGCGGCTGCAGGATGTCGTGGCTGGCCGCCGCGAGAAATTTGGTTTTCGAGACGTTGGCTGCTTCCGCCTCGCCTTTCGCGCGCGCCAGCGCGACGTTGAGGCGCGTGAGTTCTTCCGTACGCTCCCGCACGCGCTTTTCGAGCGTCTCGTTCGCCCGCTCCAGCGCCTCGGCCGCTTCGACACTCGCCGTGATGTCCGTGTAGGTCGTGACGATGCCGCCGTCAGGCATGCGGTTGGCGCGCGCTTCGATCACGGTGCCGCGCGCGGCGAAGCGCTCCAGGAACGGCTCGCCGCCGGAGATATAGAGGTCCAGTTGGTCGCGCACGAACGGCTCGATGCGGTCGGCCGCCAGATCGCCGCGCCTGCCGTTGAAGCGCAGGATGTCTGCGAGCTCGATACCGGCGCGGATCAAGCTCGGCGGCAGATCGAGCAATTCGCCGAACTGCCTATTCCAGCAGATCAGTTGCAAATCCTTGTTGAAGACGGCGACGCCTTGGCGCACGTGATCGACGGCAGTCTGCAGAACTTCGCGATTGTACTGGATCGCTGCACTCGCATCGTCGAGCAGCTTGAGGGCCGCTTTGCTCGACACGGCGCGTTTGCGCAGCAGCAAGGACAGCACGAGGCGCGAGGAAGCGGCGCCGATCGCAGAGGCCAGGATGTGCTCGGCATGGCGGACGAGACGAACGTCTGCCTCTTCCTTCGGCTCGAGGCTGATGCGCTGGGCTGCGGCGAAACTATCGAACGCCGCACGCATCCGTTCCTGCCCTAGATAGCGCGCGACCGTCTCGGTCAATTCCTCCACCGTGACGGATGAGCGCCAGAGCCGGAACGTCGGCGCGATCGGCGCAAGATCGCTTGGCACGAAAGTGTTTGCCTGCAGGCGCTCAATCGCGGTCGGCTCACGCCATAGCGATACGCCGATATAGGCGAGGATGTTGACGCCGAGGCTCCAGAGTACGCCGTGCACCAGATGCGAGAGTTCGAGCCCGAGCAGGTGTTGCGGACGCAAGAGCGCGAGGCCGAGCGGACCATCGGTCAGCACGCGCTGGCCGAGCACGCCGATGTCGGCGAAGGTCGGCAGCAGCAGCGTATAGCCCCAGACCAGAATGCCCGCGCTCATCCCGGCGATGGCCCCGGCAGCCGTTGCGCGACGCCAGAACAAGCCGCCGAAGAAAGCCGGGGCGAGCTGCGCGATCGCCGCGAACGACAGAAGCCCGATCGACGCAAGCTGCGCCTCGCCCGCCGAGCGGTAGTAGAGATACGCGAGCAGCAGGATCGCGAAGATCGCGATCCGCCGCACGATCAGCAGCATCGAACCGAGGTTCTCGCCCTTCGTTACCAGCGCGGAACGGCGCTGCAGGAAGAGCGGCATCACGATGTCGTTCGACACCATGATCGACAGCGCGACCGATTCGACGATCACCATCGCCGTCGCCGCCGAAAGACCGCCGACGAATGCCGTGATCGTCAGCGCGCTTGCGCCGCTGAACAGGGGCAGCGCCAGCACGAACATGTCACTGTCGACTTCGCCCGGCGCGAAGCTGAGCAGGCCAGCGACCGCGATCGGCACCACGAACAGGTTGATCAGCACGAGGTAGAGCGGAAACAGCCAGGCCGCACGCTTGATCTCGTCTTCGTTGTTGTTCTCGACGACCGCGACATGGAATTGCCGCGGCAGCAGGATGATCGCGAAGAACGAGAGCACTGTCGTCGCGATGAACGTGTCCAGCGGCAGGCCGCGCTCGAACAGCGACGCAGTCCAGGTCTGCTCGCGCGCCGCATCCATCAACGCGCCGGGCCCGCCGAACAGCCAGAAGGTGACGAAGATGCCGACGGCGAGGAACGCAAACAACTTAACGATCGATTCCGCGGCGATCGCCAGCATCAGCCCGTCCTGATGCTCGGTGGCATCGATGTGGCGCGTGCCAAACAGCACGGCGAAGGTCGCCATCGATAGCGCGACGAACAGCGCGATGTCGCCGAGCAGCGGGCCAATGAAGTCGTGCCCGGTGCTGACATGCGCGAGGATCGTCTCGAGCGACGACGACACCGCTTTGAGCTGCAACGCGATGTAAGGGATGGTTCCGATGATCGCGATCAGCGCGACCAACCCGGCGACCGCCTGTCCCTTGCCGTAACGCGCGGCGATGAAGTCGGCGATGGACGTGATGTTCTGCGCCTTCGCCAGCCGCACGATGCGGACGATCAGAGGCGAAAACAGCCCGACCATGAGCATCGGACCGATATAGATAGTCAGGAATTCATAGCCGGTGCGCGACGCGGAGCCGACCGAGCCGAAGAATGTCCAGGAGGTGCAGTAGATCGCGAGCGACAGCGGATAGATCAGCAGCCGGGTGCGCGCGCTGCGGCCGAGCCCGCGCTTGCGGTCGCCATAGCTCGCCACCAGGAACAAGAGCCCGATATAGGCAAGCGCCACCGCGATGACGACCCAGCTTTGCAGCATCTCTAACGCGCTTCTGTGTCCCGGCGCGACATCAGTTCGGCGCCGCTAAGTTCCTCTAAATCAGCACAAAATTGCGCTCAGGTCGAATCGGCGGAACACTCCCCAAAGCACGCAGACCGAGAGGGGACCAACGTCATCTCCGCTGGGCCGAAAACAGTCGACCCACCCCAATCCATTTGGGCGTGTTCCCTACGTCATGGATGACGCCGGAATCGTGATGGAGGACGACCAAGTCATTGGCGTATGATTTAATAGTCTTGACAGCCATGACGGCGCTACGAAATTCCCTAGTGGACCTATCAACGGCTTGAGGCGACGACGCGGGACTTTAATGAGAGTGTTGCTGCTTGGATCCGGGAGATGCATCGACCAGATGCATGAGCGGTCGGAAGCTTTGCTCCGCTATTAGGTCGCGCGTGCTGATCGGCTGGCCGACGTCTTCGAACGTGAGGTGAAACGGCCACTGTTGCAGCAACAGCCTCGTATAACTCACTTGCTCCTCACCACCACTCTGGAAGTGAGCTCGGGTGATTTAACAAAGAATCGGCCGGCCTTATCCGCTTGGCTTTGTCCTATCGCTGCTGTGCTGTCCCTCCGTGCAACTGCGCGACCGTCATTGAGCAGCTAATATAGAGCGTACCCGCGGCCGCTTGCGTCATCGCATATACCAAACGAAGACGCCGAGACATCGCTTGCGATTTGACGCGTACATCCGAATGAGGGCATGAAGCGCGCCGAAAGCGATTTCCCTTGCCGATCTCTGCTCAACGCCTCACCACGTTCCGTCACCTTGCCGAAACGCTCGTCATTGCGACGGTGGGTGGTCTTGGACTCGGCCTGACCGGAGTTCCCGGCGGCTATCTGTCCGGCTCCATCCTAGTCGTCTCGACCGCCGCTCTCGTCGGTCGGCCGATGACGATCCCGCTCCCGATGATGCGGGCCCTATTCGTGCTGCTCGGGACATCGCTCGGGGCGGTGGTCACGCCCGAGACGCTCAACGGCATGGCAGCCTATCCGTTGAGCATCGCCGTGCTGCTCGCCGCGATGGCCTGCATCGGCTTCTGCTGCGCGAGTTATCTTCAGGTCGTGCACGGTTGGGACAGGACGTCCGCCTATCTCGCCTCTGCACCCGGCGGCATGTCGCAGGTGCTCGCTGTCGGGGCGGAGATCGGCGCCGATCTGCGCGCGATCGCGATCGTGCAGAGTATGCGCGTGGTCATTATTGCGGTCGGACTGCCGTCCGGCTTAGCGCTGCTCGGGTTGGCCGGACACGTAGTGCGGCCGCCCGGACCGCCGCTGACGCTCGCATCGCTAGACGAAATGGCGATTCTGATCGGAGCTGCCAGCATCGCGGCCTTTGCCGCGCATCGATTCCGCATGCCGGGGGGCCTACTGTTCGGCGCAATGTTCGCCTCCGCCGGCCTGCACGGCAGCGCGATCATCGATGTCGCGATGCCGTGGTGGGTGACGAATACCGCGGCCATCGCGCTTGGTGCGATCATCGGCGCGCGCTTTGCCCACATGCGCCTCCGGCTTTTCGTCAGCTTCCTCGGCGCCGCGTTCGGTTCGATGGCGATCGCGCTGACGATTGCCGCGGTATTTGCGGCGGGGCTCTTATTTCTGGTGAAGCTGCCGCTTGCCGAAGTTGTGATTGCGTTCGCGCCCGGCTCGGTCGACGCGATGATGCTGCTCGCGCTCGCGCTGCATCTCGATCCCGTCTATGTCGGTGCGCATCACGTCGTTCGCATTCTCTTCGTCGGCCTGGCGATGCCTCTGCTGGCGCGGCGAGAAGCGAAGCGGCAGGCAAAGCCGGCGCCGGGCGAGTGACACCTGACTCCCGGCCCTTACGATGTTAAATCTCCGCCAGAGTTCTAAGGAGGAACGATGAGCGGCAAGACCGTCGAACACGCCACACTGGAAGATCTTGCGGCAGCGAGCCGCATCCTCGTCGATCAGGGCGTGTTCGATGCGGCTGGTCACGTCTCCATGCGCCATCCGTCGATGACGGAGCACTTCCTGATGTCGCGCTCGCTCGCGCCGGAGATGGTCACGGCCGACGACATCATGCGGTTCGATCTGTCCTGCAACGCGATCGACGCGCGCGGGCGCAAAGGCTTCATCGAGCGTTTCTTGCACGGGGAGATTTACCGCGCGAGGCCAGACGTCATGGCGATCGCGCACAGCCATTCGCCGTCGGTGATCGCCTTCGGCCTTACGCAGACGCCGATGCGCGCGATGTATCACAACGCCGCCTTTCTGGCGGCCGGCGTGCCGGTGTTCGACATCCGTGACAAATTCGGCACCACCGACATCGTCATCAATAACGCCGCCAAGGGCGCCGCGCTGGCGCAAACGCTCGGCGACAAACCGGTCGCGCTGTTGCGCGCGCACGGGATGGTCGCGGTGGGGCCGAGCCTGCCGGTGGTGGTCTTCCGCGCGATCTTCACGGTCGTCAGCGCAAAAATTCAGCACCAGGCGATGGCGCTCGGCGGTCCGCTCGCCGCACTCGATGCGGAAGAGGGACGCATTGCGGATATCATCAATGTCGACACCGTCGGCCGCTCGTGGGATTTATGGAAACGGCGGGTGATGTGAGGAGAAAGCCGATGCGCGTACAGGATGCGATCAAGCAGGAGCTGGTCGATGCCATCCGCATGCTGGAGCGGGCGGAATACATTGATCACAACGGCCACTGCAGCGCGCGGCGCGATGCACACTCGTTCTATATCAATTCCGGCGCGTCAGTGCGCGGGACGCTCACCGTGGAGGACATCGTCACCGTCGATCTCGACGGCAATCCCGTCGACGGCGGCAACGTGAAGCCGCCACTGGAATTTCCGATCCATGCGGAAGTCTATCGCGCACGGCCAACGGTGAACGCGGTCTTTCACACGCATCCGCAATGGTCGACGTATCTGACGATGTGCGGCGTCGAGCAGAAGGTCGTTTACGCGCAGGCCTCTCTCTTGGGCATCATGCCGGTGATGGATTCGCCGATGTCGGTGAACACACGGCCTATGGGCGAGAAGATGGTCGCCATCATGGGTGAGAACCCGGTCGTGCTGCTGAAGGCGCACGGTGTCGTCGCCGCGGCGGACAGCATTCTCGAATGCTTCGCCTATGCGGCCTACGTCGAGGAGAACGCGCGCCGGCAGTACATGGCGATGCAGATCGGAGAGCCCTACGTATTCAGCGAGGAAGAGCAGGCCGCCTGCCGCGCGAAGCTGCGCTCACCGAGCTTGTTCAAGAAGACCTGGGATCACTACCGCTCGAAGATCGCATAAAGCGTCGCCTCGATCGCGGCGCGCAGTTCGGGCGTGACCTTCGGTTCGACGCCGAACCACGCCTTCCACGCCGGAATGCCTTGGTGCAGCAGCATGCCCAGCCCGGTCACGATTGGGTTGCCGCGCCCGCGTGCCGCAACGAGCAGCGGCGTCTCGCTCGGGATATAGACGATGTCGTTGACTAGCGCGGATGTCGGGAGCCGGTCGAGCTTAAGATCGAGCGGCGGCTGGCCGGTCATGCCTTGGCTCGTCGTATTGACTAGCATAGCCGCGCCGTCGAGCGCGACGTGGCGCTCGCCCCACGCGACCGCGCACACATTCGCGCCGAACGCATCGGCCAGCGCCTGCGCGCGCGCAAACGTGCGATTGCAAATCCTGATCTCGCGCGCGCCGGAGCGTAGCAGACCGTAAACGACGGCGCGCGCCGCGCCGCCTGCGCCCATCACCACCGTGGGACCCGCATCGGCGCGCCAGTCCGGCACGAATTCGAGGATGTTGTGCGTGAAACCGTACCAGTCGTTATTGGTGCCGCCGAGCGAACCGTCGTCGCGCACGATGACGCAGGAGATCGCGCCAATCGCCTTCGCGGTTTCGTCGACATCGTCGACAATCGCCATCGCCTTTTGCTTGAGCGGAAGCGTGAGATTGCATCCGGCGAAGTTTAGCGCGGGCAGCGCGCGCAAGGCTCGTTCCAGGCGGTCTGATGGGATCGCCAGCGGCACATAGGTGCCGGCGAGTTTGTGCTGCGCGAGCCAGAAATTATGCAGCGCCGGCGAGCGCGACTGCGCGATCGGCCATCCCATCACGCCGGCAAGGAGGAAACCTGAGCGAACGGTCATGCCGCTTTTATGCCAAACGCGAGGCAATGCTCCAAATCGTCATGGCCGGACATAGCCGTTCGAAGTCCGGCGTTCTTCCAGACCACCTTCCTTACCGACATGCCGCAAAGACGAACATGCCCGGCACAAGGCCGGGCATGCTGAGAGAATACCCGCTTGTCCGGGAGCCGCTACTCCGCCGCGAGCGCCCGCTGTCGGCGCGGGAGGTCGAGGCGCTCCCACACGTCCACCAGCGCTTCGGCGAGATGATCAATCAGGTGATCGTCATGATACGGCGACGGCGTGATGCGCAGGCGTTCCTCGCCGCGCGCCACGGTCGGATAGTTGATTGGCTGGATGTAGATGCCGTGCTCTGAGAGCAGCAGGTCACTCGCCTGCTTGCACTTCTCGGCATCGCCGACGAACAGCGGCACGATGTGCGTGGTAGAGCCCATCACGGGAAGTCCCGCAGCGTTCAGCACCGCCTTCACGCGCGCGGCGCGGTCTTGATGCCGCTCGCGCTCCCAGCTCGAGGTCTTCAGATGGCGAATCGCCGCGGTCGCGGCCGCGCAGATCGCCGGCGGCAGCGCGGTGGTGAAGATGAAGCCCGGCGCGTAGGAGCGCACGGCGTCGATTACGTCGCGGCTCGCGGTGATGAACCCGCCGAGACAGCCGAAGGCCTTGGCCAGCGTGCCCTCCAGCACGTCGACGCGGTGCATCGCGCCTTCGCGCTCGCAGATGCCGCCGCCACGCGCGCCGTACATGCCGACGGCGTGCACCTCGTCGACATAGGTCATCGCATTGTACCGCTCGGCGAGGTCGCAGATGGCGTGCACCGGCGCGACATCGCCGTCCATCGAGTAGAGGCTCTCGAACACGATCAGCTTTGGACGATCCGGATCCGCCGCCTTGAGCAGCTCTTCCAGATGGCCGACGTCGTTGTGCCGCCAGACCTGTTTCTCGCAGCCGGACTGGCGCACGCCCTCGATCATCGAATTGTGGTTCAGAGCATCCGACAGGATCAGGCAGTTGGGCAGCAGTTTCGCGATCGTCGGGATGCCGGTCTGGTTCGAGACATAGCCCGATGTGAAGACGAGCGCGGCTTCCTTGCCATGCAGGTTAGCGAGCTCACGCTCGAGCTCGACCAGCGGGTGATTGGTGCCGGCAATGTTGCGCGTGCCGCCGGCGCCCGTCCCCATGCGTGCGGCCACATCGACCATCGCGCCGATCACCTTTGGGTGCTGCGCCATGCCGAGGTAGTCGTTGGAGCACCAGATGACGACTTCGCGGGCCCCCTGCGGGGAGTGCCAGAGCGCATGCGGGAAACGACCGGCGATACGCTCGAGGTCGGCAAAAACGCGGTAGCGGCGCTCATCCCTGAGGGTATTCAGTGCAGACGCAAAAAACGCGTTGTAATCCATGACGATTTCTTTCCCCCTCCCGCGCGGCAAGCCCTTTTTAGAGGCGTTCCAAGGGCATTGTCGAGGCGAGATTTCGCGGAATCGGGAACTGGCTCATTGATGGATATCAAAGCGCCTGCGTGAAAAGATCGTTCCGAGGCGAATTCGACACACTCACGGCTTGCTTGCGGGAAATAGCCGGCGGTTGCGACCTAGCCCCTGAGAACTAGCCAGAACAAAGGATCAATGTTCTAAGGTACGGAAAGTTTGGGGAAATACGCATGACCGACCGGCCGACCGGCATCGCCAATGGGCTGACCAATTACGGCGACCGGGACTTCTCGCTCTACCTCCGCCGTTCCTTCGCGCAGTCGATGGGCTATTCGCGCGAGATGCTGACGAAGCCGGTGGTCGGCATCGCCTATACGCCGTCCGGCTTCAATAACTGCCACCGCCACTTCCCGGAACTGCTCGAAGCGGTAAAGCGCGGGGTGCTGGCGAGCGGCGGTTTGCCGCTCGAATTCCCGACCGTGTCGCTCGGCGAGGTCTTCCTCAATCCGACCAGTCTCAAATTTCGCAACCTGATGGCGATGGACACGGAAGAGATGATCCGTGCGCAGCCGATGGATGCGGTGGTGCTGATGGGCGGCTGCGACAAGACGGTGCCGGCGCAGTTGATGGGCGCGGTGTCGGCGGGCCGTCCTGCGATCTCGCTAATCGGCGGGCCGATGATGACCGGGCGCTACAACGGCGAGCGGCTGGGCGCCTGCACCGACTGCCGCCGCTACTGGGCGCAGTACCGCGCCGGCAAGATTTCTGACGAGGAGATTTCCCTCGTCGAAGGCCGGCTCGCGACGACGGCCGGAAGCTGCGCGGTCATGGGCACGGCCTCGACCATGGCCTGCATCACCGAAGCGCTCGGCATGTGCCTGCCCGGCACGGCGGCGATCCCGGCGGTGCACGCGGACCGTCTGCGCGCGGCGGAAGCGACCGGCATCGCGGCGGTGCGGCTAATCGGGTCGCCGATGACGCCGGACAAGATCGTCAACGCAAAGTCGGTCGAGAACGCCTTGCGTGTGCTGCTCTCGATCGGCGGGTCCACAAATGCGGTCATCCATCTGACCGCGATCGCGGGCCGCGCGGGGGTGTCGGTCTCGCTAAACCGGCTGAACGAACTCGCCGATACGACGCCGGTGCTGGTCAATTTGAAGCCGGTCGGCAACGGCTACATGGAAGACTTCTTCGCGGCCGGCGGCATGGGCGCGCTCTTACGCGAATTGAAAGGCCTGCTGCATCTCGATGCAATGACGATCACCGGCGAGACGCTCGGAGAACGCCTAGCGCAGGAAGGCCCGCCCTATGTCGACCGCGCCATCATTGCGCCGCGGAGCGAGCCGCTCGAACCGCTGGGCGGTCTCGTCGCTCTGTTCGGCAATCTGGCGCCGCAGGGCGCGATCATGAAGCGGTCCGCGGCCGACCAAAATCTGTTCGAGCAGGAAGGCCGTGCCGTCGTGTTCTCCTCGCTGGAGGACCTGGCCGCGCGCATCGACGATCCGAGCCTCGACGTTACCGCAAAGGATATTCTCGTTCTTCAGAACGCGGGGCCGCATTCGCCCGCCGCCATGCCGGAAGCCGGCTACCTGCCGATCCCGAAGAAGCTCGCGGCGCAGGGCGTCAAAGACATGGTGCGCATGTCCGACGCGCGCATGAGCGGCACCGCCTATGGCACGATCGTGCTGCACGTCACGCCCGACGCGGCATCGGGCGGCCTGCTCGGCCTGGTTCGTAATGGCGATCGCATCAAGCTGTCGGTGAAGGAACGCCGGATCGACCTATTGGTCGACGACGCCGAACTCAGGCGTCGCGCGGCCTCGCGCACGGGCGCGGCCGAGGCGCCGCCGCGCGGCTATGCCGCGCTCTACGCGCGTGAGATCCTGGGCGCGGACCAGGGCTGTGATTTCAGGTTTTTGACTCCGCGTTGACGAGGTCCGATCGGGGCACGCCGGCCGGAGCTCGCGGAGCGTTCATACCGCGCGTCGGCGCAGATGCCGCACGGGCTGCGGCGCCGCCGCCGCGGCATGCTCGGCGAACAACTCGGCGAGCTTCTCCGTCATCGCGCCGCCCAGCTCTTCCGCATCTACGATGGTGACCGCGCGCCGGTAATAGCGCGTCACGTCATGCCCGATGCCGATCGCGATCAGCTCGACCGGCGAACGCGTCTCGATCTCTTCGATCACCCAGCGCAGATGCCGTTCGAGATAATTGCCCGGGTTGACCGAGAGCGTGGAGTCGTCGACCGGCGCGCCGTCGGAGATCATCATCAGGATCTTGCGCTGTTCGGACCTGCCGAGCAGGCGCTTGTGCGCCCAGTCGAGCGCCTCGCCGTCGATGTTCTCCTTCAGCAGCCCCTCGCGCATCATCAGACCGAGATTCTTGCGCGAACGGCGCCAAGGCGCATCGGCGGACTTGTAGATGATGTGGCGCAGATCGTTGAGCCGGCCCGGATTGGCCGGCTTGCCGGCGGTGAGCCAATGCTCGCGCGACTGGCCGCCCTTCCAGGCCCGCGTGGTGAAGCCGAGGATCTCTACTTTCACGCCGCAACGCTCGAGCGTGCGCGCAAGGATGTCGGCGCAGGTCGCCGCAACCGTGATCGGCCGCCCGCGCATCGAACCCGAATTGTCGAGCAGCAGCGTGACCACCGTGTCGCGGAATTGCATATCCTTTTCCGCCTTGAACGACAGCGGATGGAAAGGATCGATGATCACGCGCGACAATCGCGCCGGATCGAGCTGACCTTCCTCGAGGTCGAACTCCCACGAACGATTCTGCTGCGCCATCAAGCGGCGCTGCAGGCGGTTCGCCAGCCGCGCGACGATGCCCTGCAGGCTCGAAAGTTGCTTGTCTAGATAACTGCGCAGGCGTTCGAGCTCTTCCGGCTCGCACAGATCTTCGGCTGCGATGGTCTCGTCGAACTTATTCGTGAACGCGCGATAGTCCGGCCCGCGCGGCTCGTTGGCGCCGAACTGGCGCGGGCGCTGCGGCTCGCCCGGCGTTTCGGCGTCGCCCATATCGGTGTCGTCGGACATGTCGGACGTCGGCGCGTCGACAGCCTCCGCCGCGGCATCGGGGAGATCCTCGGCGGACGCCTGGCTCTCCTCCATGCTGGACTTCTGCATGTCCTCGGATTCGGCGGCCTCGCCCTGCTCGCCCTGATCCTGCTTGCGCCGCTCGTCCTCGCCTTCCTCTTCCTCGTCTTCCGATTCGGAGGAGCGGTCGTCGCCCATTTCGAGTGCATCGAGCAGATCGTGCACCGCATCGGCGAACTCGCGCTGGTCTTCGATCAAATCTTCCAAATCATCGAGATTGCGCCCGGCGCGGCTCTCGATCAGCGGCCGCCACAGATCGACTAGCTTTCTCGCCGAAGGCGGCGGCGTCTGCCCGGTCAGCCGCTCACGCACCATCAGCGCTAGCGCTTCTTCGATCGGCGCTTCGGAGCGCTCGGTGATGCCGTCGAACTTGGCGCGATGGAAACGATCGTCGAGCATCGCCGAGAGATTGCCCGCGACACCGGTCATGCGTCGCGCTCCGATCGCCTCGACGCGCGCCTGCTCCACCGCCTCGAACACCGCGCGCGCCTGCTGGCCTTGCGGCTGCAGGCGGCGGTGCACCGCCGGATCGTGGCAGGCGAGCCTGAGCGCCAGCGCATCGGCGTGACCGCGCACGATCGCGGCTTCGCCGCGCGTGAGCTTACGCGCCGGCTCCGGCAGCCGCGCCTTGCCGCCCATCAGCCCGGGCCGCTCGGCAGCGAACGAGACTTCCAATTCGGCCTTGCGCGCGAGCGCGCGCATGGCGCCCGCCACCGCCCGCTTGAACGGCTCGGTGGGCGCTTCCTTAGCCGAAGGCTTGGATTTGATGTTCGAGGCCATCGGCGGCCCCGATCAGCTCAGCGCCACGTTGACCGCGCTCTCCGGCAACTCCTGACCGAAGCAGCGCTGATAGAACTCGGCCACGATCGGTCGCTCGAGCTCGTCGCACTTGTTCAGGAAGGTGAGCCGGAACGCGAAGCCGATGTCGTTGAAGATCTCGGCGTTCTCCGCCCAGGTGATCACCGTGCGCGGGCTCATCACGGTCGACAGGTCGCCGTTCATGAACGCGTTGCGCGTCAAATCGGCGACGCGCACCATCTTGTTGACGATATCGCGGCCCTTTTCGTTTTGATAGTGCTTCGCCTTGGCGAGCACGATCTCCACTTCGTTGTCGTGCGGCAGATAATTTAGCGTGGTGACGATCGACCAGCGGTCCATCTGACCCTGGTTGATCTGCTGCGTGCCGTGATAGAGGCCGGAGGTGTCGCCCAAGCCCACCGTGTTCGCCGTTGCGAACAGACGGAAAGACGGATGTGGCTTGATCACGCGATTCTGGTCGAGCAGCGTCAGCCGGCCGGACGACTCCAAAACCCGCTGAATGACGAACATCACGTCGGGGCGACCGGCGTCGTATTCGTCGAAGCAGATCGCGACGTTGTTCTGCAGCGCCCACGGCAGGATGCCGTCACGGAATTCGGTGATCTGCTGGCCGTCCTTGATGACGATCGCATCCTTGCCGATCAGATCGATGCGGCTGATGTGGCTGTCGAGGTTGACGCGCACGCAGGGCCAGTTGAGCCGCGCCGCGACCTGCTCGATGTGCGTCGACTTGCCGGTGCCGTGATAGCCGGTGACCATCACGCGGCGGTTCTTGGCAAAGCCTGCGAGAATGGCGAGCGTGGTGGGCCGGTCGAAGCGATAGTCCGTATCAAGATCGGGGACGTATTCGTCGGGCTGCGAAAAGGCCGGCGCTTCCATGTCGCTGTCGATCCCGAACACCTGCCGGACGGACACCTTCATGTCCGGCACGCCGACCTTCTCTTGTACTGCGGCAGTCATTGATCCTCCGTGGGCGCCGGATCACCGGAGCCCTTGATGCGGTCCGACGTCACGGTCCGGCTGAAAGGGAACACGAACTTAGCAGAGGGCCGCCGTCGGAGAAAACCCGGGCCGCGATTCGTCGCGCCCGAGACCCTAACAAAATAAGGCTTCCGGCGGTTCGGCGGTAGGCGGCTCAAGTCTCGTTCTGCCCCGCGCCGGGCGCATTGCGTCGGGCAGTAAGATCAGACAAAGCCGACGGATTTCAGATAGTTATACGACTGGATCACCTCGACCAGCCGGTCCTCGGTCGAACGGTCGCCGCCATTGGCGTCCGGGTGGTGGCGTTTCACGAGTTCCTTGAAACGCGCCTTGACCTGCTGCGGGGTCGCCGAGACTTCGAGACCCAAAGTATCGAGCGCCTTGCGCTCGGCATTGCGAACCGGACGTGCCGCTTCCGCCCGCCCTTCGCGCTCGGCGCGGAACCCTTCCGAGAACAGCCCGAACGGATCGCCCTGCGTGCCAAAACTGCGCGCATTGGCCCGCACGCCGCCGTTCCCGGTTCCCATCTTCCAGGTCGGACGATGCCCGGTCAGCGCATCCTTCTGATACTCCATCACGGCGTCGTCGCTCATGCCGGCGAAGAAATTGTACGAGTGGTTGTACTCGCGCACGTGACGCAGGCAGAACCGCCAATATTGGTTCTCCCGGTCGCGGCCTTTTGGCGCGCGATGCGTTCCCTTCTCCGGGCAGCCGGCCCATTCGCACTTCGGACCCGACGTCGGCGCACGGCGGTCCTGCGCCGGCTTGACGCGAATACGATCGAACAGGGGCGAGTCGAACTTCATGACCGAACACTATGCGCCCACGCGCACGACACCTTCAAGACTTGACAATGCGGCTATCGGCGCGACCGGCATTGACCGCGCGCCGAAGGTTACATAACTCGACGGCATGCGAACCGCCGATCTTATCTCACGCAAGTTGACCGAAGCTTTCGCCCCGCAAAGCCTCACGGTCGAGGACGAATCCCAGAAACACGAGGGCCACGCCGGCTGGCGCCCGAGCGGACAGACGCATTACCGCGTCTATATTGTGTCGCAGGCGTTCAGGGGAAAGACCCGCCTCGAGCGCCACCGCATGATCAACGCGACGCTTGCCGACGAAATCGCCGGCGGTATTCACGCGCTCGCGATCCACGCCGCCGCGCCCGGCGAGGGCGGAGTGTAGACCTACTCCGCCGCGGTGCTCCGTGGCAGCGGCTGGATGCGCAACGCCGTGATGCGATTCCGCGCGCGGCGCAGAACACGGAAGCGGAAGCCGTGGAACGTGAAACTCTGGCCGACTTCCGGTATCGACCGCGCTTCATGAATGACGAGCCCGGCGATCGTCGTCGCCTCTTCGTCCGGCAGGTTCCAGTCCATCACGCGGTTTAGATCGCGGATCGACACCGCCCCATCGACGTTCACCGAGCCGTCCGGCTGCTTGCGCACGCCCGGCATTGCAACGTCGTGCTCGTCGGTGATGTCGCCGACGATCTCCTCCAGAATGTCTTCCAGCGTGACGAGGCCTTCGACCTCGCCGTATTCGTCGACCACGAGCGAGAACGGCGTCTTGCGCCGGCGGAACGCCTTGAGCTGCTCCGACACCGGCCGCGTGTCCGGCACGAACCAGGGCGGCGTCAGCAGCGTGGCGATATCCACCTTGTTCGCATCGCCGTCGGCCGCATGCAGCGCGCGCAACAGATCCTTCACGTGCAGCACGCCGATGATGTTCTGCGGATTGCCGCGCCACAGCGGCAGACGCGTGACCGGGGACGCGATCACGGCGTTGACCAGATCTTCCTGCTTCTCGTCGGCATCGAGCGTGATCATGTTGGTGCGGTGGACCATCACGTCCGAGACGACGAGATCGCGCAGATCGAGAATGCCGCCGAACATGTCGCGGTCGGTTTTTTCCACTCCGCCCTCGCGATGGAAAAGATCGACGGCGCCTCGCAATTCTTCGCGCGCCGACAGCACTGCCTGATCCTCCCCGACCACCATGCCGACGCCTTTCAGCATCCAGCGCGCCAGCGCCTCGATGCCCATCAGCACCGGCCCGAGGATGCGCACCACCCATTGCATCGGGCGCGCCACCGAGAGCGCGACGCGGTCGGGCGCATTGAACGCGGCCGTCTTTGGCAGCACTTCCGCGAAGATCACGATGAGCGCGGTCATCACTATGGTCGCATAGACGATGCCCGCGGGACCGAACCAGACGAGCAGTACGCCGGTCGCGAGCGACGATGCCCCGATGTTGACCGCGTTGTTGCCGAGCAGCAGCGCGCCGATCAGCCGCTCCCGACTGCTGAGCAACTGGTTGACGATTTTGGCTTCCGAGTTTCCGTTCTTTTCCAGCCTCGTCATGCTGGCACGTGAGGAGGCGGTGAGCGCCGTCTCGCTGCCAGCGAAGAAAGCCGACAGCAGCATACAGATCACGACGACAAAGAAGGAAATCCAGTCGTAAGCGGTCATTGTCAAATCAGGCTGTCAGAGCCTGCTGCAGAAACGCGCGCACCTCGGCCGGATCGACGTTGTTTTCGATGAACGCCTGCCCGATGCCGCGCATCAGAATAAAAGTGAGCGCGCCGCGTTTGACTTTCTTGTCCTGCGCGATGAGATCCATAAGGGAATCGGGGCCCGGCACGCCGCCGGAGACCTCGTTCACGTGGATCGGCAGACCGCAACGTTTAAGATGCGCGCGGACGCGCACCGCATCCTGGCCGCTGCAAATTCCTCTACGGACGGAGAAATCGAACGCCATCTGCATGCCGAGCGAAACGGCTTCGCCGTGCAGCAGGCGTCCGGAAAAGCCGCAGCCCGCTTCCAAAGCATGGCCGAAGGTGTGGCCTAGATTGAGCAGCGCGCGTTCTCCGGTCTCACGCTCGTCGCGCGCGACGATGGCGGCCTTGGCGCGGCAGCATACCGCGATCGCGTGCTCGCGCGCGGGGCCACCGGAGAACACTTCGGCGGAATTCGCTTCCAGCCAGTTGAAAAACGCCTCGTCGCCGAGCAGCCCGTATTTAACGACTTCGGCATAGCCGGCGCGGAATTCGCGCGCCGGCAGCGTGTCGAGCAATGCCGTGTCTGCGATCACCAGCACCGGCTGATGGAAGGCTCCGATCAGATTTTTGCCGCTCCGCGAATTGATGCCGGTCTTGCCGCCCACGGAAGAATCGACCTGGGCAAGCAGCGTGGTCGGCACCTGCACGAAATCCACTCCGCGACGAATGCAAGCCGCGGCAAAGCCGGCGAGATCGCCGATGACGCCACCACCGAGCGCGACGACGAGATCGCCGCGTTCGATGCGTGCGGCTATGATCGATTCGCAGACATTTTCAAAATGCGCAAAGCTCTTCGTGGCTTCCCCTGCGGGCACCACGATGCGCGAGCTCGCGACATTCGCCGCAGCCAAGGCCGCTTCAGCCGCGGCGAGATGATGGGCGGCCACGGTCTCGTCGGTGACAATCGTCGTCCGCGCGCCAGGACGGAGCTTCGCGATGCGCGCGCCCAATGACCCAAGCAGCCCGCGGCCGATCACAATGTCATAAGTGCGGCTCCCGAGCGCGACGGGGACGGTGATCGGCTCGCGCGCGCGCAGCGGCGCGGTCATGACATATGCTCCTTGTCGGCATCGAGACGCCGGGCGAGCGCAGCGATGACTTCATCGACGATCATCTCGTGCGGCTCGTCACGCGACTGAATGGTGATGTCGGCCTCGGCATAGAGCGGTTCGCGCACGGGCAGCAAGTCCTTGATCTTGTCGACCAGCGGACGATCATTGCGCCGCCTGGTCCGCTTCAGAAGAACGTCCAAATCCGCCTTGAGCCAGATCGAGATGCCTTTGGCGCGGATGAGCGCGCGCGTATTCGCGTCCATGACCGAGCCGCCGCCGGTCGCCACCACCTGCGGCCCATGAGCGAGCAGGCGCGCGATCACCCGTGCCTCGCCGGCACGGAAGTAGGATTCGCCGTGCTGCGCAAAGATCTCCGAAATGGACATCCCGGCAGCCGTTTCGATTTCGGTGTCGGCGTCGACAAATGGAATACCGAGCCGGGCGCCAAGCCGGCGTCCAACCGAGGACTTGCCGGCGCCCATCATGCCGACGAGCACGACCGAGCGCGCGCCGAGCGCGCGTGCGACCTGCAGCTCGGGCGTTGCGCCGGAGGGTTTTTGAACGACGCTGTCGATCATGCTACTGTCCAGACGCAGGGACGGTTCCATATAAGGACCGCAGAAACAACGTCCTGCCGAATGGCGCCAAGTCCCTGGCGATATGGTAAATGCCGAGCCTCTTCAGACTGCTGATCTTGATCGGCCTCATCGGCGGCGTTGCCTATGGTGCGGTGTTCTCGCTCGCGAATTTCGTGACATACCACCCGCGCGAGATCATCGTCACCATTCCTCCCGACAAGTTCCTGAAACAGCCGCAATAGCGATGGCCCGCCGGGTCGCCGACGAGACTCTTATCGCGCTGTTCCTGGACATGCTGGCGGCCGAACGCGGCGCCGCGGGCAACACGATTACCGCCTACCGGCACGATCTAGACGATCTGTCGCGCTATCTGCGCAGTGCCGGCACCGAGCTGTTTGGGGCCGATACGCAGGCGCTGCGGGGCTTCCTGGCCGATCTGGCCGAGCGCGGCTTCAAGGCGACATCGCTGGGGCGGCGCCTATCGGCGGTGCGGCAGTTTTATAGGTTTCTCTACGCTGAAGGTAAACGCACTGACGATCCGGCTGCCGTGCTGGAGGGCCCGAAAAGGGGCCGCAGCCTGCCAAAGGTGCTGTCGATCGGCGAGGTGGACGCCCTCTTGGGCGAGGCGCGGCGTCAGGCCGAGGACGCAACGGTCGCGCCCTTGAAGCGCCTACGCGCCACCCGGCTCCTCTGCCTCCTTGAGGTGGTGTACGCCACGGGGCTGCGGGTGTCGGAGCTGATGGCGCTTCCCGCCTCGGCCGCCCGGCGCGACCAGCGCATGCTGGTCGTGCGCGGCAAGGGCGGCAAGGAGCGGCTTGTGCCGCTCAATCAGACCGCGCGGCAGGCGATGGCGGACTATTTGGCATTGAGGACAGAGGCCGGCCGGGAGAGCGGGAAATGGCTGTTTCCCTCCTTCGGCGAACAGGGCCACCTCACCCGCCAGCATTTTGCGCGTGAACTGAAGACCTTAGGCGCAATCTGCGGCATCGCGCCGACGCGGCTGTCCCCGCACGTCCTCCGTCATGCCTTCGCCAGCCATCTCCTGCACAACGGCGCCGATCTGCGCGTAGTGCAGACGCTTCTCGGCCACGCGGACATCTCGACGACACAAATCTACACCCATGTGCTCGAAGAACGGTTGAAAACGCTGGTGCGGGACCTGCATCCGCTGGGAGAGGATGAACCCGGTGATGGCAGCCGGCGCCGCAGTGTTAGCAATGCCTTAAAGTGAACGCGCGCACTTGCTTGACTTGAGCGCCAGCCCAGAGTGATTTCCGGCCATGCTCAGCGGAAACATGCGTAGCTACCTCGACTTCGAGAAGCCCGTGGCCGAACTCGAGGCCAAGGTCGAGGAACTTCGCGCGATGAACGACACCGGTGTCGCCATCGATGACGAGATCGAGCGTCTGGAGGCCAAGGCCGGTGTGGCTCTGAAAGAGCTCTACGAGTCGCTGACCCCGTGGCAAAAGACACAGGTCGCGCGCCATCCGCAGCGTCCACATTGCCTCGATTACATCGGCGGGCTGATCACCGACTTCATGCCGCTTGCCGGCGACCGCAAGTTCGGGGACGACCAGGCGATCGTCGCAGGTTTCGGCCGGTTCCAGGGCGAGAGCGTCTGCGTGCTGGGCCACGAAAAGGGCTCGGACACCGAGAGCCGGCTCAAGCACAATTTCGGGATGGCCCGCCCGGAGGGCTATCGCAAGGCGGTTCGGCTAATGGAGCTCGCCGACCGATTTTCTATCCCATTGATTTGTTTTGTAGATACGGCTGGCGCCTATCCGGGCATCGGCGCCGAGGAGCGCGGCCAGGCGGAAGCCATCGCGCGCTCGACCGACGCATGCCTCGCTCTCGGCGTACCGAACGCGGCGGTGATCCTCGGCGAAGGTGGGTCGGGTGGGGCGATCGCCCTGGCGACCGCCAACCGCGTTCTGATGCTCGAGCACGCCATCTACTCCGTCATCTCCCCGGAAGGCGCCGCCTCGATTCTCTGGCACGACAGCGGCAAGGCGCAGGACGCCGCCATCAACATGAAGATAACCGCCCAGGATATGGTCCGCTTCGGCATCATCGACACTGTCGTGCCCGAGCCGACCGGGGGCGCACATCGCGATCCCGCGGCCGCAATCGTCGCCGCCGGTGAGGCGATCAGCAACGCCTTCGCCGAGCTGAAGGGGCTCGATTCCGAAGCCGTACGGCGGCAGCGGCGCGAAAAATTCCTCAATATCGGGCGGCTGGCGTCCCGCACCTCGGCCTAGCAGGCGGCGCCCCGTCGGACGGCCTTACCGGCACCATTTACCATGATTTTACCAGCGTCTAGCGCTCAGGCAGGGGGACAAAAATCCGCCTTGTCGCCGCCACATCTTACGGCTAACGATTAGCGAAGGAAGCTCGCCCCGGGGGAGTATCCCGTTTGAGACGTCCCTTTACGCGTGCGCTGCTGGCGTCCGCGGCTATCGCCGCTGCGGTAGTGCTGGCCGGCTGTAACCCCGAAGAGGGCATCGCGCCCTCCGGCCGAGCCGCTGCGCCGCTCTCCGACAGAACGCTCGCGCTCATCGCCTCCAAGAACATGGACAAGGATTCGCCGATCCTTGTTCGCGTGTTCAAGGAGGAATCCGAACTCGAAGTCTGGAAGCAGGGGCGCGATGGTCAGTACGCGCTGCTGAAGACTTATCCCATCTGCAAATGGTCGGGCGATCTCGGACCGAAGAAGAAGGAAGGCGATCGGCAGGCGCCCGAAGGCTTCTATACGATCACGCCCGGGCAGATGAATCCAAATTCCAATTACTATCTCGCCTTCAACACCGGTTTCCCGAACGCCTATGACCGCTCGCATGGCTATAGCGGTTCGGAGTTGATGGTGCATGGCGACTGCTCGTCGCGCGGTTGCTACGCGATGACGGACGAGCAGATCCAGGAAATCTACGCGCTCGCCCGCGAGTCGTTCTTCGGCGGTCAGAAGGCCTTTCAATTCCAAGCCTATCCGTTCCGGATGACGGCGCTGAACATGGCGAAGCACCGCAACAACCCGAACTTCGCATTCTGGAAAATGCTGAAGGAGGGTTACGACCACTTCGAAGCGACCAAGCTCGAGCCGAAGGTGGCTGTATGCGAGCAGCGCTACGTATTCGACGAGGATAGCGCCGGCAAGCCGTTTAATCCGCGCGGCGCGTGCCCCGCTTACAAGCTCGACGCAAATATTGCCGAAGCGGTGTTCGATTATAATCGGCAAGAGCAATACAAGATGGCTAGCTACATCGCCGAGGGCGTCGCGACCGTTGCGCCGCATGTCGGCGACGGCGGCCAGAACCCCGTCTTCGCATCGGCAGTCGTCGGCACGCAGCAGGTCTACGATAACAACGGCCGGCTGGTGGAAATAATGAAGGCGCCGGGGGCGCTGCCGCGGATCGCAAATCCGCCCGGCACCACGATTCCGCAGCCGAAGGCCGAGCCTCAGTCGCAGGTCGCCACCGCGGCTTCGGCGCCCCGCACGCCGACCCCGCCCGCGCAATCCCACCCTGCTCCGGCTGAGAATACGTCTCTCGCTCTGCGCGGCACGAACACTGAAGTCGCGGCCAAACCGAAGCCGGCGCCTGCTTCCGAGCCGAGGACGCAGGTCGCGAAGGCGACGCCTGCGGCCGAGCCGGAAAGCGACTCGTCAGATATCCGGACCGCTTCCGCTCCGCCGCCGTCGAACAGCTTGCTCTCGGGTGCACAGCCGGTGATGCCGGTCGGCACATTCGCAAGCCGCTGGTACGGCGCTCGCTAATCAGCGATGTCCTGCTTCGTCTACGTCCTCGGCGCCGTGACTGGTGCGAGGACGTTGACGTATGTGGGCTGGACCACCGACCTCGTGCGCCGACTGCAGCAGCATAACGCGGGCACGGGTGCGCGCTCGACGCGCGGGCGTCAATGGGTTCTGCTCTATTCCGAACCCTGCAACGGCAAGCGCGCTGCGATGAGCCGCGAGTGGCACCTCAAGCGCGACCGCGTCCTGCGCCGACGCTTGGCGCAAAGTCTGCCGGCGTTAACTGCAGATTAAGCGGGCAGATCGCACCAAGAACGGGATTAGCCGAATAGGCGGAGTGTCAGTGCAAATGCACTAATGATTCGATCCATTTCCAGATATCCGGCAGTGCAGGGACGAGTCCGACGCCCATGACAACCGCAGCCGCCGTTTGGCGCTTCCATGCAGGATCGCCGACCCCAGTATCGGACATGATGCGACGAAGTAGTTCAGAGAGTTTGAAGTTTGGCATCACCTTCACTCGCTGTTTGACGAGCCGATCCCTACAAATAGAGAGGCCGCTCTCTTCGGGGGGTGTGGGGGATGAGAGCGGCCTTCCGCTCGCTATAGGCGGCCCTGCTCCGCCCAACCTAGCTGAGCCTTGCATCGTTACACGACGGACACGAGTTGGAAATTGTACCAACGTGCATGAAGTCACATGGGTCACGCCGAGTGTCACGCGGCAGGCCAAATCACGCCGCCGTTAGGGATTCCTCCGCCAACTCAATTGGCAGTGGCGTTTTCTGATCCAGCGATTCAAAAACATACCCGCAATTTGCGCAGTGCCAAAAAATGCGTACTGCTTGCGCTTTCGTACGTACGGACCATGCAGGCGCGATAAGCTCTTCCGCGCACAGACCACATTTCACCTCTTTCAGCATTTTCCCCTCCAGCTCAAACAGCGCGGGCCACCCTCTCAAACAGCGCGAAACAGCGATATTGCCTTTTGGGGAGGATTGCTGTGCACCCTCCGGGGCGGGCGCCAACTCGGACCGTATCGCCTCATACGGCACCCGCGGTACGCCGGCTATACGCTCCCGCACGTCGGATTCCTGCTCGCGATGCCGAGCGTTTTCAACGTCGCCGTTTACGCTCTGTCGCTGATTTTACAACTCGTGCGCATCTCGCGCGAGGTGTTGGTGCGCGATCCGGCCTGCGTCGCGATCGCGGAATGTGTGCGCTACCGACTATTGCCGACGCGGGTGGAGGACGAGATGGACACGGGGCGGCCGTTCGATAGCCTCGCATCGCCGCTTGGCCGGCGCCGCGGAGCAGCAGGCAGAATTGTTGTTGGCCGCCGTCAAAGCTGTGAGACGCCGCGCATCAGCGATCTTCCAGCACGCGCACTTTGCTCGCCATTGGCCCGTTGTCGCCCATCTCCTCGACATAGCTCACCACGTCGCCGCGATGCAGTTGGTCGAAATCGCCGGTCAAAACGCTGTTGCGATGAAAATAGAGCAGTCCACCTTCCTTACTCATTAGGAAGCCAAAGTCCTCACCCGGGGTGAGCTCGGCCACCTGTCCGCGGAATTCGCTGGCCGACTCGTGGCGCAATTCTGACGTACCGTGATCGGTGAGCTTGTCCTTGTATTTGCTCAAGCGCCGCTCCGCGATGCGAAACGCCTCGTTGATGGCGTTGCGCAGGTCGGGCGCCTGAAACCGGAGTTGCAAATGTCCGGGCTCATGCGCGACCACGATGTCCTTGTATCCGGGAACGGAGATCTCGATATGGACGACCGGCGGGATCGTGCCGTTCTGGTTCTGATTGCGCTGATCGACGCGCACCCGGCACGTCGTCATGCGGTCGTAAATGCGTTCCAAGCGTCGCACGTGGTCGCGAATATCGTCCTCCGCCGCTTGCGATACTTCAAGATTGCGGAATGAGATTTCGGGCTCGGTCAGCATGGTTCGCACCTGACGCTTAATGTCAGGTATTCAATGCATCTCGTGGCTCTTTGGTTCTCGACAGCACGGGAACACGGCATGCCCAACGCAAACGCGCCGCGGCCCAGGCTGGGTCACGGCGCGTCGAATGCAAGCAAGCAGCTTAAGAGAGCGGTTTCACTTCGACGGGAGCGAGCCCGTTGAAACCCAATGCGCGTGCGCCGGCGGGAGTCAGGTCGATGATGCGGCCGGCGACATATGGACCGCGATCGTTGATCCGTACCACCACGCTCTTGCCGTTCTTCTTGTTGGTGACCTTCACCCGCGTGCCGAGCGGCAGCGTCCTGTGGGCGGCGGTGAGCCCGCGCGGCGACGCAAATTCGCCATTGGCGGTCTTCTCGCCGCTATAGGCGTAGACCGATGCGACGCCCGTCTGGGCATGGGCGGAACCGATCAGGCCGAGCGATATCGTGGCGCCCGCAAGCGCGGCAGCAAACGTAAGTTTCATGAAGTCTCCTAGTGAACCCCAACCGAATGCGCGGGGCGATACTTAGGAACTGTCGCTGCAGCGCAGCAAGAATGTGATCATTTCAAGAAATCGTTCGTAGAAAGCGGAACGAAATGCGGTTCCGCAAAATGCGAATTCCAAAATCGCAAATTTTCGTCCGAGTGGCGGTGCGTCGGTAGTGACGGTCGCCGGAACATTGCGGCGCGCGTCTCGTTCCTCACGTCGACAGCGGATTCGCGCGTCAGGAGCGGCGTTCGATGATTTGGCGCGTCCTTGCGGGGTTCATGCTCGTTCTGATTCTGGCGTTTGTTGGGTTCTATGCATGGAGCATACGACCGGAGATTCCGGCACTCGCCGAAACGCCGGCGCCGAGTTCTTTTTCTCCTGATCAGATCAAACGCGGTGCGCAACTTGCTTCGCTCGGTGACTGCACGACGTGCCACACGACTCGGAACGGCAGACCATATGCGGGCGGCTTACCCGTCCCGACACCGTTCGGTACTCTATACGCGTCTAACATCACGCCCGACCGGGAGACCGGAATAGGCGCATGGCCGGAGGACGCGTTTCGCCGCGCACTGCGCGAAGGAGTCGGCCGCAAAGGCACGCATTATTATCCGGCGTTTCCGTATGACCACTTCACGTTTGGAAGCGACGACGACATCGCTGCGATCTATGCGTTCCTGATGACGCGCGAGCCGGTGCGTCAGCTCAACAGGACGCCGGACCTAATCTTCCCGTTGGACTCACGTCTGTTCGCAGCCGGATGGCAATTGCTGTTCTTGCACAAAGGCCCCTATGAAGCGGACGCTTCGAAGGATCCCGACTGGAATCGTGGCGCATATCTCGCCGACAGCGTCGGTCACTGCGGCGCCTGCCATACGCCGCGAAATTTTCTGGGCGCCGAAGAAAGAGGCGATCGCTTCGGCGGCGGCACCGGAGAAAACTGGACCGGTCCGGCGCTGAACCAATCATCGCCGGCGCCGGTACCGTGGACGGCCGACCAACTCTACGCATATCTGCGCCACGGCTTTGCCGATCAGCACGGGACTGCAGCAGGCCCGATGCAGCCAGTCGTCTCGAACATGCAAAAGCTGCCCGACGAGGACGTGCGCGCGCTTGCGGCGTACTTCGCATCGCTCGAGGGGCCGCAAGAGGCGGCTGCGCGCGAGCGGCAGGCGAAGGACGCAGTCGAGTTCGCACAACAGCGCGAAGTGAAAGTCGCCGGCGGCCCGGCCACGAATGCCACTATTGGCTCGGGCGGCAATTCCGATGACGCAAATAGCGATGGTGCCGCAATCTTTGCCGGTGCTTGCGCGACGTGCCATCACGATGGCCGCGCGCTGCCGGCATCGAGACCAACCCCAATAGGGCTGAGCTCGGTTGTCAACGAGCCCACGCCCACCAACTTCGTGCAAATTGTACTCAACGGAATTCATCCGCAGCCCGGTATGCGCGGACCGTTGATGCCGGGCTTTGCCGGCGCACTCACGAACCAGCAGATCGCGGCCGTGGCGAGCTACGTGCGTGGACAATTCAGCAAACAACCGGCCTGGCAGAACGTCGACAAAGCGGTGTCCAGCGCCACTCGGCAGCAGGCGTCCGCGGAGAGCGCGCAATGATCAGCCTGAACGTCAACGGTCGGCAGCACCAGGTCGACGTCGATCCGCGCACGCCGTTGCTGTACGTGCTGCGCAACGTATTGAAATTGAACGCCGCCAAATTCGGCTGCGGCCTCGGGCAATGCGGCGCCTGCACCGTACTAGTCGGCACCAGCCCGATCTTCTCCTGCCTCACGCCGGTGAGCGTCGTTGCCGGACGGCCTGTCCGGACCGTCGAAGGGCTGGGTACGGCCGACAGTCCTGGCCCGGTGCAGAAGGCTTTCATCGAGGAACAGTCGGCTCAGTGCGGCTACTGCATTCCCGGCATGATCATGCGCACGCAGGCGCTGCTCGAACGCAATCCATCGCCGACCGAAACGCAAATCCGCGCCGCGCTGGAGCCCAATCTCTGTCGCTGCGGAACGCATATGCGCATCCTTCGCGCGGCCCGACGCGCGGCGAAGTCGATGACCGCGGGCGCGCAGCAGCAAAGGCGCCCGACATGACGGCTCATCGGGTCAGCCGGCGTCTGTTTCTGAGCACGGGCGGCGCGCTCGTCGTCGGCTTTGCGATCTCTCCAGCCGTTGCGCAGCCGCAAAAACCGGAGCAGAACGGCGACGCGCAAGCCGACACCGCGCAGCAATTGCCGGGCAGCCTGCAGAAGGCGCCGTACCTCGATTCCTGGATCGCGATCGACGCCAAGAACGGCATCACCGTGTTCACCGGCAAAGCGGAGCTTGGGCAAGGCATCAAGACCACGCTCATCCAGTGCGCGGCCGAACAGCTCAACGTCGATTTCGCGGCGATCAAATTGGTGACCGCCGACACCGAGCGCACGCCGAACGAAGGCTACACCGCCGGCAGCCATTCAATGCAGGATTCCGGCACGGCGATCCTGAATGCGGCAGCGCAGGTGCGCGGCATTCTGATCGACCTTGCGGCTGCGCGCTTCAACATGGCGGCCGATCAATTGAAGGCGCAAGGCGGAAAGGTGACCGCGCCCGACGGGCAGAGCGTCTCCTACGGCGAATTGGTCACCGGGCAAGATCTCCACCGCATGGCGCAGCCGACCTCCCCGCTGAAGGATCCGAAAGACTTCAGCGTGATGGGCAAGCCGGTGCCGCGTATCGACATTCCCGGCAAGCTCACCGGCGGCGCGATGTACGTGCAGGACATGCGCATGAATGGCATGCTGCATGCGCGCGTGGTGCGCCCGCCGAGCTATGGCGCTCAACTCCTGAACGTCGACACGGCGGCCGTGCAGAAGATGCCCGGAGTGGTGAACGTGGTGCGCGACGGGAGCTTCCTCGCCGTCGTCGCCAACGGCGAATTCCAGGCGATCGACGCGATGAACGCGCTGTCTGCGGCTGCGGAATGGCACGAGACGGCGCAACTGCCCGAGCAGAGGGACATTCACCAACATCTGGAGTCGCTCCCGAGCCAGGATCAGACGATCGACGACCGTGGCGATCCGAACGAACAGGGCGTGCGCGTTCTCAAAGCGCGCTACAGCCGCCCGTATCTCTCGCACGGCTCCATCGGGCCGTCGTGCGCGGTCGCGCTCTATCACGGCGGCAAGCTCACCGTGTGGACGCATACCCAGGGCGTTTACCCGCTACGCAACACGATCGCCAACCTGGTGCATCTCCCGCAAGGCGCAGTGCGCTGCATCCATGTCGAGGGCGCCGGCTGCTACGGGCAGAACGGCGCGGACGACGTGGCGGCGGATGTGGCGGTGATTGCGCGCGCGATGCCGGGCAAACCGATCCGACTCCAGTGGATGCGCGAGCAGGAGCATGGCTGGGAGCCGTACGGACCCGCGCAGAGCGCGAGCGTTTCCGCTGCGCTCGACGACAACGGCAAGATCGTCGCCTGGAATTACGAAGTGTGGAGCAACACGCATTCGACACGACCGGAAGGGCTTCCGGGCGTGCTCATTGCAGCGCGCTATCTCGAACACCCGTTCCAGCCGCCGCCACCGAAGCCAATTCCGATGCCGGAAGGCGGCGGCGACCGCAATGCAATCCCGCTCTACACGATTGCAAATTCGCGCGTCGTCTATCATTTTATTCCGGAAATGCCGATACGCGTTTCCGCGCTCCGCTCACTCGGCGCGCCCATGAATATCTTCGCCATCGAGAGCTTCATGGACGAACTGGCGAACGCGGCGAATGCGGATCCGGTCGAATTCCGGCTGAAGCATCTGGACGATCCGCGCGCACGCGACGTCGTCGCCAAAGCCGCCCAGGAATTCGGCTGGAAGAAGGATGCCAAACTTCCGCGCGGTCTCGGTCACGGCTTCGCCTTCGCACGCTACAAGAATTTGGCGGCCTATTGCGCCATCGCGATGGAAGTGAGCGTCGAGCACGAAACCGGCGCGGTGAAGATCGGCCGCGTGGTCGCGGCGGTGGACAGCGGCCAAGCAGTCAATCCAGACGGCATCCGCAACCAGGTCGAAGGCGCGATCGTGCAGTCGGCAAGCTGGGCGCTGTATGAGTCGGTGACGTTCGACCGCAAGACCGTCACCAGCCGCGACTGGTCGAGCTATCCGATGGTCCGGTTCTCGCTGGTGCCAGAAAGCATCGATGTTCACATTATCGATCGCCCCGGCGAGAAGTTCCTTGGCACCGGCGAATGCGGGCAGGCCCCAACGCAGGCTGCCGTCGCCAACGGCATCGCGCGTGCGACCGGTGTTCGTCTGCGCGACATGCCGCTCACGCCGGCCAAGATCAAACAGGCGATCGGGGTCTAGGCCTCGTTATTGCGTGTTTGCAAATCGATCCCTCCGGACGGCACCATCCGCTATGCTGATGCGACCGTGACGGCGGACTCTGCCGGTAACGGAGCCGGGGGTGTCCGATGCATCTCTTCGAAGAGCCAAAAATCGATTGCCACGCGCATGTGCTCGATCCGGCACGCTTTCCGTACGAGCCACATGCTTCATATAGGCCCTCCGGGCAGGAAATCGCGCCGGCGCATCAGTATCGCCAAGTGATGAAGAGCCATGGCGTGAGACACGCGCTGCTTGTCCAACCCAACTCCGGCTACGGCAGCGATAATTCCTGTCTGCTCGACGCGCTCGAACGGGGCGAAGGGCGCTTCAAGGGTATCGCCATCGTCAACATGGATATCGGTACGGCGGACCTGCGCGCGCTGAAGGCAAAAGGCATCGTCGGCGCCGCCGTCAACGCAACGTTTCACGGGAACGACTATTACAAGAATGCCGACAAACTGATGACGCGGCTGGCGGATCTCGGCATGTTTCTGGATCTTCAGACCGAAGACAATCAGTTGCTCATGTACGCACCCTGGATCGAACGCATTCCCGTGCGGGTGCTGATCGATCACCTTGGACGGCCCGCGCCGGGCTCCGGCCTGAACGACCCGGCATTTTCGGCGCTGATGCGACTGGCCAGGACGGGGCGCGTTACCATGAAAATCTCCGGCTATTCGAAATTCTCGAAGACGCCCTACCCGTTCGGCGATTGCTGGCCATTCGTGCGTGCCGTCGTCGGCGCATTCACGCTCGATCACTGCGTGTGGGCCTCGGACTGGCCGTTTCTGCGCGCGACGCAAAGACAGGATTACGGACCGCTGCTCGAGTTGGCGGCGCTGCTGTTTCCAAACGAGGCCGACCGGCGCAAGCTGTTTTGGGAGACTGCAAACCGCATGTTTGCATTCAGCGATAGAGGGACTTTTGCATGAGCGGCCGCCTGCAAGGACGTGTTGCCATCGTGACCGGCGCCGGATGCGTCGGACCGGGATGGGGAAATGGACCTGCCGTCGCCGTACGCTTCGCTGAAGAAGGCGCAAAGGTTTTTGCCGTCGACCGCGACTTGCAAGCCGCCGAGGAAACCGCTGCGCGGGTGAAGGCGGTCGGCGGCGACATCGCCCTGCAGCAGTGCGACGTCACCGACAGATCGTCGGTGAAGAAGATGGTGGAGGCCTGCCTGCGATTGATCGGTCCTTCCGGGCTTGCTTGGGAGGGTAATGCTACTTCATCCGCGCCTTATCCGGATCCTTCACGTTCTCGAATCTTGCGATCTCGACGGTGCGGATCTCTTCACGCTCTCGACGCGGTTAAAGTAAACTGTATTGATAATGTCGCGGGTCGCGGGATCGATTGCGATCTTGCCGGCGATGCCACTTCGTTCGGGTTATGCGCCGAAAAAGAGGCGGTTATCACGCGAATACTACTCTGTGTGCTGAGCAATTTGGCAGTGCGTATGTGCAACCGCAGCCACCCCGGAGTTCTCGGCACGCAACGGAAGGTGCAAATTTTAGCGAACGCATTGGGCGCGGCTTAGCCATCTATTTGCACGATATTTCAATGGCTTTAGCCGTAGCTTCGGCGCGTGCAAAACATCGCGACAATATTCGAACGCGTCAATCCGGTTGGTCAGTACGCGCCGATTCTAGCCATTGCTCGCGCACCGGGCGCCGAACCCGAACGCTGCACCATCGTGCATAGCTCAAAGGAAGGCGCCTGCGTGCGTGGGGCCGTGCCTTTGCCGGACTGGTTCGTTCTGCGCGCGATCGACTCGCGAATCGAGCGGTTGTGTCGCGTGCGGTGGCGAGACGGCGACCTTGTCGGCGTGCAGTACGTGAACGCGCGCACGATGGGACGTACGCGCAGGCGAACCGTTCCACAAGCGCCTGCCGGAGCCGCGCTTACGAACATCATCGCACTTTATCCGACCTGAGCGATCGGAACGTCTGGCTCTCCGAAGGCGAGTCTAGCTCGTATATTCCAATTCATGCGCTTATTGGCTCATGCTCGCGCCAGAAGCTTTTACGATGGCCGTCCATTTCGGAATTTCGCTGTTGATGTAGGCCGCGAACTGCTGCGGCGTATCGCCGACGATGTCTACGCCGAGCTTCTGCAGTGACGCCTGCACCTGCGGGTCCTTCAGTGCCTTGACCGCCGCATCGTGCAGGATGGCCAGGATTTCAGGCGGCGTCCCCGCCGGGGCGACGAGCCCATGCCACGTGCTGGCATCGAAACCCTTGAGTCCCGCTTCGTCCATCGTCGGCAAGTCCGGCAGAATGCTCGTCCGCTTCAATGTCGTGACCGCAAGCGCCCTCACCTGCCCGGACTTGATGTGGCCGATTACGGAGGCGGCGGTCGCGAACATCATCTGGTCGTTGCCCGCGATCACATCCTGCAACGCAGGCGCCGCGCCTTTGTACGGGACGTGCACAATGTTCACCCTGGCTTCCGCCTTGAACAGCTCGCCGGAGAGATGCGCCGCCGCGCCGTAGCCGGACGACGCAAAGTTGATTTTTCCAGGCTCCTTCCTGCAAAGCTCGATAAGCTCCTTCACCGAATGCGCGGGAACGTTCGGATTGAGCACGAGAATGTTCGCCTGCGTACCGATGAGCGTGATCGGCGCGAAATCCTTCACCGGATCGTATTTGAGCTCTTTGTACAGCGAGGCGTTGGTTGCCAGGATGCTATTGTTGCCCATTAAGAGCGTGTAGCCGTTAGGCTTTGCACGCGCAGTGTATTCGGCCGCGATATTGCCGCCAGCGCCAGGGCGGTTCTCGATGACGAAAGTCTGGCCGAGAATCTCGCCCATCGCCTTGCCAATGATACGGGCGAGCACGTCGCTCGGGCCGCCCGGCGTGAAGGCCACCTCCAGCATCACCGGCCGCTCTGGGTAACCGGCGGCGCGCGAAGGCGCGAGCGGCGCAACGGCAACTGCGAGCACGGCAAACAGCGCAAGCGCGCGCCGGTTCAGCTTAAAAGTGATCATTATTCCTCCTCACCGCGTCGCCGCGCCTGATTGACGCCCCAGTCTGCGCATGCCGCCCGGTAGAGCGTGTTTAGCCGAAGCCGTAAAGGCGCGCGGGATTATCGACAAGGATGCGGCGGCGATCCGTCGAGTTCGGCGCCCAGTCGAGCATTGCGTCAATAAGATCGCCGTCATTCGGCATCGCGCGATCGATCATCACGTGCGGCCAGTCCGATCCCCACAACACGCGGTCCGGCGCGGCGGCAATCACGGCCTTTGCCATCGCACCAATGTCCGTATAGGGAAAGCGCTCGCATTGGCTTATGCGATAAGGCCCCGTCAGTTTCACCCAGAAATATCCATCGCGCAGTAGCGCGAGGAATTCCTGATAGCCGGGATGATCGAGGCCGCCGTTTGCCGCTTTGGTGTAGCCGATATGCCCGACCGACATCGGCACGCAGATCGTTTTCGCCAGCGTACGCAGTTCTGGGAAGCTCTCAACGTGCACCAATAGCTCGATGTGCATAGCATGATCGCGAATGCGCTCCGCCGCGTGGGCGAGCGCTGCGAGAGAGCGGAACGGCATGCCGCCACGATCGACTAGATTGACGCGGATGCCGCGAATTCCTCCGTCTCGCATGCGCGTGAGCTCGCGGTCCGTGGTCTCCTCGCTCATTGTGGCCACGCCGCGCAGATTGACCGGATCGGACGCGACCGCATCGAGCACCGCACTGATATCGGCGCCATGTACGCTCGCCTGCACGAGCACGAGCCGCTCGATGCCGAGCGCGCGATGCATGCGGCGCAGCTGCGGGAGCGGCAGGTCCGGCGGCGTATACGCACGATTGGGTTGGTATGGGTAGCGGCCCGCTGGACCGAATACGTGCGCGTGGCAGTCGGTAGCGCCCGGCGGGACCGCGAAGCTTGGCGGATGCGGATTGGGATCGGGCGGCGGACACGGCCGCTGCATCTGACTCTCGCTCACGTGCACCTCATTTGCGGATGCGTGAACGAATAGGCCACAGCCAAGGCGCAGTCCAGAAGCGGCCGTGCGTGGACAGGTCTGCCGCGCGTTTATTCCGCCCTCAGGTACTTGTTGAACCAGCCGAGGGTGCGCTCCCAGGCTAGCGCCGCGGCGGCCTCGTCGTAACGCGGCGTCGTGTCATTGTGGAAACCGTGATTCGCGCCTTTGTAGACGTAGCCTTCGTGGACGACATGCGCTGCCGTGAGCGCCGTATCGAAGGCCGGCCAGCCGGAAGTGATGCGGGTGTCGAGCTCCCCGTAATGCGCGAGGACCGGGGCTTTGATCTTCGCCGCATCGGCCGCACTCGGTTGCTCGCCATAGAACGGAACGGCAGCGGCGAGATCGGAACCCATCCGAACTGCCAGCCAGTTGACAACTGTGCCGCCGTAGCAAAATCCGACGGCGCCCAGTTTGCCATTCGAGTCCGGACGCGCTTTAAGCCACATCGCCGCCGCAAGCATGTCCTCTCGCATTTTGTCCGCGTTGACTTCCCTAAACAATTGCACGGCTTTTTCATCGTCGCCGGGATAGCCTCCGACGGAGGTCAGTCCGTCGGGCGCGAACGCGATGAAATCGGCGACGGCCAGGCGCCGCGCGACGTCCTTGATGTAGGGATTGAGACCGCGGTTTTCGTGGACGACCAATACGACGGGGAGCTTCTCTTGCGCATTGGCGGGCCGGACCAGGTATCCGCTGACGCTGCCATTGCCCTTTGGCGACGGCACGCTCACAGTTTCAACTTTGATCCGCGAGTCGTCTTCCGCGACCTGAGTTGCCCAGGCATAGTTCGGACGAAGCATCTCGAAGAGCGCAGCTGCGGTCAGCCCGCCCACGGCAAATTTTTGCGCTCCGTCCAAAAATGCGCGCCGGTCAATGCGGCCATGCACATAGCCATCGAACAGGTTCAACAGTTCCTGCGGGAAGTCGGATGCTTTCTTGCGTTCCATCGGCTACCTCCGGGCCAACCGACATATCCCAATGAGCGGCCCCCGCGGAATCAGGAGATCGTGATGGGCTTGCCAGCCTGAGCCCTTCCCGGCCTATGCAGAGCGCGGCGGGTCGCTAGGATTACGTGAGCAGGGAGACAGAAAATGGCGCAACGTGTTCTGGTCACGGCAGGCGCTTCGGGGATCGGGCGAGAGATCGCCCGCGCGTTCAAGGCGCAAGGCGCCCACGTCTTTGTCTGCGATATCGACGAGGCTGCGCTCGCGGCGGCCTCGCGCGAGGGGCTGCTAACGGCGCGCTGCGACATGGCCCAGCGCGCGGAGATCGAGCGCGTGGTGCCAGCCGCCGTCGACGCGCTCGGCGGGCTTGATGTTCTGGTCAACAACGCTGGCGTTGCCGGACTCACACTACCAGTCGAACAGATGCCGCCGGATTCGTGGGACAAGGTCATCGCGGTCAACCTGACCGGCATGTTCGACGTGACTCGGCTCGCCATCCCACATCTCAAACGCTCGGCGGCCGGCGTGGTCATCAATCTCTCGTCGATCGCGGGGCGCCACGGCTTCGCGAACCGCAGCCCGTATGCGGCGAGCAAGTGGGGCGTGATCGGATTCACCAAGACGCTTGCGATCGAGCTCGGCGAATGGGGCATCCGCGCCAATGCCATCGCTCCAGGCGCCGTCGCCGGCGACCGGATCGAGCGCGTCTTCGCGGGACGCTCGCAGATCAGCGGCATGAGCATGGACGAGGTGCGCGCGGAAGCGATGGCGGCGCAATCCATCAAGGCGATGATCGACCCACAGGACATCGCGCAGTTGGCCGTATTTCTCGCTTCACCGGCGGCGAGGTCGATATCAGGTCAAGTCCTCCCGATCGATAACGACCGACAGAAAGCGTGATACCTGCTGCCGGAACGAAGCTAACACTCACGTCAGTGCGGCTAATCCAGCGCGAGGCATCGATGGCACTTTTCGGGGCTGAGATTCCGTTTGCGGAGACCTGTGGCGTTCAAGAGATTGGACTCGTCGATGGAAAGACGCAGGTCCGGTTGGGCAACGCTGCAGCTCAGACAAATAACGTCGGCGTTATGCACGGCGGATTACTCTGCACGTTACTAGATGTCGCGATGGGCTCGGCGGCGCGCTGCCTCATCGGACATCCGGTGATGACGCTGGACATTCACGTCAGCTTTCTCTCGCCGGCCATGGCACCCATCCGGGCCGAGGGGCGGGTGGTCAGAGCCGGGCGATCGGTGCTTTTCTGCGAAGCGGAAGCAACGGACCAGAACGGCACCCCGGTTGCGAAAGCGTCGGGGATTTTCAAGCCTGCGAGGCAAGCCTCCAGCTCTCGCAACACGCAGGATTAGAACGCCATACCGCAGGAGTCGTGCGCCCCGCGACGGCATTCCGGCTCTTACAGCACGGCTATTGAGTAGCGTCGAACGGGCTCACGACCGTTCCGGATTTGAGATTGTCCGGATACAGGATGACCTGTTTGCCGCTCTGCTTAAACTGGTCGACGTCGGATCCTGTGACGCCACGATACTGGATCCAGAGAATCCTCGGATCGGCCCATTCGCCCGTCTCTTCGAAACGAAGATCGCCCACGACGGTCTTGAAGGTATTGCGATGAATGTAGTCGGCGAGCTTTCCGTCGTCCAAAGTACCGGTTGCAGTGACCGCCTGTTCGATAATCTGCATCTCCGCGTAGGCGAACGGCGGAATATAAATGCCGAGCGGATCGACGCCGGCCGCGGCTGCCCGCTCGCGGTAGCGCACGAGAAACTCCTCGATGCCCGGGAATTTCATCGTCGGTTCTGGCACATACAGGTCGTAAGCCACCACGTTATTCAATTTGGTATTGAGTTGCGTCTTCACGGCCGCGAACTGAAGGCCGATCATGCCGCCGCCGAACAGTCGCGCCTTCACGCCGACGTCGTATGCTGCGCGCACCATCCCGGCGGAATCGGGCGGGTATGACGCGACAAAAATGACGTCAGGATTGGTCGCCTTGATCGCCCGCATGATCGACGCGAAATCGACCGTGTTCGGCGGGTAGGCTCGATCGTAGACGATCTTCATTCCGTATTTCTTGGCGTTGATGCGCGCGCCTTCGAGCGCGATCTGCGAGTATTCGGCGTCTGCGCCTGCAAGCGCGATCGTCGCCGGCTTAGGATTGAGCGAGCTCGCTATCTCGTAGAACCCCTTGGAAATTTCCGTCCTTGCGGTCGGGCCGTTCGGCTGCAGCTGGAAATACCGATCGTACTTGAACTGCTCTCCCAGGCCGAGCGCGAACAGCGAGAGGAACAGCTTTTTGTGCTCGATGATCGTCGGCATGGCGGCTGCCGTCGGCACCGTCGCATAGCCCGACAGAACGAGGTCGACCTTGTCGATGTCGAGAAGCTTGGAGTAGATCGCCGGAACGGTCGCGGGGCTACTCTGATCGTCATAATAGACGAGTTCGACCGGGCGTCCTAGCAGCCCGCCTCTCTTGTTCACCTCTTCCGTCCAGATTTGATAAGTCAACAGAGCGGCCTTGCCGCCACCGGCAAGACCGCCGCTCAAGGCCATGCTAAAGCCGATTTTGATCGGTCGTTTGTCTTGCGCAAACGCAGGAAGCGCGCTCGAGAGAAGCGCGGAGCCGATCAGCGCGGTCGTGTGACGTCGAGTGAATTGCGGCATGGCCGCTTCCTCCAGAAATTGCCAGCTATCCAGGCGGCCATGTCGATGGCGTCTTTTTGCGCAAACCGCCCCCCTTGAACATGCAATAGGCTTTTCGTTTCTCTCTTGACCTAGGTCAACCCAAACCGCGCGCGCGCGCGACAGCTTGTGCGCTTGTTCCGATGCGAGGCTTCGGCATGGACGTCAACTGGGACCTGATCGTCAATGCGATCGTAACGGGCATCGTGCTCGGCGGGTTCTATGCGTCGGTCGCCATTGGCGTGACCATCGCGTTCGGCATGCTTGATATTGTCAATATCGCGCATCCAGCATTCATCATCGTCGGCGGCTACCTTGCATTTTACGGACGCGATCGGTTTGCGCTTGATCCACTCGTTTCGATTCTCGTGTTCGCCCCGCTGGGATATCTGATCGGGAGAATCTTCTATCGCGGTTATCATCGCTTCTTTGAGAGTCGTGGCGACGAGTCTCTGCAAGGCCTGGCCTTCTTTTTCGGTGTATTATTCGTCGTGGAAATCGGAATCGTGCTGGTGTCGGGTGTCGACTACCGATCGGTCGAGACCGCTTATCTGGATTCATCGCTCAGCGCGGGCTTCGTCTCGGTGCCGTGGCGCATGCTGGCGCCATTCGTGATCGCGCTTGGCATGCTGGGCGGCATCCAGTTGTTCCTGCTGAAGACCTTCACCGGCCGCGCCATTTTGGCCGTCGCGCAAGACTTCGAGGCCGTACGGCTGATCGGGGCTGATCCGATCCGCGCCAAAGAGATTGCCTTCGGCATCGCTGTGGGCACAGCGATTGTCGCCGGCGTCCTGCTCATCATCATCCAGCCGATCGAACCATCAATCGCGCGTGAATACATCGGACGGGCTTTTGCCATCTGCGTCCTCGGCGGCATCGCCAGCATCCCGGGCACCCTCGTCGCCTCGCTCGTGCTTGGCGTCGCCGAAAGCATGACGACCACGTTCTTTGGTCCGTCCTGGGCGCCCGCCGTCGCGTTCGGACTTCTGCTGCTCACATTAACCTTCAAGCCGTCGGGAATTTTCGGCCGATGACCACGAACACACTGGCCGAACCGGAGCGGAGCCCGAGCACGGGGCTTCTCGCGATTCGCGCAGATGTGCTCATCCTCATCAGCGGCGTGGGACTCGTGATCCTAACGATGCTTTTGAGCGGCCGCATCAGCGAGTATTATTTTCTCGCGGCGTACACCATCCTCCAGTTCGTCGTGCTAGGCACCGCCTGGAATATTCTCGGCGGATATGGCGGCTACATCAATTTCGGAACGGCCGGCTTTTTCGCGATCGGCTGCTACACCACGGTCGTCCTGATCAAGCTCGGCCCGATGCCGCTTGCGGTCTCGATGGCTGCAGCAGCAATCGTCGCTGCATTGGTGGGCCTCGGCACGGGATATCTCACGCTGCGACTTCGCGGTGTTTATTTCTCCATCGCCACGCTCGCTTTGGCCATCGTGCTGCAGACGCTGGTGATCAACTGGACCTTCGTCGGCGGCGCCCGCGGCATCTACGTAATTCGGCCCGCCGTCTCCGGCATCTTCTCATCCTACGTTCAGCTCATTCTCGTGATGATGATCGGGCTCACGACTGTGTCGCTGATCATCGCGCGCGCGGTGGAGCGGTCTTGGATCGGCATCGGATTGGCGGCCATTCGCGATGACGAAGGCGCCGCCGAGACCTGCGGCGTGCCAAGCCTGCGGCTGAAGCTGATCGCTACGACATTAAGCGGAGCACTGATGGGCTTGGCAGGTTCGCTCTTCCCCTATTTCGTCACCTATGTCGATCCGGCGACGGCGTTCGGCCTTCCGATCGCGGTGAATTCAATCGCGATGCCGTTGATTGGGGGCACCGCAACGTGGTGGGGACCAGTCGTCGGCGCGCTTCTGCTCGGATCGACGCAGCAGATCCTCACCGTCACGATTTCCTCTGCCGCCAACCTCTTCATTGTCGGATTGCTGCTGGTCGCGTTCCTCATTGTTGCGCCGCGCGGCGTCGTCGGGCTTGTGCGCGACTGGCAGGCGAGGCGCGAATGACCGAACCGCTTCTCACAGCCGAGTCGGTCACGAAGCGATTTGAGGGATTCATCGCCTTGAGCGATGTCGGATTCGTCATGCACCCCGGCGAGCGGGTCGGTCTCATCGGCCCGAATGGCTCCGGCAAAAGCACCTTCGTCAATTGCCTGACGGGCGTCTATCGCTCCGACGCAGGTGCGATCCGGTTTGACGGACATGACATCACCGGCATGCCGTCCTGGCTCCGCTGCAAGCAGGGGCTCGTTCGCACCTATCAGATTCCTCGTCCGTTCCGCGGCATGACCGTGCAACAGAACATCGAGGTTCCGCTGCGCTTTACCGCTGGACACACCTCGGCACGCGAACTGGCGCGGAGAGCCCAGGAAATCCTGGACAAGGTCGGACTCATTGACAGCGCGCGCCTCAATCCTAAACGCCTCAGCCAGGTCGAGCTGAGGAAACTTGAGCTCGCGCGCGCGATCGCGGCCGCGCCGAAAATGCTGATCGCTGACGAGGCGATGGCGGGCCTTTCCGAGAGCGAGGTGGACGAAATTCTCGAACTCCTGCACACGCTGAACAGCGACGGGCTCTCGATCCTTTTGATCGAGCACATCATGCGTGCCGTAATGTCGTTCTCGCAGAGGGTGATCGTCATCGTCGCCGGCCGCAAGATCGCGGATGGCCTGCCGGACGAGGTGATGCGCATGGACGAAGTCGAGAGGGCATATCTTGGCGAATAACCTCTCGATCGAGAATATTCATGCCGGATACGGGGCCGTGCGCGTGCTGTCCGACGTCAGCATCTCCGTCGGGCACGGGGAGACGGTCGCTCTGCTCGGCACCAACGGCAACGGCAAGACGACGCTGCTGCGCAGCATCATGGGACAGGTACGGCCGACGGCCGGCCGCATCACGGCGGAGATCGATGGCGAGCGCTTCGACCTGATCGGCCGCAGCACGCAGGAAATCGTCGGCTTAGGCATTTCACTCGTCGCCGAAGGGCGGCGGCTGTTTCCGCGCCTGACGGTCGAGGAGAACTTGCTACTCGGCGCGTTTCCCGCCCGCGCACGAGCCAAAGTCGCGCAGAATCTCGCATTCTGTTTTGACGTGTTTCCGCGCCTGAAAGAGCGCCGGGTTCAACTCGCCGGCTCGATGAGCGGCGGGGAGCAGCAGATGCTGGCGATCGCGCGGGCGCTGATGGCCGATCCGAAGATCCTTCTCGTTGACGAACCGTCGGTCGGGCTCGCGCCTATCCTCGTCTCCAAGACCATCGAGACGATCGCCGATCTGAAGGGCAGGCTCGGTCTTACGGTGCTGATGGCCGAGCAGAATTTCCGGCAGGCGATCCGCATTGCGGATCGCGGCTACGTTCTCGTGCACGGCAAGATCGCGCACATGGCGAACAGCGCCGAAGACCTGCAGAAGAACGATCTCGTCCGCCAGCTCTATCTCGGCACAAAGCCGCACGCAGCCTAGCGGCGAACCTAACGCGCGTTACGTCTTCGGATAAGCCGCAATCATGTCGAGCTCGACGCGCGCGCCCGGCGTCGAAAGCTGATTGACGCAGATCGTTGTGCTGGCCGGCGTCCACGCGCCAAAATATTCGGCCATTGTCGCCATCAGGTCGTCCATGTCGCGCATGTCGGTCAGATAGCGCGTGACCTTGACCACGTCGGTCCAGCTGAGTCCTTCGTGATCGAGGATCGACTTGATGTTCTCCATCGCAAGCCGCGCCTGATCGGCGATCCTCACCGGATGATTGTGCTCGGTAAGCACGTGCGGATGCTTGTGGTAGAGCGGCGAAGGCGTCGCGCCCGAGATGAACAGCAGATCGCCCGGCGCGGTGACGCGGATCGCGGGAGCATAAGGCATATCCGGCTTGCGTTCAGGCATCGTCTGAATTTCACCCAATGAAGGGTTCGTCGGCGACGTCTTGAACGGCGGTTTGCGTGTACTCATGGCTCACTCCTTGGAGCGCAAGTCTCAGCATTACATCCGTGACGCGTCAATCGACGGCCAGGGCCGAACCCGGTAAGACACCGGCATGAGCCAGACGATCGAACTCGGCCTCGACACTTTCGGCGACGTCACCGAGGGGCCGGACGGAAAACCGCTGCATGCGGCTCAGGTCATCCGCAATCTCGTCGACGAGGCTGTCCTCGCCGACGCGGTTGGCGTGGATTTCGTCGGTGTCGGCGAGCATCACCGCGCCGATTTCGCCGTCTCCTCCCCCGAAATGGTGTTGGCCGCAATTGCAGCGCGGACCCAGCGCATCAGGCTTGGCTCGGCGGTGACGGTGCTCTCGTCCGACGACCCGATCCGCGTCTTCCAGCGCTTTTCGGCTTTGGATGCCCTGTCGAACGGCCGCGCCGAGGTGATCCTCGGGCGGGGCTCGTTCATCGAATCCTTTCCGTTGTTCGGCTTCGACCTCAATCAGTACGACGAGCTGTTCAACGAGAAGCTCGATCTGTTCGCGGCGGTGCTCACGCAGCAGCCTGTCACCTGGCGCGGCAATCTGCGGGCCCCGCTGAACAGTCAGAACGTCTACCCGAAAACGCAATCCGGCCGTTTGACGACCTGGATCGGAGTCGGTGGCACACCGGAATCGGTGATGCGCGCCGCGCATTACGGTATGCCGATGATGCTCGCGATCATCGGCGGCGATCCGAAGCGGTTCGCACCGTTTGCCGATCTCTACCGGCGCGCACTCGAACAGTTGGGCAAGCCGCAATTGCCGGTCGGCGTGCACTCGCACGGCTTCGTCGGTGACACCGACGCCGAGGCAAGGGAGTCCCTCTTCCCCGACTACAAGCGCATGCGCGACAAGATTGGCGCCGAGCGCGGATGGCCGCCGCTGACACGCACGGATTTCGAGCGCGAGATCGAGCACGGTTCGCTCTATGTCGGATCGCCGGAAACGGTCGCGCGCAAGATCGCGTCGACTGCCAGGACGCTCGGTGTCGCGCGTTTCGACATGAAGTACAGCGCGGGACCGCTGTCGCACGAAAAGATGATGCGCAGCGTCGAACTCTATGGGCGCAAGGTGATTCCGCTCGTGCGAGACATGCTGGCCTGATTAGCGTCTCGCCTCCTTGCCTTATTCCAGGCGCGCGGGTTCCTGACTCGAAAGCCTGAGCCGGTCCGAATTGTCCTTCAGTCGCACGCCCGAGACGCCTTGCGCGCGCATGGCGCGGAAGAGATAGATCAGCTTGAAGGCCGCGTCGCCGTAACCAATCCCGTCGGGACGGATGTTCGAGATGCAATTGCGATCCGCATCGGTAGTGTCGGGCCGAGGGTGCCAGGTCAGATATGCGCCCATGCTGTCGGGCGCGCTCAGTCCGGGCCTTTCGCCGATCAGGATCGCGACGCAACCCGCGTTGAGCAGCTTTGCAACCGCATCGCCGATCGCGACGCGCCCGTGCCGCGCTACGATCACCGGAGCGATGCGCCAGCCTTCGGCGCGTAGAGCCGGCATTATCTCGGCCAGGACCGGTTGCGCATGCCTCTGCACGGCGGACGCCGACAAGCCGTCGGCAACGACGAAGACTGCATCGTAAGGGCCGGCATGCGCTGTCAGCCGGCTCCCGGCATCCGGCGCAAGCCGGCGGCCAAGGTCCGGACGCCGGAGGAAATGCTGCCGGTCTTCCGCCGCGCTGGCGACACCCAGCACGCCTGCGCCCAGACAACCGAGATCGTCGAGCAAACGCGCCTCATCGAGCGTCTCGTGCACGGCGTCGCGCGCGCGTGCATGCGCCAATTTGAATTCGAGCAAAGGCGCGGTCGCGAGCGACG
>Ga0207781_1000007_pt1 | contig 38725 bp, 40 predicted proteins | sample LuqExpMetageno51_FD_187809 | JGI IMG/M metagenome (GOLD analysis project Ga0207781, IMG submission 187809) | Tropical forest soil microbial communities from Luquillo Experimental Forest, Puerto Rico - Sample 51 (SPAdes) | ecosystem: Environmental > Terrestrial > Soil > Tropical forest ...
CCGGCTGCTCGGAGGCGACCACCGACGTGCTGATCGAGTCGGCTCTGTGGGACCCGCTCAACATTGCGGACACCGGGCGCAAGCTCGCGATCAATTCCGACGCGCGCTATCGTTTCGAGCGCGGCGTCGATCCGAATTTCATGCTGCCCGGCCTTGAGCTCGCGACACAGATGGTGATGGAGCTTTGCGGCGGCACGCCGTCGGAGGTCGTGGTGGCCGGGGATCCTTTGCCGAAGGAAACCATCATCGACTTCCCGCTTACTGAATTGCCGCGCCTTACGGGAATGAAGCTGTCGTTACCCGAGGTGCGCCGCGTCCTGGAGAAGCTCGGCTTCTTGGCCGCTGGCCAGAACGAGGTTGTGAAGGTGGCGGTACCGTCATGGCGGCCGGACGTGCACGGCCGCGCTGACATCGTCGAGGAGCTGGTGCGCATCGTCGGCGTCGACAAGGTGCCGTCCACTCCATTTCCGCGCGGCGCCGACGCGCGCAAGTCGGTACTCACGCCGATCCAGAACCGCACACGCAAGGCGAGGCGCGCGCTTGCCGCACGCGGTCTCACCGAAGCCGTCACCTGGTCGTTTGTCTCGAAGCGCGAAGCCGAATTGTTCGGCGGCGGCAGCGCACCACTCGCGCTCGTCAATCCGATCGCCGCCGAACTCTCCGACATGCGGCCGAGCCTCATCCCCGGACTGGTGATGGCGGCGCAACGCAACGCCCACCGCGGTTACCCGGATGTCGCGCTGTTCGAGGTCGGGCAAATCTTCAAGGGCGACAAACCCGAGGACCAGTTTACCGCCGCCGCCAGCCTACGCCGCGCGCTCGCTAAGGGTTCCGGCATCGGCCGCCATTGGTCAAGCAAGGTAGCGCCGGTCGACGCTTTCGACGCCAAGGCCGACGCCTTCGCCGTGTTATCGGCCGCCGGCGCGCCCATGCAGGCGCTGCAGGTGGTGCCGGGTGGGCCGGCCTGGTTCCATCCCGGCCGCTCAGGCACCATCCAGATCGGCCCACACACCGTGCTCGGCTCGTTCGGCGAACTGCACCCGCGCGCGGTCGAAGCGCTCAATGCGGAAGGCCCGCTGGCGGCGTGCGAGGTAATCCTCGAGAAGATCCCCGAGCCGAAGGCCAAAGCGACGCGGGCGAAACCCGCTCTCGAGTTATCGCCATTCCAGCCGGTCGAGCGCGATTTTGCTTTTGTCGTCGACCGCGGTGTAAACGCTTCGGACATCGTGCGCGCCGCGCAGAGCATCGACAAGAAGCTGATCATCAACGTCACGGTGTTCGACGTTTATGAAGGTAAGGGCATCGATCCTGGCAAGAAATCGATTGCCATCGCTGTCACCATACAGCCGCGCGAGAAGACGATGACCGACGCCGAAATCGACGCGCTCGGGCAGAAGATCATCGCTGAGGTCAGAAGGAAGACCGGCGGTATGCTGCGCGTCTAAACCGGTAGCAAGTCCGCATAAGCGAAAGCGTCGCGCTCGACGGTGTCCCCGACCTTCACCTCGATCCGCCGCGTGAACATCGGGCCCGCCACTACGCAGGAATGGAATTCGCCGTTCTCGCCGCACGGATCGATACCGGCGGGAAAATCCGCCAACAGCGTGGCGTCGAATTTGCGGCCGGCAAACGAGGCCGGCAGCTTGTTGAGATCAACAGTGGATAGATAGGTTTCCAGCCCGCCGGCGATCATATCGCGCGCCAATTGGTCGGGCGGGCGGTGCCAGAGCGGAAAGACCGGCTCGATGCCAGTGCCAGCTAGCTTCGCCAAGCGATAGGCGCGGACATCCTCAAGGAACAGGTCGCCGAAGATGATTGCTACGATGCCCTCGACCTTTGGCCTCGCCAGCGCCTGCGTCACACGCGCCTCATAGATGTCATTTGGACACGGATACGGAATGCGCACGACGAGCGATGACAGGCTGGCGGCGGCAAGCTGCGCCCGCAGGATCTCCTCGCGCACACCATGCATACTCACGCGACCGAAGGTCTCGGTCACCGTGGTAAGCGCGCCGACGACGTCATAGGCACCGGAACAACGAGCCTCGTGCTGCGACCAGGCGCTGTCCTTGCCGCTCGACCAGGCGATCAGCGCTTTCGGGCGGCGCATTTAGTCGTCCCCACTGCGGCGGCGCGGGCCGCGTTCGCGGCGTGCAGGCCTTTTCTCATCGCCCTCTTTCAGCGCGCCGATTCGGCGCAGCGCCGCTTCCGCCGCGCGCGTGCCCGATTCCCAGGCGCCAGCGACCGTGCCCCATTGTGTTTCATGCAGCGCTTCCCCGGCCAACCAGAGGCGGCCATCAAGTGGCTCCATCAGGATCCTACGCGCATCGGATTCATTCGGCGACGCCGCCGACATGGCGCCGAGCACCCAGGGCTCCTCGTTCCAACGCGTGGCATAGCTGCGCTTGATCTTTTTCTTCACGCTAGATTCGAACAGCGAGGCGAGCCATTCGCTTGCGAAATCGATCATCGCCGGCTGGCCCTGAGCAGAAAGCTCGCGGCCGAAATCGCCTGCCACCTCGACGAGGTGCAGGCTGGTACCCGATACATTTGCGAGCAGCGCGGCCGTGCGCGGTCCCAACACCTGCTCGAAAACCAGGTCGTCGCGTTGCAGGCCGAGTGGATTGCCCGGTATATCCAGCGCGATGTGGTCGAAGCTACCAAGCGACAGCTTAGCGGCAGCATCGAGCTGACGCTTCGGCAGCCGCGGAAAGAATTCGATCTTCTCCGAGGTCAGTACGTTGGTCGACACCGTCACAATAACCGCGCGTGGGATAATATTTCCCTTCGGCGTATGCACGGCCAGCTTGTTGCCCCAGACGATCGCGTCGACTGGCGTTTCTAGCTGTACCGGCAGGCCTGCAGCGAGCTTGGCAAGCAGTGCACCATAGCCCTGGCGGCAGAAGGCGTAGCTTTCTCGCTCCGCCGTGCGCGCGAGGTCCGCCGCGGAGACGTCCTTGAGCTCCTTGCCAACGGCGAAGGGGCCGAGCATGAACTCGATCGTAGCCTGCCATTCGGCAAGGTCGCGTGGTAGCGCCGCAGCGGCCACTTCCGTCTTGGGCTTGGCGGTATCGGTGAAGGCACGATGCGCGCGCACCTGCGCAGCAAGAAAATTCTCGAGCTCGGAATCGCGGGCCTTGCGCGGCCCGACACGGACCGTTTGCCCGGCTGGCGCCGGATAGATGTCGAAGCCGCTAGCGAGTCGGCGCAGCGGATTGCTGTCGGGATTGTGGATCCAATGCGCGCCGAGATCGAACGGCACGCCGAAAATCTTGCTGTCGGTGACGCAACGGCCGCCGACGCGGTTACTCGCTTCGTAGAGCCGGAAGCTGCGGTTGGCGGCGGCCACGCGCCGCGCCGCCGCAATGCCGGCTGCGCCCGCCCCAACGATCAACACGTCCACCTCGGCGGACTGCGCAACGGCAACCGCAGGCGAGGCGAACAACGCGCCTGATCCGACCAGGAATGAGCGCCGACTAATGCTAGACATGGAATCCGAAAGCTTTCTCGACGAGGCCGCAGACTGTCCAAAGCCGAACAGCGCGGCAAATTTCATGGCTAAAATTTTATAACCCCGGCGCCGCGGGAATGAACCAAATTGCAATAAGTCTTACATAAAATTAGGCGACAACAAGACCCGTGCGTCATCGGGTGAATGGTTGATAGGATCGGGTGGTCTCTCGCCCGCTATCTGGAAAAGCCGGTTCGACATTTCGCCGTATTTTGAAGTAGTCAAGTCAACGTCTTGCCGGTCGGCGCGGCCGGCACTAGCTGTGACCGTATGATCGACGCCGCCGTCAAAGCGCTTGCGCAGTTGTTCATGCCTTGCTTGCGCGCCGTTCTGATGAAGGCGATCGGCCTAGCACTGCTGCTGATCGGGATCGTCGGCATCGTGCTCAATCGCATTTTTGCTACACTGGCGGCGACCGGTGCCCAGTGGGCCGAGCATGCTACTGGTGTCGCGCCGCACGCGGCTTGGGCGACGCTCGCCTGGGTGCTATCGATCATGGCGGGTCTGGGCATCATCACCGGCGCACTGTTCCTGATGCCGGCGGTGACCGCCTTTGTCGGCAGCTTCTTTGTCGACGAAGTAGCCGAGGCGATCGAGCGCGAGAGCTATCCGGGCGACTTGCCCGGACACGCGCTGTCGTTCTGGCGCGCGCTCAGCGAAGGCTGCCAGTTCGCCTTGTTGTCGCTGCTGATCTATCTCTGCGCGCTGCCATTCGTGTGGTTCGCTGGACTGGGTGTGGTAGTCCTATTCTTGGCGAACTCCTATCTACTGGGCCGCATGTACTTCGAGCTCGCCGCAATGCGCTTCCATGCCGGGGCCGAGGCCAAGGCCATGCGCCAGGCGCACGCGGTCTATCTTTTTCTCGCCGGTATGGTGATCGCGCTGTTCGTGTCGATCCCGGTCGCCAACCTAGCGACGCCAATCTTCGCCATGGCCTACATGGTTCACGTCCATAAGCACGTGGCGGGCCGTCGCGCTGAGTTGATCCCGAAGACGTCCTAGGCGGTGACCGTCTTCCCCGGCCAGCCGCACAAATCAGCGATGATGCATTTCTCGCACAAGGGCTTGCGCGCGACACAGGTGTAGCGGCCGTGCAGGATCAGCCAGTGGTGTGCGTGGTGCTTGTATTGCGCCGGCACCACCTGCTCGAGCTTCTGCTCGACCTCGAACGGATTCTTGCCGGGAGCCAGACCGGTTCGGTTGCAGACGCGGAAGATATGGGTATCGACGGCGATAGTCGGCTCTCCGAAGGCGATATTGAGCACAACGTTGGCGGTCTTACGGCCGACGCCCGGCAGCGCTTCCAGCGCCTCGCGCGAGGGCGGCACCTGCCCGCCGTGCTCGGACACCAGCAGCCGCGACAGCTCGACCAGGTTCTTGGCCTTGGTGCGGTAGAGCCCGATGGTTTTAATCATGTTGCGCACGCGCGCCTCGCCAAGCGCCGCCATCTTCTCAGGCGTGTCGGCGAGCTTGAACAGCGCCGGCGTCACCTTGTTGACGCCGGCATCGGTCGCCTGCGCCGACAACATCACCGCCACGAGCAGCGTGAAGGGGCTAATGTGCCGTAGCTCGCCCTTCGGCTCGGGGTTGGCGGCCTGGAAACGGCGGAACGCCTCCTCGATCTGCGCATTGGTCCAGGGCGGGACCTCGCCGTGTGCCGCCTTGAGGTCGACCTTGGCACGCTTGGATGCGGGTTTTACCGCTTTGCCCTTGCGCGCCCTCGCCAAAGACTTGCGGGCCGACTTTTTCGCCATGACTGGGGCTGGGGTATAGTGACTAGCATGAGAAGTGACAACGCTGGCGGCCTTGAACCAACTATTTTTTCTGCTGTGATCACGCCGCACCGCTCGCTCGGGCAGGTTGGGTTCATGGTGTTGATCGTCGTATTCGGCGTTGTCAGCTTCGTCTCAGGCATGGCCTTCCTGCTGATAGGGGCGTGGCCCGTGTTCGGCTTCTTCGGGCTCGACGTGCTGCTGTTGTACTGGGCGTTTCGGCTCAACTACCGCTACGCCGCGGAATACGAGCAGATTACGGTGACGCCAAGCGCGCTCAAGGTGCGCAAGGTCAGCCACCGCGGGCGGGCGCGCGAATGGGAACTCAATCCGCTTTGGGTCAAGCTCGACAAGGTGGTACACGAGGAATTCGGCATCGAGCGACTGCTCCTTGTGTCGCGCGGCAAGCAACTAGTAATCGCCAATTTTCTCGGGCCGAACGAGAAGGCGAGCTTTGCGCAGGCGCTGAGCCACGCGCTGAGCGAGGCCCGGCGCGGGGTGACGCGGACGACTTTCGGCTAGTCAGGAATCGGGTGGTTGCACCCGCGGTACCGGTCTAGATAAAGCGCATGATGAACATAACCCAGACGACCGCCCTCGCCGACCGACTCCCTGACCTAGCCCCGCTGTCAACCGCGGCGACGGACTACGACATCGTGCGCCGCGCTATAGCCCATATCCGCGGCAACTGGCGCGCGCAGCCCGAGATAGAAACCATCGCGCGTGCCGCCGGCGTCACGTCAAGCGATCTGCATCATTTGTTCCGGCGCTGGTGCGGGCTGACGCCGAAGGCGTTCCTGCAAGCGATCACGCTGCATCACGCCCGCAAGCTCTTGCGCTCCTCGGCAAGCGTGCTCGATACCGCCTATGAAGTTGGCTTGTCCGGGCCCGGACGACTGCATGATCTGTTTGTCACGCACGAAGCGATGTCGCCGGGCGAATGGAAGGCGGGCGGCGAAGGCCTCACCCTGTCCTACGGCTTCCATCCCTGCCCGTTCGGCATGGCGCTAGTGATGACGACGCCGCGCGGGCTTGCTGGGCTCGCGCTCGCCGATTTCGGCAAGGAACGGTCCGCGTTGCGCGACATGCGCGCGCGCTGGCCGAAGGCGCGCTGTATTGAGAATTTCACAGCGACAGCGCCAACGGCGCGACGCATTTTCGATCCGGCGCTCTGGCGAAAGGATCAGCCGCTGCGCGTGGTGCTAATCGGCACCGATTTCGAGGTGCGCGTGTGGGAGAAGCTGCTTACCATTCCGATGGGTAAGCTCGACACCTATTCCGGCATCGCCGCCAAGCTCGGCGAGCCGAAAGCGGCGCGCGCCGTCGGCGCGGCGGTCGGTAAGAACCCGATTTGCTTCGTAGTGCCGTGTCACCGCGTGATCGGCAAGAACGGCGACATCACGGGCTATCACTGGGGTGTGACGCGCAAGCGCGCGATGCTCGGCTGGGAAGCCGGCATGGCAGCCTGATTTACGCCGCGAGATCGAGTTTCGATGCGACCGTCGAATCGGCCTTGAGCCGATAGATCATCGGCACGCCGGTATCGAGGTTGAGCTTAATGATGCTCTCCGGCGTGTGCTTGTCGAGCACCATCACCAGCGCGCGCAGCGAATTGCCGTGCGCCGACACCAGCACGCGCTCGCTACGCATCACGTGCGGCAGGATCTCCGTTACGTAATAGGGCAGTGCCCGCGCCAGCGTGTCCTTAAGACTTTCGCCGCCAGGCGGCGCGATGTCATAGGAGCGGCGCCATTTGAGCACCTGCTCCTCGCCCCATTTCTTGCGCGCGTCGTCCTTGTTGAGGCCGACCAGATCGCCGTAGTCGCGCTCGTTCAGCGCCTGGTTCTTGATGACCGGAATATTCGTCTGCCCAAGCTCGGCTAGCATCAGATCGAGCGTACGCTGCGCACGCTTGAGCGCCGAGGTAAAGGCGATGTCGAACTTGAGCCCTTGTGCTTTCAGCTTACGCCCGGCCTCGCGCGCTTCCTTGACGCCCTGCTCAGTCAGGTCGACGTCGTGCCAGCCGGTGAACAGGTTCTTCAAATTCCAGTCGCTCTGGCCGTGACGCACGAGGACGAGGAGACGATCAGTCATCGTTTCTAGCTCCTGGCGCTGCAGCGGCGGCGCGCAACTTGCGGGCAACCCGTCCGGCGATGATGAAGCAGATCGCCGCCACCAGTCCGCCGGCAATACCGTAGGCCAAGTCCTTCATGCGCGTGATTTGTTCCAGTGTCATAAGGCACATGCTCAAAAATTTGCCAGGCCGAGTACGTCAGCCATCGAATAAAGCCCCGGTCTCTGCGCGCGTGCCCACAGCGCCGCATGCAGCGCACCCCGCGCGAAGATCATACGATCTTCGGCTTTGTGGGTGAGCTCGATACGCTCGGCAAGACCGGCGAAGATCACGCTGTGTTCGCCGACGACGGTACCGCCACGCAGCGTCGCAAAGCCGATGTCGCCCGCCTTGCGTGTGCCGGTGTGACCGTCGCGGCTTCGCACCGCGTGATTGTCAAGTTCGATGCCGCGACCTTCCGCGGCCGCGCGGCCGAGCATGAGCGCGGTGCCAGACGGCGCGTCGACCTTCTGATTGTGATGCATCTCGAGGATCTCGATGTCGAAAGACTGGTCGAGCGTCTTCGCGACGCGACGCGTCAGCGCGGCCAGCAGATTGACTCCGAGGCTCATGTTGCCAGATTTCACTATCACCGCCGTCTTGGCGGCGTCCTTGATCTTGGCTTCGTCGGCCGCGCTTAAGCCGGTAGTGCCGATGATGTGCGCCTTGCCGCTCTTGCCCGCGAGGGTGGCGAAGGCGACCGTCGCCGACGGCGCGGTGAAGTCCACAATACCGTCGGCCTTGTCCATAAGTGGCGCGACGTCGCTGGAGAGCTTGACGCCATTCTCGCTGAGTCCGGCCAGTACGCCGGCATCCCAGCCGATCAGAGGCGAGCTCGGATCTTCCAGCGCGCCGACCAGTGCAAGACCCCGAACCTCTGTGATCGCCTTGACCAGCGTACGGCCCATTCGCCCGCCGGCGCCGGCGACAACGAGCCGCATGTCGGCCATGGCAGTACTCCAACGTTGGGCGTGGGTATAGCGCGGGAACTTGGAAAAGGCGACTAGGACCCATCGTAGCGCTTGATCAAGATGAAATCGGTATCCGCGGCAGCCTTCCTAAGCCGAAAATGGCCAAGGCTTGATCGCCAACATCGATGTGCGCAAATCAGGAAAGCTAAAAAGGATACGTCGCGGCGCTGCGGGACGATGAGCAAATACGACGTGCGGTACCTAATGCACGGTGGCAAGAGCGAGGAGGTGGAAGGAAAGGCCCACAACCGGATCGTCCTGATCGAATTCCCGACCCACGAGGCGGTGCTCACCTTCCCTTACTTCTTAGTTGCCTGTGCGATCTCCGCGACGATGGCATCGGCGGCGGCTTTCGGATTGCCGGCTTCGACGATGGGGCGACCGACCACCAGATAATCGGCGCCGGCGTCGATCGCCTTCGCCGGCGTCATGATGCGCTTCTGATCGCCGGTCGCGCTGCCGGTGGGGCGGATGCCCGGCGTCACCAGCACCATGCCTGGCCCAACGATGCCGCGCAGGTTGGCCGCCTCCTCCGCCGAACAGATGAGACCATCGACGCCAGTATCGCGCGCTTGCGCGGCGCGCGCCGCCGCCAGCTCGCCGACACTCAAATCGTAGCCGGCGGCGGCGAGATCGGCATCGTCATAGGAGGTTAGCACGGTGACGGCGAGAATGCGCATAGTCGAACCCGTCTTGCCTTCCACCGCCGCCTTCATGGTCTGTGGATAGGCATGCACCGTGAGGAATGTGGCGCCGAGCTGCGCCACGCTCTCGACGCCCTTCTGCACTGTGTTGCCGATGTCGTGCAGCTTGAAATCGAGGAACACCTGCTTGCCGGCGGCGATTAGACCCGCCGCGAATGGCAGCCCGCCAGCGAAGGCAAGCTGATAGCCGATCTTGTAGAAGCCAACAGTCTCGCCGAGCTTCGCTACCATATTCTCCGCCGCCTTCACCGACGGAAGATCGAGCGCGACGATCAGGCGTTCGCGTGCATCGAGCGTCAAAGCATTGTCCTCACATCATTAGCTGCGCTATTTCGACGAGCCGCGCGAGCTCGGCACGGAATAAGTTGGCCATGCTACTGTCGATTATATTGTCCATATCGTCGAAGGCGTTGTCGGCATTCGGGACCGCCACCTGCTCGGGGATCACCAGCGCACCGCAGCCGAGCTCGAGGATTTGGCGCAGCGCCATCAACGAGCGCAGGCCGCCCGAGCGTCCAGGCGAGGCGGAAGCAATCGCGAACACGCGGCCTTTGAAAGCGCCATAGGTCGGGCCACCGCGCTCGCACACACGAGACACCCAGTCGATCGCGTTCTTGAGCATCGGCGTGACCGAGGCGCTGTATTCCGGGCTGGTGATGAACACGCCGTGATGGGCCATGATCATCTGCTTGAGCTTTAGCGCATTCGGCGGCGGGCCGACATTGGTCTCGAGATCGCCTTCGTACATCGGTAGCGGATAATCAGCGAGCGAGATGCACGTAACGTCGATGTCGAGCGCGGTAAGTTCCTTCGCCGCCAGCGCCGCTAGCCTCACGTTGTGCGAGCCCGTGCGGGTCGAGCCGGGGAAGACGAGGATCTTTAACGCAACCATCCGCGTACTCTAAAGACGTTGATGCCCGGCAAAGGCCGGGCACTACGATACGATAGCCTGCGATCGCCTATCGCCCGCGATAGACCCACACGCGTGCCGGCGGCAGGTTCAGCCAGATCAACTCGGACGCTACTACCCTGATGCCCGACAGCGCCTTGGGGATCGGCGGCACCATCGCATACGTGAATTGAACAAAGGGCGCGCCCGGGGCGAGCAGGCCCACAGCATCTGCCATTAGGCGCAGCCGGGTGCGCAGCGGCTTGGTGAGCAGCGGCAGTCCCGACACCACCGCCGCAGCGGGCTCGAGCACATATACTTCCAAGATCCGGCGCAACCGATAGGCATCGCCCTGCACCACGGTCGCCTCGGGATAACGCGCGCGCAGCAGGCGGCAGAAATCGGGGTTGAATTCGACCAGGACCAGCCGCGACTGATCGATGCCGTGCTCGACAAGCGCCTCGGTCACCGGGCCGGTGCCCGGCCCCAATTCGATCACTGGACCGCTCGCGTCCGCATCGACGTAGCGCGCCATAGTGCGCGCCAGGGCCTTGCTCGACGGCATCACCGCGCCGGTCGAGAGCGGCTTTTCGATCCAGGAACGGATGAATTGCATCTCGTCATCGAGACGCAGAGGCTTTCTTTCGACGCGGACGACTGAAGGTGAGGACATGTTGCAGAGTCACGCGTGCGGGCGGCTTTTATTAGGCGAGGAACTTTTACGCCTATAGGGCGCCGGGCAGGCGGTCAAGATGGCTATCCAGAATGGCTGCGGCGATTTCCGAACGCATCGAGAAAATCCTTTACCCTACTGAAGAAACTAGCCGATTCAGGCTGGGTGTTTTCGGACGAGAGCTTTTCGAATTCCACCAGCAGCTCCCGCTGCCGTTTGGTCAAATTTTGCGGCGTTTCCACCGCTACCTGAACGTACATGTCGCCACTTTGTTTCGAGCGTAGCACCGGCATGCCCTTGCCGGACAGCCTGAAACGGCGGCCGACCTGGGTACCGCCGGGCACCTTGACCCGCACCTGGCTGCCGTCGATCGACGGTACCTCGAATTCTCCTCCGAGCGCCGCCGTCACCATCGAGATCGGCACACGACAGTGCAGGTCGGCGCCGTCGCGCTGGAAGAATTCGTGCGGGGTAAGCGAGAGGAAAATATAGAGGTCGCCCGTCGGCCCACCACGCAAGCCGGCCTCGCCTTCACCAGCGAGTCGAATGCGGGTTCCGTCCTCGACGCCTGCCGGGATGTTGACCGAAAGTGTCCGCTCGCGCGTGATCCGTCCTGCGCCGGCGCAGGAAGGGCACGGATTTTCGATTACCTGCCCCTGCCCGTGACAGGCCGGACACGTACGTTCGAGCGTGAAGAAACCCTGCGCATGCCTGACCTTGCCCGCGCCGCCGCAGGTGGCGCATGACTTCGGCTTGCTGCCGGCCTTGGCGCCGGTGCCGGAGCATGATTCGCAGGTCACCGAGGTCGGGATGCGGATCTGTGCGGTCTTTCCCGCGTAGGCTTCCTCGAGGCTGATCTCCATGTTGTAGCGAAGATCCGAGCCGCGCTCGCGCCCTTGCGTACGCCCACGCCGCCCGCCGCCCATACCAAACAGATCGTCGAAAATATCGGCAAAGCTGTGGGCGAAATCGGCGCCGAAGCCGTGGCCGCCGGCCATGCCGCCGTGCTCGAAGGCGGCGTGCCCAAAACGGTCATACGCGGCCCGCTTGTCGCCGTCCTTGAGCACGTCATAGGCCTCGTTGATTTCCTTGAAGCGGTGCTCGCATTCGCCATCGCCGGGATTGCGGTCCGGATGATGCTGCATGGCGAGCTTGCGGAATGCCGATTTGAGCTCGGCCTCGCCGCAGGTGCGCGATACGCCCAGGACCTCATAGTAGTCGCGCTTGGACATGCCGATCCCGCTTCGATCAGAACGCTATAGCCGTACTTGATTCGGCCGCGCGCTGCTCGTCCCGAAATAGGCACCCCCGGGTTTGAACCCGGGGGTGATGCATTTCGCGATTGCCGATGAGTGCACGGCGGCCGCCTTAACCTTTAGGCGGACTTCTTGCTGTTCTTGTCGTCGACCTCGGTGAATTCCGCGTCGACCACGTCCTCTTTCTTCTCGCCCGCGGCGGCGCCGCCGGTGCCAGGCGCAGTCTGTGCTTCTTGCTGTGCCTTATACATAGCCTCGCCGAGCTTCATGGAGGCCTGCGCCAGCGCGTTGGTTTTCTGCTGGATTGCGTTCGAGTCATCGCCTTTCAGGGCCTCTTTGAGGTCCGCCATGGCATTCTCGATCGCAGTGCGCTCAGCGTTGCCGACCTTCGAGCCATGCTCGGCGAGTGCCTTCTCGGTGGAATGCACCAGCGCCTCGGCATGGTTCTTGGCTTCGACCGCGGCCTTGCGCTTCTTGTCCTCGTCGGCGTGCGCTTCCGCGTCCTTGACCATCTTCTCGATGTCGGCTTCGGACAAGCCGCCCGATGCCTGGATGCGGATCTGCTGCTCCTTGCTGGTCGCCTTGTCCTTGGCGGACACGTTGACAATGCCGTTGGCGTCGATGTCGAAGGAAACTTCGATCTGGGGCACGCCCCGTGGTGCCGGCGGAATGCCCACTAGGTCAAACTGGCCGAGCAGCTTGTTGTCGGACGCCATCTCGCGCTCGCCCTGGAAGACGCGAATGGTGACCGCATTCTGGTTATCCTCGGCGGTGGAGAAGACCTGGCTCTTCTTGGTCGGGATCGTGGTGTTGCGATCGATGATGCGGGTGAAGACGCCGCCCAGCGTCTCGATGCCGAGCGAAAGTGGGGTTACGTCGAGCAGCAACACGTCCTTGACATCGCCTTGGAGAACGCCTGCCTGGATGGCAGCGCCGACCGCAACGACTTCGTCCGGGTTGACGCCCTTGTGCGGCTCCTTGCCGAACAACTGCTTCACGACTTCCTGCACCTTCGGCATACGCGTCATGCCGCCGACCAGGACGACTTCGTTGATCTCCGCCGCCGACACGCTGGCGTCCTTCATCGCCTGGCGGCAAGGCTGGATAGTCTTCTGGATGAGCTCGTCGACCAGCGCCTCGAACTTAGCGCGGGTGAGCTTCATCGTCATATGCTTCGGACCAGAAGCATCCGCCGTAATAAACGGCAGGTTGATCTCGGTCTGGGTCGTCGACGATAGCTCGATCTTCGCCTTCTCGGCGGCTTCCTTGAGCCGTTGGAGCGCAAGCTTGTCGCGACGCAGGTCGATGCCCTGCTCCTTCTGGAATTCATCGGCGAGATAGTTGACTAGGCGCATGTCAAAGTCTTCGCCGCCCAGGAACGTGTCGCCGTTCGTCGACTTCACCTCGAATACGCCGTCGCCAATTTCCAGAATCGAAATATCGAAAGTGCCGCCGCCGAGGTCATAGACCGCGATGGTGCCGGTCTTCCGCTTGTCGAGCCCGTAGGCGAGCGCGGCCGCCGTTGGCTCGTTGATGATGCGCAGAACTTCGAGGCCCGCGATCCTGCCGGCATCCTTGGTGGCCTGACGCTGAGCGTCGTTGAAGTAGGCAGGAACGGTTATCACGGCTTGCTCGACCTTGCTGCCGAGATAGGCTTCTGCCGTTTCCTTCATCTTCTGCAGGATGAAGGCGGAGATCTGCGAGGGCGAATAGGTTTTGCCCTCGATCTCGACCCAAGCGTCGCCGTTCGATGCCTTGGTGATTTTGTAGGGGACAAGCTTCTTGTCCTTCTCGACCATCGGATCGTCGTAGCGCCGTCCGATTAGGCGCTTGACCGCGAAGATGGTCTTTTCCGGATTGGTGACCGCCTGGCGCTTAGCCGGTTGGCCGACCAGACGCTCGCCATCGTCACTGAAGGCGACGATCGAAGGCGTGGTGCGCATGCCTTCGGCATTCTCGATGACTTTAGGGTTTTTGCCTTCCATGACGGCGACGCACGAATTCGTGGTGCCGAGGTCGATGCCAATGACCTTTCCCATGGTTCTTCCTCTCAATTACGGCGAGCCGGCCGGGCCACTTGGCGCCCGAATGGGTTATGTCTGCGGCCCATTCCGCAGACCCCCGATCCAGCCCCCTGAACACGCTTTTTGCCGCATTTGCGCGGCTCAATGGCTCATATAGGAGGGCCACCCCGCCTCGCAAGTCAGCCGCTCACGAATTCGCGAGTCCCAGAAAGATGCGCAAACCATTGCCGCTCGGGCCTAGACCGGTTAGCCAGACCTTCGTCGCAAGATCAGGAAGGTTGATTACCAAATGTCTTTTCGCTCCCTGGCATTCGTTTTGGCACTCGGCGCCGGCATGCTGGCCGCCGCGCCCGGTTTCGCCGCTGGACCGGTGTTTCCGCCCGGCCTGCGCGTCGGGCTTGAGCCGCCCGGCGACCTCAGGCCGAGCTATCGTTTCCCCGGCTTCGAAGACCGCGACCGCAGCGTCGCTGTCGCCATCCTCGATCTGCCGGCGGCCGCCTTTCCCGAACTGAATAGAGCGCTGCAAAGCGATGACCAAAAGGGGCTCGTCGACGTAAAGCGGGAGACCTTTCCGCTTCCTTGGGGCGCCGGCACGCTGCTTACCGCCCGCGGTCAGATCAATGACCAGAAGCTGCACAAATGGGTGCTCTTGGCGGCTGCGATCGACAAGGACCTGACGGTGATGATCAACGTCGAAGTGCCGGACGCCGCGACGAACGTCTATTCCGACGCGGTGATCCGCAAAGCCCTGGCCAGCGCTGTTGTGCGGTCGACCCCGATCGACGAGCAGCTCGGGCTGTTGCCGTTCAAGCTCAGTGAACTCGCCGGGTTCCGCGTCAATAAGGTCTTGCCGGCCGGTGGCGTCATCATCACTGAGGGTCCGAACGACGACAGCGGCGACCAGCCTTACATGATCGTCTCTGTCGGCTCCGGTTCGCCGGAGCAGCCGAATGATCGCGTCAATTTCGCACGCGATCTGTTGCTCTCGTCGCCACTCCGCAATCTCAGCCTGCAACAGGGCGACACGATGCGGATCAGTGGCGTGCCAGGCTACGAGATCAGGGGGGAGGCCAAGTCGCCGACCGATAAACTGCTGTCGGTGGTGCAATGGGTACGCTTCGGCACCGGCGGATTTATGCGCATTGTCGGCGTCGGACCCAAGGACAATTGGGATTCGCTGTTTACCCGTTTCCGCGCGGTGCGCGACGGAATCGAGTCGCAGCAGCGCTGATCACTTTCCCGGAGGCGGATTGTCGTTGGCGGACGCCGGCGGCGATTTCGGCAGCGCCTTGACCACCGCCACCAGGGCCGGCCGCAGCACGCGGTCGCTGAGCATGTAGCCGGCCTGGATCACCTGCGCCACATGGCCGGGCGGCAGCTCGGCGTTCTCTACCTCGTACATTGCCTGGTGTACATTCGGATCGAATCGTTCGCCGGCCGGCGAGAATTTCTTCACGCCGTGCTTCTCGAGGACTTTCAAGAGTTCGCGCTCGGTGAGCTCGACGCCCTCGACAAGCGATTTCACCTTCGCGTCGCCCTGCTCGCGCAGTTCAGGGCCCAGTGTTTCGAAGGCGCGCTGCATGTTGTCGGCAACTTGAAGCACGTCACGCGCGAAGTTGGCGTTGCCGTAGAGTCGCGCGTCGGCCACCTCGCGCTCGGTGCGCTTACGCAGATTCTCCATCTCGGCGAGCGTGCGCAGGAGCTTGTCTTTGTATTCGGCGGCTTCGCGCGTGGCCTCAGCCAACGGGTCGGGCTGCTCGGCCGCGATCCCCGCTTCCGGCTTGTCCGTAGCCGTTTCGGCCTCGGCGACCGCAGTTTCCGCCTGGCGAGCGTTCGGCTCGTTCATCGTGCGTCATCCACTCAAATGGTGTTGCCCCGAGGATATCAGGTCTCGCGCACCAAAAATCAAGCTCATGCGGATAGCAGCCGGCTAACGATCCGTGCTGTGTAATCGACCATCGGAACGACCCGGGCATAGTTGAGCCGGGTGGGTCCGATCACCCCGATCACGCCCAGGATACTACCCTTGCTGTCGCGATAGGGCGCCACGATGGTCGAGGAACCAGACAGCGAAAACAGCTTGTTCTCCGAGCCGATGAAGATGCGTACGCCATCGCCCCGTTCGGCGCGGCCGAGCAGGTCGATCACCTCGCGCTTGGTCTCCAGTGCGTCGAACAGCGAGCGCACCCGCTCGAGATCTTCCAGAGCATGCAAATCCTCGAGCAGGTTGGCGTGGCCGCGCACGATGAGTTTGCGCTCATCGCTTTCCCCGCCCGACCAGCTGGCAAGCCCGGCCGCGATGATCTTCTGGGTGAGCTGGTCGAGTTCGGCCTGCCCTGCCACCAGCGCGGCCTCAATCCCGACGCGCAGCTCGGCCAGCGTTTTACCTCGGATGCGCGCGTTAATGAAATTTGCCGCCTCAACTAGGGCCGAGGTCGGCAAGCCGGCCGGCACACTGAGGACGCGGTTCTCCACCTGGCCGTCTTCCGCGACCAGCACCGCGAGCGCGCGCCCGGGCTCGAGCTGCACGAATTCGATATGTTTAAGCCGCGCATTAGACTGCGCGGTGACCACGACGCCGGCCGAATGCGTCAAGCCCGACAAGGTCTGCGACGCTTCGGTGAGCACGCTTTCCAGCGACTTGCCGTGGCCCGCCGCCGCCAACTGCGCCTCGAGCGAGCGGCGGTCGCTCTCGCTCAAGTCGCCGACCTGCATCAGTGCGTCGACGAAGAAGCGTAGGCCCAGTTCGGTCGGCAACCGTCCGGCCGAGGTATGCGGTGCGTAGATCAGTCCGAGCCGCTCGAGATCCGACATGACGTTGCGCACCGAGGCTGGCGACAGTGTGATCGGCAGGAGCCGCGCGAGGTTGCGCGAGCCCACCGGCTCGCCAGTGGCGAGATAGCTTTCGACGATCTGGCGGAAAATCTCCCGCGAACGCTCATTGAGGGCCGCAAGGCTCACTTGGTTCGCGCCGATCGGAATGTCGTGGGAAGCCACCGGAAACTCCTCGGTATCCAATTAAGAATGACGCATCGCGGCGGACTTGTTCAAGCCATGCATATGGTTATGGTGTGCGGCCAGCCAAAGAGAGAATTAGACCGATGCGGCCAAGTCGCCGGCAAGTCGATGAGCTGCGCGCTGTTTCGCTCGAGAGAGGTGTGGTTAAGCACGCCGAAGGGTCCTGTTTCGTGAAATTCGGCGATACTCATGTGCTGGTGACCGCCAGCCTAGAGGAGCGCTTACCGCTCTGGCTCAAGGGCCGGGGCCGCGGCTGGATCACCGCGGAATACGGCATGTTGCCGCGCGCCACCGCCGAGCGCACCCGCCGCGAGGCAAGCGCCGGCAAGCAGGGTGGCCGCACCGTGGAGATCCAGCGGTTGATCGGCCGCTCGCTGCGCTCAGTCGTCGATCTCGCAGCGCTGGGCGAACGGCAAATTACCATCGACTGCGACGTGATCCAGGCAGACGGCGGTACCCGCACCGCTTCGATTACTGGCGCCTGGGTGGCGCTTTCCGATTGCCTTACCTGGATGAAGAACCGCGACATGCTGCGCGCCGAAGTGCTACGCGACCACATCGCCGCCGTCTCCTGCGGCGTTTGCAAGGGAACGGCGGTGCTCGATCTCGATTATGCGGAGGATGCGGAAGCCGACACCGACGCCAATTTCGTGATGACCGGGTCGGGCAGTATCGTCGAAATTCAGGCCACCGCCGAAAAGATGCCATTTAGCGAAGACCAGTTTCAGGTGCTTCTGGCGCTGGCACGCAAGGGCATCGAGAAGCTAGTAAGCTTGCAGAAAATGGCCGTGATGTGAGCCGGAAACTCACTGGCTCCGTCGTCATCGCCACGCATAATCCAGGCAAGCTCAGGGAGATGCGCGAGCTGCTCGCATCCTATGGCATCGAGGCGCAGTCAGCCGGCGAGCTCGGTTTGGCCGAGCCGACGGAGACCGGCGGTACGTTCGCCGACAACGCGCGCATCAAGGCGATGACCGCGGCAAAGGCGAGCGACCGCGTGGCGTTCGCCGACGATTCTGGCCTGGTCGTCGATGCGCTCGGCGACGAGCCTGGTATACACTCCGCGCGCTGGGCGGGCCCCGACAAAGACTTCCGTTTAGCCATGAACAAGATCCAGACGCTGTTGATCGAGCGCGGTGCCCGATCGCCGCAACAGCGGCGCGCGCATTTCGTCGCCGTGCTATGCCTAGCCTGGCCGGACGGGCATGTGGAGCAGTTCGAAGGCCGCGTCGACGGCGTCGCGGTATGGCCGCCGCGAGGCGATAAGGGGTTCGGCTATGATCCGTTGTTCAAGCCCGATGGATTTGAGCGCACCTTCGGCGAGATGAGTTCCGAGGAAAAGCACGGGCTACCGCCTAAGGGCCAGAATCTCTCGCATCGCTCGCGCGCCTTCATGAAACTCGCGGCGGCCTGCTTGCGCTGAATTCGTAATTACAACTTTAATCAACTTTCACCAGCAAAAAACGCGTTACCGCTGGCTGCTGACCTGGCGCGCTCTATAATGGATAACATGAATTTAGCTGATCCCTTCGCGGTCTATGTGCACTGGCCGTTCTGCCTATCGAAGTGCCCGTATTGCGACTTCAACAGCCATGTGCGCCACAGCGGGATTGACGAGGCGCGCTTCGTGCGCGCGTTCAAGGCTGAGCTCGCATCGACCGCCGCGCGCATCGGCCGCCGCACGGTGTCGAGCATTTTTTTCGGCGGCGGCACTCCGTCGCTGATGCGGCCCGCTTCAGTGCAGGCGATTATCGACGCCATCGCCCTGCACTGGAGGGTAGTCGCAAACATTGAGGTGACGCTGGAAGCAAATCCGACCAGCGTGGAGACGGCGAACTTCCGCGGCTACCGCGCCGCCGGCGTCAATCGCGTGTCGCTCGGCGTGCAGTCGCTCGACGACGCTGCGTTGAAGGGGCTCGGGCGCCAGCACACGGTGCAGGAGGCGCTCGACGCGATTGCCATCGCGCGCGCGATCTTCGATCGCTATTCCTTTGACCTGATTTACGCGCGTCCGCATCAGACGCTCGATGCCTGGGTAGCCGAACTCAAGCGTGCGATCGCGCACACCGTCAATCACCTGTCGCTCTATCAGCTCACCATCGAGCCGGAGACACCCTTTGCCGGTCTACACCAAGCTGGCAAGCTCGCCGTACCCGACGATCACACCGCGCGCGACCTTTTCGATTTGACACAGGATATCTGCTGCGCCGCCGGCTTGCCCGCCTATGAAGTCTCAAACCATGCCCGACCGGGCGGCGAATGCCGGCACAATCTGATCTATTGGCGCGGTCACGAATATGCGGGCATCGGCCCGGGCGCTCATGGCCGGCTCAATATCGACGGCCGCCGCTACGCCACTGAGACCGAGAAGCACCCGGAAACCTGGCTCATGCGCGTCGAGACATCAGGCCACGGCCTGGTGGTCGACGAGAAGCTCACCGCCGGCGAAACGGCTGACGAATATCTGCTGATGGGGCTGCGACTCGCCGAAGGCATCGACCCCAAGCGCTACAGTGCACTCGCTGGCCGCACGCTCAATCCAGAGCGCATCTCCATACTACGCGACGAAGGCGCGGTAGAGACCACCGCGGGCGGCCGTCTGCGCGTGACTCCGAGCGGATTTCCCGTTCTCGATGCGGTGGTGGCGGATCTCGCCGCCTGACCTTGATCAGGTGCCTGATCCGAACGTCTTCGCCGCCGGACTGACGACCTGGCCTCCCGACGGCGCAACGCGCATCACCGCAAGGCCGCGCTCGTTGGTGCCGTCGGGGCGGAAACGGAAGACGCCGTCGATGCCAGCAAAACCCGACGAATTGGTTAGCACCTGCTCGCTGAAGCGTTGCGCCCCTTGCGTCTTCACCAGCGCCGCGACCAAGGTGACAGCATCATAGGCGAGCGTAGCCGTGCGTACGGGATTCTGGCCGAAGCGAGACCGATAGCGGCTCAAGAAATTGCGGAAGCCAGCTGACTCGGGCGCCGCATACCAGCCGCCATCCAGCGACGGAGTCGAGAAGATACGCGGATCATCCCACAGCCCTGTACCGAGCAACTGCACTCGATTGATGATCACTCCATCGCTCAACAGTGTCTGCACTACTTGCGGCACACCATCGGCGCTGTCGGGAATGAAAATCGCGTCGATGCGGTTGACTGCCTGCGCAACGCGGTGCGCCGCCTCGGCTATCTTGCCGGGCTCGGTCGAATATTTCTCCAACACGACAACACGGCCGCCGCGCCGTGACACTTCCTGTTGGAAGGCGGCTTCCACCACGGCGCCATAAGCGCTGTCCGGCAGCAGTGCGCCGAACGAACGCTTACCGCGCGAGACGACGTAATCGACGATGCGTTTAACGTCGGTCTCAGGCAGGAAGCTCAGCAGATAAACTCCGCGCGCGGCGACGCTGGCGTCGGTCGAGAACGCAATCACCGGAATGCCGTGCGGGCGCGCGGTTGCGCCGACAGCGCGTACCGCCTCCGCAAACAGCGGCCCGATGATGATCTCGGCGCCCTCATTGATTGCCTGCTGCGCGCCGACCTGCGCGCCCTGCGGCGTGCCGCCGTCGTCCTTCACAAGCAACTGAATGTTTGGGTTCTTGAAGTCAGCGAGCGCCATTTCGGCGGCGTTCTTCATCGACTGCGCGGCGACACCGGCATTGCCTTGCCCCGACAATGGCAAGATCAGCGCGACGCGAACTTGCCCTACGCCTAGAGTCGACGCGGGCGGCGCCGCGGCCGATTGTTGTGGCGGCGTATTGCTGTAGAACTCCGAATTGCCGCCGGCGCAGTCGGTGAGCGCGACGGCCGCGACGGCAAGGCATAGACTGGAGCCCAGCCGGCGCCAGCGCATCACAATCTGACGGGGCAACACCCCGGCCATAGCCGCTCCCCAAAAAACGGCAGCGCGGGCCCCCGTCGCCACTCGTAACGATAATCCGGCATTTTGTCCGCGAAAAGTTAAGGCAATGAAAATCATAGGGAATTTGCCACGGTATGACGTGCCCGATGCGCCCGTCTAGAGTGCCTGCCATGACGAGCGATGGCAAACCCGCGCGTACTCCCCAGTCGCGCCACTACATGTTCGGCGGCGGCCCCGTCGGCGTACCATCGCTGCCCGGCGGCCTTTACCTGGTCGCGACGCCGATCGGAAACCTGGGCGACATCAGCTTGCGCGCGCTGGAAACGCTTGCCGCCGCCGACGTCATCGCCTGCGAGGACAGCCGTGTCACCCGCAAGCTGATCGAACACTATGGGATCGCGACGCAGCTCACGCCTTACCACGAACACAACGCCGCCGAGGCGCGGCCGCGGCTGCTCGCGCGCCTCGCCGACGGCCAATCGGTCGCGCTCGTCTCCGACGCCGGTACACCGCTGATCTCCGATCCCGGCTACAAGCTGGTGCGCGCCGCCTGCGCGGCAGGCCACGCGGTGATCGCGGTGCCGGGCGCTTCCGCGGTGCTAACCGCGCTCAGTGCCGCCGGTCTGCCCACCGACCGCTTCTTCTTCGAGGGATTTTTGCCGCCTAGCCAGGCTGCGCGGCAGAGACGCATCGTCGCGCTTGCGTCGATTCCGGCAAGCCTGGTGCTGTTCGAAAGCGGGCCGCGCTTACCCGCCGCGCTGGCCGACCTCGCTTCGACTCTCGGGTCGCGTGACGCCGCGATCTGCCGCGAGTTGACCAAGCTGCACGAGGAAATCCGTCGCGGGCCGCTCGACAAGCTCGCCCGTCATTATGCCGCCGGCGGCGAGACGCGCGGCGAGATCGTTATCGTGGTGGCGCCGCCCAGAGGCGGCGGCAAAAATGCTGACGACATCGACGAATTGCTGCGCCGCGCGCTGGCGCGCGTTTCGGTGAAGGACGCCGTCGGCGAAGTGGCGTTCGCCACCGGCCGGCCGCGCCGCGAGGTCTATCAGCGCGCGCTCGCACTCGCCAAAGATGGCGATCATGGCCTGCCGAGTTAGCTCCCCGCACCTAGGATATGAATTACGCGCTGAGCCGCGCGAAGAAGGAGTCGAGCTGGTCGCGGATGCATCCGGCGACGCTGCCGAGATCGTCGGCTACGGCCTTTACCGAGCTGGCGCTGGCGCGCGTGCCTTCAGTGGCGGCACCCACCAGGCTGACCTCGTCGGCGGTTTCCACTGTACGTTTGGCGGCGATCTCGACGCTGCGCGCAATTTCAGTGGTTGCTGCGCCCTGCTCGGTGACGGCAGCCGCGATGGCGCCGCTGATGTCGCCGATCTCCCGGATGATGTGTTCGATGGCATTAATCGCTTCAATCGACCGCGTCGTTGCGCGCTGCATGCTGGCGATTTGCGCCGAAATCTCCTCGGTGGCGCGGCTGGTCTGGCCGGCGCGCGCCTTCACTTCGCCGGCGACCACGGCGAAGCCGCGCCCGGCCTCGCCGGCGCGCGCGGCTTCAATGGTGGCGTTGAGCGCTAGTAGATTGGTTTGCTCGGCAATGCCGGTAATCAGCTTAACCACGTCGCCGATGCGGGTGGCCGCCTCGCCCAGCTCCTGCACCGCAAGATTGGTGCGGCTGGCTTCATTCACCGCCTTGTTGACAATCGCGTTCGACTGCGCGACCTGCCGGTCGATCTCGTTGACCGAAGCGGACAACTCGTTGGCGGCCGAAGCGATGTCGCGCACGTTGGCTGACGCGTCCGCGGAAGCCGTGGCCGCCTGCTGGGTCTTGGCCGAGGCATCGTCGGCGGTGCTGGCGAGCTGCGTAGAGGCCGCCAGCATCTGATCGGAAATGCGCCCTAGCTTGGCGAGCGTCGCTTCCACTTCGGCGGAGAAATGCGCGGCTTCGCTCGACATTAGCTCCTGACGTTGCGTGCGCAATTCAGCGTCGTTGCGCACGGTACGATTGAGTTCTTGGTTGTGCCGCATGGCGCGCTGGAACACCGCGATGGTGCGCGCCAGTGCGCCGATCTCGTCACGGCGTTCGCTGAACGGAATCGCAATCGAGTCATTACCGGCGGCGACCATTTCGGTTATGTGCGTGATATCGGCAATCGGCTTGGCAACGTTGCGCGATATCACCAGGACACCCACGAGTGCTAGCACGACAGCAAAGCTGGCGAGCACACTTAGCCACATGGCCGTGTTGTCGATGCCGGCATCGATCTCATTGTAAACTCGCATCGCGCGTTTACCATAAAGATCGCGAAGTTTTTCCAGATCGCTGTTCAGCGCCTTGCGCACGTTCCGGTTAGCGTCGTTGTCGCCCCATTCGCGGCCGGCTGCCGGGCTGATCTCGGTGCCGAGCCGCGCCAGCTCCCTGCGGAATTCGATGAACTGCGCTATGCGCTGGGAGAATTGGCCGAACAATTCGGCATCGTCGTCGCGCACCGATTTCTTCCAGTCCTCTACGACCTTGGCGATTTGATCGTTGAACTTGAGAATACCATCGGCGTAGACCTTCGAGGTCTTTATGTCGCTCGACATGTAAACGCCGCGTGACTCCATCACGACCGCATAAATCAGCCCGTCGACCTTGGCGACGTTCCAGGTGCTGGCATTGGCGGATTCGAATTCGTCGGTCAGCACCGCATGATGGCGTGCGGACGTCACTGCGATCACCGACAAGGCGACTGTCGTAGTGGCCATCAGTGCGAAGATTACGTAGAGCTTGGCGGCAATTGAAAGCTTCGGCAATGTCACAAGTCCACCCCCGTGCCCCGCAAGGCCGGATGGCCAGAGTGGCGGGAAAATGTTAACGCTTTGTTTTCCTTAAGCTTCCGCCGCCTAAACGAGCGCTAGAGCCGGCCATGAGCCTGAAAATCGCGGTACAGATGGATCCGATCCAGCGGATCAACATCAAGGGCGATTCGACCTTCGCCCTGTTGCTGGAGGCGCAAAGGCGCGGCCACGAGCTTTCCTACTACACCCCCGATCGGTTGGCGCTGCTCAACGGCCACCTGTTCGCCACGGTCGAAAACCTCAACGTACGCGATCAGGTAGGCGATCATTTCACGCTGGACGAGCCGCGCCGGGTGGAGCTTTCGCAGTTCGACGTGATTCTGTTGCGCCAGGATCCGCCCTTCGACCTCGCTTACGTCACCACGACGCATCTGCTCGAGCGCATCCATCCAAAGACCTTGGTGGTTAACGACCCGGCGCACGTTCGCAATGCGCCGGAGAAAATGTACGTCACCGAATTTCCCGACCTGATGCCGCCGACGCTGCTCACCCGCGACCTCGCCGAGATCAAGGCATTCCGTGCCGAGCACGGCGACATCGTGATGAAGCCGCTCTACGGCAAAGGTGGCGAAGCGGTGTTCCGGCTGGCCGCAGAAGACCTCAACTTCGGCTCGCTCTATGACATGTTCGCTGCCGTCTTCCGCGAGCAGTGGGTGGTGCAGAAGTTCCTCCCCGCCATCAGAAACGGCGACAAGCGCATTATTATGATCGACGGTGAATTCGCCGGCGCGGTCAACCGCATTCCGGCCGCCGACGACTTGCGCTCCAACATGGTGCGCGGCGGCGAGCCGTTAGCGACGGAGCTCACTAAGCGCGAGAAGGAAATCTGCCAGCGCATTGGTCCTCCTTTACGCGAGCGCGGCCTTCTGTTTGTCGGCATCGACGTGATCGACGGCTATCTCACCGAGATCAACGTCACTTCTCCCACAGGAATTCGCGCCATCAAGAGTCTCGGCGGCCCGGATGTCGCCGAGCTGTTCTGGGACAAGATCGAAGCCAAGCGCAAGCCGCCAGCGTAGCAGCGTGAGCGTGCAGCTAACCATCGCCACCACCGACTACGATCATTTCCGCGATTTCCGGCTCGGCCCGATACGCGCGGGAGCCATCGAGGCGCGATGCGTCGATCTCGCCGGCCAGCAGTGGCTTGTGCGCGGTCGCCCCATTCTTGAAGGGGACGATTTCGACCTTGAGGCCTTGCCTCTCGGCAAAACCGTTGCGCCCGACCATCATCGAAAAACCAGCGTCGCCCATACGCTCGATCAGCCCGTGCCGCCAGAGCTTAAGCTCCTGCTCCGCGGCGCAGCCCGCTACCAAGAGCACAAGCGCTAAGCCGTTGTTTCTGCTAACAATTGTCCACTTAAGCCGTCGTCGGGAGTCTATGTCACCGGTTTCTATTCTAAATGCTCTTTTGATAACTGGTTCCCACTATTCGGGATGATGCGGTTGCTGCTTTTTACGGCCCCTTCACCACGTTCGCGGCTGTGCGCGCATGGAGGAACAGAATTGCAACGTTCCCGGCTCCTAATGCCCCGCAAAACATACGGGGAAAGGCGCGGAACATGGGGTCGCGATCAGCCGGTTCGATCACCCGACGGGCACGCAAGCGTGCGCGCAACAAGGCAGCGCTAATGCTGTTTGGCCGATCGGCCGTTGCCACCATGACAGTCGTATCGGGCTGGCTTGGCTTCGTGACCGGTGTCCGACTTCAGGGTTCGCATTACGATCCTTATGCCTACGCAACCGGCGTCGGCGCCCTGTTCGCCGCGACCTGCGCCGGCATCGCCTTCCTGATGATGCGCCAGCGCGATCGTGCAGAGAAAATCCGCAGTCTGGAGAGACGTATCGAGGAGCTGTCCGACGATTATTGGGAGTTGCGCGAGAACGAGGAGCGCGCGCGCAGCCTCCTGGAAGCGCAAGGCGATCTGATAGTGCGGCGCGACACGCACGGCCACATCACTTATGCCAACGACGCCTTCTGCGCGCTAGCCGGGGTCAACCGAGAGGAACTGATCGGTACCGCGGCGGAATTGCCTGTTGTCGCGCAAGGGCCGGTCAGTGTGCTCGCCGACGGCACCCGCGTGCACGACCAAAGCGTTGCTAGCGGCGACAGCGCCCGCTGGATCGCCTGGCGTGAAGTCGTCGTGCGCGGCGATGTTGGCGCCGAGACGCAAGCCGTCGGCCGCGACGTCAGTTATCGTATCGAGGCCGAGCAGGCGCTTGCTTCGGCGCGCGATCAGGCGGAGGCCGCCAACCGCGCTAAGTCGCGTTTCCTCGCCACCGTGAGTCACGAGATCCGCACGCCGCTCAATGGCATTCTCGGCATGAACGACCTGCTACTCGATACCGAGCTCACCCCCGAACAACTCACCTACGTCAGTATGGCGAAGTCTTCGGGCAAAACGTTGTTGTCTCTGATCGAGGAGATTCTCGATTTCTCCAAGATCGAGGCCGACAAACTCGAGCTGGAAGTGCGTCCATTCGCGCTCACTGCGCTCGTCGAGGAAACCGTCGAGCTGCTGGCGCCGCGCGCGCAGGCGAAGGGCATCGATATCGTTTCGTTCATCGATAACCGGTTGCCCGATAAGTTGATGGGCGATGAAGCACGCTTGCGTCAAGTGCTCCTCAATCTCGTTGGCAACGCTATCAAGTTCACCGAGCGAGGCGGCGTCGCGGTGATCGTCGATCCTGACGAACGAGCCAATCAGATTCGACTCCTGGTGCGTGATACCGGCATCGGCCTCAAGTCCGAGGACCACGACCGCATCTTCCGCGACTTCGAGCAGGCCGACGGTTCCTCGACTCGCAAGTTCAACGGTACCGGCCTTGGCCTCGCCATCTCCAAGCGCATCGTTGAACGCATGGCCGGTCAGATCGTCGTCGACAGCGAGCCGGGGCATGGTGCAACTTTCACTGTCACTCTGCCGCTGTCGCCTGCGCCGGACGCCGAGCCGCCGCAATGCGCGGCGCCGGATCTCGGCGGCCAGGCCATCTTGATCGCTACGGCCACGCAAATCGAATCGTCGTTGCTGGCGCGCCGGCTTGGAGGCTGGGGCGCCGAGACGCAGACCGCGACCTACAAGGAAAGCACCGCCGCGCTGCTAGCAAAAAGGCGCTGGGATGCACTGCTAGTCGATTATCCGATCGCGCGCAGCCTGATCGCCGACGGCGACCTCACACGGCATAACGTAGCGCGCGGCATCGTGCTGATCCGCCCGGCGGACCGACATGAGCTTCCCGCATTGAAGGCGGCGGGCTTCAGCGGCTACTTGGTCAAGCCGGTGCGTGTCGCCTCGCTCGCCGCGCGCCTGCGCAATGGCGACGCTTTCGAGTCCGCGCCGGCGGAAACGTCCGCCGCCGACGCGGTTGGCGCCGCCACGCGCGGCAAGGGGCTGTCGGTGCTCGTGGCCGAGGACAACGAGATCAACGCATTGCTCGCGCGTGTGCTGCTCACGCGGCTCGGCCATCGACCGACGGTCGTCCGTGACGGCAAAGCCGCCGTTGAAGCTTGGGCCGCCGCGCGCGCCGCCGGCACGCCTTACGACCTGGTTCTGATGGACGTGCAGATGCCGGTGATGGACGGTCTTGAAGCCGGTCGCCGCATCCGTGCGGCCGAAGCCGCAGCCGACGAGCCGCCGACACGGATGCTGGCGCTCACCGCCAACGCTCAGGCGGAAGACCGTGAAGCCTGCTTTGCCGCCGGCATGGACGGTCTGCTGGTCAAACCGCTCGAGCGCGAGCGCCTACGTGAGGCCTTGGAGGCGGCGGCCGCCAGACTGGCCGCCTGAGTGCGTCTCCCCGCCTTGTCATAATTCCGTGTCCCGACCATGCTGTCTGGTTAACCAGCGCCGACCTTTGATTCGTCGGCGGGCGCACGGCTTTCGGACGGGGGCAAGTAACGCATGGCACGCTGGGATAGGCTCAGTTCCCCGCGTAATCTGTTCGAACGTTTCAAGCCCACCTCCGCCGGGCCGGCGGTCCCCAGCCTGATCTCGGCGCTGCAAGCCTATGGCGGATTGCAAGCCTGGGCTGCACGTGCGCATCGGCCGAGTCGCAGCCTGGGTCGCATCGGGTCGCTTGAGGTACGCCTAGCGCAGACCGCCGCAGAGGTGCGGCAGGCGCAAAAGCTGCGTTACCGCGTTTTCTATCAAGAAGGTTCGGCGATCGCGAACCCTGGGCGCCTGTTCGCGCGCCGAGATGTCGATGCCTATGACGCGATCTGCGACCATCTGCTGGTGCTAGATCACGGCTCGCGCGATGCACAGAACGCCAACCGTCCGGCGGTTGTCGGCACTTACCGGTTGTTACGCCAACCTTTGGCCGAGGATTACGGCGGCTTCTACACCTCCGTCGAATTCGACATTGGAGGTTTGATACAACGCCATCAGAATTTCCAATTCCTCGAGCTCGGCCGTTCGTGCGTGCTCGCGCCCTATCGCAACAAGCGCACGGTCGAGCTGCTGTGGTACGGCATCTCCGCCTATATCCAGCAGAACCGCACCGACGTGATGTTCGGCTGCGCCAGTCTGGACAGCACCGAGCCCAGGCGGCTGGCGCTGCCGCTGTCCTTCCTGCACCACTATGCGCGAGCGCCGGAGGAGTGGCGGGCGCGGGCGTTGCCCAAGCGCTACGTCGAGATGAACCGAATGTCCAAAGAATCAATCGATCCCAAAGAAGCGCTGCGCGTGCTGCCGCCGCTGATTAAGGGTTACCTGCGGCTCGGCGCCTATATCGGCGACGGCGCGGTAATTGACCGTGAATTCGGCACCACCGACGTGCTAATCGTGTTGCCGGTAACGGCGATCAGCAAGCGCTATCTCCAGCATTTTGATGTGAGCAGGCGCGCCGCCTGACGCTCACAACTTTCGCAGCGATACTTCCTCGACCTCGTGGGTTTCGACCTTTTTCAGGATTAGGTCGGCGCGCTGGCGCGTCGGGATAATGTTCTCGTGCAGATTAACCAGGTTGATGCGCGTCCAGATCGATGAAGCGGTCTCGATCGCTGCCGCGTCGGACAAGTTCGAATAGCGGTGGAAGTAAGATTTCGGGTCGCGGAAGGCGGTGCTGCGCAGCGTCAGGAAGCGGTGCACGTACCAGGATTTGAGTACATCCTCGGCGGCGTCGAGATAGACCGAGAAATCGAAGAAGTCCGACACAAAGGGGATCGCCTTGCCGTCCTTGGGCACGCGGCCGGTCTGCAGCACGTTCAGCCCCTCGACGATCAGGATGTCAGGTCGGTCGATTTCGATCCATTGATTTGGCATCACGTCATAGATCAGATGTGAATAGACCGGTGCGCGGGCCGGCCGTCTTCCGGCTTTCACGTTGGTCAGGAATCGCAGCAGTGCTGGCAGGTCGTAGCTTTCCGGAAAGCCCTTCTTCTCCATCAGCCCTTCGCGCTCGAGGATCGCATTCGGATAGAGAAAGCCGTCGGTAGTGATGAGGTCGACTTTCGGCACGTTCGGCCAGCGCGCCAGCAAGGCTTGCAGCACGCGCGCTGTGGTTGACTTGCCCACTGCGACCGAACCGGCGACGCCTACGATAAACGGCATTTTCACCTCCTCGGTGCCGAGGAAGCGCTCCTGCGCTCGGAACAGCCGCTGCGTCGCCGCCACATAGAGCGAGAGGAGGCGCGACAGCGGCAGATAAATCTCCTCGACCTCGTTGAGGTCGAGCCGGTCATGCAGCGAGCGCAGCCGCGTGACCTCTTCCGACATCAGCGTCATCGGCGTGTCAGCCCGCAACGCTGCCCATTCTGCGCGCGAGAAGGTGCGGTAGGGCGAGAGAGTTTCTTCGGTGCGCTGTTCCATTAGGCTATTTGTCCCGCGATGCTTTCTCCTGATGGCCGGATTGCGTCGCGCGCTTTTCGAGCTCCGCCTCGACTTCGGCTAGCGTGATGCCGCGCGCCTCCAGCAGAACGAACAGATGGTAGAGGAGGTCCGCCGCTTCCTCGATCATGCGACTATTGTCTTTCTGCACGGCGGCCATGGCGGTCTCCACCGCCTCTTCGCCCAGCTTCTTTGCGCAATGGGCGACGCCCCTATCGATCAGCGAACGAGTATAGGATTCCGCGGCGCTCGCCTTGGCACGCTCGTGAACCCTTTTCTCCAGATCGGCCAGCGTGAAATTGCTCATGCGCGGTTCTCTATCACGGATCGAGCCGCATCGGCAGGCCGGCTTTGGCCATATATTCCTTAGCTTGCCGCACGCTGTACTCTCCGAAGTGGAAGATCGAGGCGGCTAGCACCGCGGTGGCATGGCCGTCGCGGATGCCCTCCACCAAATGTTCGAGCGTACCGACGCCGCCGGAGGCGATCACCGGCACCGTAATGGTGTCGGCGATCGCGCGGGTGAGCGCAACGTCGTAACCCATCTTGGTGCCGTCGCGATCCATCGAGGTGAGCAGGATTTCGCCGGCGCCGAGCGAGACCACCTCCTTGGCGTAGGCTAGCGCGTCGATGCCGGTCGGCTTGCGGCCGCCGTGGGTGAAGATCTCCCAGCGCGCCGGTGCCTTCGACACCTGTTTGGCATCGATCGCCACTACGATGCACTGGTCGCCGAACTTCTCCGCCGCCTCCTTCACGAAGAGGCGCCGGTTTACTGCCGCGGTGTTGATGGACACCTTGTCGGCGCCGCAGGTGAGTAGCTTGCGGATGTCGCCGATAGTGCGCACGCCGCCGCCGACCGTGAGCGGCATGAAACAGGCCTCTGCCGTGCGTTGCACCACGTCGAAGATGGTGTCGCGGTTCTCGTGGCTTGCCGTGATGTCGAGGAAGGTCAGTTCATCGGCGCCAGCCCCGTCATAGGCAATGGCCGCCTCCACTGGATCGCCGGCGTCGCGCAGATTGACGAAGTTGACTCCCTTAACGACGCGGCCATCCTTCACGTCGAGGCAGGGAATCAAGCGGACCTTGAACATGGTTCAGGCGGCCTTGGCTTCGCGGATGAGCTTGAGTGCCTCCGCCGCGTCGAGTCGTCCGTCATAGAGCGCGCGGCCGGCGATGGCGCCTTCGAGCTTCTTGGCGCGGGGCTGCAGCAGGGCCCGGATATCGTCGAGCGAAGCGAGCCCGCCCGAGGCGATCACCGGGATTGAGGTCGCCTCGGCGAGCGCGATCGTGGCGTCGAGGTTGAGGCCCTGGAGCATGCCGTCGCGCGTCACGTCAGTATAGATAATCGCGGCCACACCGACATCCTCGAAGCGCTTGGCGATCTCGAGCGCCGACAGTTCGGAAGTCGCCGCCCAGCCTTCGACCGCGACCTTGCCATCGCGCGCGTCAAGCCCGACCGCGATCTTGCCCGGATAGTCGCGCGCCGCTTGCTTGACGAATGGCGGATCCTGCACCGCCGCAGTGCCGATGATGACGCGGTTGACGCCCTTCTCGAGCCAAGTCTCAACGGTCGCGGTGTTGCGAATGCCGCCGCCGAGCTGCACGGGGATGCTGATGCTCTCCAGGATGCGGTCGACAGCGCTAGCGTTCACCGGCTTGCCGGCGAAGGCGCCGTCAAGGTCGACGACGTGCAGATATTCGAAGCCCTGCATCTCGAAGATGCGGGCCTGCGCCGACGGGTCGCGATGGAACACAGTCGCGCGCGCAATGTCGCCCTGCTGCAGCCGCACGGCGAGGCCTTCCTTCAGATCGATGGCCGGAAAAAGAATCACGGCTTCCACTTCAAAAAATTCGCGATCAGCCTCAGTCCGAGGCGCTGGCTCTTCTCTGGGTGAAACTGCGTACCAACCATGTTGTCGCGGCCGACGATAGCGGTGAGCGGGCCGCCGTAATCGACCTGCGCCACCAGGTCGCCGCGGTGCGCAGGCTTAAGTTCATACGAGTGCACAAAATAGGCGTGCAGCCCATCCGGCCCGAGCGCTATATCGTCGAGCAGCGGGTGCATTTTCAGCTTGTCGAGGGTGTTCCAGCCCATATGCGGGATTTTCAGATTCGGATCGCTCGGCGCGATGCGATCGACCTCGCCGGAGATCCAGCCCAACCCCGGCGTCACCTGATATTCGCGGCCGCGCTCGGCCATTAACTGCATCCCGACGCAGATACCGAAGAACGGCCGGCCCTGTTTGCGCACCGCGCGTTCTAGCGCGTCGATCATGCCGGGGATCGCGTCGAGCCCGCGCCGACAGTCGGCAAAGGCACCGACGCCCGGCAGCACCACGCGATCTGCACACGTGACTTCCACCGGATTGCTGGTGACTCGGATCGGCTGGTCGTGCCCGCTCTCGCGCGAGGCGCGCTCGAACGCCTTGGCTGCCGAATGAAGATTGCCCGAGCCGTAGTCGACGATGACGACACTCATCGGCCGCCACCGGGTTTCGGAAATAATCCGATTACGTCCGATGGCGACGGCGGTCTGCGCGGCTTAGCGTACGCCGGTTCCGGCGTGACCAGCGGCGCGCTTGGCGGCGGCGTCTCGGCACGCTTTACCCACTCGGCAAAGAAACGGCGCTCCGCCATCTCGGTGTTGTCGCCGACCACGAAGCCGAGCATCTTCCAGCCGCGTCGCGCCAGCTTGCGGCGGCGAATAGTCGCCCCCTCGAAGCCGATCAGCAACGCCACCAGCACGCCGGCGAGCCCTTGCACCGCCAACGGCGCGCGGACCACGCCGAGCACGACAGCAATCACGGCGCTGCCCGCGAGATAGACCGCAAAGCCGACCCATAGCTGGTAACGCAGCAGCCAGAACGGCGCTAGCACGAAGGCCCAGAAGTGGAATCCGTCGCGCAGGAACAGGAAGCGCTCGGGGGTGCTCGTCGTTTCGCCCGGCTTCGGCGGCGGCTGGTGCACGGTGAATGTGGGCATTGTTACTCTCAACTCACTTCGGTCATTCCAGGGCGTCCCGACGGCGCCGGTCCGAACGACTAACGCCCGAGCGAGCCCTTGGTCGACGGTATCTCGTCCTTGGCACGTGGATCGATCGCCACCGCGGCGAGCAACGCGCGCGCCAGGCCCTTGAAGCATGACTCGGCAATGTGGTGGTCGTTCGTCCCATACAGGCACTCGGCGTGCAGCGTGATCCCGGAATTCATAGCGAAGGCATGGAACCACTCCTGCACCAGTTCAGTGTCGAAGGTGCCTACCTTGTCGCGCACGAACTCCGCCTTGAACACCAGTAACGGTCGTCCGGAAATATCGATCGCCACACGAGTGAGCGCTTCGTCCATCGGCACGTGCACATCGGCATAACGGGTGATGCCTTTCATGTCGCCGAGCGCCTGGCGCACGGCGGCGCCGAGCGCGATGCCAACGTCCTCGGTGGTGTGGTGATGATCGATGTGCAGGTCGCCCTTGGCCTTGACCGTGATGTCGATGCGCGAGTGCCGCGCCAGCAGATCGAGCATATGATCGAGGAAGCCGATGCCGGTTTCGACCGACGCGCGACCTTGTCCGTCGAGATCGATTTCGACCTCGACGTCGGTCTCCTTGGTCTTGCGCTTCACCGCGGCTTTGCGCATTCGAGCGTCCAGCAAACCCTTTATTCGCGCGCCTTTTATCAGGGGTTGCCGGGATTCGCCACCTCGGGTGGCGGGTAAATCTCGATTTTTACCAAAGACTTGAATAACAGCGCTGCCAGGAAGCCATGGCTTAGGTAATGCCGACGATGGTCTATGTAGTAAATCGATCGCTCATTAGCACACTGGCGTGCCACCGTGTGAATTTGGCGGCGAAGATGATGGCGAAAAGCGCACCCAGACCGACGGAGAAACAACGTGCATGTCGGCGCGCCGCCGATCTAACCACGATGATGTGACGCCGCCTTTTAGCAGGCGGGGCCGTTCCCTCGCCACTCGGATACATTTGCAAGCGCGCCTGTGAGTGCCTAAATGTGCGCAGCGTCCTGCCGCGAGTGTCCCGATGACAGACTCCTCCCCGCCCGCCTGGCACGGCACAACCATCCTGACCGTCCGTAAGGACGGCACCGTCGTCATTGGCGGTGACGGCCAGGTGTCAATCGGCCAGACCATCGTCAAGGCCAACGCTAGGAAGGTGCGCAAGCTCGGCAAGGACGACGTGATCGGCGGCTTCGCTGGTGCCACCGCTGACGCCTTCACGCTGTTCGAGCGGCTAGAAGCAAAGCTCGAGCAATATCCCGGCCAGCTCCTGCGCGCCGCGGTCGAACTTGCCAAGGACTGGCGCACCGACCGCTACTTGCGGCGGCTCGAAGCGATGATGATCGTCGCCGACAAGCAGGTCTCGCTGGTGCTCACCGGCACCGGCGACGTACTGGAGCCCGAAGCGGGCATCGCCGGCATCGGCTCCGGTGGCAACTACGCGCTCGCCGCCGCCCGCGCGCTGCTCGACGCACCGCTCGACGCCGAGGCAATCGTGCGCAAGTCGCTCGATATCGCCGCCGACATCTGCGTCTACACCAACCGGAACGTCACCATCGAATCGCTGAAATCCTGACACGAGTGCTGAGTTGACCGACTTCTCCCCGCGCGAAATCGTATCCGAACTCGACCGCTACATTATCGGCCAGAGCGACGCGAAGCGCGCCGTCGCTATCGCGCTGCGCAACCGCTGGCGCCGCCTGCAGCTCGACGAGAAGCTGCGCGAGGAAGTGCTGCCCAAGAACATCTTAATGATCGGCCCGACCGGCGTCGGCAAGACTGAGATCTCGCGCCGCCTCGCCAAACTCGCCGGCGCGCCGTTCCTAAAGGTCGAAGCCACCAAGTTCACCGAAGTCGGCTATGTCGGCCGCGACGTCGAACAGATTGTGCGCGATCTCGTCGAGATTTCCATCGCGCTCACGCGCGAGCGCAAGCGCAAGGACGTGCAGGCGCGCGCGGATAAGGCGGCGGAAGAGCGCGTACTCGACGCCCTAGTCGGCCCGGGCGCGAGCCCGGCGACGCGCGAAAGCTTCCGCAAGAAGCTGCGCGCCGGCGAGCTTAACGACAAGGAAATTGAGATCGAACTGCAGTCGGGCACCAGCGGGCTGCCAATGTTCGAGATTCCCGGCGTGCCGGGCGCGCAGATGGGTGCGATCTCGATCGGCGACATTTTTGGCAAGCTCGGCGTCGGTAAGCCAAAGGTGCGCCGCGTCACCGTCGAGCAATCGCACGATCTGTTGGTCAACGAGGAATCTGACAAGTTGCTCGACAACGAGCAGGTAATCCAGGAGTCAATCCGCGCTGTCGAGCAGAACGGCATAGTGTTCCTCGATGAAATCGACAAGATCGCCGGCCGCGAAGGCCGCATCGGCGCCGACGTGTCGCGCGAGGGCGTGCAGCGCGACCTCCTGCCGCTGATCGAGGGCACCACCGTCAACACCAAGCACGGACCGGTGAAGACTGACCACGTGCTGTTCATCGCTTCCGGCGCCTTCCACATCTCCAAGCCGTCTGACCTGTTGCCCGAGCTGCAGGGCCGCCTGCCGATCCGCGTCGAGCTCAAGGCGCTTACCCGCGACGATCTTCGCCGCATTCTGACCGAGCCGGAAGCCTCGCTGATAAAGCAATACGTGGCGCTAATGTCGACCGAAGGCGTGACGCTCGAATTCGCCGAGGACGCCATCGATGCGCTCGCCGACATCGCGGTATCGGTTAACACCGCGATCGAGAATATTGGTGCGCGTCGGCTGCAGACGGTAATGGAGCGCGTGCTCGACGACGTGTCCTACCGTGCCTCCGATCTCGGCGGGCAGACTGTGAAGATCGACGCCGATTATGTACAGAATCACATCGGCGATCTCGCCAAGAACACGGACTTAAGCCGCTTCATCCTATAATTGCCCCGCGTGTGGCCATTCTCGATCATCGCTTTGGGGGCTCACCACCATGAAAGCCGTTCGTCTGTTCGAGTTCGGCGGGCCGGACAAGCTGGTTTACGGCGATTATCCGATGCCGGAGGCCGGTCCGGGCGACGTGCTGGTGAAGGTGCTCGCCACCTCGGTATCACGCTGGGACCTGAAATACCGCACCGGCGAGGTGCACGAATTCTACGGCAAGGCGACCGGCCATCACGGCGGCATTGCCGGCCGCAAGCCATTCCCGATGCCGATGCAGCTCGGCCGCGACGCAGCCGGCGAAGTTGTATCGGTCGGTTCCGCGGTGTGCGAGCTCAAGCCCGGCGACCGCGTGGTCGGCCTGGCGCATCCCGACAATCCGCGATCAAGCCCGGCCATCCGCGACCTCGGTAATCTGTCGACCGGGGTCGACTTGCCGGGCCACACTATGTTCGGCGCCTACGCGCAATATGTGGCACGTCCGGAACGCTATTGGATCAAGACCACCGTCGATTTCGATCAGGCCGCGGCTTCCATGTGGGCCTGCGCCACCGCGCATCACGTGGTGGCCAGGCGTCTCGGCGTGCACATGAACGATACGATTCTCATCACCGGTGCTTCCGGCGGCATGGGTACCGCCACCATGCTAATGGCCAAGCTCGCGGGCTGCACGGTGATCGCCACCACGCGCAACGCGATGAAGGCGGATCCGCTCAAGCGTCTTGGCGCCGACCTGGTGGTGGTAACCAGCCGTCCGGATACGGCGGCGCAAATCTGGGAATTCACCCGTGGCGAAGGCGTCGACGGCGCGGTGGAATACACCGGCGCCACCGAACTGATGCGGTTGTGCATCGACATGATGCGACTCGGCGGTACGTTCTGTCCGGTCGGCGGCGAGATGAAGGAGATTCCGCTGCGTGTGATCGACATAATCGGCAAGGAGCTCAATGTCCACGGCGTCCGCGGCTCAACGCGCAACGATCAGCGCATCGTAGTGGAGCTTCTGGAAAAGGGCCGCCTCAAGATGCCGATTTATGCGACGCTGCCGCTGTCCAAGGTCGGCGAAGCGCACAGGCTGCTGGAAGAGGCGCCTAACCTGATCGGCCGCATCATACTGCACCCCTGGGCAGACTGACCTGGCGCTATTTCGACTTCATGCAATCTATTTTGGATTGCTCTCGATGTTGTTCTGCGCTGAATCGGGCGAACTCATACTCTGGGGCGCCTGCGATAAACGCATCCTGCGTAACTGGCTGCGGTATTCAACAGAAATCCTACCACCCCTCGCATCAAATTTGCGACGACGTTTTGAATGGCCGCCTGCCGCCCGGGGTCGAGATCGGCACCATCCACTTGTCGCCGACGGCGCCAGGACCCCCGCTGACTGCGCGGCAATCCTCGGACACATGCAAGTTACCTTGTATCGCCGGTGTGCCTTCTTGCGGAGTTGCCCTTGCCATCTATCTAGCCTTGATAACAATCCGTAAGCTGGAGAAAGAGGCCCCGATGGCGAAACTCGAGCTTGACCTGATCGTCGGTAACAAACGGCGCTGATCAATCAACTGCAAGCAGGCGCAGACCTGTAACCGACGAGAGCGTTTGCAAGCCCTCAAGTCGTTCGTGGACCAGTTCTCGATCTTTCCCGCCAGGTTTGCAGGCGCGCACAGAGCGCGGCGTATAGAGAAAGGCCATTGTCATGTCCATTCGACCGGTTCGCGACATCGTGCAGTCCAAGCCCACCATTGAAGGCGCTGGCGTCAGGTTGCGACGCGCGTTCGGCTTTGGCAACACAACCGAATTCGATCCGTTCCTGCTGTTGGACGATTTCCGCAACGACCGTCCGCAGGACTATCTCGCCGGATTCCCGTGGCACCCGCATCGCGGCATTGAAACCATCACCTACGTACTCTCCGGGACCGTCGAACATGGCGACAGCCTGGGCAATCGCGGCCTGCTTGGCGCCGGCGACATCCAGTGGATGACCGCAGGGCGGGGCATTATGCACCAGGAAATGCCCCGGGGCGATGCGCAAGGCCGTATGCACGGTTTCCAGCTTTGGGCCAACCTTCCGTCTTCACTGAAAATGACGGCGCCGCGCTATCAGGACGTTAAGGCTGTGGAGATCCCCGAAGTTGTCGACGACGATGGCACTCACGTGCGCGTCATTTGCGGCGACTTCTGGGGCAAGAAAGGCCCAGTCGACGGCGTCGCCGCCGATCCACGCTATCTGGACGTCTTTGTGCCGGCCGGCAAGCGCAAGTCGCTGAAGGTCGAAGTGGAGCGGCATGCCTTCGCCTATGTGTTCGAGGGCGATGGCTCGTTCCGCGCCGCTTCCACGCCGCAAGGCGTGCTCACCGAAAAGCAGATCGATGGCAGCGAGGTCGTCATGCGCGAGCGTATCGGTAACCGCTCGCTTGTCCTGTTCGACTCCGGCGACGAGATAACCGTGCAGGCCGGCGCGCAGGGTATTCGCTTCCTGCTCGTGTCCGGCAAACCAATCAAGGAGCCAGTCGCCTGGTACGGGCCGATCGTGATGAACACGCAGGCCGAACTCCAGCAGGCGGTGAACGAGTTGCGCAGCGGCACCTTCATCAGGGCCGAGTGATTGGTTGTCAGGCGCGGGCGCGCCGTACCCACACGTAAAGCGCGCCCTCGCCACCGTGCGCGACGTGCGCGCCCTGGAAGCCGACGACGTAGGCGCGGAATTCGGACGCTTCGAGCCAATGCGGCACCTGTCGCTTCAGCACGCCACGTTCCCCCTCGCCGCGCACCCCTTTGCCGGTGATCAGCAGCACTACGCGCGCGCCGCGCATCTGCGCATTACGCAGAAAGCGCAGCAGCAGCGCGTGCGCCTCATTTTGCGTGAGGCCGTGCAAGTCAAGCCGGGCGTCAATCGCCAGTTTGCCGCGAGCAACGCGCTGCCGCAAGCGGCGGCCGACCAGCGCCAACGGCACGTCCGGTGCCGGCGCGGCAGAAGCTGCCGTCGCGCGCGGCGGCTGCACGACGTCGCCATGGCCGGCGACCTCCTGATCAAGGCTATTGGGCGTGATCGCGTGCAGCGGCTTGATCGCCTTCGTGACGGCCGCCCACAGCACGCGTTCTTGCTGTGAAAGAACGCGTCGTCGGCTGCGCTCACTCATCGCTGCGTCTTGGGAACGGAGGCGGTGGCCGTGGGCGTCGCTTCCGCGACGATTGCCTGCGGCCGCGGGCGGGGCAGCGGAATGTTTTTAGCGGGCTCGGGCGCGGTGCCGGTTACGCCCACGCCCTGCGGCACCAACATCACGAACTGCCCGTGCTGCTTGATGCGGCCGGCGATGTGGCTGGCCTCCTCGCCGTGACCAAAATAAATATCGGCACGCGCCGGCCC
>Ga0207781_1000008_pt1 | contig 38619 bp, 37 predicted proteins | sample LuqExpMetageno51_FD_187809 | JGI IMG/M metagenome (GOLD analysis project Ga0207781, IMG submission 187809) | Tropical forest soil microbial communities from Luquillo Experimental Forest, Puerto Rico - Sample 51 (SPAdes) | ecosystem: Environmental > Terrestrial > Soil > Tropical forest ...
CGCGCGTAGCCCGCGCGCTCGTAGGAGGCTACCAGCGCCTCCGCGCGCATATCCTTGGTCTGTGCCGTCGTTGCGTCCATGTCCTTGTCCCGGCGCGCGTCTAGCATGGGAGGCCGAGCGTTTCGACCACGTTTGTTTTGGGGGATTAACGGGTGGCGGAAGAGGGGCGTGGTTAACGAAGAGCAGCGTCACAATGTCCGCCGACATGCCCGGGCTTGAGGGCATGCCGGCCAGGAGGGCAGTACCGGGTTGGCCGGGACAAGCCCGGCCCTGACGATCAATGACCGCCGTGGCGGGCGAGCAGCTTGCGCACTTCCTCGACCAACCGCTCTTCTTTCACCGCAAACTGCGCCTCGGCCTGCTTCTTGAGATAATCCTCGCGTTCGGCCGTCGCGCCAGCGATCTCAGCTCCAATGATCAGGTCCTTGATCAGCACCTCGCCCCGCGCCTTCTCGTCCGAGCCCTGGATTATCGCGCATGGGCTTCCGCGCCGGTCGGCGTACTTCATCTGCTGGCCAAGGCTATGCTTCGGATTGCCGAGATAAAGTTCGGCGCGTATGCCGGCGCCGCGCAACGTCGTGACCAGCTTTTGATAATCGGCGATGGTGCCGCCGAACACGGTGACCACGACGGGCCCGGGCGCTGCCTTTGCGGAAATCTTGCCAAGCGCCGTCAGGGCGGCCTGCAGGCGGGAGACGCCGATGGAAAATCCGGTCGCCGGCACCGGCTCGCCGCGAAACCGCGAGACGAGCCCGTCATAACGCCCGCCGCCGCCGACGGAGCCGAAGCGGATCGGCCGTCCTTTCTCGTCCGGAATTTCAAATGTGAGTTCGACCTCGTAGACCGGGCCGGTGTAGTACTCGAGGCCGCGGACGACGGACGGGTCAACGACCACGCGGCCATCACCATAGGCGAGCTCGGCAATGCCGCGCAATTCCTGCACGCCTTCCGCGCCGCGTTGCGATCCCGAAACGACCTTGCTCAAATTCTGCAGCGTCGTTTCGGCATCGCTGCCCTTTGCCGATGTGAAGGCTAGCACGCGATCGGCTGCCTCGCTGTCCAGCCCGGCTCCTTTTGTAAAATCGCCGCTTTCATCTTTGCGACCTTCGCCCAGTAGTTGTCGCACACCTTCCGGCCCAAGCCGGTCCAATTTATCGATCGCGCGCAGCACGGTGAGCCGCTTGCCTGCATTCTCCTCGCCACCCAGTCCTATGGACTCCAACACGCCATCCAGTACCTTGCGGTTATTCACCTTCACGACATAGCTGCCGCGCGGAATGCCCAAAGCCTCCATCGTGTCGGCCGCGAGCATGCACATCTCGGCGTCGGCGGCCATTGTAGGCGCACCGACGGTGTCGGCATCGAACTGCATGAATTGACGGAAGCGTCCCGGACCCGGCTTCTCGTTGCGGAATACCCAGCCGAAGCGATAGGTGCGGTACGGCTTCGCCACCGCGTCGAAGTTTTCCGCGAAATGCCGCGCGAGCGGCGCGGTCAGATCGTAGCGCAAGCTGAGCCACTGCTCGTCGTCGTCCTGGAACGAGAACACGCCTTCGTTCGGCCGGTCCTGGTCGGGCAGGAATTTGCCGAGCGCGTCGGTGTATTCAATCGCCGGCGTCTCGACCGGCTCGAAGCCGTAGCGCTCGAACTGCAGCCGGATAGCCTCGACCATTTGACGCGTGGCCGCGATCTCGGCCGGCCCACGGTCGGCAAGACCGCGCGGCAGGCGGGCTTTAAGTTTCTGCGGCTTTTTCGCTTTGTCGGCCATTGTCGGGTTTGTCGGATATCTGGAACCGACGCTGCGTAGCAGCGGTTTCCGTCTTTGTCATTACCAGGCGAACCGGTCTATCTTCGGGCTGCCGCGAGCGCCTCTGGCGCTGCGCGCCATGCAAAGGTAAAGCCCATGAACATCGCCGTGACCGTTCCCAACGATCTCGATCCTTTCTGGATGCCGTTCACGGCGAACCGCGCATTCAAGAAACGTCCGCGGCTGATCTCCGGTGCCAAGGACATGCATTACATCACGCCGGACGGGCGCAAGCTGATCGACGGCTCAGCCGGCCTGTGGTGCACCAATGCGGGGCATAACCGCGATCCGATCGTGCAAGCGATCCAGCGGCAGGCGGCGGAGCTCGACTACGCACCGGCGTTCCAGTTTTCGCATCCGCAGGCCTTCGAACTTGCGTCGCGCATCGCGGCGCTCGCGCCCGGGGATCTGGACCACGTGTTCTTCTGCAACTCCGGTTCGGAGGCGGTGGATACCGCGCTGAAGATCGCGCTCGCTTACCACAATGTGCGCGGGCAGGGCGGACGCGTGCGGCTGATCGGCCGCGAGCGCGGCTATCACGGCGTCGGCTTTGGCGGCATCGCCGTCGGCGGCATCGTCGCGAACCGCAAGCAGTTCGGTGCGATGATGGTCGGCATCGATCATCTGCCTCACACCTATAATCGCGAGCAGCAGGCTTTTACCGTCAATGAGCCGGAGTGGGGCGCGCATCTCGCTGACGACCTGGAGCGGCTCGTGGCGCTGCATGACGCCTCGACCATCGCCGCGGTGATCGTCGAGCCAGTCGCCTGTTCGACGGGCGTGCTGCCGCCGCCGAAGGGCTACCTCAAGCGGCTGCGCGAGATCTGCGACAAATACGGCATCCTGCTGATCTTCGACGAGGTGATTACCGCCTACGGCCGCCTCGGCCATGCCTTCGCCGCGGAGCGTTATGGCGTCACGCCCGATCTCATCACCTTCGCCAAGGGCATCACCTCGGGCAGCGTTCCGATGGGCGGCGTGATCGCGCGCAAGCACATCCACGATGCGTTCATGAAAGGGCCGGAGCACGTCATCGAGCTGTTCCACGGCTACACGTACTCGGCGCATCCGCTCGCCTGCGCCGCAGGCCTTGCGACGCTCGACGTTTACCGCGACGAGAATTTGTTCGAGCGTGCGCGCAAGGTCGAGCCGCTCTGGGCTTCGGCTGCGATGCAGCTGAAAGGCCTGCCCAATGTGCTCGACATCCGGCCGGTCGGTCTGACCGTCGGCGTCGATCTCGCACCGCATGCCGATGGTCCCGGCAAGCGTGGCATCGCGGCGCTCGAAAGCGCTTTCCACGATTACGACCTGACGATGCGTTCGGTCGGAGACACACTTGCGATGTCGCCGCCCCTGATCGTGTCGGAAGCGCAGGTTGGCGAGTTGTTCGAAAAGCTCGGCAAGGTGATCAAGGCGGTGGCCTGAAGTTGTAAGCCGGACATGCCTACACTTGCACGGCGGGTTTCCGAAGGTGGCCTCTTTCCGCGATCGGGCCAAACCGCGGTTAACCCAAACAGCAAAGGTCGCGGTGGGCGGCGAGACCGGCACCTGTTTTTTCCAATTCTCCTGAGCGATGGAGAAACGGATGAGCAGGGCGCATCTCGACACGCTGACACGGATTGAATCGGCCATTGCCGAGGCCGTCACGCGCATTGAACGTCAGCGGCAGATGATCGCCGACTTTCAGTCGCACGGTTACGACGTGCGCGTGCCGCTAACCTTGCTTTCATGCCTGCTCGTCAACCTGCGTACGCTGGAAGACAAACGCCGCGAAGAACTGCGCACGGACGCAGTGGCGCTCTAGGGCGCGGGCCTCACAATCGCCCAGCCGACCTCAAGCGGCTGATCGCTGTGCCGGTAGCGGAGGTGCAAAGGCGGCTGCACCTGCGCATTCGGCGCGACGGCGCGGAACGTCTCCGGCACTTGCGTGCGGCCGCCCTCAGTCCACACGACCACTGCGCCTTTTGCCTTCATGTCGGCGAGATCGATCCACGGCGCGCGCGCGGGCTTGCCGTCGACCAGCACGCGCGGCTGGGCGCCTGCGTAATGCGCGACGTTGCCGCCGTCCCACATCGTGCCGATCACGTAGCGCAGCGGCGTGCCCGTTGCCGCCGCGAAGCGGTCGCCGATCTCACGGCCGAGAGTCGCTCCCGGGAAGAACACGGCGCGATAGCGATGGTCGAAGCGCGGCAGCAGGGCGTAGTTGACGATGAATGCGAGTGCGAGCGCACTGAACACGATCCCCCAGTTCGCGAGAATACGCGGCATCGGCCTTGCCAGCTCGCGTTGCGCTGTCAGCACGAGCCACACACCCAGGAACAGCCACAGCGGATAGCCCCACATCGCCACCGCGCCGCGCCCGCTCACAAGGCCCATCGCGATCACCGTCGTGAACGGGCCGAAGGCGAGCCACGCGACGATGCGCCGGTCGAGTGCATCCGCTGCCGGCGCGGCCGTTTCGTCCGACGCGCGCTTGGGGAGGAACAGCGGCGCGGCGATCAGCAGCGAGGGGATCAGGAAGAATGCCTGGCTGGCAGCGAACTCGAAGGGATGCCAGAAATGATCGTACCAGCCGCGCGGCAGTACCGCGCGATGCTCGGCGTAGGCGAACGGCAGGAAGTCATTGCGCACCAGCCAGATCAGATGCGGCGCGGCGACGATGAGCGCGATCGCCACGGCGACGTAAGGTCCGCGCGTGGCGAGTGCCTTGCGCGCACGATGATCCACGAGCGCGAATATGACCATCGGCGCGACCAGCACGGCCACGAAATACTTCGCCCACAGCGACAGCCCGACCGCGATGCCGAGCAGAGCCCAATGCAGCAGGCGTCCGCCGCGCAGCGCGCGATGCAGCGCATAGCCCGCCATCGCCCAAAACGGCAGCTGGATGACGTCGTGATTGAATTTGGCGGAGGTGTAGTTGAGGTAATGAAGGCCGTCGACGATCAGCACCGCCACGAGCGCACCCAACGCGCCAATCAGGGGCTTCGCCAGGGCATAGACGAAGGCGAAGGCGACGACGACCGAGATCTGCGCCAACAGGTAATAGGCAAAATCATGCCCAATCAGCCGGTGCATGACCTCGACCAGCCACCACGGCAACGGCGGCAGCTTGTCGTATCCGAGTTGCCACTCGCGCCCGTACATCAACGCCTCGATCAGATCGAGCGGCAGATTGGCGTAGAGTAGGGCCGGCAGCAGCGTCCACACCGTCGCATGCAGTGCCAGGAAGGCGGCAAAGGCGGTGCGGGGCGCGTCTTTTACCCAGACGGCAAGGGGATTTGGCTTCGGCTGCAATGCGGTTCCTGCGTGTAAAGCCGCCCCTCCTTACCATAGTCTTATTTGCCGCACGCATTGAGAACGAGAGCGCGGTGCTCGACCTTTTGGATTACGATGTACGTTTCGGCCAGGGCTTCCTGTTCTCGCAGCCGCGCCCGGTGCGCGCCGAGGCGCTGCAGGCGCGCGAGATCGCCGCGCCGGCGGCGTGACTTCCACGCATCTGCATTTGATGCCATAGCTCGCGCGGCGGCTCGTTCGCGTTCCGGAATTACGTGCCTATGGTCGATCTGCTCTCCCACTTCTCCGCACTCGCCCCCGATTACGACCTTATCCTCTGCGATGTCTGGGGCGTGGTACATAATGGCCTGAAGGCCACGCCTGCCGCCTGCGATGCGCTATTGCGTGCGCGGGCGCGTGGCGCGAGCGTCGTTCTGATTACGAATGCGCCACGGCCGAGCACTCAGGTGGCGCGTCAACTCGCGCGGCTGCACGTGCCGCAGGAAAGCTATGACGCGATCGTATCGTCGGGCGACGTGACGCATCACGAGATGCGGAAACGGCCTCATCAGACCGTCTTTCACCTGGGCCCGGAACGCGACAAGTCGGTGTTCGACGGCCTGAATGTCGTTTTTGCCTCGCCGGAGAGCGCGAACTATGTCGTCTGCACCGGCCTCTTCGATGACGAGCGCGAAGGGCCGGACGACTATCGCGCGATGCTCGAAGCGATGCTCAAGCGCAAGCTGTTTATGCTGTGCGGCAATCCCGACGTCGTGGTCGAGCGCGGCGACCAACTTGTCTATTGCGCCGGATCCATCGCCGATCTTTACCGCACTATGGGCGGTGAGGTGCTGTATGCTGGCAAGCCGTACCGGCCGATCTACGAGATGGCCGTCGCGGAAGCGCAGCGCGCGGCAGGTCGCGAGATTTCGCGCAAACGTATCCTCGCGATCGGCGATTCCGTTCGGACCGATCTGACCGGCGCGCACGGCTTCGGCATCGACTTCCTGTTCATCATGGGTGGCATCCACGCGGAGGAACTCGGCGGGCGCACCGATCTCAGCACGGATGCGTTGGATGACGTGTTCGCCGCCGCCGGCGAGAAGCCGCGGGCCGTGATGCGGCACTTGGCGTGGTGACAAGGGATTGTCACGGGCGCTGCGTAGCGTTCGAGACATGAGAAATAAGAGGTAGGATCAGGCAGCGGGTGCGTGCTTGTCCGGAAAGACCGCTTCGATCTTGTTCCGCAACGTCTGCGCGTTGAACGGCTTCACGATGTAGTTCGAGACGCCGGCCTTCTTCGCCGCGATCACGTTATCGGTTTTCGATTCCGCCGTGACCATGATGAACGGCGTCTGCGCGAACTCCGGATCGCCACGCACTTCGCGCAGCAGATCGTAGCCGCTCATCGGCTCCATGTTCCAATCCGAGATCACGAGTCCGTATTTGCGGATCCGCATCTTCGCGAGCGCGGACACGCCGTCGGAGGCATCGTCAATCGTCTCGAAGCCCAGCTGACGTAGCAAATTCCGGATGATGCGGACCATCGTGTTGTAATCGTCCACCACCAGAACAGGCATCGCGTAGTCGACAGCCATCCAACGCCCCTCCAAGGGCCTTGTGGAATTGGCTCACGCTAGCAGCCGGCTTTGAAGAAGCCGTTAACTGGAACCCCGATTAACTCAATCTTTAGGATAACGGGCCGTTACAGGCGCGCTTGACGCCGCTCACGCCGCGCGATTGAAGAAGGCGCATTCGATGCCGGGCACCAGAAACAGCATGCCGACAGATCGAGCAGAATTTCACGTCGCGCGCGTGGGCGCGGACGTCTGCGACGTCGGCCTGCTGAAAGGCTGTGTGGTAGCGATCGGCAATTTCGACGGCGTACATCGCGGGCATCGCGCGGTGATCGGGGCTGCTCTCGCCCGCGCCCGCGCGCTCGGGCGCAAGGCGGCGGCGCTTACGTTTGCGCCGCATCCACGCGCGTTCTTCAGGCCGCAGGATCCGCTCTTTCTGCTCTCGCACCAGCACGACAAATTGCGCCTGCTCGCCGGCGCCGGGCTGGACGGCGCGATCGTGATGCGCTTCGACGCCGCGCTCGCCGGCACGCCTGCGCAAGCCTTTGTCGAACGCATTCTCGCGGGCGGCATCGGCATTAGCGGCGCGGCAATCGGCTTCGATTTTCACTTCGGCCAGAACCGCGCAGGGTCACCGCAATACTTGACCGAGCAGGGCGCACGGCTCGGCTTTGCCGTCGACGTCGCGGCGCCGCTCGAGGACGAAGGCCGGCCGATCTCGTCCGGCGGCATTCGGCAGGCGCTCGCGGCGGGCAAGGTCGTGGAGGCGGCGGAGCTGCTCGGCGCGCCCTGGTTCGTGTCGGGAGAAGTGATTCACGGCGAAAAGCGTGGGCGCGAGCTCGGTTTTCCGACCGCCAATATCCGGCTCGATCCCGCATGCGGGCTGAAGCACGGCATCTACGCCGTGCGGACGCGCGTGGGCGGACAAATCGTCGACGGCGTCGCGAACTTCGGCCGCCGGCCGATGTTCGATGACGGTGCTCCGCTGTTGGAAGTGTTCCTGTTCGATTTCGAGGCGGACCTTTACGGCCGCATGGTCGACATTGCCTTCATCGGCTGGATCAGGCGCGAGCAGAAGTTCGAGTCGATCGATGCGCTTACGCGGCAGATGAGTGCCGATGTCGCGCAGGCGCGCGATGTGCTGAGCCGCACAGCGGCGGCGTTTCCGGCGGTGAAGGAGGTGTAAAGGCCGCCCTTTGCGGGGCGAAACCGCCCTGCTAAAAGCCCGCCCCATGTCGAAGCCCGAACGCGATTATTCCGAAACCCTGTTTCTGCCGCAGACGGATTTCCCGATGCGCGCGGGGCTGCCCCAGAAAGAACCTGAGATCCTGTCGCGCTGGCAGAAGAGCGACCTGTACGGACAGTTGCGCGCGGCGGCGAAGGGCCGCGAAAAATTCATCCTGCACGACGGCCCGCCTTACGCGAACGGCAACATCCACATCGGGCACGCGCTCAACAAGATCCTGAAGGACGTCGTCACGCGCAGCCAGCAGATGCTCGGATTCGATAGCAATTATGTACCGGGCTGGGACTGCCACGGCTTGCCGATCGAGTGGAAGATCGAGGAGGAGAACTACCGCTCGAAGGGCAAGCAGAAGCCGGACTTCCGCGATCCGTCCGCGCTGGTCGAATTCAGGCAGGAATGCCGCGCCTTCGCACAGCACTGGATCGACGTGCAGCGGGAGGAGTTCAAACGGCTCGGCGTCGAGGGCGACTGGGATCATCCCTATACGACGATGGCGTATTTCGCCGAGGCGCAGATCGCCCGCGAATTGATGAAGTTCGCGGCGAACGGGACGCTCTATCGCGGCTCGAAGCCGGTGATGTGGTCGGTGGTGGAGAAGACCGCGCTGGCGGAGGCCGAGGTCGAGTATGAGGATTACACCAGCGACACGGTGTGGGTGAAGTTTCCGATCTCTGGTGGCAACGGCGATCTGGTGCAAGCGTCGGTCTTGATCTGGACCACGACACCCTGGACGCTACCGGGCAACCGCGCCGTCGCGTATTCGCCGCGTATTGCTTACGGACTTTATAAAGTCACCAATGCAACGGCGGACAATTGGGCGAAAACCGGCGATCTCTTCATCCTCGCCGACAAACTTGCGCCAGATGTCTTAAAGCAGGCGCGCGTGGAGGAGGGCGGTTTCGAGCGCGTCGCCGCCGTTTCATGCGATACGCTGGGCACGCTGACGCTGCAACATCCGCTCGCCGGCAAAGGCTACGATTTCCAAGTGCCGCTGCTAGCCGGAGAGCACGTCACTGACGATGCGGGCACGGGCTTCGTCCACACCGCGCCGGGGCATGGCCGGGAAGACTTCGACGTGTGGATCGCGAACCGCGTGCAATTGGAGGCGCGCGGCATCAATACGACGATTCCCTACACCGTCGACGAGAACGGCGCTTTCACCGCCGCCGCGCCCGGGTTCACCGGCGAACGCGTGCTCAACGACAAGGGCGAAAAGGGCAAAGCCAACGACGCGGTGATCAAGGTGCTGATCGAAGCCGGCATGCTGATCGCGCGCGGCCGTCTCAAGCACCAGTATCCGCACTCGTGGCGGTCGAAGAAGCCGATCATCTTCCGCAACACGCCGCAGTGGTTCATCGCGATGGATAAGGACATCGACCGACGCGGCGATACATTGCGGCATCGTGCACTCGAAGCCATCAAGGTCACGCGCTGGGTGCCCCCGCAGGGCGAGAACCGCATCACCGGCATGATTGAGAGCCGCCCCGACTGGGTGATCTCGCGCCAGCGCGCCTGGGGCGTGCCGATCGCGGTGTTCATCCAGCAGCAGCCGGATGGGTCCGTCGAGATTTTGCAGGACCCCGAAGTCGAGGTGCGCATCGTCCAAGCGTTCGAGGCGGAAGGCGCCGACGCCTGGTACAAGCCCGGCGCACGCGAGCGCTTTTTGGACAAGCGCGCCAACGAAGGCTGGCAGAAGGTCGACGACATTCTCGACGTCTGGTTCGACTCAGGGTCCACGCATGCCTTCGTGCTGGAAGACCCGAAGCATTTCCCGACGCTCGCCGGCATCAGGCGCAGGGGCGAAGGCGGTCCGGATACGGTGATGTATTTGGAAGGCTCCGACCAGCACCGGGGCTGGTTCCACTCCTCGCTTTTGGAATCCTGCGGCACGCGCGGCCGCGCGCCCTACGACGCGGTGCTGACGCACGGTTTCGTGCTCGACGAGGACGGGCGCAAGATGTCCAAGTCGCTAGGCAACGTGACCGCGCCACAGGACGTTATCAAGCAATCCGGCGCTGACATCCTGCGCATGTGGGTGTGCGCTTCGGACTACGCCGACGACCTGCGCATCGGCCCGGAGATTTTGAAGACCACGGTCGAGACCTACCGCAAGCTGCGCAACACCATCCGCTGGATGCTCGGCAATCTCGCGCACTTCCACGAGGAAGATCGGGTGAAGCCCGAGCGCATGCCAGAATTGGAACGGCTGATGCTGCACCGGCTTGCCGAACTCGACCAACTCGTGCGCAAGGCCTACGCCGATTTCGACTACAAGCGCATCTTCGCGGCGCTGTCAGCGTTCATGACGGCGGACCTGTCCGCGTTCTACTTCGACATCCGCAAGGACACGCTCTACTGCGAGCCGCTCTCCTCGCTTAAGCGCAAGGCTTGCCTGACCGTGCTCGATCATCTCTTCCGCTGCACGGTGACATGGCTCGCGCCAATGCTCTGCTTCACCGCGGAGGAGGCGTGGGCCTCGCGTTACGGCGAGAGCGCCAAATCCGTGCATCTCGAACCATTCCCCGCGGTGCCGGAGGCATGGCGCGACGACACGCTCGCGGAGAAATGGCGCAAGGTGCGCGAGGTGCGCCGCGTCGTCACCGGGGCGCTTGAGATCGAGCGCGCGCAGAGGCGTATCGGCTCCTCGCTGGAAGCGCACCCGATCGTGCACGTCTCGAACGAAGATCTGTTCGAGGCCGTGGCGGACGTCGATCTTGCGGAAGCGTGCATCACCTCGGCGGCGACCTTGGCGCGCGACGAGGGGCTGGCCGACGCGTTCCGTCTGCCCGACGTGCCGGGCGTGGCGGTGAAGCCGAACCTCGCCGAAGGGCGCAAATGCGCGCGCTCCTGGAAGATCCTCACCAATATCGGCGCCGATCCAGAATATCCCGACGTCTCGCCGCGCGACGCGCAGGCGCTGCGCGAATGGGAAGCCATGCGCAAGGCGGCGGAATGAAACTGACGCCGACCTTCCGCTTCGGGCTTCTCGTCGCGGTCCTCGCCTGCGTCATTGACCAGGCGAGCAAGCTCTATCTGCTCTTCGGCTACGATCTCGCCGCGCATGCGCCGGTGCGCCTTGGTCCATTGTTCGACCTTGTTTACGCGCGCAACACCGGCATCAGTTACGGCCTGTTCCAGACGGAAGGCCCGCTCGGACAGACCATCCTGCTCGCGTTCAAGATCGCGGCGGTGATCGCGCTTCTGGTGTGGCTGGCGCGCACGAACGACCGCCTTTCGGCGGCGTCGCTTGGGCTGATCATCGGCGGGGCGATCGGCAACGCCATTGACCGGTTCGCCTATGGTTGGGTGTTCGATTTCGTCTTCTTCCACATCCACACTGCGACTTGGGAGTTCAACTGGTACGTGTTTAACCTTGCCGATGCTGCCATCGTTGTCGGCGTCATCGGTCTGCTGTATGAATCCCTAAGGGGACCCGCGCCGCAAAAGCGCCCCGATCGGCCGTGATAAGGTTCCGGCGATCGAACGAAAACGTGAATTTCGTCAATAACTTTCGCCTGACCGGATGAAAGCCATGCGCTCGCTTGCCGCTACCTGGACCGCCGGAGCGCTCACCGCGCTGCTGATCGGCGCCGCCATGCCCGCCTTGGCCGCCGAGGACGATAACAAGACCATCGATCAGTCGGTGATGGACACGATTATGCGCGGCATCGGTCTCGAGCGGGAAAGCCCCCAGATCGATTACCACGAGCGCGGCCCGCTGGTGATCCCGCCGACCAAGACCTTGCCCACGCCCGAGCGCGCCGATGCGGTGACCGCAAATCCGGCTTGGCCGAAAGACCCGGATGTGACCCGCGCCCGCGAAGCGGCCAAGCGTGAACGCAATCGTAACGTCAGCGACGAGCGAGAACGCGAGCAGAATCCGCTGCCGCCCGATCAGATCGGGGCGAACACGAGCACTGTCAGCCGCGACGACGGCTATCAGGCGCCCGCGAGCGGGTTCAGCAATCAGCTGAAGCCGTCCGAGCTCGGCTATGCGGGCGGCATTTTCAAGAAGATGTTCGGGAGTGGCGAGGAGGAGGCCGTGCGCTTCACCGGCGAGCCGAAGCGCACGGATTTGACCGCCCCGCCGCCCGGCTACCAGACGCCGTCGCCGGATCAGCCGTATGGGCCGGGCAAGGCCGGGCCGGCGAAGCCGACGAACGATTACCTGACGCGCGGCGAACTGAAGAATTAGTGATCGCCGAACGCCGTCAGTCGTTTGCAGTTCGTCGGCCGTGCTCCCCGAAATCGAGGATTGATCACGTGACTTTAAAGTTCGCTGCTCTCGCCGCGGCCGCGATTGTTGCTGCGTCCGCCATTCCTGCGGCCGCTGCAGGCCCCGAGGTCGCCGACTTCAAGCTCGACAACGGGCTCGAACTGGTCGTCATCCCGGATCACCGCGTCCCCGTGGTCACGCACATGGTCTGGTACAAGGTCGGCTCTGCTGACGAGACGCCGGGCAAGTCCGGGCTCGCGCACTTCCTCGAGCATCTGATGTTCAAGGGCACGGCGAAGCATCCGCCGGGCGAGTTCTCGCAAGTCGTCGCGCATGCCGGCGGGCAGGAGAACGCGTTCACCAGCTATGATTACACCGGCTATTACCAGCGCGTGCCAAGCGCGAGTTTGAAAACGGTGATGGACTTCGAGGCCGACCGCATGACGGGCCTTACGCTCACCGATGCGCTGGTACTGCCCGAGCGTGAAGTCATTTTGGAAGAGCAGAACCAGCGCGTCGGCAACAATCCGCGCGCGCGCCTCTCCGAACAGATCGAAGCGGCGTTGTTCCTCAACCATCCCTACGGCAAGCCGGTGATCGGCTGGCGGCACGAGATGGAGCAGTTGAGCCGCGAGGATGCGGTCGCCTTCTACAAGCGCTTCTACGGACCGAACAACGCCATTGTGGTTATCGCGGGCGACGTCGATCCGCAGCAGGCGCTCGCGCTTGCGAAAGATACGTATGGCAAGGTCGCTCGACGCACCGACATTCCGCCGCGTGTGCGCCCGCAGGAGCCGCCGCCGGTTGCTGTGCGCTCGCTGACCATGGCCGATCCGCGAGTCGAGATGCCGATCCTGCAGCGCGATTATCTCACGCCGTCGTTCCGTACGGCGAAGCCAGGGGTTTCCGAGGCGCTGGAGGTGCTCGCGCATATTCTCGGTTCGGGCAACAACAGCCGGCTGTATGAAGCGCTCGTCGTCGACCAGAAGATCGCGGTGTCGACCGGCTCCCATTACGACAGCGGCGCTGTCGACGACTCCCGCTTCACCGTTTACGGCGGGCCGCGCGAGGGCGTCTCGCTGCCGCAGCTCGAAACAGCGGTCGATGGCGTGATCGCGGCGGTCGCCGAGAAAGGTGTGACCGACGAGGAATTGCAGCGCGCCAAGACGCGGCTGATTGCGGATGCCGTCTATACGCATGACAGCCAGGCCAGCATGGCGCGCTGGTACGGCTCGTCGCTCGCAACCGGGTCCACCGTTGCGGACATCGAGAGCTGGCCCGATCGCATCCACAAGGTCACGGCGGACGAGGTACGAGAGGCTGCGCGGCAATGGCTGCAGAAACAGCGCTCGGTTACGGGCAATCTGATCAAGGACACAGGGCCGCGCTCATGAGTCGTCATTTCGCTCCGCTCGCCTTCGTAACGGTCCTGCTTGTCGCGCTTTCGAGCGCGGCGCAGGCGATGACCATCGAGCCGATCGTCAGCCCGTCCGGCATCAAGGCCTGGCTCGTGCGCGAGCAGGCGACCCCGCTGGTCGCGCTCAATTTTGCTTTCCACGGCGGCTCGAGCCAGGACAGCGCGGAGAAGTCCGGCACCGCCAATCTCGCCGCCGATCTGCTCGATGAGGGCGCGGGCGATCTCGACGGCCGCACCTTCCACCAGCGCCTGGAAGACAACGCGATCGAACTGCGGTTCCAGGTCGGGCGCGACAGCTTCTTCGGCTCGCTCCGGACCCTGAACGAGCATCGCGACGAAGCTTTCGATCTACTCGGTCTCGCGCTGACGAAGCCGCGCTTCGATGCCGACGCGATCGAGCGTGTGCGCCAGCAGGTGCTCGCCGGCCTGCGCCGTGAACAAACAAATCCGGACAGCCTCGCCAGCAAGAGCTGGTGGCAGACCGCCTTCCCGCAGCACCCGTACGGACGCGAGTCCTCCGGAACGCTGCAGACGGTGCCGACCGTCACTGCCGACGATCTGCGCGACCATGTGCGGCGCGTGTTTGCCCGCAATGAGCTCACCATCTCGGTCGTCGGCGACATCGATGCGGCCTCGGCCGGGCGGCTGATCGACCGCGCCTTCGGCGCGCTGCCGCCTAAGAACGATCTTAAGCCCGTACCGGCGACAGCGCCGCAGGGCCTTGGCCGCCGCATCGTCACGCAGATCGACGTGCCGCAGGCCGTGGTTACCTTCGGCGGCAACGGCATCGAGCGCAGCGACCCCGATTTCATGGCGGCCTACATCGTCAATCACATCCTCGGCGGCGGGACGTTCTCGTCGCGGCTCTATCGCGAGGTGCGCGAGAAGCGCGGGCTTGCCTACGGCGTCCACTACAGCCTGGTCTGGTTCAAGAACGCGGCCGTCGTCGTCGGCGGTACGGCGACGCGCGCGGACCGCACGGTCGACGCGGTCGCAATCATCGAGAAAGAGATCAAACGGATGGCGGAGGACGGCCCGACGGCGGACGAGCTTGCGGAAGCCAAAGCCTTCCTCAAGGGCACCTATGCGCTCTCGCTCGACAGCTCGTCGAAAATCGCCGCGCAACTGTCGCAGATCCAGATCGACAATCTCGGCATCGATTACATCCAGCGGCGCGACAAACTGATCGACGCGGTTAGCATCGCCGATGCCAGGCGCGTCGCGAAACGCCTTTATGGCGGCGGCATACTGGTCACGATCGCCGGCAAACCGAAGGGTTTGGCCTCGAGCGATTCCGTGGGCGGAACCGCGCACTGACGCTCGTGTTGTCGGGCGGCCTATCCTGTGAGCTGTCAGCCCCGCGAAAGCGGGGGCATCCAGTATTTACGGCCATCCATTATACTCGCAAAGCCAAGTGACGATCCGGAGTGCTGGATCGACCACTTGCGCGGACGATGACAACCTGCCGGTTATCATGCCCCTCAATCAATCGATCGACAGTGCGCTGGACAAAAACATCGGCGCGCACGGTGTATCCGATGCCGCGCTTAGTGCGGCGCTCGCGCGCACAGAAGGCGCGCTGGACCGCCTGCGCCGGCATTATGCCGAAGGCACGCTGCCGCTGCTGCGCCTGCCGGAGGAGCAGGACGATCTCGCCGCGATTGGCGAGGTCGCGGCTAGGCTGAAGGAGGGAGCAACCGACATCGTGATACTCGGCACCGGCGGCTCCTCGCTCGGCGGCCAGACGTTGGCGCAGCTTGCCGACTTCAACGTGCCTGGGGTCGGCGTTTTGCGCGATCCTCCGCGCATCCACTTCATTGATAATCTCGACCCGGTCTCGTTCGAGACAATGCTGGCGCGCCTGCCGCTCGCGACCAGCCGCTTCGTCGCGATTTCCAAATCTGGCGGCACTGCGGAAACTCTGATGCAGACGATCGCCGCGCTCGGCGCGCTGAAGCAGGCCGGACTCGATCCGCGCAACGCCGTGCTCGGCATCAGCGAGCCGGCGAAAGCGGGCAAGCGCAATGGCCTGCGCGATCTCTTGGAGAAGCATCAGGTCTCGCTTTTGGAGCACGATCCGGGTGTGGGCGGCCGCTATTCCGCCTTGACCAATGTCGGTCTGTTGCCCGCGGCGGTGCTCGGGCTCGACGTGAGCGCAATCCGCAAAGGCGCAAGCGCGGCGCTCCTGCCGGTGCTCGACAAATACGAGCCTGCGCGCGTGCCGTCGGCGATCGGGGCGGCGCTGTCGCTCGCGCTCGCCGAGACGAAGCAGAAATCGATTTCCGCGCTGATGGCGTATTCGGACCGGCTGGAGCGCTTCTCGCATTGGTATGTCCAGCTCTGGGCGGAGAGCCTGGGCAAGGACGGCAGGGGGACGACGCCACTCGCGGCGCTCGGTCCCGTCGATCAGCACAGCCAGGTGCAATTGTTTATCGCCGGCCCGCGCGACAAGTTGTTCACCGTCGTGACCGTCGGTGCGTCCGGAAAGGGCCCGCGCATGGACGTGGAACTGGCGAAGCTCGCCGGCGAAGCCGGCTTCGGGGGAAAGACCATCGGTGACCTCGTCGCCGCCGAGGGCCGCGCCACCGCCGAAACATTGGCGAAGAACGGCTGCCCCGTGCGCACGCTGCACATCGATAAGCTCGACGAGTCCACGCTCGGTGAACTGCTGATGCATTTCATGCTGGAAACGATCATCGGCGCGCATCTGCTCGGCGTCGACCCCTTCGACCAGCCGGCGGTGGAAGAGGGCAAGGTGCTGGCGAAGAAGTATTTGATGCGGTGACCGTCATCGCCCGCGCAGGCGGGCGATCCAGCCATTCCCGACTCACGTGTATACTGGGTGTCCCGCCTTCGCGGGGCACGACAGGTTTGAGCCATGCTCCGCATCACCAATTCAATCGCGATCGACGAATCCGAATTGTCGGAATCGTTCGTGCGCGCGTCGGGACCGGGCGGGCAGAACGTCAACAAGGTCTCGAGCGCGGTGCAGCTTCGTTTCGACGCGCGGCAGTCGCCGTCGCTGCCGAACGACGTCGCCGTGCGCCTGATGCGGCTCGCCGGCAGCCGGCTGACCAAGGACGGCGTGATCGTCATCGTCGCACAGCAGTACCGCGATCAGGCGCGCAATCGAGAAGACGCGCGCGAGCGGCTGATCGAGCTCATCCGCCAGGCGGCGGTAAAGCCGAAGCCGCGCCGCACGACCAAGGTGCCGAAGGCGGCCAAGCGCCAACGCGTCGACGAGAAAAAGCGCCGTGGCAGTATCAAGAGCCTGCGCAGGGTCAGTTTCGATTAGGAACAGCGGGGAAACACGGTCGGAAGTCTCCCCCGCGTCACAGGCGGCCTGTAGAATCTCGAGATTCGCAGGAACTCGGAATGCCCGTTCGCCAACTCAGCGAGTCGATCGTCAACCGCATCGCTGCAGGCGAGGTGGTCGAGCGCCCGGCGAGCGCGGTGAAGGAACTGATCGAGAACGCGCTCGACGCTGGCGCGACACGTATTGACGTGCTCACCGACGGCGGCGGCCGGCGCCTGATCCGCATCACCGACGACGGCGAAGGCATGGAACGTGCCGATCTCAAACTTGCCGTCGAACGCCATGCGACGTCGAAGCTCTCCGGCGACGACTTGCTCGACATCCGCACGCTCGGCTTCCGCGGCGAGGCGCTGCCGTCGATCGGCGCGGTGTCGCGGCTCGCGATCACGACTCGGCACGCGAGCGAGCCGCATGCCTGGATGCTGACGGTCGACGCGGGGATGAAATCCGAGCCACGGCCGGCCGCGCTCGGGCAGGGTACGACGGTCGAGGTCCGCGATCTCTTCTACGCCACGCCCGCGCGGCTCAAATTCATGAAGAGCGAGCGCAGCGAGGCGGAAGCCGTGCGCGAGATTGTGCGTCGGCTAGCGATGAGCCGGCCCGACGTCGGCTTCACGCTCGCCGGCGAAGAGCGCACGCCGCTCACTTGGGCCGCGGGCGACCGGCTCGCGCGCCTTGGCGATATTCTTGGCGCGGATTTCCGCGCCAACGCGATCGCGGTGTCCGCCGCGCGCGAAGGCGTGGTGCTCGAAGGCTTCGCCGGACTGCCGACGCTCTCTCGCGCGAATTCGCTGGCGCAGTACCTATTCGTCAATGGCCGGCCGGTGCGCGACAAGGTGCTGATCGGCGCGGTGCGCGCTGCCTATGCCGATTATCTGCCACGAGATCGGCACCCGCTGCTTGCGCTGTTCGTCACGCTCGATCCGCGCGAGGTCGACGTCAACGTGCATCCGGCGAAGACCGAAGTGCGCTTCCGCGATGGCGCGCTGGTGCGCGGTCTGATCGTGCGCGCGCTGAAGGAGGCGCTGGAGCGGGAAGGGCAACGCAGTGCGAGCACGGGCGGCGGCGCGACCATCGCGACGTTCCGTCCGGCGATGGCGCCGCGCGCGCCTTACGACTGGCGGCGTTCGCCGGCACGGCCGATTGGCTTTCCGCCGCCGCGGGCGGCCGTTGGCGGAGGCTTTGCCGAACCGGCGCAGGCCGCGTTCGACACCGGCGCGCCATCGGTGGCGTTCGCGGAAGCAGCACCGCGGCCCGACCTGCTCGATCATCCGCTCGGCGCAGCGCGCGCGCAGTTGCACGAGAACTACATCGTGTCGCAGACGCGCGACGGGCTCGTCATCGTCGATCAGCACGCCGCGCACGAACGCATCGTCTACGAGCGGCTGAAAGGCGCACTGGAACAGAGCGGAGTCGCCCGGCAGGTCTTATTGATCCCTGAAATCGTGGATCTCGACGAGGCGGATGCTGCGCGCCTTCTCACGCGCGCGTGCGAATTGGAAAAGCTCGGTCTTGTCATCGAGTCGTTCGGTCCTGGCGCGGTGGCGGTGCGTGAGACGCCGTCGCTGCTCGGGCAGGTCGACTTGAAGGGCCTGGTGCGCGATCTCGCCGAGCACGCGGCGGAATGGGACGACTCGCTGCCTTTGGAGCGGCGGCTGATGCATGTCGCCGCCACCATGGCCTGCCACGGCTCGGTGCGCGCGGGCCGCCACCTCAAGCCGGACGAGATGAATGCGCTGCTACGCGAGATGGAGGCGACGCCGAACTCCGGCCAGTGCAATCACGGCCGGCCGACCTATGTGGAATTGAAACTGGCGGACGTGGAGCGGTTGTTCGGGCGGCGCTAGCGGCCGTCAGAGCGCGCGCAAGAACACCAATTCCGTATCGTTGTATGCACGCCGTTCCAATTCCTCGAATCCCGCCGGCGCCTTGAACGCCGCATCGGTTGCTTCCTCCACGACGATCAGCGCATCCGGCTTCAGCCAGCCGCCCTCGCGCGCCGAGGCAAGCGCCTTTTCGGCAAGTCCCTTGCCGTAAGGCGGATCGAGAAAGACGAGCGAGAACGGCTCGATCGGATGCGCGGGACCGAGCTTGATCGCGTCGCGGCGGAAGATGCGCGAGGTGCCGCCGAGGCCGAGCGTTTCCGAGTTCTGCCGCAGCAGCGCGCGTGCTTCGACGCCGTCATCGACGAACAAGGCGAAGGCCGCACCGCGCGACAGCGCCTCGATGCCGAGTGCGCCGGTGCCGGCGAAGAGGTCGAGCACGCGCGCGCCTTGCACCGGATCGCCGTAACCATGCGCGAGGATGTTGAACAGCGACTCGCGCAGGCGGTCGGCGGTCGGCCGTAGGCCTGGACCCTTCGGCCCGGTGATTGGTCGCGAGCGCAATCTGCCGCCTACGACTCTCATTTCGGTCTCGGGCGGGACGGCCGTGGTCCGCCGCTGCGGTCGGACCTGCGCGCGCGGCCTTTGCGATGTATGCGCCGCTCCCTCTCACCGTCATCCTGAGGTCCGCGCCTTTGGCGCGTCGCGAAGGATGACGGTCCCGGTGCTTTGCCCGTCATCCTTCGAGGCTCGCGCGCGTCGCGCGCTCGCACCTCAGGATGGCGATGAGAGGTCTTGCCGCCACGCGCATCCACGCGATCCTGCGGTTCGCTTTCCAAAGGGGCTTCGAAATCCGCATCCGCCTGTTTGACCAATTCCGGCCCGAGCGCTTTCTTCAATTCCGCCGTCGGCACCTCTTCGGCCGCGCCGTCGCCGAGATCGGCGAGTTCGAACGGTCCGTAGGAGATGCGGATCAGGCGACTGACCTTGAGTCCGATCGATTCCATCACGCGGCGGACCTCGCGGTTCTTCCCCTCGCGCAGGCCGAGCTCGAGCCAGGCATTGGCCTCGAGCTGGCGCTCGAGGATCGCCTCGATCGGTCCGTAATGGACGCCATCCACGGTTACGCCTTTGCTCAATCCGTCGAGCGTCTGCTGGGTGACGCGCCCGTACACGCGCACGCGATAACGCCGGAGCCATCCAGTCGCCGGCAGTTCGAGCACGCGCGCGAGCCCGCCGTCGTTGGTCAGCAGCAGCAGGCCTTCGGTGTTCATGTCGAGGCGGCCGATGCTGATCAGTCGCGGCAGATGCTTCGGCAACGCGCGGAAGATCGTCGGGCGGCCTTCCGGATCGGAATGCGTCGTCACAAGCCCCCGAGGCTTGTGATAGCGGAAGAGACGCGTGCGCGTGCGGCGCGGCAGCGGCTTGCCGTCGACCGTTATACGGTCGCGTGGCTTCACGTTGAGCGCGGGCGAGGCGATCACCTGGCCGTTGACGCTGACGCGTCCGGCCGCGATCCACGCTTCCGCCTCGCGCCGTGAGGCAAGACCTGCGCGGGCGATCACCTTGGCGATGCGGTCGCCCTGTTTGTCGGATTCTTCGGCCATGCCCAATAGTCGTCATGCCCGGCCTTGTGCCGGGCATTCACGTCTTGTTACCTGCAAAGCGACATAGAAGACGTGGATGGCCGGGACAAGCCCGGTCATGACGGTGATTGATGTCCTTCATGCAAATGGCGCTCGAGGAGGCGCGCGCGGCGCAGACGCGTGGCGAGGTGCCGGTCGGCTGCGTGATCGTGCGCGACGGCGAGGTGATCGCGCGCGCGGGCAACCGCACGCTCGCAGACCGTGATCCGACCGGGCATGCGGAGCTGCTCGCGATCCGCGCCGCATCGGCTGCGCTCGGCAGCGAACGGCTGACCGACTGCGATCTCTACGTCACGCTCGAGCCGTGCACGATGTGTGCGGCGGCGATGTCGTTCGCCCGCATAAGGCGGCTTTATTTCGGCGCACCCGATCCGAAAGGCGGCGCAGTCGAGCACGGCGTGCGCTTCTTCGGCTCGCCGACGTGCCACCACCGGCCGCAGGTGTACGGCGGCATCGGCGAGCAGGAGAGCGCGGAGCTGCTGAAGGTGTTTTTTGCGGCGAGGCGCTAAGCCCCCGCGGCCTGCGCGAACTCCCACGCCTTCACGGCGAGTGGGTGGATCATTTCCGCCTTTGCCGGAGCGTGCTCGCTGGTCGCGGTGCCGTCGCGCACGCGGCCGATGATGCCCTGCAGGATCGCGGCAATGCGGAAGAAATTGTAGGCGAGGTAGGTGTCGAGGTGCGCGCGCGGATCGAGCCCGGTGCGCGCGACGTAATCGTCGACATAATCGGCCATCGACGGAATGCCGAGTGCGCCGAGATCGTGTCCGACGAGGCTCGCGGTGCCCGCCGCGCTTTCCGAATGCGGCATGTGCCACGCCATCAGATGATAGGTGAAATCGGCGAGCGGATCGCCGAGCGTCGATAACTCCCAGTCGAGCACGGCGGCGACGCGCGGCTCGTTGCGCGCGACGATAAGATTGTCCAAACGATAGTCGCCGTGCACCAGCCGCACGGGACCCGCCGGCGGAATGTGCGCCGGCAGCCATTCGATCAGCCACTCCATCTCGTCGATGCGCTCGGTCTCGGACGCGCGATACTGCTTCGACCACCGGTCGACCTGGCGCGCGACGTAGTTCTCGCCTTTGCCGAAGTCCGAAAGCCCGATTTGCGCCGGAATGAAATTGTGCAGGCGCGCGATCGTCTCGTTCATCGCATCGTACACGCTTGCGCGTTCGGCCGGATGCGAGCCCGGCATCTGCGGCTCCCAGAACACGCGGCCGTCGACGAAGCCCATCACGTAGAATGCGGTGCCGGCGACGCTCTCGTCCGCGCAGTAGACCAGCGGTTCGGCGGCCGGAAATCCCTGCGCGTGCAGCGCGGAGATGACGCGGTACTCCCGGTCGACCGCGTGCGCCGAGGGGAGAAGTTTTCCGGGCGGCTTGCGGCGCAGCACGTATTTCCGCGTGGGCGTTTCGAGCAGATAGGTCGGATTCGACTGCCCGCCCTTGAACTGCCTGACCGCCAGCGGGCCCTGGAAGTCTTCGATCTGCTGCGCGAGATAGTGCTCCAGGCGCGGTGCATCCAGCGCGAGCGCCGGGCTCGCGTCCTTCGTGCCGGAAAACACCTGCTGGCGGTCAACCGTCATGCGCCTGGCTCGTTGTCATATGGCGGGAATCGAGATACGCGGCCATGAGCGGGACAGCCCACAGGATCAGAACCGCATCGGCACACAATAGCAGCACCAGCAGCGCAAGCCCCGTCCATGACGCAGAAGGCGCGGCGCGCAGGCGGACGATGGCTTCGGCAAAGGTCCAATTGAATGTGATGACGGTGATGGGTCCCCATAGCACCGTCTCGCGGATCCTGCCGAGATCCTTCTGGTGCGCGATTGTCGACAAGGTCGCCACCGCGAACAGGCCGGGAAGCGGCAGCGCGCTGAGCATGCCAACCCATTTCGATTCATAAAAGTTGGCTGCGACAAGCAGCAGGATGCAGCAGAAGGCGAACAGCCCGATGCGGATTAGCCCGTCGCTCGTCCACCACACCGACACCAGCGCCTTTGCGTGCGGTTGCGGATCGGGGCGGCCGGGCCTGGCTAAATGCGCGCTGCGAAACGGTGGCTTCCAGACGATTACGGTCGCGACCACGGCAATCGTACATTGGACGATCAGGAGCACGGCCGGACCGGGCAGCTCGTCGCGCCAGATCACGATGGCGACGGCGCCGGCCGCCCAGAGCAGGGTCCAGGTGACGACCCGGGCGATCAATTGCACATGCGGCGAGGCCTTCGCGGGAAGCGGCGGCAGGATTCGGTAGAACGAGATCGCGACGAAAAGAAGAAGGCCGTTGAACACGACCACGGCGTAGATCGAATTGGCCGCGGCGAGCGGGTCTTTTGCGGTCAGAATGCCGATGCCGTTGAGGATCGGAAACGTCAGCAGGACGCCGGCAATCCTTTTGTCGTACGTGCCGATGTAGCCGAGCGCCGCAAAGGTCGCGACGCTCAACATGAGTTTGATCGCGGCAAGCCCCCAGACTGCCGTCATCAAGACCGGTTCCTATTTCTTGGCTGCGAAGGCAACCGGCGCGTCGGCGAAGATTTTATACTGCTGCGACTTCGGCTTCGACTTGTCATCCTCATTCACGTACTGGATAGAACTTTGCCCGAGCAGCGCGCGCGGCAGGATCATCACGCGGATGAAGCGGCTCGGCCAGTCTTCGGCGGCCTGCGCGAATACCGGATCGGGCCCGGCCTCGTACCACGCGCCGCCCGGCCCGTAGCTCGTCGAACGGCCGTGCGTGTCGATGCGGATGCCGCCTTCGATCAGGCAGCGGATGCCGGGGCCCTGATGTCGGTGCAGATAGGCGCAGCCGCCGGGTGGAAAGCCGACGTTGTCGGCGCGCATCAGCAAATCGCCCTTCGGCAGCGTCTCGAGAAAGGCGGTGAGCTTCTCGTGCGTGCTCATGCCCGGCGCGTTCGCGGTCGTGCTGCCGCGGTTGCCGGTGGCAAATTCCCAGCGCCAGCAGGTCACGCCCTGCGCCGTCGGCTTCACGGTCACCGTGCCTTCACCCTGCCAGCCTTCGCCTGCGGCGACCATCTTGCCCTCGATCGTCGCCGACCCGTGCACGACGAAGATGAAGCGTGGCAGCGGCGGCAGCGTGAACACGACGTTCTCGGCGCTCGACAGCACGTCTTCGTAAAGGCGCAGCACGGGATGCATGGTTCGAACCTTTTGTTGCGCGGGCCGCAATGACAATCAGGCGGCGGAGAAGAAATCAACCAGGGCGGCCGCGGTCGTTTCCGGGTTCTCCTCGGTGAGGAAATGGCCGGAATCGATCGCCCGGCCCTGCACGTGCGGGGCCCATTGCCGCCAGATGTCGAGCGGACCGCCAGTCTCGCTCGGAATGCCGGCCGCGCCCCAGAGCGCGAGCAGCGGGCAGAGGATCATCTTTCCTGCCGTGCGGTCGGCTTCGTCATTGCGGAAATCGGCGGCCACACCGGCGCGGTAATCCTCGCAATGCGCATGAATGCGCAGCGGTTCGGAAAAGGCGGCGCGGTAGTGATCGAGTGCGCGTGGATCGAAGGCGGAGAGGTTCTTCGCCTTCGTCCAGCTCGCCGTCTTCCATTCGAGATATGGGACCGGCGCCTTCTCGATCATCATCTCGGGCAAAGGCGCCGGCTGGGCAAGGAAGAGCCAGTGCCAAACCTTCATCGCCATGTTGCGGTCCATGCCCATCCACATGTCGTAAGTAGGCACGATGTCGAGCGTCGCCATGCGCTCGACACGGCCCGGATGATCGAGCGCGAGCCTGTAGGCCACGCGGCCCCCGCGGTCATGGCCGGCGAGACGGAAGCGTACGTGTCCGAGCGCTTTCATCACTTCGACCATCACCTTCGCCATCGCGCGTTTGTCGTAAGGTGCATGCTCGCGGTCGGCTTCCGGCACGACCGACCAGCCGTAGCCGGGCAGGTCTGGGATCACCAGCGAGAAGGCTTGCGCGAGCGACGGCGAGACGCGATGCCACACCACGTTCGTTTGCGTGTAGCCGTGCAGCAAAAGGAGTGGCGGGCCGCTGCCGCCGCTGCGCGCGAAGATCTTGCCGACCGAAGTGTCGATCCAGTGCGAGGCGAAGCCTGGATAAAGGTCGGCGAGGTCGGGCATGGCCCTCTCCATTCGTCATGGCCGGCCTCGTGCCGGACATCCACGTCTTCGGATCAAACCAAGACGTGGATGGCTGGGACAAGCCCGGCCAGACGGGCGCTAATTTTCCCTCGCAATCGCCCGCCAGCCAATGTCGCGGCGGCAGAAGCCCTCCGGCCAGCGAATGTTGCCGATTGCAGCGTAAGCGCGCGCTTGTGCCTCGCGTACCGTGTTGCCGCGCGCGGACACGTTCAGCACACGGCCGCCGTTCGCGAGGACGCGTCCGTTATCCGCGCGCGTGCCGGCATGAAAGATCTCGACGCCCTCGATCTGCGCCGCAGCGTCGAGCCCTTCAATGACGGAACCTTTGGCGTAAGAGCCGGGATAGCCCTTCGCCGCCATCACCACCGTGAGCGCCGCGTCGCTCGACCAGCGCAGATCGAAGTTTTTCAGTTGTCCGTCGCGCGCGGCGAGTAGCGCCGGCACGAGATCAGAGGTGAGCCGCAGCATTAGCACCTGCGTTTCCGGATCGCCGAAGCGGACATTGTATTCGATCAGCTTCGGTCCATCCTTCGTGATCATCAGCCCGGCAAACAGCACGCCCTTGTATGGCGCGCCCATCGCTTTGAGCGCGTGGACGGTCGGCATGACGATCTCGTCCATCACGCGCTTTTCCATCTCGCGCGTCATCACCGGCGCGGGCGAATAGGCGCCCATGCCGCCGGTGTTCGGTCCGGTGTCGCCGTCGCCGACCCGCTTGTGGTCCTGGGCGGAGGCGAGCGGAATCGCCGTCTCGCCGTCGCAGAGCGCGAAGAAGGACGCCTCCTCGCCGACGAGGCAGTCCTCGATCACAATCTCCCAGGCGGGCGTACCTAGGCCGCCGCCGAACATCATGTCGATTGCGGCTTCCGCTTCCTCGCCGCTTGCGGCGACCACGACGCCTTTGCCGGCCGCGAGCCCGTCCGCCTTCACCACGATCGGCGCACCTTTTGCCCGCACGTATTCCTTAGCAGGCTCCGACTGCTTGAAGCGGCGGTAATCCGCGGTCGGGATATTGTTCGCCTTGCACAGGTCCTTGGTGAAGCCCTTCGAGCCTTCGAGCCGCGCCGCCCATTTGTTCGGGCCAAAGGCCTTAATCCCGACCGCCTCGAGGTCGTCGACGATGCCGGCGCAGAGCGGCGCCTCCGGCCCGACCACGACGAGGTCGATCTTCTTCTCGTGCGCGAAGGCGATGACGGCGGCATGGTCAGCCGGATCGAGGGCGACGCATTCGGCCTCCCGCGCGATGCCGGCATTGCCCGGCGCGCAGTAGAGCTTGTCGGTCAGCGGGCTCGCGGCGATCTTCCAGGCCAACGCATGCTCGCGCCCGCCCGAACCGAGTAGAAGGATGTTCATGCGCAAAAAAGCCCGTTCCGCGACCCGGGCTTGACCCGGCCTGTCATCCATCTGAAACAGGGTTTCCCCTGTCCCCGCAAGAGATTCGAGCCGAATGGCCGAGCCCGCGCTGAAAAACCTCGTGGAATGGACCGTTTCGGAGCTGTCCGCGGCGCTCAAGCGGACGGTGGAGGACGCTTACGGTTTCGTGCGCGTGCGCGGCGAGATCTCCGGCTTCCGCGGCGCATCGCCCTCCGGCCACTGCTACTTCCGCCTGAAGGACGACAAGGCGGTGCTGGAGGCGGTGATCTGGAAGGGCACCTTCGGCCGCATGCGGGTGAAGCCGGAGGAAGGTCTCGACGTCATCGCCTCGGGCCGGCTCACCACGTTCCCGGGCTCGTCCAAGTATCAGATTGTCATCGACTCGCTGGAGCCCGCCGGGATCGGCGCGTTGATGAAGTTGCTTGAGGAGCGGAAGAAGAGGCTCGCCGCCGAGGGCCTGTTCGATGAGGCGCGCAAGCAGCTCCTGCCGTTCATCCCCGAGGTGATCGGTGTTGTCACCTCTCCGACCGGCGCCGTCATCCGCGACATCTTGCATCGCTTGAACGACCGCTTTCCGCGCCGCGTGCTGGTCTGGCCGGTGCGTGTGCAGGGCGAGACCAGCGCGGCGGAGGTCGCCGCCGCCATCGAAGCCTTTAACTCGCTGCCGGAGCACGGGCCATTGCCGCGGCCGGATCTTATCATCGTCGCGCGCGGCGGCGGATCGCTAGAGGACCTCTGGTCGTTCAACGAGGAGATCGTCGTGCGCGCGGCGGCGGCGAGCATGATCCCGCTGATCTCCGCCGTCGGGCATGAGACCGACTTCACCCTGATCGACTTCGCCGCGGACTGGCGCGCCCCGACGCCGACCGCCGCTGCGGAAAAGGCTGTGCCGGTGCGCGCGGAGCTGCTCACACGGCTTGCTTCGCTCGGCCACCGCAAGCTCGCCTGCTGGCAGCGCGGCATCGAGCGGCACCGCAAGGAACTGTCGCTGCTATCGCGCGCGCTGCCGAAGGACATCCTCGCGCAGCCCCGTCAGCAATTGGATTCACTGTCCGAACGGCTGCCGCGCGCGCTGCGCGCCAATGCGCAGCTGCATCATACACAATACTCACGCGTCGCCGGACGGCTCGCGCCGCAGCTTTTGCGCAATCAGGTCGAGCGCCGGCGTGAGCGTTACGACAGCCTCAACCGCCGGCTTGCGACTAGCATCGTCGCCAATGCGCAGGCGCACCGCGCCCGCATTACACGCCATCGCGACCGGCTCACCGCCTGCGGCAACGCCGCCCGCCGCGCGATGCTGAACTTGCTCGATCGGCATGCCGCGCGGCTCGAACGCGCCGACCGGCTGTTGCTGGCCTTCTCCTATCGCGAGGTGCTGAAGCGCGGCTTTGCTTTGGCGCGGGACGGCGAAGGCCATCCGCTGCATGCGGCAGCGAGCGTGACAAGCGGCATGCATCTGTCGCTCGAGTTTGCCGATGGCCGCGTCAATGCGGTCGCCGAAGGTGAGGCGGAGCCGCGTCCGGTTCCGCCGCCGCGCCGGAAGCCGCGTTCGCAGAGTGGCAAAGGCGGCCAAGGCACCCTGTTCGGCTAGGGTTTCGCTTTCGGCCTCGACTGACTATCTTGGCGGGCACGGGAGGCCGGGGTGCTCAATCGCTACGACCGCAATTCAATGAACGGCGAAGCCGAGGTGAAATACCTCGACGGCGACTTCCGCGTCGTGCGCCCTGGAGCCTATGTACGCTGCGCCGTCACCGGCGTTCCGATTCCGCTCGAGGAACTCAAGTACTGGAGCGTCGACCGGCAGGAGGCCTATGTCTCGCCGGAAGCCGTGCTGAAGCGCCTTAACCCCGGCGCGCAGTAGCAATCCTCTCCAACACCGTCCGCCGCACCGTCTCCACGTCCTCGAAGCGCATCGCCGCGGGCAGCACGTGCACGCGGCTCGCGAGCGCCGCGACCGCCGGATCGCCGGCCATGCGCGCGCGATCCTTTTCTGTCGTCAGAAGCGCGAGCCCCTGCTCCTCCGCGCGCATGATAAGGTCACCGGCTTCTTCCGCTGTGAAGTTGTGATGATCGGGAAACGCCTGCCGTGCCGTCACGTGCAGTCCGGCGGCGGCAGCGCTCGCAAAGAATTTCTCCGGATCCGCAATGCCGGCGAACGTGAGCACCGGCCGCTTGATATCCGCAACGGCGTGCGCATCGGCTTCGATCCTGGCCCGCCAAATCGGAAGTCCGCGGCGGCGCCCCGCCGCGACAGCACTTTCGGCGGCATCGCCCCCGCCGACGATCAGCAACGCATCGCAGCGCGACAATTGGGCCCGTAACGGCGCGCGCAGAGGCCCAGCCGGAAACACCTGACCGTTGCCGAGCCCGCGCCGCGCATCGACCAGCGCCATCGTAAAATCCTTCGCAAGCGATGCGTTCTGCAATCCGTCGTCCATCACAATCACGCTCGCGCCTTGTGCGCGGGCGAGCGCAGCGCCGGCGCGACGATCGCGGGCGACGATTGTCGGCGCGACGCGCGCGAGCAGCAGTGCCTCGTCGCCGACGTCGGCTGCGGCATCGGCGTGCGCATCGACGTGCCGCGGACCGCGCAGCCTGCCGCCATAGCCGCGCGTAAGACAGAAGACGTTTTCGCCCGCATCATGCAGCATACGCGCAAGTGCAATGGACGTCGGCGTCTTGCCCGCGCCGCCCAGCGTGAAATTGCCGACGCAGATGACCGGCACTCCCGCGCTCGTGCCGCCATTGCGCATGCGCTGCGCGGCGACGTTGCCGTAGATCGCCGCCAGCGGCGCGAGCAGGGCCGCAGCGAACCCCGGCTTGCGCCACCAGAAGCGCGGCTCATGCATAGGTTCTGTCCTGCTGCAATCTCGCCAGGTAAGGCTCCAGCGCGGCAAGGGTGCGGTCAAGTCCGCCGCCGAGTGCGTCGACGATGCCCTTGCCCGCCCGCCCGATCTCGGGAACGCGCTGTGGATTTGCGAGCAATTCCGCGAATCTCGCTCGCAAAGCTTGCGCATCGTCGATCGGAACGGCGCCGTTTGCCATGTCGAGCGCGGCGTAAGTTTCTGCGAAATTCCACACATGCGGGCCGTGCAGCACGCAGGCACCGAGTTTGGCGGCTTCGATCGGATTCTGTCCGCCGTGCCGGATCAGTGAGCCACCGATAAACACGAACGGCGCCAGACGATAGAGCAGACCCAATTCGCCCAACGTGTCGGCGATGTAGACGTCTGTTTCCGCGGCCGGCAGGGTGCCCTGCGACCGCAAGCTCACCGCGCAACCCATCGAGCGCGCCACATCCGCGATCTGTGGCCCGCGTTCCGGATGACGCGGAGCGATGATGGTGAGCAAGCCGGGATGTGCGCCGCGCAGTTCGCAATGCGCAAACAGGACCTGCTCATCCTCGCCCGAATGCGTCGATGACGCTGCGAGGAGCGGACGCTCCCCGATTGCCTGTTTCAGTTCAGCCAGCGCGTCCGCATCCGCCGGCGGCGCCGGAACGTCGAGTTTCAGATCGCCGGTGATCACCACGCGCTCCGCACGGAGCGCGCTCAACCGTTCGGCATCCAGTGACGTGCGCGCCAGCGCGAGCGCAAAGCGGCGCAACATATGCGCGATGATGTTCGGGAAGCGCTGCCAGCGGCGGAACGAACGCTCGGACAGCCGGGCATTGACCAGCACCATCGGGACGCCGCGCGCGGCCGTCTCCTGCAGCAGGTTGGGCCACAGATCGGATTCGACGAACAGCGCAAGCTGCGGTTTCCAATGCTCGAGGAAGCGGCGCGCATAGGCCGGCACATCGAACGGCACGAATTGATGAATGACGCCGTCCGGCAGACGCTGCTCCGCCAACTGGCTGGACGTGACCGTGCCCGAGGTGACCAGTAGAGAAAGCCCCCGCGCATGCAGGTGCGAAATCAGCGGCAGCACGCTCGTCAATTCGCCGACGCTTGCGCCGTGCAACCAGACCAGCGGCCCTAAGGGCCGTGCGACGCTCGCAATGCCGCGTCGCTCGTTCACACGCTCCGGATTTTCGCGACCGCGCTTCAGCCGCTGCGCGAACAGAAGTCCCGACAATGGCTCCGCTGCGGAGGTCAGCAGCCGGTAGATGCGCAAGCCGAGCGGTTCGCTCACGGCGCGCCCTTTTTGTCGACGATTGCGTAGGCGCGGCGGGTGGCGTCGTTGAGCTCGTCTTGGATTTTCCGCCGCACCGCCTCGAGCGTCGCCGCGTCAGCGTCTGCGGGAACGTGGATTGGATCGCTGCCGACGACCGCGACCGTGCCGAACGGCAGATTGATCGCCGTGCGGTCCCAGTTGTTCAGCACCTTGCGTCGGCTCGAGGCTATCGCGGCGGCATAGATCGGCCGCTGTGAATATTGGCCGAGCTTGACCACGCCCATGCCAGCGATGCGCGCGATCTTCGGCACGTCGGCGGTCATCGCGATGTTGTAGCCTTCCTTCAGCGCCTCGATCATCTGTCTCATCGCGGCGGCGCCGCCCTTGTGGAATCCTCCACCATGCGCGCCCGACCCACGGATCGCCTCGACACCTAGCTTCTCCGCGGCGCGCGCATTCAATTCGCCGTCGCGATGGCGCGAGATCAGCACCTTGGCGCGATGCGCCGGATCGTTCTTCTTTTGCAAAAACGGCATCAAGAAATGCTGCCCGTGCCAGACGGCGATGATCGCCGGAATCTCCACCGTGTCGTACAGATCGTGCGGCTCGAAGATAATCTGGTTCGTCTGCCAGACGAACCGGAGATACCACGCGCCGAACGATCCGGCCGCGTTGACGAAGGCGGGCGAGGCGGTGATCCGCTTCAGTGACGGCATCGGCTTAACGTCTCAGCGCACCTGATGCGAGGCATCGGGATCGAGCAGCCGGTGCAGATGGACGATGAAATAGCGCATGTGAGCGTTGTCGACCGTCTGCTGGGCCTTTGCCTTCCAGGCGGCGTAGGCGGATGCGTAGTTGGGATAGATGCCGACAATGTCGAGTCTGTCCAGGTTCTTGAATTCGGTGGCGCCGAGCTCGGTGAGTTCGCCGCCGAATACGAGATGGAGAAGTTGGTTGTGTCCGGCCATGATCATTCCCAGATTCGCACCCCTGGCCGATAAATGCGCGCTCACGCAAACTCGGGCATCCGGTCGCGCAATAGCGCCAACAGCGCCTTATGCCGGGCGGGACCTGCCGCTACCAGCGCGCCGTGCGTCAGATGAGGGCGGTTGAAGCTGAGCGGGCGGCCGGCGAGGTCGGTAAGGACGCCGCCGGCTTCGTGCACTAAAAGATCGGCGGCGGCAAGGTCCCAGTCGTGGCTGCCGCCGGAGGCGAAGGCGACACCCAGTTCGGCGGTGGCGACACGTGTCAGCCTGAGGGCGAGCGAATGGACCTTCGGCTGTGGCAGGGCGGTCGGCTCGACTTTTTCCAGCCTCTCCAACATTCGCTTGGGACCGGCCGCTTTCAGACCGGTGAGGTCATCCCCGTCGCCCACGCCGACCGGCTTGCCGTTGCAGGTCGTCCCGGTGCCGCGCATCGCGACGAACATCTCTTCCGTGACCGGCGCGTACAGGGCCGCCAGCACGGGCCGGCTGTTCTCGACCAGGGCGGCCGATACCGTCCAGTCCGGCCGGCCCTGGATGAAGGCGCGCGTGCCATCGATCGGGTCGACGATCCAGGTCTCACGCATCTCGCGCGCCGCCGGATCGTCCTCGGTTTCTTCCGAAAGCCACCCTGAGCCGGGCAAAAGCTGAGACAGGCGTGCGCGTAGGAAGTCGTTGACCGCAATGTCGGCTTCGCTCACCGGCGAATTGTCCTTGCCCTTGGTCCACCGCTCGAATTTCCGCTGCGATGTGACCCGAGCGATTTCGCCGGCTTCGCGCATGGCGGCCTCGAAATCGTCGCACAGGGACTCACTGACCGGCAACGGTCAGGCCCTCTACACGCAACGTCGGCGCGTTGGTGCTGTAGCGGAATTCGAGATCATTCGCCGGCGTGAGATTCTTGAAGATGTCGGTGAGATGGCCGGCGATCGTGACCTCGCTCACGGCATAAGCAATCTTGCCGTTCTCGATCCAGAAGCCCGACGCGCCGCGGCTGTAGTCGCCGGTGACCATGTTCGCGCCCATGCCGATCAGATCGGTGACGTAGAAGCCGTCCTTGATGTCGGCCATCAATTCACCAGGACTGAGGTTGCCCGCCGCCATGTGCAGATTGGTCGAGGAGGGTGAGGGCGCCGAGGAAACTCCGCGTGAGGCGCGGCCGTTCGTCTTCAGGCTGAGCTCGCGCGCCGTCGCGCAATCGAGCAGCCAGCTCTGCAGCACGCCGCCGTCCACAAGCGCGATCGGTTTGCCGGCCACGCCTTCGCCGTCGAACGGATGCGAGCGCAGGCCCCGCTTGCGCAGCGGATCGTCGATGATGCGGATCCCGTCGGCGAATATTTTTTGTCCGAGCTTGTCTTTCAGAAAGCTGGTCTTGCGCGCCACCGAAGCGCCGTTCACCGCGCTCGCCAGATGGCCCACGAGCGAGCTCGCGACGCGCGGATCGAACACGACCGGCACCTTGCGAGTGGACACCTTGCGCGGGCTGAGCCGCGCGACGGCACGCTCCGCCGCTCTGAGGCCGATCCGCTCGGGATTTTCCAGATCGGCTGCGTGCCGCACGTAGGAATAGTCATAGTCGCGCTCCATGCCGGTGCCTTCGCCGGCGATCGCGGTCATCGAGATGCCGTGACTCGAGCCGAGATAGGCGCCGCGAAAGCCGTTGCTCGTCACCAGCACCATGCCGCCGATGCCGGCCGAGGCGGATGCGCCGCCGGACTTGCTCACGCCTTCGTAAGCAAGCGCCGCCGCTTCCGCCGCGCTTGCACGCGCCTCCAAATCCGCCACGCGCGGTAACGCGCGGTCGATCAGATCGAGATCGGGGAATTCGCGCGCCAACTCGCTCTCGTCGGCGAGCCCGGCGAATTTATCGTCCGGCGCAACGCGCGCCATCGCGACCGCACGCTGCGCAAGCTCCGCCGGATCGCCGGACAAATCGTTGCTGGACACCATGGCCTGACGTTTGCCGATCAGCACGCGCAGGCCGATGTCGTCTCCCTCCGCGCTTTCCGATTCCTCCACGCCGCCGTCGCGCACCTCGACTGATAGCGAGAGGTTGCGCAGCGCAACCGCGTCGGCGGCATCCGCGCCCGCCGCGCGCGCGGCCTTAACGAGTCGCTCGGCGCGCTCGAGGAGGGCGGTCTGGTCGAATAGGGAATCGGTGGGTGCGAGCATCGGCGGACTTTCGAAATCAGTTGAGCGAACAAGCGGACGAACGCCCGCCATGCACTCACACATGGCGGCTATGGCGCGCCGATGCAACCGCGGTTCCCGCGAATTGCGGCGATCCCGGCAATGTCTCGTCAATCATGCTTTTCAAGCGCGCGTCAATCATGCGCGACGTTGGCGTCGACGTTAATCGCGGTAAACCAAGAAACTTAAGCGCTTTCCGACGCGTTTTTGCCATGATCGGCCTTGCGACCGGACGGCATAAGTCCGGCGCGGGAGAGTTTCGAGGCGTCACATGCGTTTGGACGGAAGCCCCGGGTCGGGCCGCGCGCTGCGGCTCGACCCGAACGCTCTGCCGCTGCGTTTTTCTGCGTCCGACGCAGCGGCGGACGGCCAGTTGCGCGACATCGAACTGCACCGCGAGCGCGTCGTCGTGCGCCGCTCGGTACAGGGCATGCGCATGGCATTAAACATGCCGGTCTCGGCGTTCAGCGGTGTCGCGCTGAAGGTTTCGACCGACGGGCTCTCCGTCGTGCTCGCGCACAAGGATCCCGGTCTCGCGTTGCCGTTGTCGGCCGCTGCTGAGGCGGAAGATGCGCTCACCCACTGGCAGGACTGGGCCCGCGTGCTTGCGCTGCCGCTGCTGGTCGAGGACGACCTGGGCCTGCGCGATGCCTATCCGCATCTCGGCGACGTGCGCGTCGGCCGCCCGCGTCCACGCCGGCGCAGGTGTTCGCCGTTAAAGGGCCGCCGCCCATCGCTGCTAATGCGGCGCAAGCCGGGCCGCCTCCCGACCACGATGCCAGTGTACCGCGGCGAGCGGGAGATCATTGCAAGGAATTGAAGCCCCGCCTCACTGCGCCGCGGCCCGGCTCCAGGTCTGGCCCGCGTTGCCCGTGTAGAAGCCGTCGCAGAAGGGCGCGTCGAGGGCGAGGGCGGCGAGTTGCGCCTGACCTTCACCAATGTCGACCTTGCCGTCGAGCACGTCGCGGAACGTCCGCGCGACCGCCACCATGTCGCAGGTGTGCGGGGACAGCCGAAAGCTTGAAACGCCCATCGCGCGCAGTTCGCGCACGCCGCCGAGCAAATTGAGAAAAGCGTGCGACATCGTCTGGATGCCGTTCACGGCGAGGAACGGCCTGTCCTCCAGCGTGCGCAGCACCATCCCGTCCGGATCGGTGTCGCAGACGAACTGGCATGTATCTTTCGTGCGCCCATGCGCGCGCGCATGATAGCAGCGCGCCGACAACGCCAGCGGGACGCGACCGAACACCTGAACCTCGGTCATGACTCCACACTCGGCCGCGGGCCCGCACAGATTGGCGATCGCCGTTTTCGGCATTTCCGGCGGCAGGCAGATGCTGCGCGCGCCGTTCCGCGCCAGGACGGCCACAGTGCCCTCGTTATAGGCATTCACAAACGGCCCGACGTGATGCGGCCGCCCGCGCAGGCGCATCAACGCGGAGCCGTCGTTCGCCTCGATCAGCGCGCCGTCGCAGCCGCACACATCCTCGACCAGAGTGCGTTCCTGCTTGGACATGACTTCCGCAAGCGTTGAGTACACGACCGTCTTGCCGGCCGCCTGCACCCGCGCGACGACTTCGGGCATCACGTCGTCGAACAGCGGCGCGCGCTTGTAGCAGACGACCTCGCCGAGATAGACGACGTCGACCGGCGCCTCGTCGGCAACGCGGAAATAAAAATCGCGCCAGCGCTCCGGTGCCCAATTGAATAGCACCGGTCCGAGCGTCAGCTCGCTCGCTATATTCCCATTCATCGCCATCGCTTCCCGGCAAATGCACCCTGCGTCTCGCGGCTGCCCTCCGTGAGCGTGAGCAGGCTCAAAAATGCCGCCTCGCGTCCCTGCATCAGCCCGTCGACGGCGCTGCGGAACGCACTGACGACACTCTTTACATAGGCGCGGCTGCGCTGGCGGCCTTCGATCTTCAGCGCGGTGACGCCCGCGCGCATCAACTCCGGCAACAGCGCGGACAGATTGAGGCTCACCGGCTCCTCGAACGCATAATAGGGCTCCGTCTGTGCGGAGCACGAATAGCGGCCCTTGCAGATCGTCGGATAACCCGCGCTCTCGCCGCAGGCGAAGCGGTCGATGACGAACTCGCCAAGCCGGGTTGTCAGCGTGCGGCCTGTATCCTCTTCGTAATGTACGTCGGCTGCGGGCGAGCAGACGCCGTCCATGTTGGTCGAGAGGCCGGTGACGTAATGGGTGAGGCTGCAGCGGCCCTCGGCCATCATGCCGATGTTGCCGAAGATGAAGGCTTCGATCTCGCAGTCGATCTGCCGGTGCAGATCGGCGATCTCGGCGACGGTGAGCATGCGCGGCAGCACGACGCGCTTGACCCCGAACTCCTCGCAATAAAAGCGGATCGCTTCGGGCGACGACGCGCCCGCCTGCACCGACAGATGCAGGCGCAAATTCGGATGCTGGCGCGCCGCATAATCCGCGACGCCGATGTCGGCGACGATGGCTGCGTCGACTCCCGTTTCCGCCGCGAGATCGATCGCGTCGCGCCACATCCCGAATTTACCCGCCGCCGGAAACGTATTTACCGCGAGCAGCACTTTCGCCTTGCGCGCATGCGCATACGCGACCGACTGCTTGAGCTCGGCCGGCGCGAAATTCAGGCCGGGAAAATTGCGCGCATTGGTCTCGTTCTGCAGGCCGCAATAGACGGCGTCCGCGCCCGCGTCGACGGCGGTGCGCAAAGCCGCGGGCGTACCCGCCGGACAGACGAGTTCGGGTCGGCGGAGTTCGCTCATCGTGCGGTCCCCCTTGCCGCGCGCAACGCGGACAGTCCGAGTTGCGCAGGTCCCGCCAGGACTCCGAAACTCTTCGCCGCGCTTTCGAGTGCGCTGCCCTCGAAATCGTCGAGCGCGTTGCGCAACGCGACGACCGCCTCGGTGTCGCCGGTCACCCGCAGGTCGCGCGAGAAGAACAGCGCGTCACCGTCGACCACGCCGTCGATCATGTCGAGAAGGTGGAAAAATGAGCCGGCTATGGCCGCATCGTACGGCGGGTTCTCGTAACGACGGTAAGCGGTCATCTTGGGCGCGTCGCGCTCAGGAGTGAGCACCAGCACGAAGGGGAGGTCGGTCGGGTCGATCAGGAAGCGTTTGCCCGCATGCGGGCCAAGCCGGTTGAACAGTTCGGGCCGCGACTGCGCGACATGCTGCGCCATGCGCCTGAACAGCGGCTGCAGCAGCGCAAGCGGCACAGGTGCCAGTAATACGGCGGGCGCGTGCCGCAGCAGGTCGGAAAGCGGCGAGGTGGAACGCGGGGCAGGGGGCATCATGAGCGATGCTAGGCCGCACAGGCGCGCGGGAACTTGACTCAGATCAAGCCGCTTCCCGTGATCGGGCTGCACAGTCAACGAATCTCAATGCGATCGATGAGGCGGTATGGGGCGGCGACACAATGCGTACGGCAGTCCGGTGCAGAGCTCGCTGATGCGCATGTTGCATGGCAACGACGATGACAGTCATGCCGCCGGCGGCCTGGTCAGGAATTTCTTCGCCGCGTTTTTCTCCGCCGAGATTCGCGCGTGGCGGGGCGAGCAGCCGCTCTGGAAAGTGTTCTGGCTGTACGGCGTTGCCGCCAGCCTCGTGCTGATTACGATTTACATCGTTGCGTTCTTCATCGATCGCGTCGCGCTTCGTCAGGTTCTTCTGGTTCTGTTCGCTCCCTATACCGCCTGGATTCTCGTTTCGGTGTGGCGATGCGCGAACAATACGCACGAGTATTTCTGGAGCCTGCTTGCTCGCCTGCTGACGGTCGCCTGGGCCTGCAACACGATATTGATCTTGCTGTTCCTCGAGTTGAATCTGATCACGCGGTACTATCTTCGCTACTGACACGCGACGGTGCGATGTGACGAAGGATTTACAGCCCCCCGTACTGGTCGCAATCGTCAAAGAGTTTTCTCCCGCCTATTTTGCGATGGTGATGGCAACTGGCATCGTCTCGCTTGCTGCATTTGTATTGCAGATGACGGTTCTTGCGCGCGTGCTCTTCGCGGTGAATCTGCTCGCTTATCTCGTCATCGCGGCTATCACCGTGGCGCGCATCCTGCGGTATCCGAAAGCGTTTTTCTCGGACATGATCGACCACCAGCGCGGGCCGGGATTTCTGACGTTCGTCGCCGCCTCCTGCGTGCTCGGCAGCCAGTTCGTCGTGATCGATGCCAATTACGAAGTCGCTGTCATCTTATGGATTGTGGCGACGCTGTTTTGGATCGTCTTGATCTACGCCGTGTTTGCCGCCTTCGCGGTCAAGAAGCGCAAACCGACGCTCGCCGATGGAATCAATGGCGGCTGGCTGCTTGCGGTCGTCTCGACGCAGGCGATTGCGGTCCTCGGAGCTCTCATCGCCGCGCATTGGCCGCAGCCATATCGGCTGGAGCTCAATTTCCTCGCGCTGTCGATGTGGCTGTGGGGCGGCATGCTCTACATTTGGATGATCGCCCTGATTTTCTACCGCTACACATTTTTCGAATTCTCGCCCGGAGACCTATCGCCGCCGTATTGGATCAACATGGGAGCAATGGCCATTTCCACGCTCGCAGGCGCGCTGCTGATCACCAATGCATCGCCTGCCGCGCCGTATCTTTACTCGCTCCTACCGTTCCTCAAGGGGTTCACCGTCTTCTATTGGGCGACTGGCACGTGGTGGATACCGATGCTCGTCATATTGGGTATATGGCGCTACGCATTCAGGCGCTTTCCGTTTCGTTACGACCCGCTCTATTGGGGCGCCGTATTCCCGCTCGGCATGTACACGGTCGCTACCTGGCAGATGGCCCGGGCGATGGATCTCCCATTTCTGGAAATCGTGCCGCGGGTTTTCGTCTATGCCGCCCTGCTCGCCTGGGCAGTCACCTTCGCAGGCCTGATCTGGACCGTCGGACGCGGAATCGCGAGCTTTCGGAGACAGTGACGCCAGCGCGGAGTCCGCGCTTATTTGGACCTTTCGTAGCCGCCCGCAGTCGGCGTTTGGATGATGATCGCCTCGCCGGCGTCGATCACCGTCGCATCGCAGCCTTGCAGGCGCTCCGTGCTTCGGTCCTTGCGCCGCACCGCGTTTTCGCCCACCTGCCCCGCTTCACCACCGGCGAGCCCGAACGGGCGCACACGGCGATGGCCTGACAGGATCGTGCACTCCATCTGCTCAAGGAAACGGATGGTGCGGCGGATGCCGTCGCCCGCATGCCACTTGCCGCGCCCGCCCGAGCCCTTGCGGATATGGAAGTCCTCCAGCACGACCGGATACCGGAATTCCAAAACTTCCGGATCGGTGAGTCGCGTGTTCGTCATGTGCGTGTGCACGGCGTCGGTGCCGTTGAAGCCCGGCCCCGCCGGCGAGCCGGAGCAGATCGTTTCGTAATACTGGTATTTCTTGTTGCCGAAATTGAGATTGTTCATCGTGCCCTGCGCGGCAGCGAGCGAGCCGAGTGCGCCGAACAGCGTGTCGGTCACCGCCTGCGAGGTCTCGACATTGCCGGCGACGACGGCGGC
>Ga0207781_1000009_pt1 | contig 33485 bp, 23 predicted proteins | sample LuqExpMetageno51_FD_187809 | JGI IMG/M metagenome (GOLD analysis project Ga0207781, IMG submission 187809) | Tropical forest soil microbial communities from Luquillo Experimental Forest, Puerto Rico - Sample 51 (SPAdes) | ecosystem: Environmental > Terrestrial > Soil > Tropical forest ...
GCCGCCAACGGTGTGAAAGAAAAGCCTGAAGATGTGGCGAGAGAGAAAACGCACACTTTGGGAACCTGGGCGGAGGCGGCCGCCGTGGCCTAAAGCGCTCGCAACATGGTTTCCGCGGCTTAGCCAAGAAAAACTTGCACCGCGATCTATGCTACCGAAACGACTATTCGTGTAGAGAGCTGCGATGCATGCAACGGCTCCCACGCTGAAAAAGCGCTGGGTCGCGCTTGCGCTGTTTTTTTAAATAAAAATTAACATAATAGTTTAAATCACCAGAGAGGTTTGCCCGAGTATAAGGTTTTCGCGTGCGTGTCGAACTCTCAGACAGTAACACCGGAGATCTCAAATGAGTAAGCTTGTTCTGCGTTTCTTGAAAGATAACTCGGGCGCGACCGCCATCGAGTATGGTCTCATTGCTGCTGGAATTTCGGTCGCGATCATCGCTGCCGTGCAGCTTACCGGCACCAATCTAAAGGGCACGTTTAATAGCGTCGCTAACGCGCTGCAGTAGTTTACCCGATTCCCAATCTGGATGGGCCTCAACTGCGTGGCCGGTGTGAAGGGTTGAATTTGCGGCCCTGGGCGCACTTCCTCGCGCAGTGTGGTGCCTGTATGGCCTGTGCTCCGATTGTCCATAGACACGGTTCGCGGAATTTCGCGAGGCCTTGCTGAATTCGGGGCCTCGTTTTTTTACTTGCCGTAGCGGGCGCTAGCGGTCGCGCGTTTCAGTAGATGTACGGTAGTATACGGGCTGTGTGCGCCATATAGTTCCGGTACTCCGGAAAAACGCTCGACAAGAGCCGCTCCTCATAGGCCATGCGCCCGAGCTGACAGGCGCACTGCAGACCGAATATTATTAGCGCCCATGGGGATATGAATTGCAGCGTCAGGCCGAGGAGCGCGATCTCTTCGCCGAGATAGAGTGGATGACGGATTAGCGCGTACGGACCGCGCGTCACAAGCTGCCGCGCCTCCGGTAGCAGACTGAGCGAGCGACCGAGCTTGAGTGCGCTAAATAGCGCGAACGCGCTGCCGCCAAGCATCAGGAATATCGCGGCCAGATTAAGCAGCGCCGGAAGCTCTGCTGACGGCAGCAGCCCGATACCGACGCAGAGAAAGGTTCCTGCGACAGCTGTGATGCGTGGCACCAGGCCCGAGGTCCTGGCGCGCGGTGTATGGCGCAGCGCGTTCAGGGCGATGAGCGTGGTGACGAAGATCAACGAGACAAATTGCGTTGCGATACCCGAGATCGCTGTCACGTCGGCGGCGTTCCAATCGGTGGTCATGACCTGCCGCGCCAGTTGTGGACCACGCACGGAGAGGTAGAGCCCGTACCACACTATCAGAGGCGACGCAGCGAGCAGGTCATAAACTTTGGTTTCCCGCAACGCCTTGAAGCGCGTGGCCAACGATATCGTTTGAGTTTCGCTCATACCGGTGTCAACGGTCATGGTAGGGTGAGGCTCATAGCCGACGGCGCACTAAGCGCGGCCCGTCATTGGCTTATATTGTCAAAGTAAAAGAAGCATTGATCGCACCATAAAACCGTATTGGGCAGGCCAGCAGCCGCGCAGTAGAGAACCCACAGCCGGTTTGTTAACCCACAGCAGGGCTTCCGGCTCGTTCGCCGCCTTCAGCTCGATCATGAAGGAGTTCGTTTTCTTGACCGAAACGTCCCGCCCATTGCTGTCGGAATTAAGGTTTCGTGTCTTTAAACTTAATAGTGCTCTAATTAGCGAGCGGCTTTTTTATGTAAGCTTTTACGAATAGCGGACGTACTTGGAGTTCTGCGAGACGATTGCTGAAGTCTGCACTTGACACACTGGCGCAATCGCCGGCTTCAGCCGACGATGCGGGATACGCCAGCGTGTCGATAGCCTCCCGCGAGCCGTTTAGCATAGGTCGATAGGCGCGCCATTTACACGGCGCCTGTTCGGGTCTTAGGGACGGCACGCACGGTCGCGGATTTGGTACGAGCGTAGTACGCGAAGCTCTGCTAGTGCGCGGTTGACTATCAGCGCCGCTACCACAAGAACAGCGACGAAGCCCACCGGGGCCACCACGAACGAAAAGACCAAAATCAGGAAGCAGGCCAGGCCCATGCCAGGTAACTCATGCGTCAAGAATCTACCGTTGCAGCCGAGACGAAATAGAAAAGCGAGTGGCACCGCCAGTATCGCCAAGTCGTAGGTTAGGAGATGTGATGTCGCCAGCAACGCTCCGGTACCGAGCGCGGCCGCCTTGAGTTCGTAGGTAGCGCGGCTGCGCCAAAGCACAGCGATCGCACCAACGACCATAAGTGTCACGACGATTTGCACGTTCCAGGCCAGCGCCTCACTGCCACCGAACGCACGCGTGAGGCCGAATGCGCTTTGCAGTTTACCCCAGTCGGCGGAGCCTTCGATCTTTAGGGCGTGACCGATGCTGAGCAAAAAGGCCTGCCAACTTTCGCCGCCGAACGTCGCCCATGATGCTCCTGCAATTAGTGCCGCAACCACACCCGCACTGGCGAGCACCCGCCAGCGACCGCTCACCAAGAGCGCGACTGTAAATAAAAAACCGAGATGCGGCTTAAAGCTGAGTAGCCCGAGCAGCACGCCGGCAGTTATGGGCCGCCGCTCCAAAAATATCAGGATACCGCCGATCAGACTGGCCGAGAGCAAGCCATTCTGACCGACTATGAAATTCGCAAGCACTGCGGGGAATGAGGCGGCGAGGAGATAGCCGACGCGGTCGCCAATGATGGCACGGATTGCCGCCAGGTAGGCCAGGAATGTGCCTAACACCCAGAGGACAAAAGCGTTCACATAGGGCAATAGCGACAAAGGGACGACAATGAAAAAAACCGTCGGCGGATATGGCCAACCGAGATAACCGTTGAGTGGATGACCCAGTATGCTCTCCTCGACGAGCTTTAGGGTCGGCCAGTCATAAGCCGCTGCAGCATGGTTCGCGAGTGCCATTCGTCCTGCAGCCCACAGGGTGACGAAGTCGGTGACGCTGTCCGGCGCTGTCAACCACGAGTTCTGCACGCATGCGACAACAATGTAGACCAAGTTCGTGACGAGCAGCGCAAAACAGGTGAGCTCCACAGGGCGCGCCAGCTTGATGCCTACGCCGCGCGTCGGGGACATCTCGTAGGTGGTCACTGTGGGCGAACCTCGTTTCCGCTGGCGGCAAAGATAGGCTGGGTTGTCCTGATAGATCCTTAAGATATTGGCTTAGAAGGTTCGCACGGCGCGTGCGCTGGTCGAGGATTAAAATTGGAATACAGATAGCTTTATGTTACCCGAAAGGTGCCACGCCCTGTCTCAGTTGGTGACAACGGAGGCGCAACCACGAGCTTTTCCATCTCCCATCTTGAGTAAAGAGCCCGCTCATCCAGATCCGCTTCCGCACGCAAGCCCAGCGCAGCCAGTTCGCCCGCCGCCAGGTGTCTTCGCGCATCGCGACTTTCGCGAAGGCCCTCTCTTCGATCGTCTGGGCGTATCCGCGGCGCTGGCGGCGGCAGGCACGCCGTTCACGATCTTCCCGATGATGATCGCGTTCGGCATCCTGTGGGCGTCTGGCTGATCAGCCCCGCGAATCGCTAAAGCGTTCACGCCCAAACGGTACGGGTGCGCTTGCGCGCGACCAGCAAGCCGACGATCAGCAGATTGAGGATATTGGCGCCGATGCCGGCGGCGAAGGCCGGCGCGTAATAGCCGAAATAGTCGTAGAGCAGGCCGGCGATCCAACCGCCCAGCGCCATGCCGCCGCCGCTGAACAACAAGAGCGTCGGGATCCGCCAATAGGCCTCCGCCGGTGGGAACAGCTCGCGTAGGGCCAGCACGTAGGCGGGGATGATGCCCGAGAATCCGAGGCCGAATGCGGCGGCGACGGTGAACAGCCCGACCTCGTTTTGCGTGAGCAGGAACGAGACCATTGCCGCGGCCTGCCAGGCCGAGCCGATCAGTACTGTCGCAAGGCCGCCCATACGGTCGGATATGGCACCCCAGATTTGACGGCTCAAGAAGGCAGTCCCGAGCAGCACCGACAGCATGAGGGCGCCTATGGAGCGCGCGATGCCGAGATCGCTGCAGAACGCGACCAGATGCCCCTGCGGCATCGCCATCGGGATGCAGCACAGCACTGCCGCCCCGCACATCAGCGCGAACACGGAGTTGGGCGGCCAGTTGAACACGCGCGCCGAGGCGCGCGCCTTGGTTGAGCCGGTGGCCGCATGGATCACTTCCGGCGGTCGCCGGAAGTACAGCGCGGCCAACGGCACAATGACAACTATCTCGGCGAGCGCATACCACAGCATCGTCTGCCGCCAGCCGAACGCCGCGATGGCACGTTCAAACAGTGGCGGCCACAGCGCGCCGGCGAGATAGCTGCCGCTCGAAATCAGCGCCAGCGCCGAGCCGCGCCGGCGATCGAACCAGCGGCTGATATATACGTACATCGGCGCATTAATGCCGCCGAGCCCGATCAGGCCGATGAAAAATCCATGCCCGATCCACAGTGGCCAGGGCGGGTTGAAGGTGGAGAGCGCGAGGCCCGCGCCGATCATCAAGGCACCGCAGATAACGGTCCAACGCGTGCCGACACGATCGGCGATGCGGCCCATGAGGATGCCGCCGGCGCCAGAGCCGAGCCAGGCGAGTGAACTGGCGAGCGCTGGAATCGAGCGCGTGCCGTCCACTTCGGCGGCGATATCCTTGAGCGCAACCACGGTAATCCATGCGGAGCCAAACGCCATCATTAGCGTGCAGAGCGCCGCCGAGGCGACGATCCAAGATGCGCGGCTCTCGACCGAGGAAGTGGGTTGCAGCATGCAAAGGGGTCCGCCTGGCAGACCCCTTTTTACAGACTGCACGGGATTTGACTATTGCACTGTACTTAAGGCTGCTCCGCGCCCAAGGATAGGATGTCTGCCGACCCACGAATTAAGTCTCGCCGGGGTTCGCATTGGTCATTGAAATTGGGAAGAGTTCGACGCCACCGGCTTCATACAGGACCATCGACCAATGGGACCACCGGATGGCAGGCGGTCGCGGGTTGATGTTACCGAACGATATCCCTCTGGCTGATTGTTAGACCGCTCTTCCATTGTGAGGAGTGCTAGTTTTTCGACCTGAATATGACGTCAAAATGCGTCGAAGGGCATTCGGCGGAATATTGTTCCCAGGACCCCTCCGCTTTGCCTCCGACCGCTGCTTTATAAATTTATATATGGTAGGGGGTTGGCGAATCCCGCGATATTCGCCGCTAGGTCATCGATGACGCTTAGACCGGTCAGCCTCGACGACAAATACGACCTCGGCCAAAGCCGTGTCCTGGTGACGGGCTATCAGGCGTTGATCCGCGCCTGCCTGATGCAGAAGGCTCGCGACCGCGCCGCCGGCTTGAAAACCGCAGGCTATCTGACCGGCTATCGGGGTTCGCCGCTCGGCGGTCTCGATCAGCAGTTCATGCGGGCGGCCAAGCAGCTCACCGCCGCTGACATCAAGTTCCAGGCTGGTCTCAACGAAGAACTCGCCGCCACCGCGCTGTGGGGTACGCAGCAGGCTGAGTTGCGTGGCGAGGGCAAGTTCGATGGCGTGTTTGGCATGTGGTACGGCAAAGGGCCGGGTGTCGATCGCTCGGGCGACGTTTTCCGCCACGCTAATCTGTCCGGCACCTCGAAGAACGGCGGCGTCATCGCACTGATGGGCGACGACCACACCGCCGAATCCTCCACCACCGCGCATCAGTCGGAATTTCATTTCGTTGACGTGATGATGCCGATCCTCAATCCCGGCGGCGTGCAGGAGATCATCGACTACGCGCTCTACGGCTGGGCGATGTCGCGCTACACCGGGACGTGGACCGCGCTCAAGTGCATGCACGAGACGGTCGAGTCGACCGGCGTGGTCGACGGCAGCCTCGACCGTATCAAGATCGTCACGCCGACGGACTTCCGCATGCCGGAGGGCGGCCTTAACATCCGCCTCGTCGATTCAATTCTAGGACAAGAAGCGCGGCTGCACGATTTCAAGCGCGACGCCATGCTTGCCTTCGTGCGCGCCAACAAGCTCAACAGATTTATCACCTCGGGCGGACGCAATCAAAAGATCGGCATCATTACGACGGGCAAGGCCTATCTTGACGTGCGTCAGGCGCTTGAGGAGCTTGGCATCGACGAGGTGAAATGCAACGACCTCGGCCTGCGCTTGTTCAAGATCGGCTGCGTCTGGCCGATCGGTCGTCAAGAGTTGATGGAGTTCGCGCAAGGCCTCGACTTGATCATCGTGGTCGAGGAGAAACGCTCGCTGATAGAAGTGCAGGTGCGCGAGGAACTCTACGGCACCGCGCATCAGCCGGTCTGCATCGGCAAGAAGGACGAGCAGGGCAACTGGCTGTTCCCGGTGAAGGGGGCGCTAGATCCGAACGACATTGCAATCTGCATCGGTGAGCGGGTGCTGCGCTATGGCGCGAACGATGTGTTGGCGGCCAATGTCGCCCGCCTAAAATCGGCGCAGCGCGCGCTGGCCGAAACGGCGGACGTGGCTCAGCGCATTCCGTATTTTTGCTCAGGCTGCCCGCACAACACCTCGACGCATGTGCCGGAAGGCAGCCGCGCCTATGCCGGCATCGGCTGCCACTACATGGCGCAGTGGATGGAGCGCAAGACGCTCGGCTACACACAGATGGGCGGCGAGGGCGCGAACTGGATCGGCGAGGCGCCGTTCTCCAAGCGCGATCACGTCTTCCAGAATCTGGGCGACGGCACCTACAATCATTCTGGCTCGCTCGCGATCCGCGCCGCCATCGCCTCGGGCACGAAGATTACCTTCAAGATCCTGTTCAACGATGCCGTGGCGATGACCGGAGGGCAGGCCAACGACGGCGGCCTCACGGTGCCTCAGATTGCGCGTCAAGTCGCCGCCGACGGCGCAAGCCGCGTGGTCGTTGTCACTGATGAGCCGTGGAAATACCCGAAAAACACCGATTGGCCACGCGGCCTGACCGTGCACCACCGGGAGGGGCTCGACGTGCTGCAGCGCGAGCTTACACAAGTGTCCGGAGTGAGCGTGTTGATCTACGACCAGACCTGCGCCGCTGAGAAACGCCGCCGCCGTAAGCGCGGCACCTTCCCTGATCCCGACAAGCGCATCCTGATCAACGATCTGGTCTGCGAAGGCTGCGGCGACTGCGGCTTGAAATCGAACTGCGTATCGGTGCAGCCGCTGGAGACCGAATGGGGTCGCAAGCGCACCATCGAGCAGTCGAGCTGCAACAAGGACTATTCCTGCATCAAAGGTTTCTGCCCATCTTTCGTCACGGTGCATGGCGCTAAGCTGAGGAAGGGCAAGACGATTGCCGAGCCGGCCGACTGGGCTCCTCTGCCAAGCCCGGATGTGCCACTGCTCAACCATCCTTACAGCATCATCCTCACCGGCGTCGGCGGCACGGGCGTCGTAACCATCGGCGCCATTCTCGCGATGGCGGCGAACATCGAGGGCAAGGGCGTTGGCATAATCGACATGGCCGGCCTCGCGCAGAAGGGCGGGGCGGTCTACAGCCATGTTCGCATCGCTAATCAGCCCGAGGATATACACGCCATCCGCGTCGCCGCGCACGGTGCTGACCTGGTGTTCGGCGGCGACATCGTCGTCGCCGGCACCAAGAAGGTGCTCAGCGCAATTAAGCCGGGCACTAAGGTAGTCATCAATACCTTCGAGTTCATGCCAGGCGATTTCGCGCGCAATGCCGACTTTTCATTGCCGGTCGAGCGCATCAAGCGCGCGATTGCTGCCGCGTCCGGTAACGACGTGCCGTATTTTGTGAACCTGGCGCGGATCGCCAACGAACTGCTCGGCCGGACGCTGCCTAGCAATATGGTCGGCATCGGTTATTGCTATCAGATCGGCGCCTTGCCGGTGTCGGCCGAGGCGATCGAAAAGGCGATCGAGCTCAACGGCGAGGACGTGGCGATGAACATCGCCGCGTTTCGCTACGGCCGTCGCGCCGCCACCAATCCGAAGGCGATCGAAGCGCTGATGAAGCCGGCCTCCGCACAGGAGATCAACGACTCGCTCAAGCTATCGCAGACTTTCGCCGAGACAGTGGACCGCCGCGTCAAATTCCTCACCGCCTATCAGAGCGCGCGCTACGCGCGGCGCTATCGCAACTGGGTCGAGAGGATCAAGAATGCGGAAGCGATCAAGGCGCCCGGCCAATGTGCGCTGTCGGAAACCGTGGCGCGCTACCTGTTCAAATTAATGGCCTACAAGGACGAATACGAGGTGGCGCGGCTCTACACCGACACTTCATTCATCGAGCGCGTCAGATCGACCTTCGACGGCGACAAGCTGCGCCTGGAGTTTCATATGGCACCGCCGCTATTTGCGCGCCGCGACAAGCTCACCGGCGAGCCGAAGAAGATGTCGTTTGGCCCCTGGCTGCTCGGCTTCTTGCGCGTGCTGAAGAAATTCAAGTTCCTGCGCCGCACGCCGTTCGACCCGTTCGGCTACACGCAAGAGCGCAGAACCGAGCGGAAGTTAATTACAGAATATGAGAAACTTCTGGCAGAGATCGTCGAAACTCTGTCGCCGGAAAATCACAGTGCTGCGGTTGCTCTGGCCGCCATGCCGGAAAAAATTCGCGGCTTCGGCCCGGTCAAACAGCGTCATCTGGCCGCCGCCAAGGCCGAGGAAGCGGGTCTATACGAGCAATTCTGCGCCGCCACCGCGCCGGTTCTCAAGGCGGCGGAATAATTTAGTGATTTTGCCGGCCGGCCGAGACTTGACCACCTTTCGGGGGTGTTTTCATATTCACATCAATAACATGCCCAACGGGCTTCGAGGGGTAGAAGACCGCGGGACATAAATAATGCGGCCCAACGGGAGGATGAGGCTGTGGCGCCGAATTCCGCTGCTGCGGCGGACACTTTTACCAAGCTGCTGATTCGCAACGCCAATCTTTTCGGCGTACGGCCCGCGATGCGGCAGAAAGACCTCGGAATCTGGCAAACTTGGACGTGGTCGGACCTGCTCGAGATTGTGCGCGCCTACGCGGTCGGCCTAAACCGACTCGGCCTCAAGCGCGGCGAGACCATCGCCATCGTTGGCGCCAACCGGCCGAAGCTCTATTGGTCGGTGATGGCTGCGCAGATGCTCGGCGCCGTGCCCGTGCCAGTCTATGCCGATGCGGTTGCCGATGAACTCGCCTTTGTCCTCGCGCATGCCGAGGTGCGCTTCGCCGCAGTCGAGGATCAGGAGCAGGTCGACAAGATCATCTCGGTCAAGGAGCACCTGCCCAAGCTGGAAGAGATGGTCTACGACGAACCGCGCGGCTTGCGCGATTACGACCACAGCCGGCTGCATCCGATCGACGAGATTATTGCGGAAGGACGCAAGGCGCTGGCGGATCCGGCCGTCGCGGCCTGGCTCGACGGCGAGATCGCGGCAGGCAAAGGCACGGATCCTTCGATCATTCTTTACACCTCTGGCACCACTGGCACTTCCAAAGGCGTGGTGCTCACAAACGAGCGCTCCATCAAAGCCGCGACGGATACGGTGTTATTCGACAAGCTGACCGAAACGGACGTCGCTCTGGCCTATCTGCCCCTCGCCTGGGTCGGCGACCACTATTTGAACTATGCGCAGGGCCTGGTCGCCGGATTCTGCACGGCCTGTCCGGAAAGCACCGACACCGCGATGCAGGACCTGCGCGAGATCGGTCCGAGTTTCTATTTCGCACCGCCGCGCACGCTGGAGCAGTTGCTCACGCGCGTGATGATCCGTATGGAGGACGCTGGCGCCCTCAAGCGCAAGTTGTTCCATTATTTCATCGGTGTGGCGCGCCGCTATGGCGAGAAAATCCTCAACGGCGAGTCGGTGCCGCTGAACGGACGCCTGCTTTACGCGCTCGGCAACCTGCTGGTTTACGGACCGCTAAAAAACGTGCTCGGCTTTTCACGCGTGCGCGTGGCCTACACGGCGGGTGAGGCGATCGGACCGGACCTGTTCAACTTCTACCGCTCGATTGGTCTCAACCTGAAGCAACTCTACGGGCAAACCGAGGCATTTCTCTATTTGACGGCGCAGCCCGACGGAGAGATTTATTCCGATACCGTTGGCCCGGCTTGTCCGAACGTGGACATCCGCATCGCTGAAAACGGCGAAGTGTTGTTCAAGTCGCCCGGCATGTTCGCGGGCTATTTCAAGGACGACACGAAGACCGCCGAAGTCATGACGCCGGACGGCTATGTGAAGACCGGCGACGCCGGATTTTTCGACGAAAAGACCGGCCATCTGAAGATCATCGATCGGGCCAAGGATGTCGGCCGAGTCAATGACGGAACGCTATTCCCGCCCAAGTACATCGAGAATAAGCTTAAGTTTTATCCGAACATCCGCGAAGCGGTCGCGTACGGTGACAGGCGCGATTTCGTGGCGGTTATGATCAATATCGATCTCACCGCGGTTGGTAGCTGGGCTGAGCGCAATAACGTCGTGTACGCCTCCTATCAGGAGCTCGCCGGTCATCCGCTGGTCTACGACATAATCGAAAAGAACGTCGCCGAGGTGAATCGCTCGCTGGCGCAGGACAAGATGTTGTCAGGCGCACAAATCAAGCGCTTCCTGATCCTGCACAAGGAGCTTGATGCCGACGACGGCGAGTTGACGCGCACTCAGAAAGTGCGCCGCAGCTTCATCGCGGATCGCTACGCGCCGCTGGTCAAGGCGCTTTACGACGGCTCCAAGGAGGCCGACGTGGCTACCGAGGTCACCTTCGAAGACGGCCGCAAGGGCACGATCCGCGCACGCGTGAAAATCCGCGACATGCAGACTGAACCGGTGCCCGCCGCGATGGGGGAGGCGGCATGAGAGCGCCGAGCGGCTCGGAAATTGCGGTCGGCAACGTGCTTTTGTCGGTGGAGAACGTTTCGCTGTCATTCGGCGGTGTGAAGGCAGTCAGCAACGTCTCGTTCGATATCCGCAAAGGCGAGATCCGCGCTATCATCGGCCCCAACGGCGCAGGCAAGACGTCGATGCTCAACATCATCAACGGCTTCTATCAGCCGCAGGAGGGCCAAATCACCTTCAAGGGCGAAACGCGCGCCAAGATGCGTCCTTACGACGCCGCTAACGGCGGCATCGCGCGCACCTTCCAAAACGTCGCGTTATTCCGCGGCATGACGGCGCTCGACAACATCATGGCCGGGCGCACGCTGAAGATGCGTCGAAACTTCTTTTGGCAGCTGCTGCGGCATGGGCCTGCGCTCGCCGAGGAAATCGAGCACCGCCATCGGGTCGAGGAAATCATCGATTTCCTCAAAATTCAGGAGATCCGGCGCACGCCGGTTGGCCGACTTCCCTACGGGCTGCAGAAGCGTGTGGAGCTCGGCCGTGCGCTGGCCATGGAGCCCGACCTGTTGCTCCTCGACGAGCCAATGGCCGGCATGAACCTCGAAGAAAAGGAGGACATGTCGCGCTACATCCTCGACGTGAATGACCATTACGGTACGACAATCGCGCTGATCGAACACGACATGGGCGTGGTCATGGATCTGTCCGACCGGGTCGTGGTGCTCGACCACGGCATCAAGATCGCCGACGGTAAGCCGGACGAGGTCAAGAGGGATCAGGGCGTGATCGACGCCTATCTGGGCGTAGCGCACTGAGGGAACGCGATGAGTCTCCTCTACCAGATCTTCATCGACCCCTTCGTGCAGATGGGCACAGCGCCCGATCTATTAGTGCAGACGCTGTGGGAAGGCCTGGTTGCCGGGGTGCTGTACGCATTGATTGCGCTCGGTTTCGTGTTGATCTTCAAAGCCTCCGGTGTGTTCAACTTCGCGCAGGGCATCATGGTCGTGTTCTCGGCGCTCACGCTGGTCGGCCTCTACGCGCATGGGGTGCCGGCGTTTCTCGCGCTGGCTCTGACCATCGCTGTGATGTTTGCCCTGGCCTTCGCCATAGAACGCCTGGTGCTGCGGCCGTTGGTCAACCAGGCGGACATCATCCTGTTCATGGCCACCTTTGGCCTGACGTACATACTGATCGGTTCAGGTGAATTAATTTTTGGCGGCGATCCTAAGGTTATGATTACGGATCAACTGCTGCTGCCGAGCGGCTCCTACAGCATCAAGATGCTGGGCGGTTTCGTGCAGATGCAGAAGATCGACGTCGCAGCCGCGGTGATCGCCTCGCTGATGGTGGCCACGCTAGCGGTCTTCTTCCAGAAGACGCGGATCGGACGCGCGCTGCGCGCCGTCGCCGACAGCCACCGCGCGGCGCTCTCGGTTGGCATTTCGCTCGAATACATATGGGTGATCGTCTGGTTCGCCGCCGGCATCGTGGCGCTGGCGACTGGCATCATGTGGGGCGCGCGTTCGAACGTATCATTTGCGCTAGAGATCATCGCGTTGAAGGCACTGCCGGTGCTCATCCTTGGCGGACTGACCTCGATCCCCGGCGCGATCGTCGGCGGCGTTATCATCGGCGTCGGTGAGAAACTCGGCGAATTTTACTGGGGCCCCTTGTTTGGCAGCGGGATCGAATCCTGGCTCGCCTACGTGATTGCGCTCATCTTCCTGCTGTTCCGGCCGCAAGGCCTCTTTGGCGAACGTATCATCGAGCGGATCTAAGCGCTTATGTTTTACCGTGAGGCTGGCCAGTACAAGACGAGCTACCAAGCCGACCAGGCGCTGTTTCCGATTCGACAGGACCAGATCGGCTTCCTCCTCATCCTGGCGGTCGCTTTCATTCTGGTGCCGCTAACGGCGTCCGATTTCGTCCTCGATTCGATTCTCATTCCGGTGCTAGTGCTCTCGCTCGCCGCGATCGGGCTCAATATGCTCACCGGCTACACCGGGCTCTTGTCGCTCGGCACCGGCGGCTTCATGGGGGTCGGTGCCTTCGCTTGCTACAAGCTTGCGACGTTTTTCCCCGGTATCAATATCGTCGTGCTGATCATCTGTTCGGGCTTCCTGGCAGCTGCAGCTGGCATTGTCTTTGGTCTGCCCAGCCTGCGCATCAAAGGCTTCTATCTGGCGGTGGCGACGCTGGCGTCGCAGTTCTTCCTGTCGTGGTGCTTCATCCGCATCCCGTGGCTTTACAACTACAACATCTCGGCGTCGATCGAAGTGCCTGCGCGAACGCTGTTCGGCATTCCGATCACCGGTCCCAATGCCACGGCGGTTACGCGGTATCTCATCGTGCTGACGATCGTGGCGATAATGACTTGGCTCGCTTCAAACTTGATCCGCGGCCGTATCGGCCGCACCTGGATGGCGGTGCGCGATATGGACATCGCTGCCGAGTTGATGGGGATCAAGCTCTACCCCACCAAGCTGCTTGCCTTTGCGGTCTCGTCGTTCTACTGCGGCGTCGCCGGCGCTATGCTGGTTTTCCTGTGGCTCGGCAATGCCGAATCAGAAAGCTTCAGCATAAACCAGTCATTCCTGGTGTTATTCATGGTGATCATAGGCGGGCTGGGCAGCCTGCTAGGGTCTTTCTTTGGCGCTACCCTCATCTATGGCCTGCCGATCGTGTTGCGCATGATAAAGACAAACTGGGACCTCGCGATCACGTCCGCCAACCTCGAACACATCAACTTCATAATCTTGGGAACGCTCATTATTTTGTTTCTGATCGCCGAGCCCAACGGATTGGCTCGGCTTTGGCAGATCGGAAAGCAGAAACTGAGAGTGTGGCCTTTCCCGTATTGAAAGGGCACACTCAAGCCAAATTCCCTAACGCCGGGCCTGGACCGGCTTGGGGTGCCCTCGTCAACGAGGGTCGAAAGTAAAGGCCGGTGCAAAATGCCGGCAGAAGCACAAGGGAGACATACAATGAGCTTGAAACACATTGTTCTCGGAGTGGCCGTGGCGAGCCTTGCGGGCGCTTCCGTGATGGCCTCAAGGGCCGTTGCCGAGGACAGCATTTACGTACCGCTGTTTTCCTATCGCACGGGTGCGTTCGCGAACTCAGGGATACCCATCGCCAACGGTATCTCCGACTACATCCATATGTTGAACGCGCGTGACGGCGGCATCGGCGGCGTTAAACTCCAGTACGAGGAATGCGAGACCGGCTACAAGAACGAGAAGGGCGTCGAGTGCTATGACTCCATCAAGGACAAGCACCCGGTGGTGATCAGTCCCTGGTCGACCGGCATCACCTTGGCGCTGATCCCCAAGGCGGCGGTCAATCACACCCCGATCCTGTCGATGGCCTACGGTCTTTCGGCCTCGGCGGTCGGCAAGGATTTTCCGTGGGTGTTCAACCCGCCTGCCACCTACTGGGACGGCCTCTCGATTATCTTCCGCTACATCGGCGGCAAGGAAGGCGGGCTCGACAAGCTGAAGGGCAAGACCATCGGTTACATCTTCTTCGACGGCGGCTATGGCCGCGAGCCGTTGCCGCTGTTGCATCAGTTCGCAAACGAATACGGCTTCACCGTGAAGGAATATCCGGTGCCGCCGGCCGACATGCAGAACCAATCGGGCCTGTGGCTCAACGTGCGCCGCGATCGCCCCCATTACATGATCATGTGGGGCTGGGGCGCCATGAACCCGACGGCGGTGCAGGAAGCTGCCAAGACCGGCTATCCGTTGGATCATTTCATCGGCGTGTGGTGGTCGGGCGCCGAGGATGACGTGCGTCCGGCCGGCGCAGGCGCTAAGGGCTATCTATCGTTGAACTTCAATGCGGTCGGCGACCAATTCCCAGCGATCCAGGACATAGAGAAATACGTGATCGGCAAGGACAGCCAGACGGCGAAGGAGAAGGTCGGCGAGAACCTGTACAACCGAGGCGTCTATAATGCGGTGCTGATTGCCGAGGCCATCCGCAACGCGCAGCAGATCACCGGCAAGAAGGTGGTCACCGGCGATGATGTACGGCGCGGTCTTGAGACCCTGAAGATCCCACCGGCGCGCTGGAAGGAGATCGGCCTCCCTGATTTCGGCGCGCCTGTCGAGGTGACTTGCGAGGATCACAACGGCCATCACTCCGCCTATATGCAGCAGTGGGACGGCGCCAAGTGGGTCAAGGTCTCCGACTGGATCTCGCCCATGAAGGACAAGGTCATGCCGCTGCTTGATGCGGCGGCGCAGGACTATTTGACCAAGAACCAGCCGTGGCCGAAGCGCACGGAAGCTTGCGACAAGTCGTCGTAATCTAGGATGAACGTTCCTCTCCCCACCGTCGCGGCGGGGAGAGGCTCTCATCTATACCGGTCATGTCGGGAGCAACCCAGAGCGCAACAACGGCTTCCGCAGTGGCGGAGAAGATCCTCTGCGTCAATAACATTGAGGTCATTTACGACCACGTCATTCTGGTGCTCAAGGGCGTTTCGCTCGAGGTGCCGAAGGGCGGCATCGTCGCGCTGCTTGGCGCCAACGGCGCCGGCAAGACCACAACGCTGAAGGCCATCTCCAACCTATTGCAGGCGGAGCGCGGCGACGTCACCAAGGGCTCGATCATATTTGACGGCGCCGAGGTGCAGGACCTGTCGCCCAACGAACTGGTCCGCCGCGGCTGCATCCAGGTGATGGAGGGCCGCCAGTGCTTCGCGCACCTCACCATCGAAGAGAATCTGCTCACGGGCGCCTTCACCCGGCGCGACGGCAAGGCGGCGATTCGACGTGACCTCGATCTGGTTTATTCCTATTTCCCCAAGCTCGCGGAGCGGCGCAGCGCTATCGCCGGCTACACCTCGGGCGGCGAGCAACAGATGTGCGCCATCGGCCGCGCACTGATGTCGCGCCCGAAGATGATCCTGCTCGATGAGCCGTCGATGGGATTGGCGCCGCAGATCGTCGAGGAGATCTTCGAGATCGTCAAAGACCTCAATGAGAAGGAAGGTGTGTCGTTCCTGCTGGCCGAGCAGAACACGCACATGGCGCTACGTTTCGCGCAATTTGGTTACATTCTGGAAAACGGCCGCGTGGTGATGGACGGCGCCGCCAAATCGCTCGCCGAGAACGAGGATGTGAAGGAGTTTTACCTCGGCATTTCCGGCGGCCGCCGCAAATCATTCCGCGAAAGCAAGCACTACCGCCGGCGCAAGCGCTGGCTGGCGTAAAGACAGGCGATGCTACCGGGATGAGTGGACGGCACTATGACAACCTGGAAATACGCGACCCCGCGCAGCGCGAGCGAGAACAATTCGCGGCGCTGCCCGGCCTCATAGCGCGCGCAAGGATCGCGCCGGGATGGGCCGAGCATCTCGCCGGCGTCGATCCGAAGGCAGCGAATTCGCGCGCCGCGCTGGCCAAGCTGCCGGTGTTACACAAGTTTGAACTCGCGGCTTTGCAGAAAGAAAATCCGCCGTTCGGCGGATTTAATGTCACACCGGTCAATTGCGTGAGACGCCTGTTAATGTCCCCAGGGCCAATTTTTGAGCCGGAAGGTGGCGGCAAGGATTGGTGGGGTTCGGCGCGAGCGCTCTTTGCCGCCGGCTTCCGCGCAGGTGACATCCTACACAATTCTTTCGCCTATCATCTGACGCCCGGCGGCTTCATTCTGGAGGCGGGTGCACACGCGCTCGACTGTGTGGTGATTCCAGGTGGCGTCGGCAATACCGAGCAGCAGCTCGAGGCCATCGCCCACTATCGGCCTTCCGGTTATGTCGGCACGCCGGACTTCCTCAAGATCCTGCTCGACGCTGCCGAGAAGACCGGCAAGGACGTCTCATCACTCAAGCGCGCGCTCGTTTCCGGCGCCGCATTGCCGACTTCGCTCCGCGACGAGCTTAGAGAGCGCGGGGTCGCCGTGCTGCAATGCTATGCCACCGCCGAGCTTGGTGTGATCGCCTACGAGAGCGAGGCACATGAAGGCATGATCGTCAACGAATCCGTAATTCTCGAAATCGTACGTCCTGGCACCGGCGATCCGGTTGCCGAGAGCGAGGTCGGCGAAGTAGTGGTCACATCGTTCAATCCGGACTATCCCATGATCCGTCTCGGCACCGGCGACCTATCGGCGCTGCTGCCGGGGGCTTCACCTTGCGGGCGCACCAACGCGCGCATCAAGGGGTGGATGGGACGGGCGGATCAGACAGCGAAAGTGAAGGGTATGTTCGTGCATCCCAAGCAAATCGCCGAGGTGGCAGCGCGCCATCCGCAGCTTCAGCGGCTGCGCCTGGTGGTCGGACGCGAGGGCGCGCAGGACACCATGACGTTGATGGCGGAAAGCGCGGTGTCTGGTGCTGCGCTGGAAACAGCGGTTGCCGCCACTTTGCAATCGGTCACCAAGCTCAAAGGCGCAGTGAAGCTAGTGGCGCCGGGCGCCCTGCCGAACGACGGAAAAGTCATCGCCGACGAGCGCAAATTATGACCGATGTCGCAATTTCGCATTTGTCGCCCGATCATCCGGCGCTGCCGCCGCGGCGCATCGGCGTACTCCTCGTCAATCTCGGTACGCCAGATGCCACCGACTATTGGTCGATGCGCCGTTATCTCAAGGAATTTCTATCCGACCGCCGCGTGATCGAAGAGAACCCGATTAAGTGGTGGTTGGTGCTCAACCTAATCATCCTCACCGTCCGCCCCGCCCGCAAGGGCCGCGATTACGACAAGATCTGGAACAAGGAACGCAACGAGTCTTTCTTAAAGACGATCACACGTGCGCAATCCGAGAAACTGGCAGCTAGCTTCCCGGGCGATACCCGTGTTCTGGTCGATTGGGCGATGCGTTACGGCAATCCGTCTATCACCTCGCGTCTCGAGGCGATGCAAAAGGCAGGCTGCGACCGCATCCTCATCGTTCCTCTCTATCCGCAATACGCTGCCGCGACCACAGCGACAGTGGCCGACAAGGCCTTCGATGCGCTCGCGGCGATGCGCTGGCAGCCGGCCGTGCGCGTCGCGCCCGCCTATTTCGATGAGCCGGTCTACATCGACGCCATTGCCAGTTCGCTGGAGCAAGCGCTTGCCCAGCTTGCCTTCAAGCCGGATCTGATCGTCGCCTCCTATCACGGCATGCCGGAAGAATACCTGCACAAAGGCGATCCGTATTATTGCCAGTGCGCGGCCACCACGCGGCTCGTGCGCGCGCGACTTAAACTTAGCGAAGACAAACTGATGATGAGCTTCCAGTCGCGGTTCGGCACCGCCGAGTGGCTAAAGCCTTATACCGACGCCACAATGAGAGAGCTTCCCGCGCGCGGCGTGAAGAATGTCGTTGTGATCATGCCCGGCTTCTCCGCCGACTGCCTGGAGACGCTGGAAGAGATCGCGATGGAGAATGCCGAGATTTTCAAGCATGCCGGCGGTGAGAATTTCGCTGCCATCCCGTGCCTCAATGACTCTCCTTTGGGCATGGCCGTGATCCGCGACGTGGTGCAGCGGGAAGTGCAGGGTTGGATATAAGGCCGAAACAGGGCCTGAAAAGTCCATAAACCATTTCCGTCACCGATGTGGAGCATACCTGAGGCGTCTTTCCTTCTCGACCTCCGACTACCGCGCTAATTTTTTTATTTCTCTCCCAACAAGCCGCGCAGTTCGCTGCGGAATTCGGGCGCGATATCCGCACGCTGAAGCGCATAGGCCACGTTCGCCGTGAGGAATCCAATCTTGGAGCCGCAGTCGAAGCTGCGGCCTTCGAACTTGAAGCCGTAGAAAGGCTGCGTGCGCGAAAGCATCACCATCGCGTCGGTGAGTTGGATTTCACCGCCGGTGCCGGCCGCCTGCTTTTCCAACAAGGCGAAAATTTCCGACTGTAATATGTAGCGTCCGGTAATAGTCAGATTGGACGGCGCCTCCGCCGCCTTTGGCTTCTCCACCATCTTCGTGATGGCGAAAGCCTTACCCTTGGCCGCGCCGACGCCCACAACGCCGTACATGTGGACACGGCTTTGCGGTACTTCTTCGACCGCGATGATATTGGCGTTGTCTTCCAGGTTGCTGCAGGCGTCCATCATCTGCGCTAGGCAGCCGCGCGGGTTCTGCACAAGCACGTCGGGTAGTAGCAGCGCGAACGGCTCATTGCCGACCAGTTCACGCGCGCACCAGATTGCATGGCCGAGGCCGAGCGGTGATTGTTGGCGGGTAAAACTGACGGTACCGGCTTCGGGCAGCACTTCCGAGAGCAGGGCGAGCTCGGCCTTCTTGCCGCGTTCCATCAAGGTGAGCTCGAGCTCGAACTGACGGTCGAAGTGGTCCTCGATCACGCCCTTATTGCGGCCGGTCACAAAGATCAGGTGCTCGATGCCGGCCTGTTGGGCTTCGTCCACCACATGCTGGATCAACGGCCGGTCGACCACGGGCAGCATTTCCTTCGGCATGGCCTTGGTAGCTGGCAGGAAGCGGGTTCCCAAACCGGCGACTGGGAAAATGGCTTTACGGATACGGGTCATGCGGAATTTGCCGTCATTTTGGGGGTGTTAATAAACTATTTGAGTCGGCACAAAGCATGTCGCTTATCGTGGGTCTACATGGCGCCCGAATGGTAAATTATTAACGCCGTTGAAACGATATCGGGGCACCCATAGGAGCGGATCAAGGGCGGACCCGCTCGGCATGCGCAAAACCTATGGCTATCTTTTGACCGCTGCCCTATTGGCGGCCGCGAGCGGCGCTGCGGGGCAATCGCGCGACGACCACTCCTATTCCGGGGTAACCGGGACGATCCCAGCCGCACGCGTATCTTTGGCCGCTGCGTCTGATTGGAGCGGCGAGTCCGGTTCCTCCGGCGATCCTCGTATGACTGCTGCCGCGATCCGCGCTGGCGCGGCAAATTTCCACGATTGCCTTGAACGCCTCTGGCCGGCGGCGGCCCGACGCGGCGTCGCGCGCTCGACCTTCGTCGCCTATACAACATCGCTGACGCCCGATCTGCGCATCATGGACCTGCTCGACGCGCAGCCGGAGTTTACCAAGACGCTCTGGGATTATCTCGACCTGCTGGTAAACGACGAGCGCATCGCACAGGGGCGGGCGCTTCTGCAGAAATATCGTGCGACGTTTGATGCGGTAGAGCGCGTCTATGGTGTGGACCGCTACGTCATCACCGCGATTTGGGGCGTCGAAACCAACTACGGCACGCTCGGCGGCGAGCGTCCGGTGATTCGCTCGACCGCGACCCTCGCCTGCATCGGCCGTAGACAGAGTTATTTCCGTGAGGAATTCCTCTCGGCGCTGGAAATTCTCGAGCGCGGCGACGTGCGGCCCGAGCGCTTTGTCGGTTCTTGGGCTGGCGCGTTCGGCCCGACGCAATTCATGCCGACCGCGTTCAAGAAGTACGCCGTCGATTTCGACCGCGACGGCCGTCGCGACGTGATCGATTCGGTTCCGGACATCATCGCTTCGACCGCCAATAATCTGCGCACAGACGGTTGGGTGAGCGGGCAAACCTGGGGCTACGAGGTCGTGGTGCCGGCGAACTTCGATTTCAAGCTCGCCGATCGGAGCGAGGCGATGACAATCCGCGATTGGGAGCGTTACGGGCTCACGCGTCCAGGCGGCAAGCCGTTCCCGCGGCTGGACGACAGTGCATTTCTGCTGATCCCGGCCGGCGTGCAGGGGCCCGGATTCCTGACGCTGAAGAATTTCCGCGTCATCATGCGTTACAACCCGGCCGAGGCCTACGCGCTCGCGATCGGCCATTTGGCCGACCGCTTGCGTGGAGCCGAGCCGTTTGCGCAAAGCTGGCCGCGCTATGAGCGGGTTCTATCCCGCGAGGAACGGCTGGAGCTGCAACAATTGCTGGTGCGGCGCGGGTACGATCTCGGCGAGCCGGATGGCCAACTCGGCGCCAAAACGCGGGCGGCGATCAGGGATTTCCAGGCCAAGCTCGGGCAGGTTTCCGATGGCTTTGCCTCGGCGGTTATCCTCGACCAACTGCGGGCCCGTTAGCGCCTCAGGGTGACCTACCTTGAGTTGACATTTTTTGCGTATTCAAGGCCCTTTGGACGGCTGGCCTTTTTCCTTTATATATTAGGGCGTTGGACATCGCATGTTTGGCAAGATCCGAGTCTCGCATTGGCTGATCGTCGCCGCCATTCTGGTACTGTCAGAAGGTGCGTCGGTGCTCGCGCTTACGGTAACGGCACAGGCGCAATGGCGCGATGATCGAAATAACTTTTTCAGTCGGCAACGCCCGCAATCGTTTGGCGGTTTCTTCGACGGATTTTTTGGGTCATCGAACCGGCAATATTACCAACAATATTACCAAGTCGAGCCGGTGCCGCCGCCCCAGCGCACCGACGATTCGCGTGCGCCAAGCCCGCGCAAACCGGAAGCCGGCGCCGAGGCGGTCGTACCGACCACAACTATCGTGGTGATGGGCGACGGCACGGCCGATTGGCTCGCCTATGGATTGGAAGACGCGTTCTCCGATTCACCCGAAGTCGCCATCGTCCGCAAGAACAAAGCTCATTCCGGCCTATTGCGCTATGAGGGTAAGGGCGATCTCGACTGGTGGCATGTGGCGCGCGATCTGCTTGCCCAGGAGAAGCCAAGCTATGTCGTGATGATGCTTGGCGTTACTGACCGACAGAACATTCGCGAAAAAGATCTGCCCAAGGAGAACGATCCGAAAACAAAGACCCCGGGAGACAAGGCCGCGACCGATCAGACCGTCACCGATCAGGATGCGTCCGACAAAGATAAGACCGACGATAGCGAACAACCATCGCGTACAAAGATGGCGAATGGCCTCATCGAATTTCGTACCGACCGCTGGGCGGAAATCTATGCCAAGCGCATCGATGACACGATCACCGCGCTCAAGAGCAAGGGCGTGCCGGTCTTCTGGGTCGGCCTGCCGCCCATCCGCGGCCCGAAATCGACCGCCGATACAGGCTATCTGAACGATCTCTATCGCGCGCGCGCCGAACGCGCCGGTGCCGTCTATATCGACGTGTGGGATGGTTTCGTCGATGAGAACGGCAAATTCGCCAGCTACGGTCCAGATTATGAGGGCCAAATGCGGCGCCTGCGCTCGAATGATGGCGTCTATTTCACGAAATCCGGCGCGCGAAAGCTGGCGCATTATGTCGAACGCGAAATCCGGCGCTATATGAGCGACCGGGCGTTGCCGGTGGCGCTGCCGGTCGGCCCGGTCGGGCCGATGCCGGAGAACAAATCGACGGTGCGCCCGGTGGCCGGACCGGTGATGCCGTTGAGAGCGACGCCAGCGAATTCCGAAGAATTGTTAGGCGCCTCTGCCAGCCAGACGCTGCACAGCGATGCCACCGCCGACCGCGTGCTTGTCAAGGGTGAGCCACTGGCGGTCCCGGCCGGACGCGCGGACGATTTCGCCTGGCCGCAAGGCATCGAAGGCAAGACCGTCCCGCCAGTGGCAACCGCGCCGGCGCAGGACGTGCCGGCCGCGCCCGAGCCGGCGGCCAATGCAGTTGCTCACACAGAGCAGCCCGCGTCCGCGGCGAAGACGTCCGAAAAGTCCAAGCGTAGTGTTGCTACGACAACTGCGCAGGCGACCCAGGCAAAGATTGGGTCCTTGCGACCGACGCACAGTGCTCCACGCACGCCGCCGCCGGTCCGCCGTTCAAGCGATCCACTGGGTTGGTGGCGCTAGCGCGGCAGCGTCGTCGCTCCCATCAGGAACTTGTCGACCGCGTGCGCGCATTGGCGCCCTTCGCGGATCGCCCACACCACTAGTGATTGGCCGCGCCGTATATCGCCAGCGGCGAACACCTTGGGGACCGACGTCAGATAGGCGGTGGTGTCGGCGCTGACATTGCCGCGGTTGTCGAGGGCAACGTCGAGCGTCTTGAGCATGCCTTCGTGCACCGGATGAACGAAACCCATGGCAAGCAGCACTAGGTCAGCCTTGATCTCGAACTCGGTGCCCGGAACCGGCTGGAATTTCGGATCGACATGCACGCAATGCAGCTTCTTCACGTGGCCGTTCTCGCCCGAAAACTTCTGCGTCAGCACGGCAAACTCGCGCGTGACGCCTTCCTCGTGACTTGACGAGATGCGCAGCTTCAGCGGCCAGTCCGGCCAGGTGAGCATCTTGTTCTCGTGCTCAGGCGGCTGCGGCATGATCTCGAAATTGGTCACCGACATGGCGCCCTGGCGGATCGAGGTGCCGATGCAGTCGGAGCCGGTGTCTCCGCCGCCGATCACGACTACCTCTTTGCCGGTAGCGAGGATCGGCTCGACCTTACCGAGCGGCTCGTTGCTGACGCGACGGTTCTGCTGCGGCAGGAAGTCCATGGCGAAATGGATTCCCTTGAGTTCGCGTCCGGGCACCGGCAGGTCGCGCGACTCCTCCGACCCGCCGGTCAGCACCACAGCGTCGTGCTCCTTTACAAGCTTATCCGCTGGTACGTTGACACCGACGTGAGCGTCGTAGTGAAAGGTCACGCCCTCCGCCTGCATCTGCTCGATGCGCCGATCGACGTGAATCTTCTCCATCTTGAAGTCAGGGATGCCGTAGCGCAGCAAGCCGCCGGCTTTCGCCCAGCGCTCATAGACATGCACCTCGTGCCCGACTCGCGCGAGTTGCTGCGCGCAGGCGAGGCCCGCCGGCCCCGATCCGACAATCGCAACCTTCTTACCTGTCTTGTGTTCCGCGATCTCCGGCTTGAGCCCCTGCGCAATGGCACGGTCGGCGATCTCGCATTCGATAGTTTTGATGGTGACCGGATTTTCGTTGATGTTGAGCGTACAGGATGCTTCGCACGGAGCTGGGCAGACGCGACCAGTGAATTCCGGGAAATTGTTGGTCGAGTGCAAGTTGCGCGCGGCCTCTTCCCAGTTGTCGCGATAGACCAGGTCGTTCCAGTCGGGGATCTGGTTGTTGACGGGGCAGCCGGTGGGCGCGCCGGTGATACGGGACACCCCGTGGCAATAGGGCACCCCGCAGTCCATGCAGCGCGCCGCCTGGTCGCGGATTTCTTTTTCCGGCAGCGGTAGCACAAACTCGCGCCAATGCTTGATGCGCTCCGCGATCGGCTGGTAGTCGCGATCCTCACGCTCGAATTCAAGAAAACCGGTGACCTTACCCATATTATTCCGCAGCCTGCATCGTGACGGCCTTCTCCTTTGCCATCTCGGCAAGCGCGCGGCGGTATTCGACTGGCATCACTTTGCGGAACAGCGGGCGATAGTGTTGCCAATTGGCGAGGATCGCGGCCGCGCGCTTGGAGTCCGTATAGCGCGCGTGGTTCGAGATCAGCATGAACAGCCGCTCGGCGTCCTTGGTCGTGAGGTCGCTCATCACATCGACGCGGCCGTGTGACTCGAGATCCGCGTAGTGCCCGAATTCCTGCTGGGCGATCTGTTCTTCTTCCGGCACCGGCTCGAGCTCGACCATCGCCAAGTTGCAGCGGGATTTGAACGTGCCGTCCTCGTCAAGCACATAGGCGACGCCGCCCGACATGCCGGCCGCGAAGTTGCGCCCGGTATAGCCGAGCACGACGACGACGCCACCGGTCATGTATTCGCAGCAGTGGTCGCCGGCACCTTCAATCACGGCGATGGCGCCCGAATTACGCACGGCGAAACGCTCGCCGGCCACGCCGCGGAAATAGCATTCGCCTTCAATCGCGCCGTAGAGCACGGTGTTGCCGACGATGATCGACTCCTCCGGCACGATCCCGGAATCCGCGGGCGGCCGGATGATGATATGCCCGCCCGAGAGGCCCTTGCCGACATAGTCGTTGGCATCGCCATCGAGCTCAAAGGTGATGCCGCGCGCGAGCCATGCACCGAAGCTCTGTCCGGCGGTGCCAGTGAAGCGCACATGGATAGTGCTGTCGGGCAGCCCTGCATGTCCGTAGCGCTTCGCCACCTCGCCGGATAGCATGCCGCCGGCGGCACGATCGATATTGCGGATCGTAGCCTGCAGCCGCACCGGCGCACCGCGGTCTAGCGCCACCTGCGATTCCGCGATCAGTTTGCGGTCGAGAATGTCCTTGATCTTGTGATCCTGCGGCTCGCACTTATAGATGTTGGTGCCCTTGTCGGCCTTTGGCTTGGTAAACAATTTGGAAAAATCGAGGCCCTTAGCCTTCCAGTGCTCCACCAGCTTGCGCTGGTCGAACATCTGCATTTGCCCCACCATCTCGTTGAAAGTGCGGTAGCCGAGCGCAGCCATCAATTCGCGCACTTCCTCGGCGACGAAGAAGAAATAGTTGATGACCTGCTCGGGCGTACCACGGAAGCGCTTGCGCAGCACGGGATCCTGCGTGGCGACGCCAACCGGGCAGGTGTTGAGGTGGCACTTGCGCATCATGATACAGCCGGCTGCGATCAGCGGCGCGGTAGAGAATCCAAATTCATCGGCGCCGAGGAGGGCGCCCACCACGACGTCGCGCCCGGTGCGGATGCCGCCATCCACCTGTACGGAGATGCGTCCGCGCAGCCGGTTGGCGACGAGCGTCTGGTGCGTTTCGGAAAGCCCGATTTCCCAAGGACTGCCAGCATGCTTGATCGAGGTTAGCGGTGAGGCGCCCGTGCCGCCCTCAAATCCAGCGATGGTAACGTGGTCGGCGCGCGCCTTGGAGACGCCGGCGGCAACTGTACCGACGCCGACTTCGGAGACGAGCTTGACCGAGACGTCGCCGGCCGGGTTCGCGTTCTTCAGGTCGAAGATGAGCTGCGCCAGGTCCTCGATCGAATAGATATCGTGATGCGGCGGTGGCGAGATGAGGCCGACGCCCGGCGTCGAATGACGGACCTTGGCGATGATCTTGTCGACCTTGTGCCCCGGCAACTGGCCGCCTTCGCCGGGCTTGGCGCCCTGCGCCATCTTGATCTGCATCATATCGGAATTGACCAGATATTCCGCGGTGACACCGAAACGTCCGGAGGCCACCTGCTTGATCGCCGAGCGCGTACTGTCTCCATTCGGCAGCGGCTTGAAGCGGTCGGCTTCTTCGCCGCCTTCGCCGGTGTTCGACTTGCCGCCGATCCGGTTCATGGCAATGGCGAGCGTGGTGTGGGCCTCGCGCGAGATCGAGCCGAACGACATGGCGCCCGTCGAGAAGCGCCGCACGATGTTCTTAGCCGGCTCAACTTCTTCGATTGGCACCGGCCTGCGGTCGTCCTCCTCCGCGGTCTTGATGCGGAACAGGCCGCGAATAGTAAGGAGGTGCTCGTTCTGCTCGTTCACGATCTTGGCGAAGGCGCGATAGTGCTCTTTCGAGTTGCCGCGCACTGCATGCTGCAGGCGCGAGACGGTCTCCGCGTTCCAGACGTGATCTTCGCCGCGCACGCGCACAGCGTAATCGCCGCCGACATCGAGCATCGAGCGGTAGATCGGCGCGTCGCTGAAGGCATCGCGGTGGCGGCGCACCGTCTCTTCGGCGATTTCCGCGAGGCCGACGCCCTCAATACGCGTGTGCGTGCCGGTGAAGTACTTGTCGACAAATTCCTGCTTGAGGCCGACGGCGTCGAAAATCTGCGCGCCGCAATAGGACTGATAGGTCGAGATGCCCATCTTGGACATCACCTTGAGCAGCCCCTTGTCGATCGACTTGATGTAGCGTTTGATGATTTCCTTCTCTTCGAGCTTTTGCGGCAGGTTGTCCTTCATCGCGGTCAACGTCTCGAACGCGAGATAGGGGTTGATCGCTTCCGCGCCGTAGCCTGCGAGGCAGGCAAAGTGGTGCACCTCGCGTGGCTCGCCTGACTCCACCACCAGTCCGACCGACGTGCGCAGGCCCTTGCGGATCAGGTGGTGATGCACTGCCGCGCAGGCGAACAGCGATGGGATTGGGATGCGGTCGGCGCTCGCGCGCCGGTCCGATAGGATGATGATGTTGCAACCGCGGCGTACCTCGTCCTCGGCGTGATCACACAGTTCGTCGATCGCCCAGGCCATACCGGCGGCGCCATGCTCGGCGGGAAAGGTGATGTCGAAGGTGCGCGACTTGAAATGCTCGCCGCTCATCTCGGAGATCGAGCGGACTTTCTCGAGGTCCTGGTTGGTGAGGATCGGCTGGCGCACCTCCAGGCGCTTTGTGTGCGACATACCTTCGAGGTCGAACAGGTTAGGTCGCGGACCGATGATCGAGACGAGGCTCATCACCAGCTCCTCGCGGATCGGATCGATCGGCGGGTTAGTGACCTGTGCGAAGTTCTGCTTGAAATAGGTGAACAGCGGCTTCGGCTTGTCCGACAACGCCGAAATCGGCGTGTCGTTGCCCATGGAGCCGACCGCTTCCTCGCCGGTTGTCGCCATCGGCGTCATCAGGAATTTGAGGTCTTCCTGTGTGTAGCCGAAGGTCTGCTGGCGATCGAGCAGCGGCAGGTTGGAGATTGGCGCGTGGTCGGCAGGCGCCGGCAGGTCTTCCAGCACGAGTTGCGTGCGCTCTAGCCACTCCTTGTAGGGATGGCTCTTCGCGAGTGTCGCCTTCAATTCTTGGTCCGGGATTAGCCGCCCCTCGTCGAGGTCGACCAGCAGCATCTTGCCCGGCTGCAGTCGCCACTTCTTGACGATGTCCTTTTCCGGAATCCCTAGCACGCCGGTCTCGGACGCCATGATGATACGGTTGTCGCGGGTGAGTAGATAGCGCGCGGGCCGCAAGCCATTGCGGTCGAGCGTGGCGCCGATCTGCCGGCCGTTAGTGAAGGCAATTGCCGCCGGCCCGTCCCAAGGCTCCATCAGCGCAGCGTTGTATTCGTAGAAGGCGCGGCGGTCCTCATCCATGAGCGGATTGCCCGCCCAGGCTTCCGGAATCATCATCATCATAGCGTGCGCGAGCGAGTAGCCGCCCTGCACCAGGAATTCGAGTGCGTTGTCGAAGCACGCAGTGTCCGACTGACCCTCGTAGGAAATCGGCCACAGCTTGTTGATGTCAGAACCGAACAAAGGCGACGACACCGAAGCCTGCCGCGCCGCCATCCAGTTGGTGTTGCCGCGCAGCGTGTTGATCTCGCCATTATGCGCGATGTAACGGTAGGGATGTGCCAGTGACCAAGTCGGGAAGGTGTTGGTCGAGAAGCGCTGATGCACCAGCGCCAGCGCGCTCTCGAAATCCGGATCGTGCAGGTCGGGATAGTAATTGCCGAGTTGATCGGCCAGGAACATGCCCTTGTAGATCACCGTACGGCAGGAGATCGACACCGGGTAGTACCCGGCCAGACGCCGCTCGCGCCGCCGATAGATCGCGTTAGAGATTGACTTGCGCAGGACGTAGAGCCGGCGCTCGAAATCGGCTTCCGAGTATTTCTTCTTGCCTTGGCCAATGAACACCTGCAGGTGCACCGGTTCGGTCGGCTTCACCGACTCGCCGAGCGACGAATTGTTTGTTGGCACTTCGCGCCAACCCAACAGTTTCAAACCCTCTCGCCCGATCACCTCCGCGTAGATGTCGCGGATGATCTGTCGCCACTCGTTGTCGCGTGGCATAAACAGATAGCCGACGGCGTACTCGCCAGGTGCCGGCAATTTGAAGCCGAGCTCAGCGGCCTTCTTGACGAAAAACTTGTGCGGAATCTGCACCAGGATGCCGGCGCCATCGCCCATGCGCGGGTCGGCCCCGACCGCGCCGCGATGTTCGAGGTTGAGCAGGATGGCGAGACCGTCCTTGATGATCTGATGCGACTTGTGGCCCTTGATGTCGGCGATGAAGCCAACGCCGCATGAATCCTTGTCGAGCGTCGGATCGTATAGACCTTGCGCCGGCGGCCTTCCCGTCACTGCGTCGTAGTCTCGCTCGCCCATCTCAATGGCCTCACCGCAGATCGGCGTCCGGCGCACCCACCGCGTTCGCAGAGCCAGACGGGCGCCGCGGCCGACCCATGACCAACCTCTCAGAAGGGCAGCCTTGCCCGGTCACCACCGGAGCGACTGCTTCTCATTCGGAGCCTCGATGTTGCCGAGCCGCTTCTGAAGCCCAGCATCGTGTCGCCTCCATTAGGGCAGTACTGCTGTCCTAATGGACCATGCCAAATTTTGCCCTGCCACACAAGGCTGGTCCACGCCGGAATAGCGGAACCCGACACTTTGTTACCTCAGCCATTCCCTCTCAAGCAAGAATAGGGCCACACGCAGTCCATTAGCGCAACGCGATTGCGCCTCGCTGGTTTCCAGGGTGCGATCCGCTATTACGCGCAATACACAATAACACATTGCGCCGCTCCAACCCGTGATTGATCATGTGCCGGGCCGAGTTCGAATTTCGTCCAAGCTGCAGGAAGGTTTCGCGAAAAAGAAAGCGCCCCGGACACCCGGGGCGCTGCCTTATTCGCCATGAGCTACGGCGTTAGGCCGCGGCTTTGGCTTCGACCACTTGCGGCTTGCCGTTGCCGATCGGGATCTGACGCGGTTTCTTTGCCTCGGGGATTTCACGTACGAGATCGACGTGCAGCAATCCGTTCTCGAGCGCCGCGCTCTTGACCTGAACATGGTCGGCAAGCTGGAAGACGCGCTCGAAAGTGCGCGCGGCGATTCCCTGGTAGAGCACCTCGCGGGCCTGCTCTTCTTTGGCCTGCTTGGCGCCCTTGATCGTCAGCGTATTTTCCCTCGCTTCGATGGAGAGGTCCTTCTCACCGAACCCAGCAACTGCAACGGTGACGCGATAGTCATTCTCGCCCGTCCGTTCGATATTGTAGGGCGGGTAACCCGGAGTGGAATCGAATCCCTCGAGCATCGAGAACAACCGGTCGAAGCCGACGGTGGAACGATAGAGGGGGGCAAGATCAAAGGTACGCATAGCATATCCTCCTTGAGTTGAGCGACATGCGGGCGGTCCGCCCTAGGGCCAGACCGAATGCCCGAGCGCAGCCGGAATTGGCCTGCGCAGAAAAAATATGGGAATCAATTCTTGGGCTCGCAAGAGGTTATGGTATTCCTATTAAGCTATTGAAAACAAAATATGTTTTATGTCTTTATTGCCCTTACGATTGTCCCCATTTTCCGCCCTGCTATAAGGCCGTAATAACCGCGCCGGATCGCGTCTTTGCTTTCATGAAGCTTGTCTCCATTCCTGCCAATCCGGTGCCTGAGAATGTGGTGACCGGTAGCCTGAAGACCCAAGACGGGGTGAATTTGCGTTTCGCACGCTGGGCGCCGCCGAGGGGTCGCAAAGGCACCGTCGTGCTGCTGCAAGGTCGCGCCGAATATATCGAGAAATATTACGAGACCGTCCGCGATCTGCGGGCGCGCGGTTTTGCAGTGGCTACGTTCGATTGGCGCGGGCAAGGTCTGTCGGACCGCGCACTGTCTGATCGCCGCAAGGGACACGTGCGTAATTTTTCTGAATACGCCACCGACCTCGATGCAGTCATGGAGCAGGTGGTGTTGCCCGATTGTCCGCCGCCGATCTTTGCGCTCGGCCATTCAATGGGTGCAGCGATCGCCATCCACGTTTGCGACGATGGCAACCGCTGGTTCGAACGGATTGTTCTTTCGTCGCCGATGATCGCGCTGCGGTCAGGTCGCTTCACTGCCCTGGTGGGACCATTGGCGCGCTCCATGCGCTTTCTCGGAAGAGGCGGCGGCTACGTGCCAACTGGCGATGATAGGCCCGTCGGCGCCGAGGAATTCATCGGCAACCTGCTCACCTCTGATCCGGTGCGCTATGCCCGGAACGCTGCGGTGATTGAGGAAGAGCCTGATCTCGGAGTCGGCGCGCCGACCGTTGCCTGGGTCGATGCCGCGCTTCGTTTCATGAAGCGATTTGCCGCGCCCGGTTATGCCGCCCAAATCCGGCAGCCGATCCTGCTGCTGGCAGCTGGTCGCGACGAGGTCGTCTCGACACCGGCAATCGAGACCTTTGGCATGAGTCTCTTGGCGGGACGGCATCTCATCGTCGCCGGCGCCAAGCACGAGCTCCTGCAGGAACAGAATCACTACCGTGACCAGTTCTGGGCGGCCTTCGATGCGTTCGTTCCTGGAACGCCGCGCTACTAACGCTTCGACAAGATCTCCACCGCGGCCTGGTGCACGCGCGCATCCCCGGCGACCACGATGCGGCCGCCGCCTTGTGCCGGCTCATTTTCCCAGGTGGTCACGATCCCGCCGGCGCCGGTGATGACTGGAATCAGCGGCACGATGTCGTGCGGCTTGATTTCGGTTTCCACCACCAGGTCGATCAGGCCGGCCGCCAACATGCAATAGGCGTAGCAATCGCCGCCGTAGCGCGAGAGCCTGACCTTATCCTCCAAGCGGACAAAGGTTGCGCGGTCGGCATCGTTCATCAATAGCGGGCTTGTCGTCGACATGATGGCGCCGTGGAGCGAAGGGCAGCCGCGCACGTGCAGATCCCGATTCCCGCCCGGCCCGCGGTATCGCGCGGCGCCGCCATCGCCGGAAAATTTCTCGCGCGTGAAGGGCTGGTTCATCATGCCGAACACCGGCTCGCCGAACCGCATCAGGCCGATCAACGTACCCCAAGCCACCATGCCGGTGATGAAGGATTTGGTGCCATCGATTGGGTCGAGGACCCAGACGTATTCTGCGTCGGTGCGCTCGGCACCGTATTCCTCGCCAATGACGCCATGACCAGGAAAGTTCTTACGAATCAGAACGCGCATGGCTTGTTCGGCGGCGCGGTCGGCGGCGGTGACTGGATCGAAACCGCGGGTCTTCTTGTTGTCGATGGCCAGCGCTGTGCGGAAAAACGGCAGAATGGTATCGCCCGAAACACCGGCGAGTTGGTCGACGAAACTGCTGAAATCGATGGCTGTCATACCGCTCGCACGGACTGCCGTCTCGACCTATCGGAGACTTGCCCTCGCGGCAACCGGTCATCCACGACGGAACGCGAAGTTTTTGCCGCACAATAAACCTGCATGGCCGGCATCTCGCTGTCGAAAGAAAGAAAGGCATTGTCTCGATCAAGAAAAATCATGCAATGTTTCCTGTAACTCAGCTATGCAAAAATAACATAAGTAATGCCTGCTTTGCTCTTGATTTTTGTGCATTGCGGTGTAACTTTTGCGCTGCGGTAGCGAAAGCTATCGTTGCCCTCCTTGGGCGTTTCCTCCCTAGACTTGGGCCGCTTGCAAACCGCGAGCGGCCCTTTTTTCTAGTGGTTATTCCGCCGCCGTCGCCCGGTAGGGGCGCAGCTCTTCGATCGGGATTTCGCCGAGGCGACTGGCCAGGGTTTCTAGATCGGACACGAGCTGCCCGAATGCGCGAGCGCGGGCACAACGGCGCTCGTCCATGTAGAGCCCACGGTTGATTTCAAGCTGGATGGCATGCAGGCCAACGGCGGGGTTGCCGTAGTGCTCGGTAATGAAGCCGCCAGCATAGGGCTTGTTTCGGTTCACGCTGTAACCAAGTGCGCGCAGCGTCTTTTCCAAGGTCTCCGAGATTACATTGGCACAGCTAGTGCCGTAGCGGTCGCCGAGCACGAATTGCGGCCGCGGTCGTTCGTCCTTCTGACCGATGCTGGAAGGCATGGAATGGCAATCAATCAAGACCGCGGCGCCAAATTCCCCCTGCAGCCGGATAAACGACCGGCGTAAGGCCCGATGATACGGCTTGTACAGGCTTTCGATGCGACGCAGCGCATCGTCCACCGGAATGCGGCGATCGTAGATTTCCTGCGAATCTCCAACCACCCGCGCCACGGTTCCTAAGCCCCCGGCCACTCGCATGGAACGCGTGTTGGCGAAAGAGGGCAGGCGGCCCTCGAACATGCGCGGGTCAAGTTCATAGGGCTCTCGATTGACGTCAACGAAGCAGCGCGGAAAATGCGCGCGCATCAGCGGGAAGCCTTGCTTCACCGCTCCGGCGATCAACTCATCGACAAAGCTATCTTCTGACCGCCGCAAGGCAGTGATGTTGAGCCGGGAGCAGGCCAAAAACTCCGCTGGGTAGATGCAACCGCTGTGCGGCGAATTGAACAATACCGGTCCCCTAGTCCTGGCGGGCTGGAGAATCTCAAAGGGCGGGTCGAGCTCGTGGCGGATTTCACTCATTGGTAAGCTTGGCGCTGGCAAGCCTCGGTGGGAGGTTCCGAATAGCCCATAATAACCAGTCTATTGTCTATGCGCCGAGAGCCAAAGCCAAGTCATGCTTTAGGTTCACTCGATATTTACCTAGCATAGGTTTTATGGGGTGGGGCATCTGGTAAGGCCCCCCGGACCGAACGTTCAGGAAAAATGTCCAAAATCCTCCTAGCTGAAGACGATACCGATATGCGACGCTTCTTGGTCAAGGCGCTGCAGAATGCGGGATTTGATGTGACTTCCTACGACAATGGCCTGTCCGCCTATCAGCGTTTGCGCGAGGAGCCGTTTGAACTGCTGCTGACCGATATCGTTATGCCGGAGATGGACGGCATTGAACTTGCGCGCAGGGCGGCCGAACTCGATCCCGACATGAAGATTATGTTTATCACAGGCTTTGCCGCGGTCGCGCTCAACGCCGATTCGACCGCACCCAAGCATGCCAAAGTGCTTTCTAAGCCAGTGCATCTGCGCGACTTGGTCAATGAAGTCCAGAAAATGCTGGCGGCTTAGACTGCCAAAGGCTCGGCTTGCCTCGCTGAGTTGGAGCCGATAAGACCACATCGGAAGGGTGCGTAGCTCAGCGGAAGAGCACTACCTTGACATGGTAGGGGTCACAGGTTCGATC
>Ga0207781_1000010_pt1 | contig 32907 bp, 25 predicted proteins | sample LuqExpMetageno51_FD_187809 | JGI IMG/M metagenome (GOLD analysis project Ga0207781, IMG submission 187809) | Tropical forest soil microbial communities from Luquillo Experimental Forest, Puerto Rico - Sample 51 (SPAdes) | ecosystem: Environmental > Terrestrial > Soil > Tropical forest ...
CCAGCGGCTACAGCGCCACCATCGCCTGCGTGCGCGCCACGCGGAGTTATGAAAGAAGGAACCGCAATTGCGACAATGGTTGCGACGACTGTGAGCTTTTTCATGTGTGTAACTCTGCGCGGCTCAAAACATTAAAGCTTAGCGGAATTAACGAAATCTAAACGGCCGTTTCGTCCGGTGCCGTAGCCCTAGATTTCAGCGTTAGTAATTGAAGCGCCGTCCCTCTCATATCACCGGAACCGGTGAACCTCAGAATTCTCCAACCCGCGATCTCTAGATCGCGAACTCGGCTTTTATCGCGGGCAACTTGATCTTTCGTCTTTTCGTGAAAGTCGTGACCATCACATTCGGCGACGATCTTTATTTCTTCTTTTGCGATTCCCTTGACGAAGATAGCAAAATCCACCCGATGATCTGCGCCCTGAGACTGGAAGGTTCAAGACTTGAGATCAGGTTTTCAGATCCGCAACGGCAAGCAAAGTCGTTGCTTTGCAGGGAAATGCTGTCTCCTAATTTTAGTCGCGTCCCGGGCACCATCCATAACAGACATGTGGCGCAGCCCAGGGATGCCGCGGCACCACGCTCGGAACGCTCGCTACGCTCGGCTGGGCCGGATCCTGGCTCGCCTTGGTCTTTGCCGGCAGTTTGTGGCCATTCGCCGCGAAGGCTTTGCCGAATGCCGTAAGTCCTCCGCCCCCCGCGGGATTCGAATGACAGCGGCCACAGGTCATACCCGTTTGTTGGACGCTACTGATTGATAGCCGGCGTCCGCGCTTCGGAAGGTGGTCACAGAAGAAGGGCACCGACCAGCACCAGAAAATGCGTGTATACGGTGTAAATGCACTTAAAAAGTGCATTTTGGCAAAACGAACCCGAAATAATGTAATGATATCAAGGGGGCAGATTCTCCGTCGACGACGAAAGGTGTGCGCAATCGGACAGCGCTAAAAGGACGCTAAAAAGAAATGCCGCGCTGATTGGTACTTTGCATGGGGTTGTTTTGAGTAATTTCTTTTTATGGCCGTCCGTTTGGATTGCCGCTTTTGCTGGGCTTAAATGGGCGTCCTCGCTGTTTCCCCGCTGTATTTACAGCGGCTAGCTGGTTCGCCCCGTTGATGCAGGGAGCCTGCGCTCGGGACGATTATCAGCCTTCGACCCCGAGTTGCTTGATCGCCTCATCGAGCTGGTGGAGCTTAGCGGGATCGCTGGCGAGCGCCTTGCGCGCATCTGCGGCGGCGGCAGTGGCCCTGTCCTTTTCGCCTAGCACCATGTAAGCGCGCAGCAGGCGCTGCCATCCGTCGACGTCGGAGCCGTCCTGTTTGAGCTTGTCGGCGAGCCGCGCCACCATGCCACGGATCAATTGGTTCTGGTCTTCGGGCTTCATCTGGGCGGCGGCCGCGATGTCTGCTGCGCTCGGCCCAGCCGGGCCGGACGCTGGCGGCACGATCGGCGCAGGTGGTGCTGCCTCAGCCGCGCGGCCGTCGACGCCGGCGCTCAACTGGTTCAGCTTGTCCGTATCGCCGGCCAGTGCCGTGCGAGCATCTGACAGTGCCACCTCTGCCTTGTCGTTCTGACCAAGCGTGCGGTACGAGCGCACAAGCTGGACCCAGCCCTGCACGTTGGAGCCGTCTTTCTTCAGCTTGTCGGCGAGTCGCGCCACCATGGCCTCTATGTTCGCCTCGTGCTCGGGTGCAGCGCCGGACGCGGACGGTTCATTGGTGGCTGCCGGAATGTCGCGATTTAAAGCGTGGCGCACCGTTTCCACCCAGGGAGCGCCCGGCGGAGCGCTTGCCAACAGATCGCCCCAGATCTTGTCGGCATCGGCGCGCCGGCCATCCTGGTCGGCCGCCATGCCCATAAAATAGCGAGCCATTACGTCGTCTTTGTCGAGCTTCAAGGCGCGCTCGAAAGCAGCCTTGGCATCGGCGGTGACCACGCCGTTAGCGGCAGCGACTAGGGCTTGACCGTATTCGGCCTCGCGAACTGCGGTGCTTCCGTTCAGGCGGATCGAATTGCTCCAGGCCTTCGCTGCATCGTCGTAACGACCGATCCGCATGTACACCGGAGCCAGCACTTCCCAGGCACGACCGTCGTCGGGATTTTGCAAGAGATGATTTTCCACTTGCGCAACCATGGTTTCGATCGAGTGGTCGTTCGGCGCCGTGGTGCGCGTCGCTACAGGCTGGCCCGGAAGGTCGGGCGAGCCGAGCGCGAGATAGAGCAGCACCGCCCCGATCGGTAGCAGCACCAATCCGACGATGGCGGTCACCTGCCGCCTGCGCCCCGCGGCCGCTTCCGGCGCGGGCTTTTCGGCCGCCGCGACATCCACAGCTGCAAGCAAGCGGCGCGACACCTCAATGCGGGCCGCCGCAGCCTCGGCTTCGCCGATCAATCCAGCGGAACGGTCACGTCCGATTTCATCTAGTTGGTCGCGATAGACGGCGACATCGTTGCCCTCGCGCAGGGGCTTGCGCCGTCCCAAGGGCCACAGCACGGCGAAGATCGCCGCCGCCGTCATCACTGCAAACACAAGCCAGAGCGTCATTGATCCATTCTACCCGCTTAAAACGACGGATGGCCGCCCGAAACGGCATTTCAAGGGCAAAACCGCCAAAATCCGGGTCGTTACCTGAAACGGCAGGCACGCCAACCAATTGATGCATATCAATAGGCGGGCTCCGAGACGATAAAATTTTCAAGGCGTGGGTGCTCAGTCATGGCGACTTCGCAGATCGGGATAACGAAGGACGGTTATCTACTTTCGCTCAGAAACGCTTGGAGCGCCTTAGCAACGAGGATGGGATATTCCTCATGCACCGCCAGCTTGCCGGCTGTGAGTTCGCGCGATCGAAAGCCTGGGATCTGGGCCAACGCCTCCATTTCGGCCTTTGACCGCCGCGGCGTGTTGGCCGCATATACGACGAGAGCCGGGTCAGCAATCTTTCGTGCGGCCGCTAGGAACGCATCATGCGTGGACATGGGGTCGAGTTCTCCGGCGACAAATCGGAATGAAGCGTGGCGCGCTCCCGGCGCATTTGTGACAGCAAGTTTTTCTGCCAAACGAGGATCATCAAGCCATGCTGGATCAGCATACACGTGGCCTCGGCCCATGATGCGGATCATTGGTCTGTTTACATTGAGCCTGTACAGTACAGAGCCGATTACAGGTAGATCGATAAGCCTTGACACAAGTCGGAACACCGCCGGACGCCCGCCCATCATTGTTGGCAGCGGGCCACGCCACGTAGGCGCCACAAGGCAAAGCCGCCCGGCCGAACCTGGATGTGTAGCCGCATGCTCGATCAAGTAGCCGGCGGCGTGTCCGGCCGCCACCGTTGCCCACGGCTTGGTCAGCGTCTCAAGGATGAAGGCGAGAAATGTCCGGTAGGCGCTTGGGTCCCAGGCAATAGCCGGGCGCGGACGGTCTCCGAACCCGGGCCAGTCAACAGCAGTTGTCTTGAAATCCGATGCTAACTGCTCGGCCAACGGACGCATCTCGGCGCGAGTTGAGATCGAGCTAAGTGCTGGAAGCATTAGAACCGCTGGTCCGTTGCCTCGGGTGTCAAAACCAATCTCGATTGGCTGTCCGCGCCAGACCCAATTAATGCGATCATTTGTCATCCCACGCACCTCAAACGGAGAGGCTGCTACGTTTAGCTAGGCGCGTGCAGCTATGGCGTTATCGAGCGAATAGCGTCCTGCCCCCATGATCGCGATCGTCAGCAGTCCGCCCATAATCGCAAGATTTTTTAGCGCTTGTACCTGGTTGGCGGCACGTGCGGCACCCTCCATTGTCCAGAAGTTGTGCGCAAAGATAATTGTGCAAGCGGTGAAGAGAATAAGTGCGATTGCCCCCCAACGGGTCTTGAGACCGATTAAAACGGAAATGCCGCCGAAGACCTCTATTGCGGCAATGATGTACCCGAGTGTCGTCCGCGTCGTTATCTCGCCAAAGGCGTTCATGAAATTTGTGAGGGCGGGATGATTGGCAATGCCGGTGACGTTGAGGAATTTACCGATGCCGGAAACGATAAAAAGAATGGGAATAAGAACCCTTGCGAACGAATAGGAGAAATCACTCATGATATTGCTCCACTGTAATTGCGACTTCATGCTGCACCTATAGCATGAACCTTGCGCGACCATGTAAATTCCTGCGGCGCTGGTCAGTAGAATTATTTGCGGCGACCACAAGCGAGGTTCATCGGCGCAAGAGTTGGAAGAGGAAGCCAAAAAAATGAGAGGGGCCGCCAAGTAGGCGGCCTCAGTCAAACAAACTCGAGCGCGCTCATCCAGGCCTTGGCTGCGGTCTATGCGGCGCTCAACTCGGCACAGGAGAGCAGCCGTGCGGTGCCTTTGAGCGAAATTATCGAAGCTGCGCGGCGCCAAGCGCGCCCGCAATAATGTGCGACATGGCCGTTTCTGCGGTCAGCCGTTCGATGCCGCTCGCTGCGAGCAGCGCCTGCAGGTTTGTCGGAACAGCAGCGCGCGCTTCGCCGCGCCGCCACTGCGCGAGCCGGGCATCGGCCCACTGCTGCAGCATGGTTTGTTCGATGCGCTCCGATTCCAGCTCCGCAGCTTTGATCTGCGCGCGCAATCTCTGCGCGTCCTGGCGTTCGATCGGCTTCAGGCTGCGTCGCGCGACACGCAGCGGACGTACAATATCGTCATGCCATTGCCGCACAACATCACGAGCCGACGCCGTCTCTTCGGCGGTCAAAGTGACGCCGTGCACGGCGCCGAGATAGCTGCAGAGCAGGATCAAGTTCACGTCGAGGCCGAACTCGTCCTGTAGCGCGAGGCATTCGTCCTGCACCGCCTTATTGGCATAGGCGGCGAGCGAGAAATTCCACAGTGATTGGCTCATCGTGAAGATGATGCCAAGGCTAGGCGGAAAATGCCATAATTCTTGGTGGAGCGCCCCGATGCCGAGCATCGAACAAACCCTACGTTTGCAGGTCGCAGCCGCGACCTTGTTGCTCAACGATCTCGGCATTCTCGGTTACAGCGGCCACATTGGTGCGCGGCTGCCTGGGCGCGACGCACTACTCATCCAGTCCTTCGACCAGAGCCGCTCGCAGGTCGGCCCCGACGATCTGCTCATTTGCAGCTTCGACGGCAAAGTGATCACCGGGCCAACCGGTGTGAAGCCGCCGTCGGAAGTCTATCTGCATTGCGAAATTTTCCGCGCCCGCAGCGATGTGCAAGCCAGCGCACACTTTCATCACGATCTCACCACGTCATTCACCCTGGCAGAGGGTCCGGCGCTGGCGCCGGTGAAAAACCATGCGGTGCGCTGGGCGAGCGGTATTCCGGTGCATCCAGATCCGAGCCACGTGAGTGATGCCGACAAGGGCCGCGCGCTGACGCGCACGCTTGCCAGCCACCAAGGCCTGTTGATCCGCGCTCACGGCCAGGTCATCGTCGCGGAATCGGTGCCGGCGGTGCTGATCGACAGCATCCATTTCGTCGAGAATGCGCAGGCGATGCACCATGCTGCGGTACTTGGGCCGGTAGTGCCGCTCGGCCCCGCCGACATCAAAGCCTTCACCGACGACTTCAACCGCGAACGGCACATCGACAAGCTGTGGGAATATTACATCGGACGCGGGCGTGCGAACGGCGTGTTGCCGGCCGACTGGGCGCTTTAGCCTACGGCCTTCGCCTTAGCATCCTGGATCGTCTGCCAAATGCGGTAGGGCGTCGCCGGCATATCAATATTGAGCACGCCATAAGGCTTCAGCGCATCGACAATAGCGCTCACGATCACCGCAGGCGCTGCCGTCGTGCCGCCCTCGCCGCCGGCCTTGATGCCGAGCGGATTGGTCGGCGACAGCACCTCGACGATCTCGGTCGCGTACGACGGCAGCAGATGGGCGCGCGGCATGCCGTAGTCCATGAACGAGCCGGTAAACGGTTGGCCGGAATCGGGGTCGACCACGATCCTCTCCCACAATGCTTGGCCGATGCCCTGCGTAATGGCGCCGTGCGTCTGCCCGTCGACGATTAGCGGATTGATGCAGCGGCCGACGTCATCAATGCAGGTATAGCGGTTAAGGGACAGGCTGCCGCTGTCGGGATCGATCTCGATCTCGCAGATGGCGCAGCCGTTGGGAAACACCGGATCGTGCATCTCGTTGTCGGTGACGACCGCGAGGCCTTTCGCGAGATCGTCGGACACCGCGTGCTTCGTCATCTCCTCCGCCAGCTCGAGGAAATCAAAGGTGCGGTTAGTTTCGCGCGCGGCGAAGCGGCCGTCGTTGAACTGGACGTGATCTGGCACTGTGCCGAGCAGATGTGCGGCGATGCGCTTGCCGTTGGCGATCAGCGTGGTCGCAGCCATCGAGAACACGGTGGCGGCGTGCCGCATGGAGCGGCCCGAATGCGTGCCGCCACCGGCGCGCACCACGTCGGTGTCGCCCAGGATGATGCGCACGCTGTCCAGCGGCACCTGCAGCAGGTCGGACACGACCTGCGCGAAGCTAGTCTGGTGACCTTGGCCGGCGGGCTGCGTGCCGATGATGACCTCGACGCCATCCGGCTTGATGGTGATGCGCGCTTGTTCCTTGGGCGCTCCGATCGAGGACTCGACGTAATTGGCGAGACCAAGGCCGAGCAGCTTGCGGCGTTTGTTGGCCTCGCGCCGGCGTGCCTTGAAGCCATCCCAGTCGGCAACGCGCATTGCAAGGTCCATGTTGTCCTCGTACGTGCCGCTGTCGTAGGTCATGCCGACGGCGTTGCGGTAGGGCATGGCTTTCGGTCGCACCAGATTGCGCCGGCGCAGGCGGATGCGATCGATGCCGACCTTTTCCGCGGCGATGTCGATCAGCCGCTCGACCGCGAAGGTAATCTCGGGACGGCCGGAAGAGCGATAGGCCTGCGTCGGGACGGTGTTGGTGTAGACCGACACCGCGCGGAGCGACGCCACGGGGATCGCATAGTTGCCGGTGATTAGGCCGGCGCCCTTGGAAAGCGGCGACAGCGACACGCAGCGCGCACCGGCATTGCTGATGTTGGTGGCGCGCAGCGCCGTGAAGCGGCCCTTGGCGTCAAGCGCCAACTCGAACTTCGCCACCAGGTCGCGGCCCTGATAGTCGCTGATGAAGCATTCCGAGCGGGTGGCGGTGTACTTCACCGGCCGGCCGAGCTTGCGCGAGGCCCACAGCATCAGGCCGTATTCTGGATAGACGCGGTTGCGCGTGCCGAAATTGCCGCCGACGTCGAAGGACAGCACGCGCAGCGTATCCGGCTTGATGCCGAGTACCCTGGCGAGCTCGTTTTTCTGCCGCACCGCGCCGCCATTGCCGGCATAAAGGGTGTAACGGCCACTGGCCGCGTCGTAATTGGCGACGCAGGCGCGCGGCTCCAGCGGCGCGCCAGTGACGCGGGGGATATTGAAATCCATCGCCACGATGTTGGCGGCTTGCGCGAAGGCGCGGTCGGTGGCGGCGGCATCGCCGAAACGGGTGTCGACGAGGATATTGTTCGGCACCTCGTCCCAAATGGTCGGCGCGCCCGGCTGCATGGCATCTTCCGAATGCAGCACGAACGGCAATTCCTCGTATGCGATCTCGACCGCTTCTGCGGCATCGAGCGCCTGCGCTTTTGTATTTGCCACCACCATCGCGACCGCCTCGCCCACATGGCGGGCCTTATCGGCGGGCAACAACAGATGCGGGCCGATGAAGATTGCACCGCCGCCGGGGGCGGTGAGCTTCATGTCGTCGCGCGTCTTCGGCACCGGATCATGTGGGATGGCACCGAGCCCGTCGGCGGCGCAATCGGTGCCGGTGTACACGCCGAGCACGCCGGGCATCGCCAGCGCTTTGGCTTTGTCGATCGAGACGATGCGCGCGTGCGGATGCGGTGAACGCACTATCGCCGCACAAGCCTGGCCCTCGAAACTGAAATCGTCGGTGAACTGTCCCTTTCCGACGACCAGTCGCGCGTCCTCAGTGCGCGGTATGGGTTGCCCGATGAAGCGAAAGGATGCCAGTTTGTTCATCGCATGCAACCGACGATCAGGACTTCTTGGGTGGACCCTCGACATTTCGCGCCGGAGTCTCCGGTGTCAGCCCGCCGCGTCGCCTCTTGATCGTCTCGTTTCCGCTTTCCTCCCAGCAGCCTTCGACTGCGCGGCGCGCGTAAGTGTCATAGAGCTCGTCCCAGTCGCCGAGCGAGTAGCCGTACCAGGGCGGCTGCGGGGTGATCGGCGGAAGGTTGAGCTTCTTCCACAGCGTGAGCGCGCGCTCCATGAATTCACGCTTCGGCAAGGCGAGCGGCGGCATGTCCTGCTTGAGCGTGGCGTCGATCAGGATGGTGGAGTCCTCGCGCTTGTCCGATTTAGGGCCGTGCCCGGAGGAGCGATAGGGCATGATTTGCACGTCGATGCCGGGATTAGAGCGGTAGGCGAGCGACCAGAAGATGGCGTCGACGTTCGCCGGATCGATGTCCTCGCTCACCGCGATGCAGATCTTGCCGCAGTCGGCGCGCAGCGCCGCCGCGCCTTGAAGGCCGCGCCAGATTTCCGTACGGGCGGTGCCGCGCGCGAACTGCAGGAAGATCACCTTGCGCAGGTTGGTGAACGGCTCATGCATCGCCACGCGGTTGATGCCGCGGATGCCGAGCTGATCGCGTAGGTGCGTCAGAAACATTGGCTCGAACGCCACCTTCTTGATCACGCTTGATTCGCTCGGCGTGACCTGGCTGATGATCGAGACGAACACCGGCTTCTTCTTGTGTGTGATGGCCGTCACCCGCATCGACATGTTGAAGTCTTCCAGCGCGACGTGGCCATGGCTCTCGCCAAATGGTCCTTCCGGCTCGAGCATCTCGCTATCGATCAAGCCCTCAATGACGATCTCAGCATCGGCCGGCACGTTGAGGTCGATAGTGGTCGCCTTAACGACGCGGATTGGAGCGCCGGCCAGCCCGCCTGCGACCGACATTTCATCGAGATCGATCGCGAGCTTCTGCGGCCCAGTGAACATCACTACCGGCGCGCAGCCGATGACGATGGCGCATGGCATCGGCTGCTTGCGCTTCTGATATTTGCGCCAGTGCAGGTAGCCGCCGGCGCCGCCGGGCCGCGACGACATGCGCACGCCGAGCCGGTCCTGCGCCTTCAGCGCGGCGCGATAGGTGCCCATGTTTTGCGCGCCGCTGTCGGGATCGCGGGTGATGCAGAGCGTCGCGGTAAGATAGGGCGCGGAGTCGAAGCCGGGCGTCGAGATCGGCACCGGCAGGCATGCGAGTCCTTCGCCACGGCGGAGCAGGGCGTCGCCCGTGATCACGACTTCCTGGCAGGCGGCGGACTTAACGAGCACCGGCCCGATGGGATGCGCAACGGCTTGAGTCCAAGCGTCACCGATCTCGTCGACCGGCTTGGCCATGCCGACGGCGTAGATTTCCGGCGAGGCGCCGAGCGCGCCGACGGCGACCGGAATGCCGTAGCGCCGGCCAGAGCCGTCGACGACGTTGGTGAAGAGAAAGGCGCGCCGCTGCTCTTCGGCAAGCCCGCCCTGGAACTGCCAACGCACCAGCGGGTGCAGTTCGCTGTCTTTGTCGATTGCCTGGTCGATGCGTGTGACTAGTCCGCGCGCCTCCAACCGCCGCAAGTGCTCCTGAAAATCGAGCGGCGGACCGCCGACAACATCCTGAGCAGGTTTCTTCGACTGGTCCGCAGTGTCAAGCATCGCCTATCTCGCCGACCGCGCCGGACTTCATACAACAGCGGCGCGCTGTAATCTATCGCCCGAGTTCGCACAGCACGTTGCGGATTCAGCGGCCTGCGAAATTCGGCACGCGCCGCTCGGCGGTGGCCTTGACGCCTTCCTTGAAGTCATCGGTCTGGCGCAGCCAGGTCTGCTCCTTGAGCTCGTGCTCGGTCGCCTTGAGCACGCGTTCGGCGAGGTCGCTACGCATGGTCGCGCGCGTGGAGATCAGACCGAGAGGCGAGTTCTCGGCGATTTCCGCCGCGAGCTGCAGGGCCGCTTTCCGCACCTGGTCCTGCGGTACAAGTATATCGGCGAGCCCCATTTCATAGGCTTCGTCGCCGCGCAGGCGGCGGCTGGTGTAGAACATCATCGCGGCCTTCGTCGGGCCGATCACGAGCGGCAGCGTCACCGTCAGTCCGAAACCTGGATGGAAGCCGAGCCGGGTGAAGTTGGCGCAGAAACGCGTCTCCGGGCAGGCGACTCGGAAATCCGCCACCATGGCGAGGCCGAGCCCACCCCCGACCGCCGCGCCGTGCACAGCGGCGATGATCGGTTTCTTGGTGCGGAACAGCCGATTTCCCTCGAGGTACAAATGCCGCACCACCTTCTCACGGTTGAGGCCGTTCTTATCAAGGGTCGAACCGTCGCCGTAATTGGCTCCGGCGCAGAACGCCTTGCCTTGCGCGGCCAGCACCACCGCGCGGCAATCGGCGTCCTGGTCGAGCGTCTCGAGCGCCGTTGCGATTTCCTGGATCAGCGCGATGTCGAAGAAATTGTTGGGCGGGCGGCGGATCTCGATCAGCGCCGCATGGCCGGTTTTCTCGACGCCGATATCCTTGTACGGGCCCATTGGCTGGTTCCTCATTCCGCCGTGCTGCGCTGCGCGTGCTGCTGCTTGACGATTAGGGCGTCAACGATCGAAACGCCTTGTCCCTTGGCGTGCACGATAACCGGGTTGAGATCAATCTGCTGGATTTCGTCGGCATGGTTGGCGGCAAAGTGCGACAGCCGCACGATTAGTTCGACCAGCGCCTCAGTGTCGGCAGCCGGTTCGCCGCGAAATTCTCCGAAAACTGGCGCGCCTTTCAGACACGCGAGCAGGGTATTTGCCGCCGCATGATCAAGCGGCACCGGCGCGAGGGCGACATCGCCGAGTGCCTCAACTAGTAGGCCGCCGAGCCCGACCATCAAGAGCGGGCCCCATTGCCCGTCGCGATTGACGCCGAGGATCACCTCGCGACCCGGCGGCGCCATGGGCTGCACCAGCACGCCATCGATCTGCGCGTGTGGCACATGCCGTTTCGCGGAAGCCAATATGCGCTCATAGGCGGCATAGGCTGCATCGCCGGAAATTCCGAGTACGACCGCGCCGGCTTCCGTTTTGTGCAGGATGTCGGCGGACTGCACCTTCAGCGCGGCCGGCTGCGCCAGCGCGCGCACCGCCATCTCCGCCTCGGCCGGCGAATGCACGAGCTGACCTGCATCATTGCTGCCGATCCCGTAAGCCGCGAACACCGGCCGCGCGTGCCATTCGCACATAACCGGGCCGGAAGCTGTCAGCAGCTTGCGTGCGGCGGCGGGGTCCGGGCTTGGGCTGTGTGCGGTTTCCGCCGAGGCCAGCAGTCGCTCGCGGCTCACGCGGTAATCCGTCATGGCGCGCATGGTGCGCGCGCAGCTGTCGGCGTTGATGAACAGCGGATAGCCGGCCTCGTTGAGAATCTCGACGCTGCGCTCGGACGGCAAGGTGTAAGTCCACATGAACACCGGCTTTCTGGTGTCGCGCGCCAGCGCCTGCAGCTTCGGCAGATCGTTTTCCAGAAACGCCGAGCGGCGCGCCGTGATGACGACTACGACGCCGTCGGTAACCGGTGAGTCCGCCGCGAGTCGCGCGAAGGCGGCATAGCCGAGCTTGTGCACGCCCTGCGCCGTGGAATCGATTGGATTCTGCGACGTGCCGTAGGAAGGCAGGTGCACGTCAACCGCCTTGCGCGTTGCCGCGTCGAGTTCGGGCACCTCCAATCCCGCGCGCACGCAGGCGTCCGCCATCCAGACGCCTGCGCCGCCAGACGAGGTGCAAATGCCGATGCGCCGACCCGGCGGCAGTTTGTCGCCACACGCCAGGAAGCCGACAGCGCGGTCGATCATCTCGTCGAAATCGTTGCCCTCGATGACGCCGTAGTGCTGGAAGATCGCGCGATAGGCGGCATGCGAGCCGGCAAGCGCAGCAGTATGCGAAGCGACGGCACGGCGGCCCGGCTCGGTCTGGCCGATCTTGGCGACGATCAGCGGCTTGCCGAGTCGCAAGGCCTTGTCGGCGGCACGGCGGAATTTCGCAGGTGTCTTCACGTCTTCGAGCAGCAGCAGGAAGACGTCCGTCTCACCCTCGTCAAGCATGTAGTCGAGCACGTCCGAGGTCTCGAGGGCGGCCTCATTGCCGGTGGTGACGATATGACGGAAGGTCAGATTTCGGCCGCGCGCGCGGTCGAAGAAGGCGTAACCGAGCCCGCCGCTCTGCGAGATCACCGACACCTGGCCGCTCCCCAGCGGGCGCTTGGGCTTGATTGGTCCGGCGCCGATGTCCATTGCCGGGCTGAAGGTCGGGCAGAGCGCGGCGGCGATGTTAGAAAGGCCCTCGGAATTTGGCCCGATCACCGCCATATCGTAGCGTTCGGCGGTGGCGCGCAACGCCTCTTGCGCGCGCTGTCCGATGCCTCCCGGCTCTTCGGCGAAACCGGACGTCAGGATCACGGCGGCTTTCACGCCGGCCCTGCCGCAGCGATCCAGTTCGTCCGGCACGAACTGCGCTGGGATGATGAGGATGGCGAGATCGGCTGGCTCGGGCAGGTCGGCGATCGACGGATAGGCCTTGCGGCCCTGCACCTCGGCGGAGCTGCGGCTTATTGGATAAATGGTGCCGGCAAACGGGTGGCTCAGCATCACTTCCAGAATGCGGCCGCGCAGCCCTTCACGATCGTTCGAGGCGCTAACCACCGCTACCGTTTTCGGCCACAGGAGCTTTGAGATATCCGGCACCGTTTCCCCCGTTCACCGCAGTCCGAGGCCGCGCGCGATGATGCCGCGTAGGATCTCGGTGGTGCCGCCCTGGACGGTGAGCTTGGGCGCGACCTTGAAGGCGAAGGAAAGTTGGTCGTCTAGCGTTGCCCGGTTGCTCTCTTCCGGGGAGAGGAAGGCGCTCAATTCGCGCACGCGTTCGGGCAGCTTCTGTTCCCAGATGGTGCCGAGGTCCTTCACGATCGAGGACTCGACAACCGGTTCCTTACCGGCCTGCAGCATGCCGGCGACCGAGATCGACATGCGGCGCAGCGTATGCAATTGCGCGACCAGTCGTCCGAGCCCTTCGGCGCTGCGCAGATCGGGTTCGGGCCCCAACGCGCGCACCAGTTCGCCGAGCAGGTAATAGGTCTCCAGAAATCGCTCGGGCCCACTGCGCTCATAGGCGAGTTCGCTAGTAGCCTGTTTCCAGGCGCCATCAATCTCACCTAGCGCGTGATCGTCCGGGATAAACGCGTCGTCGAATAGGACCTCGTTGAAGTCGTGCTGACCAGTCATCTGGATAATGGGATTGACTGCGATGCCCTGGGTCTTCATGTCGACCAAGAATTGCGTCAGGCCGTGGCGGCGGTTTTCCTTGGTCGGCGGCGAGGTGCGGAACAAACCAAGCATGTAGTCGGCGATGTGCGCATTGCTGGTCCAGATCTTTGAACCTTTGATCTTCCAGCCGCCGTCGACCTTGGTGGCCTTGGTTTTCGCCGCGAACAGGTCGGAGCCCGAGTTCGGCTCGCTCATGCCGATGACGAAACACAACTCGCCGCGGCAGATGCGTGGCAGAATGTCCTGCTTAATGTGCTCCGGCGCGTATTTGAGCAGAATCGGGCCGCTCTGCCGGTCGGCGACGAAATGCAGCCGTACTGGCGCGTTGACCACGCGGAATTCCTCTGTGACGACATGACGCTCGAGGAAAGTGCGCTCGTGCCCGCCGTATTTCTTCGGCCAGGTCATGCCGATCCAGCCCTTGGCGCCGACCCGCCTGCTGAAGGCGCGGTCATGGGTGTCGCCGTGGCCGGGCCGGTCGGGTGCGAAGGTGCCCGCCGCCACTTCCTCGGCGATGAAGGCGCGAACTTCATCGCGCAGCTTCTCACACGCAGGTGGCAGGCGGATCTGATCGAAGCGCAGGTCGGTGCTCATTGCTTCATCGCGCCGCCAGGATGGGCCAGAAATTATCGGAGCCGCGCGCAGCGACCATACTGCCAAGTGCCGACGCCCAATGGCTTTCGCTGCCGAAATCGTCGCGCCAGGAGAGAAGCCGCAGCGTGAAACGATGCAGTACGTGTTCGCGGGTGAAACCGATGGCACCGTGCACCTGGTGGGCGATAGCGGCACCTTCGGCGGCCGCTTCACCGGCGCGGATCTTCGCCGACGCGGCCTCGAGAAAAACCGCGTCGTCGAAGGCGTCGCGATTGGCGATGGTGTCGGCAGCCGAGCCGGCGGCGGCGAGAGCGGCGGCGGTTTCGCCGGCAAGCCGAGCGAGGTTTTGCTGAACGGCCTGGAATTTTCCGATCGGTCGCTCGAAGGCGACCCGCTCATTGGCGTAGCGGACGCTTAGCGCGAGAACGGCTTCCAGCGCGCCGGCCATCTGCAGGCTGCGCACCGTCGCCCCCATTAAAATCAGCGCGGATGCGTCGATATTAGCGGGCGCGCTGGCGATCGGCTTCGTGCGGTCGAAGGTCACCGTGTCGGAGCCATCGCCGGCGAGACTTTGTCCTTCATTCACGCGGCAATCGACGGTTCGCACCAAGCCAATCGTGGTACTGTGGTCGCCGGTCGCCGCCACTGCAATGTGTTCCGCATCCCTGGCAAAGGGAATTCCGCCGATCTTTCCGCTCAAGCTGCCGTCGGCATTAAGCGTGACCTTGTCGCGCGGTCGCGCCGGCGCGACGGTCATAGCGCCGGCCGGTGCGGCCAACTCCGCGCGCGACAGCAGCCAACCGGCCAGTAGCGTTTCGGCGATCGGCACCGGCACGGCGTAGCGACCGGCAACGCCGAGCACGGCACAGCCGTCGGTGAGGCTCGCGCCGGCGCCGCCTAGCTTCTCCGGCGTCCAGGCTAGCGTCAGCCCAGCATCCGCCAAAGCGCGCCAGAGTGCCTCTTTCCATCGCGTGTCCCCTGCGCGATTGACCGTCTGAGGATCGGCTAGGTCTGCAAATATCCGTGCCGCCGTTTCGGCAACGATAGGGTCGCTCTCGGTCACGCTTCCGGCTTCCTACTCGGGCACTAGTGACGCCATCGTGCGGTGTGGGCGCATCGTTGGCAAGCGGCAGCAATATCGCGTCGCAATGCGCACTTTTGTCGTGTTGATCGGGGCTACCATACCGGATAGCGTTGCCGTCATAACAAGCAAAAAAATAGGCTGCCAGCCGGTTTGAGCCGCGTCAGCCGCGCATCCCGGGGAGGATCCAATGAGAACAACATTCCTCGCCTTGGCGACGGCTGCGCTCGCCGTTTTCGTGGCTTTCGCCGCACACGCGGCCGAGCCGAAACACGGCGGCATCTTGCACATGTCTCATCGCGAGACGCCACCTGGCCTCTCGATCCACGAAGAAGCGACGTTCTCGGTGAACGTGCCGGCGATGCCGATTTTCAACAACCTAGTCATCTACGATCAGCACAAGCCGCAGAACAGCATGGGCACCATCGTGCCCGAGCTTGCCGACAGTTGGTCCTGGAGCAGCGACAACCTTTCGCTCACGTTCAAGCTGCATCAGGGTGTCAAATGGCATGACGGCCAGCTATTCACCGCCAAGGATGTGAAGTGCACCTTCGACCTGCTGCAAGGAAAAGGGCAGGACAAGTTCCGCAAGAATCCGCGCAAGGACTTGTTCAACAACATCAAGGAAGTCACTACCAACGGCGACTACGAGGTGACGCTACACCTCGGCCGGCCGCAACCTTCGCTGTTGGCGATGCTCGCCTCGGGCTATACCCCGATGTATGCGTGCCACGTTTCGACAGCGCAGATGCGTACGCATCCGATCGGCACCGGGCCGTTCAAATTCGTCGAGTTCAAGCAGAACGAGTCGATCAAGCTCGAGCGCAATCCGGACTATTGGAAAAAAAGCCTGCCGTATCTCGACGGCATCGAGTACACGATCATCCCCAACCGCGCGACCGCGGTGCTTGCCTTCGTCGCCGGCAAGGTCGACATGACCTTCCCGACCGAGATGACAGCGGCGCTGGAGAAGGACATTAAGGCGCAGGATCCGAGTGCGATTTGTGAGATTGCGCCGATCAACGTCAGCAGTAATCTCATTGTCAATCGCGAAAAACCGCCGTTCGATAATCTCGAACTGCGCAAGGCGCTGGCGCTGGCGCTCGACCGCAAGGCGTTCATCGACATCATCTTTCAGGGGCAGGCTGATGCGGGCGGTACGCTGCTGCCGCCGCCGGAAGGTGTCTGGGGTATGCCGCCGGAAATGCTGAAAACCATTCCCGGGTACGGCGACGTCCACAAGGATCGTGAGCAGGCGCGCGCGATCCTGGCGAAGTTCGGCTACACCGCCAGCAATCCGCTCAAGATCAAGGTGTCGACGCGCAATCTCGCCACCTATCGCGATCCGGCTGTGGTGCTGATCGACCAACTCAAGACGATTAACATCGACGCCGAGCTTGAGCCGGTGGAATCAAGCCAGTGGTTCGCCAAAGTTGCTCGCAACGACTATTCGGTCGGTCTCAACCTGACCGGCAACGGCATCGACGATCCCGACCAGGCATTCTACGAGAACTATGCCTGCGGCTCCGAGCGCAACTACACCCACTACTGCAACAAGGAACTGGAGGCGCTGTTCGACAAGCAATCGGTCGAAACGGACGTCGAGAAGCGCAGGAAGATGGTGTGGGATATCGACAAAGAGTTGCAGGAGGACGTCGCCCGTCCGATCCTGATGCACGCGCGCTCCGGCACCTGCTGGAAGCCCTACGTTAAGAACGTGACGATCATGAATAATAGCGCCTACAACGGCTACCGCTACGAGGATCTGTGGCTGGATAAATAAAGCCAGCGTGAGCGCTTCGCCTGCGGGGGCCGGAGCGGGCGCGCATTTCCCCAAAGAGAGGAGACTTAAGTTGGGGAGCTACCTGATCAGGCGCTTCTTTTTGATGCTCCTGACGCTGTTCGGAATTTCCGTGCTGATCTTCGTAATGTTGCGGATCGTCCCCGGCAACATCGCCGACATCGTGTTCAACGCGGCTGGCATGATCGACGTTACTGAAAAGGCCAAGCTCGAAAAGGAGCTCGGCCTCGATCAGCCGATCGCCGTGCAATACGTGCAGTGGATCGGTGGTTTGATGCACGGCGACCTCGGCTATTCCTATGTCTCAGAGAAGCCGGCTCTGCAGGAGATCCTGCCGCGCATTCCGATCACCGCTAAGCTCGCCGGCCTGGCGCTGACGTTTGCCGTGCTGTTCGGCGTCCCGCTCGGCGTGATCAGCGCGGTGAAGCAGAATTCCAAGCTCGACTATTTACTGCGCGTCATCAGCCTGAGCGGGCTGTCTATGCCGGCCTTCTGGCTCGGCCTGCTGATCCTGATGGCGTTCGTGAAATATTTCGGCACCATACCGATCTATTCGAGCGCGCCGCTCGGGTTCTGGCAGACGCTCGGGCTCTACACCATTCCGGCGGCGGCGGTCGGCTTCCGTTCCTCGGCTCTGATGATGCGGCTGACGCGCTCGTCAATGCTGGAAGTGCTGCGCCAGGACTACATCCGCACCGCGCGCGCCAAGGGCGCATCCGATAATAACGTCAACTTCCATCATGCCCTGCGGAACGCGGCGCTGCCGGTGATCACCGTGATCGGTATCGAGGCCGCCTTCCTGATGGGCGGCCTGATCGTGACCGAGACAGTGTTCAACATCCCGGGCGTCGCGCGCTTCTTGGTCGAGGCGATCCGCTGGCGCGATTATCCGATCGTGCAGAACCTGGTGATGTTCATCGCAGTAGTGGCGGTGTCGATCAATTTCCTGATCGATCTGCTCTATGCCGCGCTCGATCCGCGCATCAAATATTCCTGAATGGGGCGCGCATGGCGAGCATTGATATCACACCCGGTCCCGCCGAAATCGCCCGCGGCGAAAGCCTGTGGTCGAAAATGCTCTATTACGCCGGCGCCTATCCGCTCGGTGTCGTCGGCGCCGGCATCATGTTCGTGTTCGTGTGCGCCGCGATCTTCGCCGGATTTATTTCCCCCTACGATCCGATCCGCACTAATGCGGCGATCTCGCTGGCGATGCCGAGCGAAGCCCACATTTTCGGCGCCGACCAGATGGGCCGCGACATCCTGAGCCGCATCATCTACGGCGCGCGTATCTCGCTCGCGGTCGGCCTGGGCTCGACCGCGCTCGGCTCGCTTTTCGGCGTGATACTGGGCTTGGCCTCGGGATATGTCGGGGGTTGGGTCGATCTGGTGATCCAGCGCATCGTCGACGTACTGCAGGCGGTGCCGCTCCTGGTGCTGGCACTGGTGATGGCCGCGGCGCTCGGTCCAGCGCTCGACAATACCATCGTCGCCATCTCGATCCCGCTTATTCCCTACACCGCCCGCGTCATACGCTCCAACACGCTGAGCCTGCGCGAGCAGCCCTTCGTCGAGGCAGCGCGCGCCGTGGGCATGAGCGAGTTCCGTATCGCGATGCGCCACGTGCTGCCCAATACGCTGGCGCCACTGATCGTTATCGTTACCGCGCAGCTCGGCGCTGCGATCCTGACTGAGGCATCGCTGTCGTTCCTCGGCCTCGGGGTACCGGAGCCGCATCCGTCCTGGGGCCGCATGTTGTCGGATTCGGCGGCCGAATACGTACGCACCGCGCCCTGGCTGGTGATCTTCCCTGGCGCCGCCATCAGCTTGGCGGTGTTCGGCACTAACCTGTTCGGCGACGCGCTGCGCGACATCCTCGATCCGCGGCTGCGCAACTGACGGCCTGGCCATGACCGTCACCACGAGCGAACGCGACACCGGTCGGCCGGCGGCAAGCGATATTTTGAACGAACCGCCTTTGCTCGAAGTCGATGGCTTGCGCACATATTTCGATTTGCGCCATGGCGTCGTTAAAGCAGTGGACGGCGTGAGCTTCACGCTCGGCGCGCACGAGACGCTGGCGATCGTCGGCGAGTCCGGCTGCGGCAAGAGCATCACAGCGTTGTCGCTGATGCGGCTGGTACCCGACCCGCCCGGGCGTATCGCCGGCGGCTCGGTCAAGCTTGCCGGCCTCGATCTGCTTGCGCTCGACGAGGAAGCGATGCGCGACGTGCGCGGCAAGAACATCGCTATGATTTTCCAGGAGCCGATGACCTCGCTCAATCCAGTGCTCACCATCGGCAGTCAGATCGCGGAAGTGCTCCTCCTGCATGAATCGCTGACGCGCCAACAGGCCTGGCAGAAGGCGATCGACATGCTGCGGCTAGCGCGTATCCCCGAGCCAAAGCAGCGCGCGGCGGAATATCCGCATCAGTTGTCCGGCGGCATGCGCCAGCGCGCCATGATCGCCATGGCGCTCGCCTGCAATCCGAAGGTGCTGATCGCCGACGAACCGACCACCGCGCTCGACGTAACCATCCAAGCGCAGATCCTCGACGTCATCCTCGACCTGCAGCGCAAGCTCGGCACTGCCATCATCCTCATCACTCATGATCTTGGCGTGGTGGCAGAAACCGCGCAGCGCGTGATCGTGATGTATGCCGGGCGCAAGGTGGAGGAGGCGCCCGTCGAAGAGCTGTTCGCGCGGCCGCAGCATCCCTATACGCGCGGGCTGATGGCGTCGATCCCACGGCTCGCTCTGATGCGCGGCGAGATGGAGGACACCGGCGAACGGTTGCAGGAAATCCCCGGCATGGTGCCGGCCTTGAGCGACCTGCCGAAGGGTTGCGTGTTCGCGCCGCGCTGCGCCTATGCGCAGGACCGTTGCCGGCAAGCTTATCCGGCCTACGAGGAAAAACGCCCGCGCCACTGGGCGGCGTGCTGGCGCTCCGAGGAACTGTTTGGGGGCAGCGATGGCTGAGGCCCCCTTGCTCGAGGTCTGCAACCTGAAGAAGCATTTCCCGATCCGCAAGGGGCTGCTGCAGCGCATCGCCGGCACAGTGTTCGCAGTCGACGGCGTTAGCTTCTCGGTCAGTGCCGGCGAGACGCTTGGCCTGGTCGGCGAGTCGGGCTGCGGTAAATCGACCGTCGGCCGGGCTATTCTTCGGCTGATCGAGCCGACCGCCGGCAGCATAAAGGTGGACGGTCGCGATATAACCCATGTGAGCAAGACGGAACTGCGGCCCTATCGCCGGCAGATGCAGATCATCTTCCAGGATCCGTTCTCCTCGCTCGATCCGCGCATGTCGGCGGGCGACATCGTCGCTGAGCCGATGCGCGTGCACCACACGGCCGCCGGCGGCGACGTGAAGATGCGTGTCGCCGAATTGTTCGAGCGCGTGGGTCTGCGCAAGGCGCAGATGAACAACTATCCGCATCAGTTCTCCGGCGGCCAACGCCAACGCATCGGAATCGCGCGCGCGTTGGCCTTGCAGCCGAAGCTGATCATCGGTGACGAGCCGGTGTCGGCGCTTGACGTTTCGATCCAGGCGCAGGTGCTCAACCTGATGATGGACCTGCAGCGTGAGCTCAAGCTCGCCTACCTCTTCATTTCGCATAATCTGGCGGTCGTCGAGCACATCAGCCATCGCATCGCGGTCATGTATCTCGGCCGCATCGTCGAATTCACCGACAAGCGCACGCTGTTCACGCGCCCGCAGCATCCCTACACCGAGTCCTTGCTTCTGGCGGTGCCGGTGCCCGATCCCAGGATCAAGCGGCAGAAGCGGGTGCTTCAGGGCGACGTGCCGAGTCCAATCAAGCCGCCCTCGGGCTGCCACTTCCACACCCGTTGCCCTTATGCGGTCGAGCGCTGCCGGACGGAAACGCCGGTCTTACGCGAGGTCAAGCCTGGGCAACTGGTCGCCTGTCATTTACGGTAGCCGCATGCGCGCCGGCGTTTCCAAGATCAATCCCAATCCGTTCACCACGCGGCCCGAGATCGAGGGCACCTTCGGCGTGGTGGCCTCGACGCATTGGATCGCGACCGCGGTCGGCATGGCGACGCTGGAGAAGGGCGGCAACGCCTTCGATGCCGCGGTCGCCACAGCCTTCACGCTTCAGGTCGTCGAACCGCATCTGAACGGCCCCGGCGGCGACGTGCCGATCCTTGTTTACGACGTGAAGCGCGGCAAGCCTGAGGTGATCTGCGGGCAGGGGCCGGCTCCGGCTGCGGCCACCATCGCGCATTATCGCGGCCTTGGCCTCGACATTGTGCCGGGCACCGGCCTGCTAGCTGCGTGCGTGCCGGGCATGTTCGACTCCTGGATGCTGCTCTTACGTGACTACGGCACGATGAAACTCGCCGACGTGCTCACCCCGGCGATATTCTACGCGCGCGAGGGCCAACCATTAGTCGAGCGTGCCAGCGCCACCATAGCCACGGTCGAAGATCTGTTCCGCGATCATTGGCCGACGTCGGCAGCGGTCTACCTGCCGGGCGGCAACGCGCCGAAGCCTGGCGTGCTGTTCGCCAACCAGACTCTCGCCGATACCTACACCCGCGTCCTACGCGAGGCCGAGAGCGTCGGCGGCGACCGCGTCGCACAGATCGAGAGCGCACGCAAAACCTGGTCACAGGGCTTTATCGCCGAGGCGATCGACAAATTCTGCCGTACGCAGGAGGTGATGGACGTCTCCGGCGAGCGCCACCGCGGTGTTTTGACCGGCGCCGACATGGCCCGCTGGCAGGCGCATGTCGAGGCGCCGCTCACTTATGACTATGGCCGCTACACCGTCTACAAGGCCGGCGTCTGGAGCCAGGGCCCGGTGCTGCTGCAGCAACTGGCGCTGCTCAAGGGTTACCATTTCGACGCGCTCGATCCAACCGGCCCGGATTTCATCCATCTTCAGGTCGAAGCCGCCAAGCTCGCCTTCGCCGATCGCGAGAAATTTTACGGCGATCCCGACTTCGTGAAAGTGCCCGCCGATCTATTGCTCTCCGACAAATATAATGACGAGCGTCGCACGCTGATCACCAACAAGGCCTCGCTAGACCTGCGCCCCGGCGTCATTCCCGGCTTCGGCGGCGAGGTGCAGATGCGCCGCGAGGATGGACCGCGCGAGGCAGTCGGCAGCCTCGGCGCAGGCGAGCCAACGGTCGGCCGCGTCGGCGAGGTGGTCGGCGACACAGTGCATTTCGATATCATCGACCGGCCCGGCAATATGGTCTCATCCACGCCGTCTGGCGGCTGGCTGCAATCCTCGCCGGTGATCCCCGAGCTCGGCTTCTGTCTTGGCACGCGCGCGCAGATGTTCTGGCTCGACGAAAGCCATCCGGCCGCCTTGGTGCCGGGCAAACGCCCGCGCACGACGCTGTCGCCGACAATGGCGCTGCGCGACGGCGAGCCCTATCTCGCCTGGGGCTCGCCCGGCGGCGACCAGCAGGATCAGTGGACGACGCAATTCTTCCTGCGACACGTGCACGCCAAGATGAATCTGCAGGAAGCGATCGACGCGCCGGCCTGGCACTCCGAGCACTTCCCGATTTCGTTCTGGCCACGCACCGCGCGCCCGGGCGTGTTGGTGATCGAATCGCGCGTGCCGGAGAAGACGATCAAGGAATTGCGTGCGCGCGGACACGTGGTCGAAGTGGGGCCGGCCTGGTCGGAAGGCCGGTTGACGGCGGCTTCGCGCCTGGGCAAGCGCCGCCGTGCCGCGGCCAATCCGCGTGGCATGCAGGGCTACGCCGCCGGCCGCTAACGCGGTATTTTCTCTTCCGCCTCGTGCGCGGCGTCTTCCATGGTCATGAAAACAGCGCCTTCGTTGCCGAGTCGGTCGACCAGGCCTTCCAACGCCAGCATGCGGTAGCCGCGGCCGATTACGTAAGGATGCATGGTGTAGGTGAGCACGCCCCAGTCGACCGCCTTGCGCATGTAGAGAAATTCGTCGAGCCAGCTTTCCATCACCGCGCGCGCTGGCTGCAGGCCGGGCAAGACGGCAGAGGTTGTGCGCATGAATTCGAAATGTGGGAAGTCATCAAGCGACCAGCTGATCGGCATCTCGATTAGCGCGGTCGGATCGCCGAAGCGGAACGGCTCACCCAGCTTGGCGATGTCGCCGCGCCGCGCGCGATAGGGCATATAGTCCGAGCCCATCAGGCTCGAGTCGTACTTGAAGCCGTGCTGCAGCAAGAGGTCGATGGTGTGCTCGCTCAGGTCCCATGACGGCGAGCGATAGCCGCGCGCCTTACGGCCGGTCAGCCGCGCGATCGCGTCGTTGGCGCGCACCAGGTCCGCTTCTTCCTCGTCGCGGCTCTGGTTCGCCGGAGGAATGTGCGCCCAGCTATGATGCGCGACCTCGTGGCCGCCGTCGACGACCGCTTCGCAATCGCGCGGCCAGCTCTCGATTGTAAAGCCGGGGATAAACCAAGTTGCCTTGATACGGCGCGACTTGAGGAAATCGAGAATGCGTCGCGACGCCATGGCGCCGAATTCGCCGCGCGACAGCGGGGTCGGCGTGGTCATGCCGCGTGCAATGAAGCCGGATTGAGTGTCGAAGTCGAAGGTGAGGCAGACGATGTGGCGGGACACGCGAACACCTGTTTTGCCGGTATGATAAAAAGGGAAGCATGGGGGTCAAGGAAGTCGGCATCATCGTCAGGCATCCGCGATGTGCAGCTCGCGGAAGCCTGCCTGCGCAGCGCTGCCGAACAGAAATGGATAAGCCTCGATGACATCACCGGTTAGAACTGCTTTCGTCACCGGCGCCTCGACCGGGGTCGGTTACGGCATCGCCTGCGGGCTGGCGCAAGCCGGTTACGACATCGCAGTGTCGAGCCGCGACGTTGCGCGGCTCGACACGCTGCTGCGCGATCCGGCGGTGAAGGGCCGCAAGGTGGTGCCGGTAAAACTCGATCTGCGCATCGAGGCGGACATTGCACAATCCTTCGCCGTGGTGATCGAGGCCTTCGGCGACGTCGATGTACTGGTCAACAACGCCGCCCGTGCGCTGGTAAAGCCTGCGCTCGAAATCACTTGGGACGAGTGGGACGACGTGCTCAACACCAATCTGCGCGGCGCCTATTTCATGTCGCGGGCCTATGCCGCGCATTGCATAGCGCGCAGGCGCCCCGGCTGCGTCGTCAATGTCGCTTCGACGCACGGGCTAACCGGGCTTGCCGGCCGCACCGCTTATGGTACCTCCAAGGGCGGCCTTATTCAGATGTCGCGCATGCTGGCGATCGAATGGATCGACCGCAATATTCGCGTCAATGCGGTCGCACCCGGCACGGTACTGACGCCCTCTCGCGAGAAGATGTACACCCCCGAGCAACGCGAATGGATGCGGTCGCGCATTCCGACCGGCCGCTTCATCACGCCGGAGGAAGTCGCGGCCACGGTCGTGTTCCTGGCCGGCCCCGGTGCCTCCTCCATTACCGGCCAGACCCTGGCCGTAGATGGCGGACTCACCGCGAGCTAGCGCCGCATTCCGCCTATGCCGCCGCGGCAGTTGCGCCGGGGACCACCGCGGCGCTAGCGTTGCGCCGCGCCAACGGAGCGCCGTGCTTCCAGGAGAAATCGCCTTGAAACTTGGCATTCTTTCGGGCGATGACATCGGGCACGAAGTCGTCCCCGAATGCGTCAAGGTGATGAAGGCTGCGGCGGCGCGCGCCGGCCTTATCCTCGAATGGCAGCAACTGCCGATCGGCAAGCACGGCCACGAGGCGGAAGGCAACACGTTGCCGCCGAGCACCGAAAAGGCGCTATGGAAGCTTGATGGCTGGATCATGGGACCGATCGGGCACGCCGCCTACCCACGCAACGATCCCACCTGGGTGATGCCGCCGGTGCGCAAGAAATACGAATTGTTCGCCGCCATCCGCCCGTCGCGCGGCTATCCGAGCGTGAAGACGATCCACAAGGATGTCGACATCATCTTCGTGCGCGAGCTGTCGGAGGGCATGCTCTATTCTGAAACTGTCATTGCCGGCGCGCCGGAATTCCGCCCAAACGACGACATCACTATCGCCATGCGCGTGATCACACGCAAGGGTTCGAACCGCGTCGCGCGCGAAGCGTTCGAGATCGCGCGCACGCGCAAGCGCAAGAAGGTCACCGCCGCGCACAAGGAACCGGTCTATCGCCTGGCTTGCGGCATGTTCGCCGAGGAATGCCGCAAGGTCGCGCGCGAATTCCCCGACGTGCAGTTCGAAGAGGCGATGATTGACACGATCTCCATGAAGCTGGTGATGGCGCCGCAGCAATACGACGTGGTCGTCACCACCAACCAGTTCGGCGACATCCTCACCGATATCGGCGCCGGCCTGGTCGGCGGGCTCGGCCTCGCACCCGGCCTCTGCGTCGGCGAGAAGCAGGCGATGGCTCAGGCCACGCACGGCTCGGCGCCAGACATCGCCGGCCGCAACGTCGCCAATCCCTACGCCATGATCACGTCGGGACAGATGCTGCTGGCTTGGCTCGGCCGCAAGCATAAGGAGCCTAAAGCCATCGCCGCTGCCGAGTATATGCAGGCGGCGATCGACACAGTCGTCACCGAAGCGAAAACTCTCACCCCCGATCTGGGCGGCAAAGCCAGCACCCAGCAAATGGGGGACGCTATCGCGGCAGCCGTCGTGCAATAGTACGAAGTGGAAACGCACATAGGAAACGCCCATGTATAACCTGCATCTCAGCCCCGAGCAGTTGGAAATCCGCGACACGGTGCGCGATTTCGTCACGCGCGAGATCAAGCCTGCGGCGCTCAAGGCCGACCGGCTTGATGTCGCCGACCGCAGCTTGCTAATGGCGCAAATTGATGCGGCCTCGCAGCTGGGGCTGCGCACGCTGGAGCTGTCGGAGGAACGGGGCGGCGCTGGTGCCGACGCGCTGACTTCCTGCATTGTCGCCGAGGAATTGGCCGCCGGTGATGCCGACATCGCCGCAGTGTTGTCGGAAACGTCGCGGCTTTCGCATTTGCTCTTCGACCTGGCGCTCAACGACGCGCAGCGCGAGCAATTCCTGCCCAAGCTGACGGGCGACGACCGCTATCATCTCGCGTTTGCGGCGCGGGAGCCGGAAACCGATACCCGCCTGGGCGTGAATTATCATCGCCCGGCGGCTGAAGCGACGCTGCGCACCACCGCCGTCAAGAGCGGCAGTGACTTTGTCATCAATGGCGTGAAGGATTGCGTCGCTAATGCGCCGCTCGCCGGTCTGTTCGCGGTGCTCACCAATATCCCGGGCCGCAACGAGCCGGGCGCGCTGCTGGTGCCGGCGAAAACGCCGGGCGTGAGTGTCATGGTGCATGAGGATGCTTGGCAGCACGGCTCCTGTGGCGCCGTAACTTTCAAGGACTGCAAGGTGTCGGCCGGCAATCTGCTCGGCGATGATGCAGCGGCGCTGCTGAGCGGTAAGGATACGCCGGGCCGTGGCAGCCCGCTGTTCCAGGCACTCAATCTCGGCATTGGCCGCGCGGCTTATGAGACTGCGCTCGACTACGCACATATCCGCATTCAGGGCGGCCGGCCGCTGATCCAGCACCAGGCCATCGCCACCAAGCTTGCCGACATCGCCATCAATCTCGAAGTTGCGCGCGCCGCCGTCTGGCAGGCAGCATGGGCGTCGGACCATCCGGCCGCCTATGCCGATCGTAGCGTCGCAGACCTGCCGCTGCAGACCATTGCGCAGGTATTCACGTCCGAGGCGGTGATGAAAGCGGCCAAGGATTCGGCGGAGATCTTTGGTGCCATGGGCGTCATGCGCGACATGCCGTTGCAGAAATACATCCACGATGCCCGCGTCTGCCAGCACACGGGCGACGGCAACAGTGAGGCGCGGCTACGCATCGCCGAGGTGATCGCCGGTTACCGGCGCGTCAACGAAACGGCGATGGCGCTGGCCGGTGAATGACCGCAACGAAATTCAGGTGAGGATACTCCCATGGACTTCAATCTGAGCGACGAACAGCGCGCCTGGCAGATGACAGCGCGCAAATTTGCGGATGAAGAGATCCGGCCGATCTCGCTGCAGCGCGACGCCATTCCAACCGCGCGCGAGACCTGGGATTGGGAAATCATCAAGAAGGGCTCCAAACTTGGGTTCCGCACCATGGCGGTGCCGAAGGAATGGGGCGGCGAGGGCACCGATTTCGTAACGCAAGCGCTGGTGATGGCCGAGCTCGCCAAGGCTGACAGCGCGATCGCCAAGGCGTTCAGCCAGAACTGGAAGTGGAGCCATCTGATCAGCCGGGTCTGCACCGAGGAGCAGAAGAAACGCTTCCTGCCGGGCTTCGTCGCCGACGACACCTGGGTGCTTGGCAAGGGCATTACCGAGCCGAGCGCCGGCTCCGACAACCGCATGCCGATCGACGATCCCAAGAGTGGCATCAAGCTGCGCGCCGAGCGCGAGGGCGACGAATGGATCCTCAACGGCGAGAAGGCCTTCATCGCCAACGCGCCGATCGGTAAGCTGTTCTTCGTCGACGCGCGCACCGACGCGACAGTGCCGCCCAAGCAGGGTACAACGCTGTTTCTGGTGCCGCGCGACACCCCCGGCTTCCGTATCGGCAAGGTGTTCAACAAGAGCGGCTGGCGGTTCTATCAGAACGGCGAGATGATTTTCGAGAATGCGCGCGTGCCGCACGCCAATGTGGTCGGCGAAGTCGGCGGCGCGATCAAGAAGGCCGGCGGCCGCGGCGGCGATACTACCGGTGGCGATCTGTTCGGCGATCTCGAGCTTGCCGCCAACGCGCTCGGCATCTGCGACGATGCTTGCGAGACGGCGCTGCGTTACGCCAAGAACACCAAGCAGGGCGGCCAGCCGCTGTTCGCGCAGCAGAACGTGCAATTGCAGATTGGCAAGATGTTCATGCTGACCGAGGCGCTGCGCTCATTTGTGCTGCGCGTGGCCTGGGAGCACGACATGAAGATTCATTCCGCCAATGCCGGTCTGGCGATGAATTACTCGACTGATGTCGTGAACGAGGTGACCGAGCTCTACATGGAAGTGCGCGGCGCCCAGGGCTGCCACATGGACCACCATACCGACAAGCTGGTGCGCGACGCCTTCATCTGGAATCACTTGGCCGGCGACAGCCTATCGCGCATGAAGATCGCGCGGCGGCTGGTGGCCTAGCCAACTTTCACCGGCGCGCCGGTTTCCAGCGACTTGATCACCGCCTCGAAGGCGCCGATTACGTCCAGCATCTGCTCGGGCTTGACCGGGAAGGGCGCCTTGCCTTCGATCGCGTCGGCGAAGGCGTCGAGCAGGACGCGCAACGAGTCAACGTGCTCGAAGGTTTTCTCCTCGGTCTTGCCGGCGATCTTGCTGACGATCAGGGTGTCCTCGCCGCGCGCTTCAGCCGTGCCGTCGGTGCCGAACACGTGGATGCGCCAATACATAGGCGCCGCGCGCACGGTCGCCATCACGCCGGTGGCGCCGCTCGAAAATTCAGTCAGCACGGCGACCACGTCGCGCGGATCGGGCGGCGGTTTCTTGGATACCGCGCGCGCATCCACATAGTTGATTGGGCCGACCAGATTGACAAAGGCATCGAGCACATGCAGCCCGGCGCCGGTCATCCCGAAGCCCGGCGACTCGCGCGGGTCGTCGCGCCAGCCCCCGGACACGCGGGTCGAGTGCTCGTTGGAGAAATGACCTTCGATATGCATCACCTTGCCGATGACGCCATTTTCGACCACGCGCTTGAGCTCGCGCATCGAGGCAAAGCAGCGCTTGTTATTACCGCTGCCGAGCGGCACCCCGGCCGCGCCCGTCGCGGCGACGGAGCGCTTCGCCTCGGCCCGAGTGAGCGCCAGCGGCTTCTCGCACCAAACCGGCTTGCCGGCGGCGGCCACCATCTTCACCTGCTCGACGTGCAGCGAATGCGGCGTGGCGAGCAGAATCGCCTGCACTTCGGGGTCAGCAATCGCGTCCTTCAGGTCAGTGGAGAGCCGGAAGCCATGCTTCGCCGCCAGCTCGCGCGCGAACTCAGGCTCCTTGGTGACGCCGTGCACGATGCGCAGACGGTCGCTCTTACCCTGAATTGAACCGAGCACCGTCTGGCCCCAGCGGCCCAGACCTACCATCGCTGCATTGATCATCGTTGCCCCGGCACCTGCGAGTGTCTTGTCAATTTCCGCCAACCGTTATGACATGGCAAGGATGGTTGGCGAGCGGGGGCGATATGCATGAAAGCTATGCTGTTGCGGGGGCCGAACACGCCCTTCGAGTTGGTTGAGGTGCCCGATCCCGTCCCCGGTCCGGGCGAAGCGGTCGCGCGCGTCATCACCTGCGGCTCCGGGCTCACCATCCAGCACGCCAAGGCCGGCCGCCGTAAAATCAATTTCCCGCGCATCATTGGCCACGAGATAACCGCCGAGATCGTCGCCGTTGGCGCTGGCGTCTCGGGCCTGAAAAGCGGCGACGCCGTCACCGCCTATTATTACCTCAACTGCGGCCATTGCCGCTTTTGCCTTGGCAACCTGGAGCCGCTCTGCGTCAACTCCGGCGGCAATGTCGGCCTTGAATGCGACGGCGGCTATGCCGAATACATAAAGCTGCCCGCGCACATCTTCATCAAGCTGCCGGAAGCGCTCGACTACAAATCCTATCCCGCCGAGATCGGCGTCATTACCGACGCCCTGGCGACCCCGTACAAGGTTCTCCGTCGCGCGCAGATCAGGGGTGGCGAAACTGTTGCGATCTTCGGCGCCGGCGGCGGCGTTGGTATCCATCAGGTGATGTTCGCGAACTGGGCGAGGGCGCGCGTGATCGCCATCGATATAGCGACCGAAAAATTCGACGCGTGCCACAAAGCCGGTGCTGAGCATGTACTCGATCCGCGCAGCGCCGATGTAGTCGAAGCGTTGCTGCAGTGGACGCGTGGCCTCGGCGTCGACGTGGTCATTGACTACGTCTGCACTGCCGCGACTCTGGAAGCCGGAATCAAGGCGCTCGCCCGCCGCGGCCGGTTGGTCATCCTCGGCGGCGCCGCGCAATCATTCCACGCGCCCGCGCGCGAACTGCTGCTGAAGGAACAGGTGGTATTGGGCAGCCGATACGTCACCCGGGTCGAGATCCTGGAGACCTGCGATTTGGTGGCGCGCGGCGAGGTGTGGCCGCTGGTGACCGATGTCCGGCCCCTGCAGGAGGCCGAGGCACTGCATGAGCTTGTCGAGCGGGGTCAGGTAACGGGGCGCGCCGTCTTGCGCGTTGCCTGAGCTTTGCTGTGCGATCCCTGCTGTTGGGTTGCACTGCTAATCCCAATAGCAGTACGGTCGAAAACGGTGCCATGGTTGTGGCCGACACGATACAGACGATTGCCCGGCTGATGCCGCTCGCCGACGTGCTGGCCATCGCCGAGAGCGACGTGAAGCCGGTGACACCGCGCACCATCGATGTGATAGCCGCTGCCGGGCGGATACTCGCCGCCGACGCACGGGCACTGTCGCAGCCGACTTCTCCCGTGGCTTTGCAGGATGGCTGGGCGCTGACTGCGGAAGAAACATCGGGCGCCGGCGGTTATGCCCCCGTGCCGCTGACGCGCCCGCCACAGCGCATCGAAGCTGGGCAGCCGATGCCGGTCGGCACTGACAGCGTGGCGCCGATCGATGCGGTGAAGTTGACCGGCGGGCGCGCCGAGGCGCTCGTCACCGTCAACCCGGGCGACGGCGTTCTGGCCGCGGGCGGCGACAGCGATCCGGAAACCCCGCTGCGTTATGCCGGCGAACGACTGCGTGCCAGCGACATCGCCGCTATTTCCTGCGCCGGCTGCGCGCGCGTCACCGTGCGCGAGCCGCGCGTGCGCGTGATGCCCTTGCGCGACAGCGGTATCGTCACCGCCAGCGCGCATCTGCTGGCGAGCGATATCGAGCGGCGCGGCGGTGTGGCGCGACTAGATGAAGCCGGCCGCGACCTTCATGTGGCATTTGCGGCCGACAATGCCGACGCCGTCATCGCCGTCGGCGGCACCGGGAGCGGCCGCAATGATGCGAGCGTCCAAAAGTTGGCGTGCGAGGGCCGGCTCGCCGTGCACGGCATTGCGCTGACCCCCGGGGAAACAGCCGCGTTCGGATTTTTCGAAACGCGGCCCGTGCTGTTGCTGCCGGGTCGGCTCGATGCGGTGCTGGCAGTTTGGATGCTGGTCGGCCGGCACGTGCTGCAGCGACTGGCGGCGGCTAAGGCTCAGTCCGAACCGGCGGAGACTTTGACGCTGGCGCGCAAGATCACGTCCACGGTTGGTCTCGCCGAGGTAGTGCCGGTGCGACGTAACGGCGAGAATGCCGAGCCGCTCGCCTCGAAATATCTACCGCTGTCGTCGCTCTCGCGTTCTGACGGATGGATTCTGATACCGGCCAACAGCGAAGGTTTTGCCGCCGGCACGACGGTGCGGGTGAGGCCGTGGCCGTGAGCGAGGGTCGCAAAACTCGACCGGATGACGACGCCGGGCTGCTGGCGCGCGTGCGCGCCGCGGCGCGGCAGGAACAATTTCTTGAGGTCATTTCGGCCGACGAGGCGCGCACGCGTTTCGAGCGGCATCTCGACATCACCCCGCTGCCAGGAGAGAGCGTACCGCTGACGCGGGCGCTCACGCGCGTGCTCGCGCATGACGTCGTCGCAGCCGTCGACGCGCCGCCGTTCGACCGCTCTAACGTCGACGGCTTCGCCCTGCACGCAGGCGACACGGTCGGGGCTGGCGATACCACACCAAAAATCCTCCGCCTCAACGCCGAAGTGATCGCTAGCGGCGATTCACCGAAGCTCACTGTCGAGCGCGGCACTGCCACGGCCATTGCTACCGGCGGCGTGATGCCACGCGGCGCCGACGCAGTGGTGATGATCGAAGATACCGAGCTTACCAGCGACGGCGCGCCCAGCCTCGAACTGCGCCGCGCCGCCGCGCCGGGGCAGTTTGTCTCCTACGCCGGCTCCGATATCGCGCGCGGGGAAACCTTGCTCCGCCGCGGCACGCGTGTCGGCTCGCGCGAGATCGGCATGCTGGCGGCCTGCGGTCTTGCCGCTGTTGAGGTGGTGCGGCGGCCGAAAGTGGCGGTGCTCTCTACCGGCAACGAACTGGTCGCGCCAGGATCGCCGCTCAAGTCGGCGGGCGTCTACGACAGCAACAGCGCGATCATAGCGGCGGCGATCAGCGAAGCCGGCGGCGAACCGCTTTCTTTTGGCGTCTTTCCAGATGACGCGGCCTCGCTGGAAAAGGCGATGCGGCAGGCGCTAGCGAAGAGTGACTTGGTGGTGGTGTCGGGCGGCACCTCGAAAGGCGCTGGCGATCTCTCGCACGAGGTCGTATTGCGGCTCGGCCCGCCCGGCATCTTGGTGCACGGCGTCGCGCTCAAGCCGGGCAAACCGCTATGCCTCGGCGTGATCGGCGACAAGCCGATCGTCGTGCTGCCCGGCTTCCCGACCTCTGCGATCTTCACCTTCCACGCCTTCGTCGCACCCATCATCCGCGCCCGCGCAGGGCTGCCGTCGGAGGCCGCGCGAACGCTCATCGCGCGCGTGCCGGTGCGCGTCGCCTCCGAGCTCGGCCGCAAAGAGTTCGTACTGGTGTCACTGATCGACACCGAGAACGGGACCGTCGCGTTCCCGACCGGCAAGGGCTCCGGCGCGGTGACCAGCTTCTCGCAGGCCGACGGCTTTCTCGAGATCGACGCGCTCGCTTCCGCGCTCGATGCCGGCACTTCCGCGCAGGTGACCCTGATTGGCAGCGCCACGCATGCTCCTGACCTGGTCATCATGGGCAGCCATGATGTGGCGCTCGATGTGGTGGTGGGCGCGCTGGCCGACCGCGGCTTTTCAGCTCGCACGCTCGCCATCGGCAGCCTCGGCGGCGTCGCGGCGGCGACGCGCAGCGAATGCGACATCGCGCCGGTGCATCTGATCGATCCTGACAGCGGACAATACAATGTGCATCTCGCGACGCCGGGCTTGCGCCTGGTGCGCGGCTGGGAGCGCATGCAGGGTATTCTGTTCCGGCCGGGCGACAAGCGTTTCGAGGGTCGCCGCGCACAAGACGCGCTCAAGGCCGCGCTCGGTGATCCCTCGGTGCTGATGGTCAACCGCAACGCCGGTGCCGGTACGCGTGTGCTG
>Ga0207781_1000011_pt1 | contig 31701 bp, 27 predicted proteins | sample LuqExpMetageno51_FD_187809 | JGI IMG/M metagenome (GOLD analysis project Ga0207781, IMG submission 187809) | Tropical forest soil microbial communities from Luquillo Experimental Forest, Puerto Rico - Sample 51 (SPAdes) | ecosystem: Environmental > Terrestrial > Soil > Tropical forest ...
CGTGCCTGGCAGTCACGCAATCTACGTCTCCAATCCCAGTGCCGTTGCCGCCCTCATCGAACAGGCAGCCAGCTGTGTGAAATAGCTCTGCGCGGAGCCGCGTCGGCGTGCGGCTCCGCAGCCCACCAATTAAGCATGTCGCTTCCTCGCCCATCGCGTCACCTGGCTGCCGCGCAGCAATTCGGTCGTTTTTGGAGCGAAGCCGACATGGACGCTCACAGACCCGGATTTATGGGTACACGGCTCCCTTAGACAACTGTAGATTCCTGCCGCGCGGCCCCACTGCGGCGATGAGACAAGTGTTTACTGGCGGCCTTAGCTTCGGCGTCGCGGTGCTGGCTCCGCCCGCCCACTAAATAGGCTTTAACTGGGCGGCTGGTTGATATGCCGCGCGCCGGCGCTGGCCGAAGTTGTCTCTGCGCCGGGCCTACCACCCGACCGTGCCGCGCAATTCGGCTGGGCGTCGGTTCTATTGGCCGCAGTTGGCCGATCATTGCCGCCCGCAATGGGCCTCAGTGCTCGGTTGAAACCGAAATTTATATAGGGGCACCGATCCGGATTTTGGACGCGCATGTCAGAGCATTTTCAGAACGCAACAATGGCGGCCTGATTTGCCGCTAGAGTGGATTCCAAGTTAAATGAACACTTTGGAGGAATCCTGTCATGAGAGGTCTTGCTTTATTTGCGCTATTGGCGTCCGGGACCGTTTTGGCGGTGCCGGTACAGGCCGAACCCCTGAAAATCGGGATCATCGAAAGCCTCTCGGGGTCGCAGACCTCGACCGGCCGTCTCTTTGCCACCGCCGTCGATTATGGCGTCAGCCTCATTAACGCCGAAGGCGGGTTCAACGGGGCGCCGGTCCAAGTCATCAAATATGACAATGCTGGCGGCACCACCGAAGCTGCCGACAAGTTCAAGCAAGCGGTCGCCGACGGCGTCAACATTATCGTCCAGGGAGCGTCCTCGGCGATTGCCGGTCAGATCACCGAAGACGTGCGCAAGTACAATCTCCGCAATCCCGGCAAGGAGGTCATGTACATCAACGTTGGCGCCGAGGCGATGGAATTGACCGGCGACAAATGTCACTTCTACCAATTCCGCTACACGACCACGGCGCCGATGCGGGTCAACGCGCTGGTCAAGGCGATGAAGGCAGCTGGCGATCTCGGCACCAAAGTCTATTCGATCAACCAGAACTATTCCTGGGGCACGGACATGCAGGCTGCCATCGAGGCGGCCGCGCCGATCGGCGGCTATGAGGTGGTGGAGAAGGTCCTGCACGACGTCAACAAGATCCAAGACTTCGCGCCCTATGTGGCCAAGATCAAGGCGGCCAATCCGGACACCGCGATCACGGGCAACTGGTCGAACGACGTGCTGCTGCTCATGAAGGCAGCGCATGATGCCGGCCTCAAGGTGCGCTTTGCCACCGCCTTCCTCGATCAACCCGGCAACATCGCCAATGCGGGCGAGATCGCGCTCGGCGATTACCTCGCTAACAGCTACGTCAACGGCGCCGGCGATCCGACATTCGCCGAGAAATACAAGGCCGCCGTCGGCCATTACCCGGTCTTCGTCGAGCCTCAGACCGTCTTTGCCATCGGAGCCCTTCAGTTGGCGCTCGCTAAGCTCGATTTTCATGGCGGCCCGATCAACGTTACCGATATCGCCAAGGCGCTCGAAAACGTCACCTATATGAGCCCGGTCGGGCCGATCTCGGTGCGCAAGGAAGACCATCAAACCATCCGCCCGGTGGTGGTCTCCAAGGTCGTGAAGAATCCCAAATATCCGGCCGACGGCACGGATCTCGGCTTCCAGGCGGTCAGCACTGTTGCCGGCCCCGATGCGATCTATCCAGTCCAAGCGTCCTGCCAGATGAAACGGCCAACCTGAGGCCGATCCGGGAACGAGTCCGGCCGGGCCGCAGGTAGCACGCGGTCCGCGCCGGACGCTCCCCGCGCGATCGGGCGAAGACGCCCCCTTTCGGAGGCCAAGGGATGGAATTTGCCATCGTTTCCGCCCTCAACGGCGTGATCTACGGCCTGCTGTTGTTCATGGTCTCCGCAGGCCTGACTTTGATCTTCGGCATGATGGGCGTGCTCAATTTCGCTCACGCCTCGTTCTACATGCTCGGCGCCTATGCCGCCTACGCAGTGTCTTCACGCGTCAATTTCTGGGTCGGACTGCTGATCGCACCGCTGGTGGTCGGTGTCGTCGGCATGCTGGTCGAGCGCTTCCTGCTGCGCCGGGTCCACGCCTTCGGTCACGCTCACCAATTGCTGCTGACTTTCGGGCTGGCGCTGATCTTCGAAGAGTTGATCAAGCTGTTCTTCGGCGATTTCCCGGTCAATTACCGCATGCCGGAGAACCTGCGTTTCGCCGCCTTCACCGTATTCGGCACCGATTACCCGTTCTATCGCATGTTCATCGGCGCGGTCGCAGTGATCATGTTCATAGCGCTCTATGTCCTGCTGGCGCGCACGCGGATCGGCATCGTGGTGCGCGCCGCCGAACGCCTCCCGAACATGGCCGAAGCGCTTGGCCATGATGTTCCCCTAGTATTTACCAGCGTGTTCGGTGCCGGTGCGGCGCTCGCCGGGCTGGCCGGTGCGGTTGCCGGCGCGTTCTTCCCGACCAATCCCAACATGGCCCTCGACATGGCGATCATTGTGTTCGTGGTAGTGGTCGTCGGCGGCCTCGGCTCGCTCAAGGGCTCACTTGTCGCGTCCGTGATGATCGGTCTGTTCTCGTCCTTCGCGGTCGGCATCGACTGGTCGCTGGCCACCCTGTGCGACCTCGTCGGCCTCGGCGCCTGGGCGAGGAGCGTGGGCGGCCTGCTGACCATGACCATCTCGTCGATCAGCGGCACCATTCCGTTCCTCCTGATGCTCATCGTGCTGCTGGTGCGTCCGGCCGGACTGATGGGCGAGCGCAACTGAGGGAACCGTTGGCTGTGAGAACGCCGCTCCTCATCGTAGTCGTCCTGGCGCTGCTCACGGGAGTGCCGCCATTCTTGGGGCTCGGCCTGCAGAATACCTTCATCAATGTTCTGATCGCCTGCCTGTTCGCGCTCGCCTTCAACCTCTTGGTCGGCCAGGCCGGCCTGCTTTCGTTCGGGCATGCCGCCTATTACGGCGTCGGTGCCTTTACCACCTTGCATCTCATGCAGGCGGTCGAGCACGGATTTGCGTTCCCGACCCCGCTGCTGCCCCTTGCCGGTGCAGCCGCTGGGCTGGTCGTCGGCGTCGTCGCCGGATTTTTCGCGACCATACGTTCGGGCGTCTATTTTGCTCTGGTGACGCTGGCGATTGCCGAGTTGCTGCACTCCCTTGCGCCGCACTGGCAAGGCGTGTTCGGCGGCGAAGCCGGCCTGTCGTCGATGCGCATGCCCTGGGCTGGCTTCACCTTCGGTTCGACGCTGCAGGTCTATTATCTGACGCTCGCCTGGGTCGCGCTGTCGATCTGGGTGCTGTGGGCCTATACCCGGACCCCGTTCGGACGCCTGACCTTGGCCTTGCGCGACAACGAGCAGCGTGTGCGCTTCCTCGGATACGATGCGCACGCCACCAAGGTCATCGTGTTCGCGATATCCGCAACGTTTTCCGGCATCGCCGGAGCGCTGCAGGCGATCGCTAACGAGACCGCCAACTATTCGCTGTTCTCGGCCCATGTTTCGGCGCAGGTGGTCCTGCAGACCTTCGTCGGTGGTTCGACGGTCTTCTTCGGACCCGCCCTCGGTGCGGCCGTGTTCACGGTGTTCGCCGACCAGATCTCCGACCTGACGCGGTCGTGGCAACTCTATCAGGGCGAGATCTTCGTGCTGGTGGTGCTCTTCGCGCCGACCGGCATCGGCGGCATCGTCGAGCACCATCTGCGCCACTGGCGGCAGCTTGACTGGTCGCGGCTCGCGGCCCCCTATGCACTCGGCGGCTTCGGCGGAGCGCTCGTGGCGGCCGCGGCGGTGTTCCTGACCGAGACCTTGAGCGTACTGTTCGGCGAACCTTACGCGCTGATGCGCAAAAAAGCCGGCGACGGTTATCCGTCGTTCGATTTGTTCGGAATCCATTGGGCCCCGACCAACCCGGTGACCTGGAGCGTGCCGCTGGTGCTGTTTCTGGCCGGGGTGTTCCTGTTGTTGCGCGCCCGCCGCGAGATCGCCGCGTTGTGGGATGCCATCCGCAGTGCGCCGGCAAGCCAGACAGCCGACGACGAAGTGGACGCATCGCTGCAGTCCACACAACACAGTCCGGTCTGACGCCATGAGCACGCCCCTTCATTCCCTTCAGCTCATCGACGTGACCAAATCATTCGACTCGACCATAGTGATCCGCGGCGTCAATCTGGAAATTTTGACCGGCGAGCGGCACGCGGTGATCGGGCCGAACGGCGCCGGCAAGTCCACTCTATTCAACCTGGTGTCCGGCATGTTTCCGCCTTCGTCCGGCGAAATCCGGTTGCGGGGGCGCAGCATCACCGGACTTCCGCCGCACCGGATCAACCGAGGTGGCCTCGCGCGCTCGTTCCAGATCACCAACATCTTTCATCGCATGAGCGTGTTTGAGAATCTGCGGGTCGGCGTGATGGCCCGCCATCGCGTGCGCTATGGCTTGTTCCGGCCGGTCGCCAGGATGCACCGCATCAACGACGAGACCCGCGAAATTCTCGCTCTGGTCCGCCTCGACGGACGGGCCGACCACATGGCGGGCGACCTCACTTATTCCGAGCAGCGCGCGCTCGAGATCGGCATGACTCTGACCACGGGCGCCGATGTGATCCTGCTCGACGAGCCGACGGCGGGCATGTCGCGCGAGGAGACCGCCCGCGCCGTCGAACTGATCCGCGACGTCACCAAGGGCAAGACGCTACTGATAGTCGAGCACGACATGAGCGTGGTGTTCAGCCTGTGCGATCGCGTCTCGGTACTGGTCTACGGCCAAATCCTGGCGACGGACACACCCGAACGCATCAGTGCCAACCGCGAAGTCCAGCAGGCCTATTTGGGCGAGGAGGCGGCGCTGTGAGCCTGCTCGAAGTCCGGGGTTTGCACGCGCATTATGGCAAGAGCCATATCCTGCACGGCGTCGACTTGAGCGTCCCGGATGCAGCCATCGTGTCTCTGCTCGGGCGCAACGGCTCAGGCCGCTCGACCACGCTCAAGGCGATCATGGGGCTGGTGCGGCCCTCGGCCGGTTCGGTGCGCCTCTCCGGGCGCGACCTCACCGGCCGCCGCCCCTTCGACATCTGCCGCCAAGGCATCGGCTTCGTGCCCGAGGAGCGGCTGGTGTTCCCCAATCTCACGGTCGAGGAAAACCTGGTGATGGGCGTGCAGAAGCCGGCACCCGGCGTGCCTGCGTGGACCATCCCGGAAATGTACGACTATTTCCCGCGCCTCAAGGAGCGCCGCACGATCAAGGCGGGCTATTTGTCGGGCGGCGAGCAGCAAATGCTGACGATCTGCCGCTCGCTGCTCGGAAATCCGCGTGTGCTGCTGATCGACGAGCCAACCGAAGGCCTCGCACCCAAGATCGTCGAAGTGGTGATGGAAGTTATCCTCGATATCGGCCGGCGCGGCGTCGCGGTGGTGCTGGTCGAGCAGAAGCTGACGATCGCGCTCAAGGTCGCCAGGCAGGTGATGGTCATGGGGCATGGCGAGATCGTGTTCTACGGCACCCCGAAAGAATTGGCCGACCATCCCGAAGTGCGGCGCAACTGGCTGGAGGTGGCGTGATGACGCACCAGCCCCAAGTAATGGGTGATTCATGAGCCTGATCGAAAGAATGCGGCCGCGACCCGGAATGCGGGTGCTGGTCACCGCCGGCGCCGCAGGTATCGGCGCCGCGATCGCCCGCGGATTTGTCGAAGCCGACGCCAAGGTGCTGATCTGCGACGTCGACGCCGCGGCGCTCGCAAGTTTTGTCAAAAGCCATCCAGGCATGTCGGCGACACAGACCGACGTATCGGATGAGGCCGCGGTCGAGCGCCTGTTCGTCGAGGTGAAAGCGCGCCTCGGCGGGCTCGACGTCCTAGTCAACAATGCCGGGATCGCCGGTCCGACCGGTCCGATCGATCAGCTCGCGGTCGACGACATCCGGCGCACGCTCGATGTCGACCTCATGGGCCAGTTCCTGGTGGCGCGGCTGAGCGTGCCGTTGCTGCGCGCCAGCGAAGAGGCCGCGATCATCAACATGTCGTCGGTCGCCGGCCGCCTCGGCTACGGCCTGCGCACGCCTTACGCCGCCGCCAAGTGGGGGATCGTCGGTTTCACGGCCAGCCTCGCCAAGGAGTTGGGGCCGGACGGCATCCGGGTGAACGCGATCCTCCCGGGTGTGGTGCGCGGCGCCCGCATCGAGCGCGTCATCCGCGATCGCGCGGCGGCGGCCGGCATTTCGTACCAGGAGATGGAAACCCAATACCTGAAGCAGGTTTCTTTGCGCCGCATGGTCGAACCGGAGGACATCGCCGCCATGGCTCTGTTCCTGTGCTCGCCCGCCGGAGCCAACATCTCCGGCCAGGCGATCAGCGTGTGCGGCAATGTGGAGACCTTGTGAGCAAGCCAGGACGAGCAAGTTGCCGTGTTGAGCCCGGCCCTCAATAAGGCCTAGAGCTTGCCCTTACATACATAAAAAGCAGACTATCGCCGGTCGGCGTGGGTCGACGGTATCACAGATCTGCAGCGGCCACTGGTGTCGCCGCTATTGAGGCGTTTCATGAACGCAGAATATTTCGAGGAACAACGACGAGACATGGTTGCGACAATTAGGGCGATAACCGACCACATGGCCGCCCAGGTTGGCAAGACCGCGCTGGACGAACGAGTCCTCAGGGCAATGGCTAAGGTGCCGCGACACGAGTTTGTGCCCGTCGAGGTCCAGCCGTACGCTTACCTGAACAGGCCAATTCCAATCGGTTTCGATAAAACGATCTCGCAGCCGTTGATGGTTGCGGTGATGACGGACCTGCTCGAGCTCAAACCAGACGACGTGCTCCTCGAAATCGGCACCGGCCTGGGCTATCAGGCCGCGGTGCTCGCCGAGCTGGCCGACAGGGTGTACAGCGTCGAAATCATCGACGAGCTCGCGCAACGGGCAATACAGCGGCTGAAACGACAGGGCTACTCCAACGTCGAAGTCCGCGTCGGCAACGGCTATGCTGGCTGGCCCAAGCACGCCCCGTTCGACAAGGTGATCGTTACAGCTGCGCCCGACCTAATCCCTCCTCCCCTGATCAACCAGCTCCGGGCTGGCGGAAGGATGGTGATCCCGGTAGGCCTGCCCGGCGCCCAGCAGCTTGTCGTGGCCGAGAAGGACCTGAGCGGCAGGGTCACAACGAAGGAAATTATGCCGGTGCTGTTCTCAGTGCTCGAGGAATCCGACCAGCCTGCATTCCGGGCGTCCTAATCGAGATGATCGCCGACGTTTCCGGACGAGAAGTTGCAGCCTAATGGCCATTATGGGTAGTCATGAGGGCATTGTAAGCCTGTTCATCCAGCAGCATGTCGAGCTCAGCGGCGTCAGCAATCTTCATCTTGAATAGCCAGCCGTTGCCAGTTGGTTCGGCATTGACCAAGCCGGGTTCGCCTGTGAGTTTGTCGTTCACCGTCACGACCTCGCCTCCGACTGGCGCATAGACCTCCGAGGCTGCTTTCACCGATTCGACAGTGGCCGCAACTGCGCCTTTGCTGAGTTTGGTACCGGTGCTCGGCAGCTCGACGAACACCAGATCGCCGAGCCTTTCCTGCGCATAGGGGGTAATGCCGACCGTGGCCACGTTGCCATCCACGCGGAGCCATTCGTGATCTTTGGTATATTTCAGCATACGTCTGCACTTTCCTTGATCCGTAAATCGCGTTTGTAGCGCGTCGGCACGAATGGCAGCTCTGAAACTCTGACAGGAGGTCTCCTGCTGCGCACCTCGGCGAACAGTCGTGTGTCGGCTACTGCAACGTCGCGCGGAACATAGCCCACGGCAATTGGCACGTTGAGGCTCGGACTGAAGCCGCCGGAGGTCACGACGCCGACCGGCGTATTGTCGTCTGATGCGCGAAAGAGGTAGGTGCCGTGACGCACCGGCGCGCGGCCTTCTGGTTTGAGCCCAACGCGCCGCCGCGCTGCGCCCTTCACAAGTTGTGTCAGGATCGCCTCAGCCCCGGGGAAGCCACCCGCGCGCTCGCCGCCTTCACGGCGCGTCTTTGAGATTGTCCATTCCAATGCTGCCTCGACTGGTGTCGTTGTCTCATCGAGGTCAGAGCCGTATAGGCAAAGTCCCGTTTCGAGTCTTAGGCTGTCGCGGGCACCAAGGCCGACCGGAGCCACGAGCGGATCGCACAGCAACCGCTCGCACAAGGCCTCTGCGGTCTCTACCGGCACGCTGATCTCAAATCCGTCCTCGCCGGTATAGCCCGAGCGTGACACAACGCAGTTTGCCCCTAGAAGTGAGACAGTGCGCACTTCCATGAACGCCATGGCACATATCTCAGGCGCAAACGCGGCAAATACGGCCTCCGCCTTTGGTCCCTGCAAGGCGATAAGCAGACGGTCGGATAGTGGTTCGATCGCGCACGAGACCGATAGATGAGAGTGCAGATACGCTTCGTCCGCAGCCTTGCGCGCTGCGTTGACTACCAACATCAGGTGGTCGCCCCGGTTCGACACCATCAGGTCGTCGAGAATGCCGCCCATGGCGTTGGTGAACAGCGTGTAGCGCTGCCGGTTTACGGCCAGTCCTAGCATGTCTCCGGGCACTAGTGCTTCGAGTGCGCGCCCTGCATCCTCGACGCGGCCGGAGCGCGGGCGCAACAGGATCTGGCCCATATGCGAGATATCAAACAGCCCCGCGGCGGTGCGGGTGTGGAGGTGCTCTTTCAGGATGCCCGAGCGGTATTGCACGGGCATTTCGTAGCCGGCGAATGCTACCATCCGCGCACCAAGCCGCACATGCAGATCATAGAGCGGCGTGCGCTTGAGGTCTGTTGCGGAGTCTAGTTCGACCATTTGCCGCTTGTCTCCCGCGTCACTTGCTGGCGACTTTGGTCCGATCCGACAGCACCAGTTCGCGGGCGGCCTTCACCTCATCAAGCCGCTTGACCGGAGTGCCATGTGGCGCGCTCTTGACTAAGGCGGGGTCGCTTTGCGCTTCTTTCGCGATAGCCTGCATGGCTGTGACAAAGGCATCGAGTGTTGGCTTAGCCTCAGTCTCGGTCGGCTCTATCATCAGAGCCTCCGGCACGATTAGCGGAAAATAATTAGTCGGTGGGTGGAAGCCATAGTCGAGCAAACGTTTACTCACGTCCAGCGCACGCACACCTGTCCCTTCGATCGTGCCGCGGCAGACGAATTCATGCATATTGATGCGGTCGAACGGCACGGCGAATGTGTCGCGCAGCTTGACGCGCATGTAATTCGCGTTGAGCACCGCGTGCTCCGAATTCGCGCGTAATCCTTTCGCGCCGTGTTGGCGGATATAAGCGTAAGCGCGAACAAACATGCCAAAATTGCCGAAATAGGTGGAGACACGGCCGATCGACTTAGCCGGGACTGCCAAAACATAGCGAGCGCCATCTGCGTCGCGCATAAGTTCAACTATCGGCCCCGGCAAGAATTCTGTTAGTCGTGTCGACACTCCAACCGGACCGGAGCCTGGCCCGCCACCGCCGTGCGGGGTCGAAAAGGTCTTGTGCAGATTATAATGCATCACATCGAAACCGAAGTCGCCGGGGCGCGCCACTCCGGCAAGCGCGTTCATGTTAGCTCCGTCGCCATAGACAAGGCCGCCGCACGCGTGCACTAGCTGCACCACCTCTGTGAGGTGCTCCTCGAACAGCCCGAGGGTGTTTGGGTTGGTGATCATGATACCAGCGACGCTGTCGTTGCAAGCAACGCGTACGGCATCAGGGTCAACGTTGCCGCGTTCATCAGATGGCAGTTCGACCGCGGTAAAGCCTGCCATGGTAGTCGAGGCTGGGTTGGTACCATGGGCTGAGTCGGGGATAAGAATGCGTGTCCGCTTCAAGTCGCCGCGCTCGCAATGATAAGCGCGCATCATCAACAAGCCGGTGAATTCGCCGTGCGCACCCGCCGCGGGCTGCAGCGATACGCCAGCAAATCCGCCGATTTCCGCCAGCCACTGCTGCAGCTCGAACATCAAAGCGAGGTTGCCTTGCACCGTCTCGGGCTCTTGCAACGGATGCGACTCTGCAAAGCCAGGCAGCCGCGCGACCTGCTCATTGATTTTGGGATTGAATTTCATGGTGCAGGAACCGAGCGGGTAAAACCCGGAATCGACGCCGAAATTGCGCTGCGAAAGCTTGAGATAGTGCCGTGCCACGTCGAGCTGTGACAGCTCGGGCAGATCGCAATCGGAGCGCAGCTCTCCTGCGGGCAAGGGGCTCTGGGGCACGTCGGGCGCGGGCAGGTCGAGGCCGTGTCGGTCGGGCACGCTCAATTCATAAAGGGTTGGGCCTTTATCACGGGTCATTTGGCGACTTCGCCCAGCGCCGAAACTAACCGATCGATGCTATCGCGCGTGTTGACCTCGGTCACCGCGATGAGCAGATGATTTTTCAAGCGCGGATCATCACGGCCTAGATCGTAGCCCCCGATGATGCCATGCTGTTTCAGCAAATGCGTATTGACCTCGATCGCGGGAGCGGGCAGCCGCACCACAAACTCTTTGAAGAACGGCTTCGTCGGTGCTTGTGGGTTGATCTCAAGGCGTTTGAGCTTGCTGATTTCAGCCGCCGCATAATGGCTCCTATGAAAACAAAGCTCGGCCACTTGCCTGAGCCCGCGCTTGCCCAAGGTTGCGAGATAAGCAGCTGCAGCAAGCGCGCAGAGGGCGGCATTGGTGCAAATGTTGCTTGTCGCCTTTGCGCGGCGGATGTGCTGTTCGCGTGTGGCTAACGTGAGCACATAACCGCGCCGGCCGTCGGCATCGATTGTCTCGCCGACAAGATGGCCTGACAGCCGTCGCACGTGCGACATTCGCGCCGCAAAAATGCCGAGGTGCGGCCCACCGAACGATGGCGGAATGCCGAGGCATTGTCCGTCGGCAACTACCACGTCGGCGCCATATGCGCCGGGTGGCCGGAACAGGCCAAGAGAAATTGGATCGGTCACGACGATGAACAAAGCACCAACACGGTGCACCGCCTCGGCAAGGCCTTCGATCGGCTCGCACTGACCGAAGAAGTTGGGGTTCTGGATGATCAGTGCGGCAGTATCTTCATCAAGCAAGCCTTTGAGCCGCTCGAGCTCAGCCGCGCTATCCTCGTCACCAAGAATGGTCGCTGTATGCGCCCCGCGTAGGTAGGTCTTAACTACGCTACGGTATTGCGGATGGACGCCTGGCGACAGTAAGACCTTGCTCCGTTTTCCCGCCGCCACGTTGAGCGCAAGTAGGACCGCCTCAGCAAGCGCAGTTGCGCCATCATAGTGGCTGGCGTTGCTCACCTCCATGTTAGTGAGCCGGCAGATCATACTCTGGTACTCGAACAGCGCCTGCAACATGCCTTGGCTCACCTCAGGCTGGTATTGCGTGTAAGAGGTGTAGAACTCGCCGCGTGAAAGCACGTAGTCGACAAGCGCTGGCCGGAAGTGGTGGTAAGTGCCAGCACCGAGGAACGACAGCACAGGATCGACAGCGGCGTTGCGGTTGGCCAGCGTCTGCATGTCCCGCAAGATTTCCAGTTCGGAGGTGGGCGAGGGAAGTTTCAGCGCGGGAAAACGGACGTGCGCCGGCACGTCGGCGAATAGGTCCTCTATTCGGGCAACCCCAATCGCCGCGAGCATTTCGGCTCGTTCGCGTTCTGAGTGCGGCACGAAGCTCATCGGTCGATCCGGTATCTCTGTTGCGCGTTTTGACGTCAAAAACGAGTCGAAATGCCCCGACCCGCATCCTTTTGTCAGGTCGCCACCTTACCAGCCGCGCCATGATAGCTGATGATCTTAGGAAAGAATTTGCGCGAAATCATAGCGGCATCGAAAGTGGATCACCGGTATCGAAGCGTACCAGGGAGGCCATAGGCGAGCTTCGCCAAAATTCCTTGTTAATTTCCTTGTTAGCAGGAAATTGTGGAGATCGGTTCGACTGACTCGAACTACGAACTAGATCATCATAAACGCTTCGAGAAGGTAGAGTGCGTGCGAATTGCTTCCATAAGGTTTAACACATAAAAAATGTTTCGACTCAGTGCGCGTCAGGTCCATCTGCGCCAATGCGTCGGCTGGATATCGAGGCGCTTTTTCGTCATAGCATCGAACCAGCCGGTACGATCTTTGTGGCACGGGAACTCCAATGCGTGCAGAATGCCGTCAAAATCTATGATGCAAACTTCAAGGTCTGCATCGGCTGGCGCACTCGAAACAGGCAACCATTCTTCGGTCAACGATGAACACGCGTCACATTTAGCATCTCCCCGAGGTCCCCGTTCGACCCCAATAGCCTTCAAAAGTCCTTGATTTGCATCAGACAACGTAGTTGTCCTTTGTGTATTGCCAGGTGAGGGTTTTGCCTTGCACTTGACGTTTGCGGCATTCGGGTAAGGTAATCGAGACCGTCGGGCGGATTGTTGAAATGTGACCGAGCTTCAACCAATCTGTTTTTGGTTGAGTGGCGGCGCATCATTCCTTTTTTATTATAATCTTTTGGCTACACAAGCACTCGGACCCGTTCGAGCAGAGGAAACTGATCAATGACCGTCCATCGCCTTGGCATCATCATGAACGGCGTCACCGGACGCATGGGGCTCAACCAGCACCTGGTGCACTCGATCATCGCCATACGCAAGCAGGGTGGCGTCGCTCTGCCGAACGGCGACCGCGTGATGCCCGATCCGATCCTCGTCGGGCGCAATGCAGAAAAAATCGCAGCACTTGCCAAGCAGTACGGCATCGAGCGTTCGACCACCGATCTCGATGCGGCGCTGAAGAACCCGAACGATAAGTTGTTCTTTGATGCGGCGACCACTCAGATTCGCGCCGGCCTGATCACGCGTGCTATCGAGGTCGGCAAGGCCGTCTATTGTGAAAAGCCGCTTGCCGATTCGTTGGAGAAGGCGATCGCGGTGGCGAAGCTCGCCAAGGCGTACAAGGTCAAAAACGGCATCGTCCAGGACAAGCTGTTCCTGCCCGGTCTGCGCAAGATCAGGATGTTGCGCGATTCCGGCTTCTTCGGCCGCATGCTGTCGGTTCGCGGCGAATTCGGGTATTGGGTGTTCGAAGGCGATTGGGGTCAGCCGGCGCAGCGGCCGAGCTGGAATTACAAGCACGCTGAGGGCGGCGGCATTATCGTCGACATGCTGTGCCACTGGCGATACGTGCTCGACAACCTGTTCGGCAAGGTGCAGGCAGTGAGCTGCTTCGGCACGACGCACATTCCGAGCCGCGTCGACGAGCAGGGCAAGACCTACAAGGCCGATGCCGACGACGCCGCCTACGCCACTTTCCAGCTCGAAGACGGCGTGATCGCCCACATTAACTCGTCATGGTGCGTGCGGGTACGGCGCGACGATCTAGTCACGTTCCAGGTCGATGGCACGCAAGGCTCCGCCGTCGCGGGTCTCACGCGCTGCTTCACCCAGCACCGGGTTAACACGCCGCGCCCCGTATGGAGCCCGGACGTGCCGCAGACCATGAACTTTTATGACCAGTGGGAAGAGATTCCGGACAACATCGAATACGACAACGGTTTTAAGATCCAATGGGAGGACTTCATCCGTCATTTGGTCGCTGACACGCCATGGACCTTCGACCTGGTCGAAGGCGTTAAGGGCGTTCAGCTCGCCGAACTCGGCCTCAAAAGCTGGGCCGAGCGTAAGTGGCTCGACGTCCCTGAGCTAAAGATCTGAACGCTATGGACCGTGCCCCGCGCCATATGGTTCGCTGCTCGACGAACTGGCACGGGGGCGATTGCCTCCGGCCCATGCATGCTTGACCTCCCTTGTTCATCAAGCCGGGTTGCCGCCACAGCGTGGTGGGACGCATGAACTTCTCTTTGGTACCCATCCCAATGTTCGACGCCCAGCATGAATAGTTCGATCGATAGTGACCGTAACCTTGCCGACGAAGGATCGTAACCGTCGGTTTCGGCGGTCATCCGCCGTCGTATGCGATTAATCGTTTACCCTGCGCGAGGCCGCGCGGGAGCGCCGTTACCGCTGAGGAGATCAAAAATGCTAGTCGACCGCATCTCAGTGCTGCTGGCGATGATGGATCAGGGCGTGATCCCGGTGTTCTATCATCCCGATGTCGAAGTCTGTAAGAACGTGATCCAGGCCTGCGCCAACGGTGGTGCCAAGTGCATCGAATTCACCAATCGCGGTGAGTTCGCCCCCCAGGTGTTCCTGGAGGTGACCCGACATTTCGCCAAGGCCGACAAAAGCGTCATCATGGGTGTCGGCTCTGTGGTCGATGCGCCGACCGCGGGCGTCTACATCTGCAATGGCGCGAAGTTCGTAGTCGGGCCGCTCCTCAATGCCGACATCGCCAAGGTCTGTAACCGGCGCAAGATCCCCTATAGCCCGGGCTGTGGCACGATGTCGGAGATCAACTACGCCGAGGAGCTCGGGTGCGAGATCGTGAAAATCTTCCCGGGCAATTCGGTCGGCGGGCCGGATTTTGTCAAGTCGGTGCTGGCGCCGTGCCCATGGACTCGCATCATGCCGACCGGCGGTGTCGACGCGACCGAAAAATCGCTGCGCGAGTGGTTCCAGGCGGGGGTCGCCTGCGTCGGCATCGGCTCAAAGCTGATCACCAAGGAGCTTCTCGACACCAAGGACTATGCGGGCATCGAGAAGAAGGTGCGCGAGACCATCCAGTTGATACGGACCATCCGAGGGAAATGAAGCATGAGCGAGTTTCTCAAGATCCGTCCCGCCAGCGAAACCAAGTGGGACTGCGCGTCGTTCGGTGAGGTCATGCTGCGTTTCGATCCCGGTTTCGGTCGAGTGCGCAACGCACGCAGCTTCCAGGTGTGGGAGGGCGGGGGCGAATACAACGTTGCGCGCGCCATGCGCAAGTGCTGGGGCAAACGCGCTACGGTAATCACAGCGCTGCCTCAGAACGACCTCGGCTGGCTAGTACAGGATTTCATCTGGCAGGGCGGGGTCGACACCTCGCACGTTATTTGGCGCGAGTTCGACGGCATCGGCGCCAACACCCGCGTCGGCCTGAACTTCACCGAAAAGGGCTTTGGCGTGCGCGCTGCGCTCGGCTGCTCGGACCGCGGCCATTCGGCCGCCTCGCAGATCAGGCCCGGCGAGGTGAACTGGGACAAGATTTTTGGCGAGGAGGGCGTGCGCTGGTTCCACACCGGCGGTATCTTTGCCGCGCTCGCACCCAACACCGCGGAGGCGGTGATCGAGGCGGTGGAAGCCGCGCGAAAGTACGGCACGATCGTGTCCTATGACCTCAACTACCGTGCCTCGCTCTGGAAGCGGCAGGGCGGCAAGGAGGGCGCGCAGAAGGTCAACCGTACCATCGCCCCCTTTGTCGACGTGATGCTAGGCAACGAAGAGGACTTCACTGCCTGCTTGGGCTTTGAGGTCGAGGGGCTCGATGAACACATCTCGTCGATCAATCCGATCAACTTCAAAAAGATGATCGCGACCGCGGTCAATCAGTTCCCAAACTTCAAGGTCGCGGCGACGACGTTGCGCAATGCCAAGACCGCGACCTTCAACGACTGGGGCGCGATCATCTGGGCCGGCGGCGAGTTCTACGAGGCGCCGTTGCGGGAAAACCTTGAGATCTATGACCGCGTCGGTGGCGGCGATGGCTTCGCCTCGGGGCTCGCCTACGCGTTCCTCGAAGGCAAGGGCCCGCAGGCCGCGGTCGAGTATGGCGCCACCCACGGCGCCTTGGCGATGACAACGCCGGGTGACACCTCCATGGTCAACGTTAAGGAAGTGGAAGCCATCATGAAGGGCAAGGGCGCGCGCGTCATCCGCTGACCGGGAGACTTGGTGGATGCTGCACTCCTTCTCCCTCTCCCGTTTTTTACAGTGAGAGGGTCGGAGTGAGGGGCCTCCAAATGAAATTTTGAGCTGTGGAGAGAGCCATACACCCGATGCACTTCACGCGTCGACCTCTCCCCGCAAGCAGGGAGAGGTAAAGGAAGGGCTCTTATCAATGAAGATCGACACACAATTGCGTCCGGCCGATCTGATGCCGGCGATCCGCCGCATGTGGGAGGCCTCCGCCGCGAAGATCGATTCGATAGACCGCACCATGGACCGCTCCAAGGGCGCGCCGGTGCACACGGTCAAGGGCCGATACCAGCCGCGCGGCTGGACAGACTGGACGCAGGGGTTTGAGTTCGGCAGCGCCGTGCTGCAGTTCGATGCGACCGGCGACAAGCGCTTCCTTGACTTGGCGATCGAACGCATACGCGCCGAAATGCCGACCCATGTCACCCATTTCGGCGTGCACGACCACGGCTTCAACCAGGTCTCGACATACGGCAATCTGCGTCGTCTCGTGCTTGAGGGCCGCATCCCGCGCGATCCTTGGCAGATGGAATATATCGAGCTCGCACTCAAATGCTCTGGCGCCGTGCAGGCGCGGCGCTGGACCGAGCTCGGAGGCGGCTTCGGCTTCATCCAGTCGTTCAACGGCCCTCATTCGCTGTTCATCGACACCATGCGCACGCTGCGTGCGCTCGCGCTCGCGCATAAGCTCGGGCATGTGATGAAAGGTGAGGGCGACGAGGTCATCTCGATGCTCGGTCGCCTAGTCGCGCATGCCCGCACCACCGCGAAATATGGAGTGTTCTACGGCGAGGGCCGCGACATCTACGACGTGCGTGGCCGCACCGCGCACGAGGCGATCTTCGACGTGGCGAACGGCATGTTTCGCTGCGTCGGCACCCAGCAGGGTTATTCGGGCTTTTCCACGTGGATGCGAGGCCTGAGCTGGGCGGCGACCGGCTATGCCGAGCTCCTCGAATACATCGAGACGGTGCCGGAAGCGGAGCTTGCACAGTTTGGCGGCAAGCAAGAAATTGTCGCAATGATGGAGCGTGCAGGGGCCGCGACCTGCGACTTCTATATCGACCACACGGCGACCGACGGCATTCCGTATTGGGACACGGGCGCCCCTGGCCTACGCGATCTCGGCGACGTCTACGCGCGCGAGTCCGAGCCTGAGAACGACATCGAGCCGGTCGACTCTTCAGCCGCTGCAATCGCCGCGCAGGGGCTCTTGCGCTTTGGCGCCTGGCGCGTCGCGACCAAGCGCAGCGACGCCGAAAAATACACTCAAGCCGGCCTGACGGTGCTGCGCACTTTGGTGTCCGACCGCTACTTGAGCCACGATCCCAACCACCAGGGGCTCGTGCTCCACAGCCAGTATCACCGGCCGAACGGGTGGGACTACGTGTCGCCGGGCCGCAACAATCCGTGCGGTGAGGCAACTATGTGGGGCGACTACCACATGCGCGAGCTCGCCGTTTATGTACAACGTCGGGCCGAGAATAAACCCTATCCGACCTTTTTTGGATCGCGAGGAGCGAGATGAATCAGCGTAGCGGACGACGCGTCGCCCTAGTCACCGGTGGACGCCGCGGCATTGGCCTCGCCATCGCCGAAGCCTTAGCGGCCGGCGGGCTCGACGTCGCGATCACCGGCACACGCGATGACCAGGTCGCGAGGGCTGCGGTCAACAAGCTCTCCGCGCACGGGGCTAGTGCCACCTTTGTCGCCGGCGACGTCGGCAATGTCGATGACCACGCCCGCGTCCTCGACGTGGTCGAGGCCGCGCTCGGGCCGATCGACGTGCTGGTCTCGAATGCCGGCATCGCGCCGCCTACGCGGCTCGATCTTATGGAGACCACGCAGGCCAATTTCGACATCGTAATGGGCGTCAACCTGCGTGGCTCGTTCTTCCTGGGCCAGGCGGTGGCCAAGCGCATGATCGCGCGCGGCGGTGGTACCAAGCGAGCGCTGATCTTCATCTCGTCGTGCTCGGCCGAAATGGTCTCAACCAGCCGCATCGAGTACTGTATCTCCAAGGCCGGGCTTGCGATGGCGATCGAAGGCTTTGCGGTGCGGCTTGCGAGCGAGGACATCGCGGTGTTCGAGGTGCGCCCCGGCATCATCAAGACCGATATGACAGCCGCGGTAGTCGCGAAATACGACTCGCTGATCGAACAGGGTCTGGTACCGGCCAGGCGCTGGGGCCAGCCAGCCGATGTCGCGGCCGCAGTCGCCGCGCTCGCCAAGGGCGATCTCGCTTTCTCAACCGGAAGTGTCATCGATGTGGGCGGAGCGCTTGCGATCAGCCGCCTGTGATACTCAGGCATCTCCGTGGCCGAATATGTGATTGGGATAGCGAGGTGATGCTGCGCCACGAGCCAGGATTCGGACCGGCGCGTAACTCACGCGCTCCTCTACCCGGAAAATTCGCGCCTTATCCGGGCGAGAAAAAATCAATCCTGAATCCCTCGCTTCGCTCGCCAAGCTCAGCAATATTTGGGTCAACCAGGCCTTCTCATCCGCGCTCTAGTGCCTCTTGGCTACAGCAAGAAGAGGCAGATCATCATAAGGCAGGTCCACACATGAGGTCTCTCGAAGGTTTATCGATTAATCTCGCTACCGTCCGGCAACAATGGAACCTGGGTGAGGCAGTCAAGGCCTGCGCGCGCCACGGCATTAACGCGATTGATCCCTGGCGCGATCAGGTTGCGGCTTACGGCCTCGCCAATTCCGCGAAGGTGATCAAAGATCACGGCATGCGCGTTACCGGCTATTGCCGTGGTGGCATGTTTCCGGCCAGCGACGCAGGCGGCCGGGCGGCGGCGATCGACGACAACAAGCGCGCGGTCGACGAGGCGGTGACGATCGGGGCCGAGTGCCTGGTAATGGTGGTGGGCGGGTTGCCGTTGGGCTCGCGCGACCTTTCCGCTGCGCGCCGTATGGTGGTGGAGGGGCTCGCCGCGCTCATGCCGCATGCGCGGGCAGCCGGAATGCCAATCGCGATCGAGCCGTTGCATCCGATGTATGCCGCTGACCGGGCCTGCGTGAACACGCTCCGGCAGGCGCTTGACATCTGCGAGCAACTCGGGGACGGCATCGGGGTCGCTATCGACACTTATCACGTCTGGTGGGAGCCGGATCTCGAAGAGCAGATCGCGCGGGCAGGACGGGACAAGTGCATCTTTGCTCATCACATCTGCGACTGGCTGGTACCGACCCGCGACCTATTGCTCGACCGCGGCATGATGGGCGACGGCGTGATCGACCTCGTGGGCTTCCGCCGCATGATCGAGGCTGCGGGCTTTTTCGGACCCCAGGAGGTCGAGATCTTCTCCGCCGAGAATTGGTGGAAGCGCCCCGGCGACGAGGTACTCAAGACCTGCATCGAGCGCTTCAGGGCGGTATGCTGAGGATAAGACGGTGTTAGAGGCACTGAAAAGAGAGTCGCCGGAACTAGCAAAGTTGTATTTTCTAGGGCATTCGTGCAGTGCAGGTTTATGGGTGTAGGCCTGCTCGGCTGAAGGGGCGAGAAGCGCGGCTTTGTTTTATGCGACATGTCCCTTGGTTCGAATTTCTGTCGTTGATGTCCGACCAATCTTTTCCGGGGAAACGGCCGAGGCAAAACCGATCGTCGCTAGCGATCCGAGCGCTAGCTCGCCAGTCTCGATTTTCAAGCGAACGGCTCCTTGGTCGCGCCGGTAGAGATCACCATGTGCCGCAAGAAATGCATCCGACTCCTCCTGCGGCGTACCAGAAAAGCCGTCAACGTAGTGATGCCCATTGCGTTCCACATGGGTACAGCCGAGGACGGCTGCCAGCGCGCTATCCTGCTGAACTGCAAGACCGGCCTGGCAGGTCAGGTCTTCCGCGGTCATAAACAGCTTTTCTCCAGCCAGGGCCGCGCGCGTGCCGTTCAACAAAGATTTGTACATCCCCTTGCAAGATTTCGATGATATGCCGGCGTATCCGAGCTCGGTGGCGCGCGGGAACACGTCATAGTCGTCGTCCGCCTCGTCAACGATGAAAGCGAAGCGACTTGCGGCCACTCCGAGAGGCGTTTGCCAAGTCCGTTCGCGTGGTAATGGCTGCTCGATATAGAGCGTCCGCTTCGATATTTGGGCAAGGCTGGGGGTCGATGTCATGCAATCGACTAGCGCGAGCAAATTGGCCAGGTTGGCATATTGTTCATTGGCGTCCAACGTCACGCGATAGTCGATCGAAAGATTATCAAGCACATCTGCAATATCGTGCAGGCGTTTGACATCACTCTGCGGATCGCCGCACAGCTTGATTTTGAAATAGCGACAGCCGTCGCGCAGCGCGACCTGGCGCGCAGATTCCGGCGCATCCATCATACCGACGGTATGCCGGACATGGATCGAAGCTCGCGGCCTGCGGCTTGACAAGAATCGATCAATCGCTGCTTGATCGAGATCCGGCGTGAGCCGCGTGTCGAGTCCCACAATGTTGCGTGCGAATCCGCTGAATACGTTGAGGTTAAGCACGCGCAACAATGCATCGACAATAGCCTTGTCTATTTCGGCTGGGCCGAAAAGTGCAGCCAGCTGGGGCATCCCCACGCGGGCACAAGTCTTGAGTTGGTGCGGATAAACGGCCGCATGCAACGCGAATGCTGACAGTGGAGCGCGCTGCTTAAGATATAATTCCCGCGCGAAAACCAAGGACTGCCGCAATTCTTCGACCGTTTCTTCGATCGAAATTGCCGGATTTTTGTCAAACCATTTCGGCACCATCAGTTCGGCCGTGGCGCCAAACGAAGTCCTTCCATCGATTTTGATTTCGGCATGAACGAAGACCTGTGGCGCCGACGTCACCGTTGTGCTGCCAAATCGAAATGGACGCTGAAATGTGACAGTACGCTCGGCGAGCCTTATATCCCGAACGGTCAATGCAGGTATCATCGGCGTAACCCAACGCTTTAGCTGATATGCGCGTCGGAGAAATGCTTGCGGATCTTTTGCGTCATTTCCACGAACAGTGGGTTGGCCATTATGTCGAGCGTGCGCGGACGCGGCAAAGGGATATCATAGACAGCCGCGATATTTCCCGGCCGCGCGTTCATCACCATGACCCGGTCAGCGAGAAACACCGCCTCGGGAATCGAATGGGTAATCAGCAGCACCGTCTTGCCGGTCTCGCCCTGAATGCGCTGAAGTTCGACGTTCATTTTTTCGCGCGTCAGCGCGTCGAGCGCCCCAAACGGCTCATCCATGAGCATAAGTTTTGGGTCGTGCACGAGGGCACGGCAAATCGCGACACGCTGCTGCATCCCGCCGGAAAGCTGCCACGGATATTTATTTTCAAAGCCTTGAAGGCCGGTCAGCCTTAGCAGGTCACGTGCCCTCTGTTCGTATGCCGCGCGCGGCAATCCTTTGACCTCGACCGGCATCATGACGTTGCTGAAGACGCTGCGCCACGGTAACAGCAATGCTGTCTGAAACACGATGCCGATATTGCTGTGCGGTTTTGTGATCGATTTGCCTTCGATCCGAACTTCTCCACCGCTCGGCGTCAGCAGCCCGGCAAGCATTTTCAAAAGCGTAGTTTTGCCGCATCCGGACGGCCCGACGATGACGACGAACTCCCCTTCGCCTACGGTAAAATCTATTGGGCGGAGCGATGGAATATCACCATCGCGCGTCCGATAGGTTTTTGAGACGCCCTGCAACTCAATGATGGGGCGTCTCCTTTCGGCGGCCGGGGCCACGATATCGAGCATGGGCCGGGCTTCAGCCGCCGCTACCCGAGGGCAGATACTGGTTGGTGTAGTAGGTCTTGAACTCGTCTTTCGCCTTGGCTTCGAGGCCACCGTATTCCACCAACACGTCGACGGTGTCCTTCATATTATTGTTCGTTACGTCGAATGGTTGGCTCTTCTTGCCGGACGGATCACGATAAAGCGGAATTGTCAGTTCAAAACCCTGCGTCAGCGTTTCTATCCTGCCGCCCTTTGGATTGGCATTGAGGATCGCCTGTGCAGCGTCCTTCGGATGCTTGGAGGCCTCTTCGACGGACTTAGTTGCGGCCGCCATGAAACGTTTCACAAGATCTGGATTTTCTTTCACGAAGTCCTTGTGCGCGATGATGCCGGAGCTGACGAGATTGATACCATAGTCGGCGAATTTGATCGGGAATACGTCCTTGCCAGTCGCATCCTTGATCTTCATGCTCTGATCCATGACATAACCCAACAGCAGATCAGCCTGGCCGTTGATAACGGCATTTAGTTTTGTCACGGCATCGCCGGAAACGGTCTTGAAATCGGATTCCTTGAGGCCTGTCTTTTTCAAGAATAGCGGCCAGATCTGCGACATCGAGTCGCCCGGGGTGCTAGCAACCGTTTTTCCTTTAATGTCGTCCGGCTTTCTAATGTTCTTCTCGGCAAAGCCCATCACCGACATCGGATTGGTCTGCAACGCGACTCCGACCGCAATAACGGGTGCGCCCTTCACCGCCGCGCGCATCATTGTCGGTACATCGACATAACCGAATTGCACCGTCTTGGCGGCAACGACCTGCGTCACGATCGCGGAGCCCCGGCCTTCCTGAATTTCAAGATCGATGCCGGCGTCCTTAAAATACCCTTTTTCCTTGCCGTAATAAAAAGGCGCGTGCTCACCGTAGACGTACCAATTCAGCATCAGCGTCACCTTGTCCAAGGCAAACGCCGTGCTGGCGAAGACCATGGTGAACAATGTCGTCAGAATCAATCTGATCATTTTTTCCTCCCGTTTGATGAGTCGACGCTACGCTGCAATAACCAGATCCTGACGTTGACTGGCGTGCCACGGAATCATGATCCGCTCGGCAAGATCGAGAATCCAGAATAGGACCACTCCGATGAGCGACAGGATGACCAATGCGGCGAACATGGTCGGTAGTTCGAAACTGCCGATTGACCGTTGCAACACGAAACCGAGTCCATTGTTTGAGCCGACGAATTCCCCGACTACCGCTCCGACAACGGCAAGCGTGATTGATACTTTCAGTCCAGCGAAGATTGCCGGCATTGCATGGGGAAATGCCACCATGCGGAAAATTTGTAATCGTTTGGCCTCCATCGCGCGCGCGAGATCGAGCATATCCGGCTCCACCGATTTGAAGCCCTGCACGGCCGACACGACGACCGGGAAAAAGCCAAGCAAAAATGCCGACAAAACCTTGGGCATCATTCCAAAACCGAACCAAACGACGAACAACGGCGCGATGGCGATTTTCGGAATTGATTGCGAGAATACGAGCAGCGGATAGACGTAGCTTTCGACCGTTCGCGAACCCGCAATCAACACGGCAGCGACAACGCCAAACACGGCCGATAGGAAGAAACCCTCGATCGTTGCAATCGTCGTCGGTACGGCTTGCTGCAACAAGTCCGGCCCGTCCGTCCATAAGGTCCACAACACATTGATCGGCTTTGGGATCTGATAGGGCGGAATGTTGAAAATCCGGATCACAACATCCCAGAGCGCAACCAGAAAAACCAGAAACAGCACCGGTCGGAGCCAGGCGGTGTTCAATAGCGCGGTGATCCGTGCGCCAAGCGTGTGGTTCGCCATGCTTGCCTCCGATCTAGTTTCTTTAACTCATCGGCCAAAATCTACGAGTTGCCGCAAGCGCCGGTCAAGTTCACCAGTACACGCGGGGCGCAAGGCCGCACGAGCACGCGTATTCGCTCGTAAGTTTCTTCAATCACCTCGAGACAGAGGTCTGCTTTGTTGCCCACATAATAGTAGGGCACCGGTCCTACGTCTTGCCTTCACTGCTAAAACCCGAGCCTGCGGCACACCTGCTTGTTGGTGCCATAGCAAATCGGAGTCGCACTGTCTGTCCCCCGAGAAAAGTTAGATTGCATCGACGCCGATGGCTTCTGAAATATGATCGAGCCCATCGCGCTCAATCAACCTTATCAAACCCTCAGTGATGCGACGAACCGTTCTCGGACCTTGATAGACCAGAGCAGTGAGCAGTTGGGTAAGGGATGCGCCGAGACGTATTTTGGCGTAGGCGTCCTCGGCCGTGCAAATCCCGCCTGCGCCTACGATGGCGTATCGTCGTCGATTCATACGGCGGAACGTCTCGCGGATGCAGATGTCGGCTAGCGCAGAGGCCGGCGGGCCAGATACTGCTCCGGGCATGGCGCGCCATATACTGTCAGGTGTTTTCAAACCGCCAGGTTTCACTGGCGGCAGATTAAACATAAAGCCTGAAATAAACGAATGGCCTTCCACTGCCGCCAGCACCCGCTCGATGGTGGCGATACCGCCGAGCGGCGAGACTTTCAAGAACACCGGCAGCCGTAAATGCAACTCGTTCAGGGCGACCAAACAGGCACGGAGATTTCCATTATCGGCAAAGAAATCGCGGCCATCTTTAGTGTTCGGGCAGCTTAAGTTCAGCATAAGGTAATCGGCGTGCGGCGAATAAACTTGCGCTGCCTCAACATATTCGCGGATAATCTGATCGTTGGTTTCGGGTGGAGCTTTGGTGCCGCGATTGGTTTTTACCAGATTGATGCCGAGGGGTATCGGCAGGCGTATTTTTGCCAATCGCTCGGTGATAATGCGCGCGCCATCATTGGGTAGCCCATAATGAACGACGATGGCGCGGTCCTCTGGCAACCGGAACAGGCGGGGACGAGGATTACCGGCCGAGGGATCGACCGATACGGAGCCGATTTCAATCGATCCGAACCCCAAGGCGGCGAGCATCTCGATCGCCGATCCGTTTTTGTCAAAGCCCGCAGCGAGACCGAGGGGCGTCGGGAAACGCAGGTCCCCCACCACCATTTCGAGTCGCGAATCCTGCAGTGTGTAATGGCGGCATAGTGCGGGAGCCAGCCACCTAGCAGCGGCGCAAAGGTCGATTGCCATGTGATGCGCGCGTTCAGGATCGATTCGGAAGATAAGCGGCCGCACAACTGAATCGTAGAAATTCATGGACGACGCTAACCTTCCTCCTCTATGGCGGAGTCAGTCGTCTTCCAGCCAACATTGCCGGCGTTCAAGATTCTAATATCTTCGGGCTTTGACACTAGGTTCATGCAAAAAATGAGCGGCGCTTCTAGGACAAGGTCGGAGGCTGCTCTTGTTTGAGTGTGAAGTCTCGCACGCTGCCCAAAAGCGTCCGCTCATTTTGAGCATCGAAGAAACCGAAGGTCTTCGCAATCTGCTTCTCCGATGGCATCTCAATAAAACCTCAAAAACCACTGAAGTCTTTGATGTTGATCAGACAGCACCGCTGTCCTATTCATTAGCAAAGTGATGGCATCGAAGCGTCGGACGACAACGAGCGCGTCACTTTCCGCTTCTCACTCGCTTCGCGTTATCTATCTCAGACGATCGTTCCACTTTGATGTTCGCATCGCGAATGATGCGAGGGTAGCCGTCCGCTTGAGCATTAATGAAATGTGCAAAAACATTGCCGCAGCGGACCGCCGGATAAACGTTGGCTCTCCAGCTTGGTGTGTACCCGGACGAACTTCATAGTCGCGGCAAACCATTCGGCAAGCTGCGCAATCCTGCCCCGGGGCGTAGCTGCCGGTGCGAGCAAGCCTATCCAAACTCCAGCGGCGCAGCACCGGGTAGCCCGTGCGTGACACCTTAGGCGCGGGTTTAAGACAGCTGTTTAAAAGCGGTCGCGAGCGCACGCAGCTTACCGGCTTCGATCTGGCTTACATCAGGGCCAGCAAAGGCGCAGCTCCCAACATGGGACCTATCAGATAGTGCACGCAGGCGTTGATGTACGTCAAAGCCAAACAAATGGGGTGGGTGACTGATATCCAAACGCCAAAAAGCTGGCAATGACTGGGTGTTGCCAAACGTGCCAGACCACTGAGTGGAGGAAACCAATGGCAGACAAACCTCACTATTGGAACCGATGGTGGATCGTCGTCGCCGCAATGCTGGGCCTCATTGTCGGACAAGGCTCCATCAACGTCTTTGCGGCCGGCGTATTCCTAAAACCAGTGGCGCAGGATCTTGGATTCGGCCGTGGTGAAATCTCGACCGCCATTGGGCTGTCGTCCGTGGTAACAGCGGTGACGACGCCGTTTTTTGGCCGGCTTGTGGACCTGCTAGGGGTCCGCTTCATGCTGCTGTGGTCGATCGGTTTATTCGCCGTCGCGACCGCGGCATTGTCATTGCTCATTGCCTCAACAACGGTGCTTTTCCTCCTGTTTGCAATCTCAGGCGTGATGTCGGTGGGGCAGACGCCGACGGCCTATTGCAAGGTGATCACCGAATGGTTCGACCGGCAGCGCGGTCTCGCGCTCGGCATCGCTCTTGCCGGTGTTGGGCTGGGAACCGCTTTGATCCCGCAAATCTCAAATGCGCTGATCGCGGACCTCGGCTGGCGCTTGGGTTATATCGGACTAGGGGTCACGATCTTAGTTCTGGCCTTCCTGCCGGTAGCGCTTTTCGTGCGCGAGCCTGCAAAACCGCAAATCCTACAGTCGTCGGCGAAGGCCGTTCACGAGAGTATTGCGCTTCCGGGTGTCGGTTTGGCCGAGGCGATTCGCACTTGGCGCTATTGGGCGATGACGCTGACGTTCTTTTTTGCCGCGACGGCAATTAATGGCTCGCTCGTTCACGTCGTGCCGCTGCTCACCGACCGTGGCATTCCTGTCAGCGCAGCAATCAGTGCGCTTTCTGCCGCAGGTCTTGCTCTAATTGGTGGTCGCGTCGTTGCTGGCTATTGTGCCGACAAGATCTTCGCTCCCTACATTGTGGTTCTCTTCCTGCTTTGCCCGATGATAGGTATTGCGATTCTCGCGACCGGAATGGTGATGCCGATCGTCGGAACCATTCTCCTCGGACTTGGAATTGGCGCCGAGATCGATCTGATGTCATTCATCATCAGTCGCTATTTCGGTATCCGCTTCTTTGGCGCCTTGCACGGGTTCATGTTTGCGCCGGTGTTGCTTGGCAATGCCGTAGGAGCAAGCATTCTCGGTTGGTGCTTCCAGCTGATGCACAGCTATTCGCTCGGCTTTGCGCTGTTCGAAGTACTCCTCGCGATCGCCTGTGTATTGATAATGACGCTCGGACACTATCGCTTCCCAGCCGTACGCGAAGCACCGCTGGGCGAACCTGTCAGAGTGGTGTGAGTTAGGCGGTTAGTAATGACCGGATAATTTCACGTCGGTTTGTTACTTCCTCGAGGGCATTTACGCGCTCGATGAATGCATCAGTACGCTTAGCCTCTCCCTTGCATCCGTCAATCACCGCCGAAGACTCGCGCTGACTAGACACCTGCAATCTACGGAATTCCTTATCCAGTGGTTTCGAGGTAACTTATTCCGGAGGAGACCTGTAACCTAGAAGGAAGGGAAGCAAATGAAAACGCTCACTTCCTTGGGTTTGGCTGGCGGATTTGCTTTTATATTGAGCAACACAATGGCTGCGCGTGCAGATGAGATTACTGTGCTCGCCTCGAGCGGGGTTAAAGCAGCCGTTGTTGAGCTTGCGCCGCAGTTCGAGAAAGAGACCGGACATCGTCTCACCTTCACCTGGGGTGCATCCAACCTTCTGGTTAAACAGATCGAAGATGGAACGGCCTTCGACGTCGTGATTGTCAGTCCGGCATTGATCAAGAACCTGGTCCAGGAAGGCAAGGTGGTGGAAGGCTCAGCCGTTGATCTCGCTCGCATCGGAATGGGAGTCGCGGTGAAACAAGGTGCACCGAAGCCGGATATAAGTACCGTTCAAGCGTTCAAAGAGACGCTGCTAAATGCAAAAGCGATTGCATACACTAGCGCGGGGCTCAGCGGTCGTCAGTTTATGAGCATCGCGGTCAAACTGGGGATTGGCGAGCAAGTCCGCGCGAAGAGCAAGACCAACCCCGAGGGTGTAGCGGCTGAACTCGTTGCAAAGGGTGAGGCTGATACGGCGATCCAACTCATTACGGAACTGGCCTTGGTCTCAGGGATCGAGATCGTCGGTCCCCTGCCGCCAGATATCCAGACCTACATCGTGCTAACTGGAGGCGTCGGCACCAATGCCAAGGACAAGGCGGCTGCGCAAGCGTTTATAAAATACCTAACTACACCCGCCGCAATTTCAGTCATTAAAGCTAACCGAATGGAGCCAGGCTGACGCCGACGTAGTCGTCGACGCACGTGATTATGTTAGGCGGCGCATCACAAACGGGGTCGCCGCATTCCGGTGGCCAAATACCCAGGCCCTTCAATAACCTGCGCCCCACGCCACTTTGGGGAAAGAAGTACGGGCTCACCCGTCACCTTGTCTGTTTGAGAAACGTCGCAGCGAGACAAACGAGATAAACCAGAGACCATTTTCTGTCCGCGCCCAGCTTGAATGGACTCGTTCGAATTCTTCAAGGCGCTTTGCTGCCTAGAGATCGTGAACCGTCCGCGAATCATCCGGCGCTTGGGCGCGATCCGCCTTCCCGTAGTCACGGACGACACCGGCAATTCGCAGCCGATAGTCGGCGAAAATGCCGGCCCGTCCTCGCTTTTGACTCGCGCGGTGGCCGATATGATTGCGCCATTTCTTCACCGCTTCTTCATCCTGCCAAAAGGATAGCGAAAGAAGCTTCCTCGGTTCGGCAAGACTCTGAAATCGTTCGACAGAAATGAAGCCGTCGATCTTCTCCAACTCAGGACGTAATGAGGCTGCGATTCCCAGATAGTCGTCCTTGCGGCCATCCGCCGGCCAGACTTCGAAAATTACCGCAATCATCACAACTCCTCCTTGCCGAGGCTGGTTCGTCGTGTGTTCAAGGACCGCGCTTTATCCTGTTCTCTTTTTCAAGGAAGTTCTGACCGCGCGATCTACTCCTGCCTCTACGATTGCTTCCGCCAATATGTCGTCATGCGTGCCGCACGCTCCATCGCCGCAACGCGTGCATATGATTATCCTCGCCGTTCCGCTATCGCCGGCGGCGCTTCGCCTGGACGGTGAAACATTTCAGCTGAAATTTCTCCGCCGGAATGAACCACGACAAATTCCGAGTTATCTCGGTCGAGATTCTCGGGCATCTGCAGCAGCGATTCGAGCAGTGCGGTGGAACCCAATATCTCTTCGTAGTTCATGCCCCAGCGGCTGGCGCAGAACTCGGCGACCTTCTGCGACATCGGTCGGCATTCATCTAGCTCCTGCTGGGAGAAGCCGACCATGCATAGGTGTCGGTAGTGCCGGTACTTCATGTCCACAAGATAGTCCGCTGTTTCCTGATCGTATTCGCGATTGTAATCACGATAGTCGCTCAGCGGATCGTCGTTAGCTTCGAGCCAACCGCGTGTAAGATAATAGGTGTTGGGATTGGCAAAAAAGCGCTGCACGTAGCGCTGATGCGAACCAAGAAAAATGGCCACGCAATCGTGCGTACGTGGAATAATCAGAGTATGGCCGCGCGCGTTTACGCCAACAAGACCATTACCGCAGAGCCCGTACCCAATGATGATATTGCTCGGTTCCGCAACGGCGTCGATTTCCGCCTGTAGCGCTGCGGCAAGCTTTTTCGGGGTGTTGTGCAGCAGGATGTCCATATAGGCGCGCCGTATATCCTTGCCCAGCATAGTTTCCAAAAGCTCTTGCATCACACGGCACGCAATGACGATTGTCGGTCGCATCTTGCGAGCCCTCACGCCATTGCCGCGGCCATCGCTTCCAGCGAGGGCTGCGGGGAAAGTTCGATACATTCGATGAAGGTGTCTTGAAACTCGCGACGATTGCTCAGTTCAACGACGTGCAGCTTGTCAGCAAGCCGGCCGGCCCGTCGTCGATGGTGACGATTGAACAGCGCCATGCGGGCACCGTCTCCCGCGGCATTGCCGATGGACTGGATATGGCTGACCGCAACGGGCGGTACCATTCCGATACGCAGGATGTCGGCGGGATCAAGATGGTTGCCGAATGCGCCGGCTAAATAAATGCGATCCACTTGCTCAATCTGCTGCTCACGCAGAAGCGTTTCGATGCCCGCCCGCAACGCCGCCTTACCTAATTGCACGTTCCGCACGTCCGTTTGGGTGATAACGATATCGCGCTGCGTGCGGCTGGTATGGGCCGGCACGATCACGATCTCATGCATCTGGGTCCCAGCCTCCGTTCTAATCGCCGGATGACCTTTTGTGAAAGCGCCATCGCTGCGCAATATTCCGGCGCCAAGCAGCGCCGCTACGCCGGAAATCACGCCGGAGCCGCATAGTCCGATTGGGCGCGCGTCGCGATGGTGATCGTGATGGGGAATGGCGCTCCAGCGCAACGCGCCGTCGGGTTCCACCCAGATGCGCTCGATCGCGCCGGGCGATGCGCGCACGCCGCAGCGGATATGGGCGCCTTCATATACCGGTCCGGTTGCGCACGACGTTGCCGTCAGCTTGCCGTTCTTGGCCAGCACGACCTCGCCGTTGGTGCCTATATCAATTAGCAGGTGAATGCCGCGATAGAACTCCGGGCCGCGTGTCAGCGTGGCCGCAATGGTATCGCCGCCGATATAACCAGAGGCCATGGGAAAGACGTAAAGGCGGGCCCCTGCGGCCAGCCGAAAACCGATCGCGGCCGCGTCGACGTCACAGCCCTCGGTCCACAATGACATGTAGGGACCGCGTCCCAGGGGCTCGGGGCTTACGCCGAGTAAGATATGCTGCATGGTCGGATTGCCAACGATGACGCCATCGAGGATGTCGTCGAGTTCGACGGAGCTGGCGCTCGCGGCATCCGCAATCAACCGGTTAATCTCGTTGACGAGCAGCGATTGCAGTTTTCCCAATATTTTTGCATCGCGCTGAATATGCGTCATCCGCGAGATCACATCTTCTCCGTAAGCCGCCTGTGGATTGCTGGCCGTGCGGACCGCCAGGATTTCGCTCTTCGCCAGATCGCAGAGGAATATGACGATGGATGTCGTGCCGATGTCGAGTGCGACGCCATATAGTCCACTGCGTTTGCCGGCGCGCAGTTGAATCACTTCGCGGCCGCCATACAGCGCTGCTGTTACCTGTGATGCCGTATCGAATGCGGGTTGGCACGAATAATCGGCCAGCACCGCTGGTTTGATCGCGACGAGCCGCTTGCGCCGTTTGCCGTTCAACGCCTCGCCGATACGCGTCGCCAGCGGCCTGACTGGCTCCGCATAGGGGCCTTTGATATCGACCGTTATGCGCGACACCATTGGCGCCGAGACGATGCGCGACACGGTGTAGGGCTTGCGCGGCGCAGCATCTGTCGCCTCGCTTTCCGATGGGATGTGAACAACAACGTCCCTGTGCACATGCGTCATGCAAGCCAGCCGGAACGCATGGCCGTCGGAGCTCGCGGGCAGCAGCGCTGCCTCCTGTTTGCTGATCTTGGAAATGCCGTCGGCTGCTGCAGTAGAGCGTTCAAATTGCACGAGGCAGGTGCCGCACTTGCCGCGACCGCCGCACACTGACTTGATGGCGATACCGGACTGCCACGCCGCAAAGAGCAAACTGCTGCCTTCGTCCACGGACACGCTGCGCGAGCCGGGTTCGAACGTCACGGTAATCCTTTGCTCTTTGTTCACGGCGGAGGCTTTTCTAGACTACCTTCCCATTCTGGAAACCCTGGATGAATTCCATGCAATATTCGTCGCGCCCAAGCAGCGCTTCGCTGGCGAGGATACCTGCCATCAGTGCTGTGTCGGTGGGATCAGCTATCACCGCATCCATACCATGGCTGATTGCCGCCACCAGGAACGTACGATTCATCAGTTTGCGTGCCGGCAGACCG
>Ga0207781_1000014_pt1 | contig 29443 bp, 26 predicted proteins | sample LuqExpMetageno51_FD_187809 | JGI IMG/M metagenome (GOLD analysis project Ga0207781, IMG submission 187809) | Tropical forest soil microbial communities from Luquillo Experimental Forest, Puerto Rico - Sample 51 (SPAdes) | ecosystem: Environmental > Terrestrial > Soil > Tropical forest ...
CCCGCGCGTTGATCACGAGGACGTACACGTTCATCGCGACCTCGACGATCACGACCGCCGGGTTGAGAATTCGGTTGGTATAGAAGACGAGGGCTAGCGGGACGGTGAGCGAAGAAAAGCCGTAGCCGATCGCGCCGTTGACGAAAGCCGCGAATAATGAAATCCCAATGAGGACGAGCGCGGCGCTGTCGAAGGACGGCATCGTGCGTTCTTCCCATGAGCGACCCAGCGGTCACCCGACCAGGATCATTCTAACCCAAAACATGACCGCTGGTCGCGGAGAGGAACGCTGCCGGCGGGGCTCTATATTTTTGCACGGAACCGGGAACTGTTTCGCGTTCTGTCGAGTGCGGCGAATTGCCAGCCGTGCGCGGTTCTGCCAAGTCACCGAAGCGCCCCCGATTTGGCTCTTAACGCTTGCCCATCCGGTACGGCTTCAGCGCAGCGTAGATTGTGTCGTTCACCGGCGTCGGCACGTTCAACTCCTTGCCCAGCCGCGACACGGTGCCGGCAAGCCAGTCGAGCTCGAGCCGGTTGCCGCGATCGAGATCGTTCGCCATCGACGCTTTCATGTTCGCCGGCACGCTCTTGTCGGCGAATTCCATGCGTTGATCGATATAGCTGTCCTCAATCGCAACGCCTTTCGCCTGTCCGACTTTCAGCGTCTCGCGCATGATGTTGTAGAACATGCGGCGCATGTCCGGATCGGCAAGGATCGGTCCCATGGTCGTGCGCGTGACCGCCGTGCAGCCGGAGGTCGCGGTTAGGAATATGTATTTGTGCCAGCGGTCGCGCTGGATGTTGTCGGAGATGCTGATCTCGATTCCGGCCGCCTTGGCCGCGTCGGCGAACGCCTGCAATTGCGGATCGGGGCGGCCGTCGATCCGCCCGCAGATGATCGACTGGAACGTCCCGTCCTGCCGGATCACGCCCGGTCGCGCGATGGTCGTCGCCACATAAGTGACGCCGGCGACCGTATTCTCGACGCCGACGATCGGAGAGATACGCTCGTAGCTGTCAATGCCGTTCTGCATCGGGAGCACCCGCGTGTTCGGGCCGACCATCGGGCGTGTCATCTCCGCTGCTCGCTCGGTGTCCCACAGCTTCACGCCGAACAGCACGATATCGACAGGGCCGACCTTATTCGGATCGTCGGTGACGTTGGGCTTCCGGATATGGATGTTGCCTTCGGGCCGCTCGAGCAGAAGGCCGGTTTTCTCGATCGCCTCGCGATGCGCCCCGCGCGCGATGAAATAGACGTCGTGTCCCGCCGCCGCGAGCCGCGCGCCGTAGTACCCGCCGATCCCGCCCGCCGCCATCGCCGCAATACGCATGCCGGTACCTCACCTCTTTCGAGACGAGCATAGCGGACAAAGAGGATGACGCGCCACATGCTCCGGTGCAGTGCTCGTACTCGAGCGCAAACTGCGGCAGCTCGCGAACAAAGTCGCCAGATGGAAAGCTGGTCCTTTCCATCTGGCGCATCAGCTCCATCCCCCGCTTTCGCGGGGATTGAGCGGATTTTATCGCACGCGATACAGCGAAGTCGGCGTGCGTTGCGACACCCGCGCTTCGTCATGCACTCCATTCTGCTGCAGCACGACGACCTTGGCGCCGACTTGTACTCGGTTGAACAGGTCGATGATGTCGGCATTGCGGAGCCGGATGCAGCCGGACGACACGTGCTTGCCGATCGTGCTCGGCGCATTGGTGCCGTGAATGCGATATTCCGTGCCGCCGATGTAGAGCGCGCGCGCGCCGAGTGGATTGCCTGGACCGCCGGCCATCATCCTTGGCAGGTACGGCTGGCGTCCGATCATCTCCGGCGGCGGGTACCAGTCCGGCCATTCCGCCTTGCGCGCGATCGCCTTCACGCCCGACCAGGTGAAGCCTTCGCGGCCGACGCCGATGCCGTAGCGGATCGCCTTGCCGCTGCCGAGAATATAATAAAGGTAGGTGTGCGGCGTATCGACGATGATGGTGCCGGGCGGATCGCGGCTCGGATAATCGACGACCTGCCGCTGCAGCCGCGCAGGCAGATCGTCGGTCTCGTCATCTCCCGGCGCGAAAGATTGCGGCGACGCGATTTGCGGCGGCACTCTTCCAAACAGTGGCTGTGAATTGAAAAACGCGAGCGCGGATTGAGCCTGCGCGGAGGTGGGAAGCGCGAACACGGCGATGAGTGCCGCGAGCGACGCGGACGCGAACCACTTTGACATGATAACCCCTCGCCGGAAGGAAGGCGGTGCTGGTAAGGCAAGTGGCGAAAGGATGGATTGTTCCTGAAATTGAAACTTTCAAAATCCCGCGACTGGGCGGAACCGTTTCGCAGATCGTACGTTGAGCGCTTGGACGCCGAACGCTCGCGTTCCGTCTACGCTCTATTTTTTACGCCTGCGCCAGCCCACGGCCGCATCCGGCACGCTATCCGTCGAAGCAAAATAAGGCTTGATATCAAGCAGCGGTGTGCCGTTGAGGCAATCGAGCCCGACCACCTGCAATTCATTGCCGTCGATCTTCAGCAATTTGACCACGCTCAGCGCGATCGGGTTCGGCCGCGCGGGCGACCGCAGCGCGAAGGTGCCGTGCTGCTCGCCGTATTGGTCAGGCACTTGCAGCACCAGATTCCGGGGCGCCTTGTCCATCCAATAGAGCAGGACGAGGTGGCTGCAGCTCTCGACGTCCTTGAGCCCCGGCGCGAAGCGCGCGTCGATTTCGACGGTGCAGGCCGCGTCGGATTCGCGCGCGTTCTTCGGGCAGTTCTTCCGGTTAGTCCAAGGGGTGCGAATGCGGCCGATGAAGTAGACGCCCGCATCTGGCGCGGCCGGAAGCTCGATCACCTGTTCGCCAGGACGGATGCCGAAGTCTTTGTTCATGCGCAGTTCTTTCCCGCTTCCAGTTCGCGCTTGCAGGCAGGAACAAGAGGCATACGCCGCGTGAACCGGCAAGACGCGAGTCCGGAAGGGTCAGATCCGTCGGACTTGCATGGAATGACTTCAACGTATAAAGATATCTTTATGTAATGGTTTGCTCGTTGGACCGAAAGGCGTAAGGCGTGCTGGACAAGTCGGACAGGTTGGCATTCGAGGCGCTCAACGCCGCACTCAAGGCGGCGGGCGAGGAGACCCGCCTGCGCGTGCTCGCGCTCCTGGGCGAGTCCGAACTGACCGTCTCTGACCTCACCGACATCCTGCGGCAGTCGCAGCCGCGCATGTCGCGGCACCTGAAGCTTTTGGCCGAGGCGGGGCTGGTCGAGCGCTTCCGCGAGGGCACCTGGGCGTTCTTCCGGTTGGTCGAGCAGGGCGGGGTTGCGGCCGTCGCCCGCGCCATTTTGGAACGGCTCGACCCGGCGGACCCGGTGATCGCGCGCGACCGCGAACGGCTTGCCGACGTGCGGGCCGCTCGCGCCGACGCGGCGCAGGCCTATTTCCGCGCCCATGCCGCCGAGTGGGACCGAATCCGCAAGCTGCACGTGCCGGAGACGGCGGTGGAAGAGGCGATACGGGCTGCTCTCGCCGACACGCCGTTCCGCTCGCTGCTCGATTTGGGCACCGGGACCGGGCGCATGCTCGAACTATTTGGCCCGAACATCGAGCGCGGCCTCGGGCTCGACCTGTCGCTCGACATGCTGGCGATCGCGCGCGACCGGCTGGAGCAAACGGGCATCAAGCATTGCAGTGTGCGGCAGGGCGACCTCTACGACCTGCCGCTCGGCAATGACACCTTCGACGTCGTCATCCTGCATCAGGTTTTGCATTTTCTCGACGACGGAGCGCGCGCGATCAAGGAAGCCGCGCGGGTGCTCCGTCCCGGCGGGCGGCTGCTGGTCGTTGACTTCGCGCCACACGAGCAGGAATTCCTGCGCGAACAGTTCGCGCATCGCCGCCTCGGTTTCGCGCCGGAGACGGTGACGCATTGGATGACCGCGTCGGGGCTGGAGCCGGTGATGCACCGCTCGCTCGCGCCCGAGCCGGGCTCGGAGGGCAAAATTGCAGTCTCGCTCTGGCTTGCACGCGACGCGCGCGCGCTGATCGCTTCGGCACGACGGCGGGAGGTGGCCTGATGAATGCGTATCCAAGGCTCAGCCGGTTCATGCCGGCCGGCCATCGCCGCATCGCTGTCTCCTTCGAATTTTTCCCGCCGAAGGACGAGCAGATGGAGCAGGTGCTGTGGGAGTCGATCGAGCGGCTCGCGCCGCTCTCGCCCTCATTCGTCTCCGTTACTTACGGAGCGGGCGGCTCGACGCGCGAGCGCACGCACGCGACGGTGAAACGCATTCTCGCGGAAACACCGCTCACGCCCGCCGCGCATCTCACCTGCGTCGCAGCGACGAAGGACGACATCGACGCGATCGTGCGCAATTATCACGCGGCGGGCGTGCGCCACATCGTGGCGCTGCGCGGCGATTCCATCGAGGGCGCGGGCGCGAAATACGCGCCGCATCCGGGCGGTTACCGGAATTCCGCCGACCTCACCGCGGGCATCAAGCGCATCTCTCCCGATTTTGAAATTTCGGTCTCCGGTTATCCGGAGAAGCATCCGGATTCGCCGACGGTAGAGGCGGACATCGACATGTTGAAAGCGAAGGTGGACGCCGGCGCGTCACGCGCAATCACGCAGTTCTTCTTCGACAATGATCTGTACTTCCGCTATCTCGACCGCGTTCGCGCGCGCGGCATCGATATTCCGATCGTGCCCGGCATTTTGCCGGTACAGAACTTCAAGGCGGCGAAGAACTTTGCGGAACGCGCGGGCGCGTCGGTGCCGGCCTGGATCGCCGAGCGCTTCCACGGTCTCGAGAACGATGTGGCGACGCGCAAATTGATCGCCGCCGCGGTCGCCGCCGAGCAGGTGATCGACCTGTTCGACCGCGGCGTCACGTCGTTCCATTTCTACACCATGAACCGCGCGGATCTCGTCTACGCGATATGCCACCTGCTCGGCTTGCGTCCGACCACCGCCGAGGTGAATTGATGAGTTCCGTCCGTATGGCTTTCACCGACGCCCTGCGCCAGCGCATCCTGGTGCTAGACGGCGCCATGGGCACGATGATCCAGGCCCTCAAGCTCGACGAGGGTGGCTATCGCGGCGCGCGTTTCGACGCGTGGAACCGCGAGGTGCGCGGCAACAACGATCTCTTGAATCTCAGCCGCCCGCAGGCCGTGCGCGACATCCATCTCGCCTATTACCGCGCCGGCGCCGACATCGTATCGACGAACACCTTCTCCTCCACGACGATAGCGCAGGCCGACTATGGCATGGAGGGCATCGCCTACGAATTGAACTACGCCGGCGCGACGCTCGCATGCGCGGCGGCGCGTCAGGCGCAGCGCGAAGACGGGCGCCCGCGCTACGTCGCCGGCGCGCTCGGGCCGACCAATCGCACCGCGTCGATCTCGCCCGACGTCGCCAATCCGGGTTTCCGCGCGATCACTTTCGATCAATTGCGCACAGCCTATGGAGAGCAGGTGCGCGGCTTGCTTGACGGCGGCGCCGACTTGCTGCTGATCGAGACGATCTTCGACACTTTGAATGCGAAGGCGGCGATTTACGCCATCCACGAGATCTGCGCCGAGCGCACCATCGACGTGTCGGTCATGATTTCGGGCACGATCACCGACCGCTCCGGCCGGCTCCTCTCGGGCCAGACACCCGGCGCGTTCTGGACCTCCATCCGTCATGCCGATCCGGTCACCGTCGGTTTGAACTGCGCGCTCGGCGCGAAGGAGATGCGGGCGCACATCGCCGAGCTCGGCCGGCTCGCCGACACGTTCGTGTGCGCCTATCCGAACGCGGGCCTGCCCAACGAATTCGGCTATTACGATGAGAGCCCGGAATACATGGCGGAGCTGCTCGGCGAATTCGCCGAAGCGGGGCTCGTCAACGTGGTCGGCGGCTGCTGCGGCACCACGCCCGAGCATATCGCGGCGATTGCGAAGGCGGTGGCGGACAAAGCGCCGCGCGCCATCCCCGACGTGCCGCGACGTCTTCATCTCTCCGGCATGGAGCGCTTCGCGCTCACGCCGGAAATCCCCTTCGTTAACGTCGGCGAGCGAACCAACGTTACCGGCTCGGCCAAATTCCGCAAATTGATCACCGCCGGCGACTACGCCGCCGCGCTGTCGATCGCGCGCGAGCAGGTCGAGAACGGCGCGCAGGTGATCGATGTCAATATGGACGAGGGCCTGCTCGACTCCGAAGCCGCGATGGTCACCTTCCTCAATCTGATCGCCGCGGAGCCGGACATCGCCCGCGTGCCGGTGATGGTCGACTCCTCCAAATTCTCCGTCATCGAGGCAGGACTCAAATGCCTGCAGGGCAAGCCGGTGGTGAACTCGATCTCACTGAAGGAAGGCGAGGAGGCGTTCATCGAGCACGCCCGCGTCGTCCGCCGGCATGGCGCGGCCGTCGTGGTCATGGCGTTCGACGAGCAGGGGCAGGCCGACACGCTTGAGCGCAAACGCGCGATCTCGAAGCGCGCCTACGACATCCTCACCCAGAAGGTCGGCTTCCCGCCCGAGGATATCATCTTCGATCCGAACATCTTCGCGATCGCGACGGGCATGGATGAACACAACGGCTACGGCGTTGCCTTCATCGAGGCCGCGGGCTGGATTCGGCAGAACCTGCCGCACGCACATGTCTCGGGCGGCGTGTCGAACCTGTCGTTCTCGTTCCGTGGCAATGAGCGCGTGCGTCAGGCGATGCACTCGGTGTTCCTCTATCATGCGATCCGCGCCGGCATGGACATGGGCATCGTCAACGCCGGTCAGATGGCGGTGTACGACGATCTCGATTCGGAGTTGCGCGACGCCTGCGAGGACGTCGTGCTGAACCGCCGGCCGGATGCGGCCGAGCGCCTCCTGAAGCTCGCCGACAAATTCCGCGGGGCAGGGCAGGAGGAGAGGCACGCCGATCTCGCCTGGCGCGAGAAGCCGGTCGAGCAGCGCCTGTCGCACGCGTTGGTGCACGGCATCACCGATTTCATCGAGGCCGACGTCGAGGAGGCGCGGATCAAGGCCAAGCGTCCGCTCGACGTGATCGAAGGCCCGCTGATGGACGGGATGAACGTCGTCGGCGATTTGTTCGGCACGGGCAAGATGTTCCTGCCGCAGGTCGTGAAGTCGGCGCGCGTGATGAAGGGGGCAGTCGCCTATCTGATGCCGTTCATGGAGGAGGAGAAGCGCCTGAGCGGCGCGGCGCAGTCCAAATCCAACGGCAAGATCGTGATGGCGACCGTGAAGGGCGACGTGCACGATATCGGCAAGAATATCGTCGGCGTGGTTCTCCAGTGCAACAATTACGAGGTGATCGATCTCGGCGTGATGGTGCCGGCGGCGAAGATCCTGGAAACCGCCGCGGCCGAGCAAGCCGACATCATCGGCCTCTCCGGTCTGATCACGCCCTCGCTCGACGAGATGTGCCTGGTCGCGGCCGAAATGGAGCGGCAGGGTTTCGAGGTGCCGCTGCTGATCGGCGGCGCGACGACGAGCCGCGTGCACACGGCGGTGAAGATTCATCCGAACTACCGGCGCGGGCAGGCGGTGCACGTCAACGATGCGAGCCGCGCGGTCGGTGTCGCGCAGGCGCTGATGTCGGCCGATGCCAAGCCGTCGTATATCGCGGACCTTCGCGACGAATATGCGCGCGTCGCGGCGACGCATGCGCGCGCGCAGGAGGAAAAGACGCGCCTGTCGCTTGCCGCAGCGCGGGCCAATGCGACGCTGATCGACTGGCCGAATTATGTGCCGCCGAAGCCGAGCTTCCTCGGCACGCGCGCGCTCATGGATTATTCGATCCCCGAGTTGATCGAGTTCATCGACTGGCAGCCGTTCTTCTCGACCTGGGAATTGGCCGGACGTTTCCCGGCGATTCTTGAGGACGAAAAGGTGGGCGAAGCCGCGCGCGCGCTTTACGCGGACGCGCAGGCGATGTTGAAGAAGATCGTCGACGAGAACTGGTTCAAGGCCAATGCCGTGATCGGCTTCTGGCCAGCGAGCCGGTTCGGCGACGACATCGCGCTGTTCGCGGACGAGACGCGTGACGATCGGCTTGCGACATTGCACATGCTGCGGCAGCAGTTGTCGAAGCGCGAGGGCCGCGCCAACGCGGCGCTCGCCGACTTCGTAGCGCCGGCGGAGTCGGGGCTTGCCGACTACGTCGGCGGCTTCGCGGTGACGGCCGGCATCGGCGAGGACGAGGTCGCCGACCGCTTCAAGCGCGCGAACGACGATTACTCCGCGATCATGGTTAAGGCGCTGGCCGACCGTCTGGCGGAAGCGTTTGCCGAGCGGCTGCATCAGCGCGTGCGCACCGAATTCTGGGGTTATGCGGCGGACGAGAAATTGACGAATGCCGACTTGATCGCCGAGCGCTACCGCGGCATCCGCCCGGCGCCGGGCTATCCGGCGCAGCCGGACCACACCGAGAAAGGCACGCTCTTCCGTCTGCTCAAGGCCGAGCGCATCGGTGTGAATCTGACCGAAAGCTTCGCGATGTGGCCGGGTGCGGCGGTGTGCGGACTCTATTTCAGCCATCCGCAGAGCGCCTATTTCGGCGTCGGCAAGATCGAGCGCGATCAGGTCGAGGATTACGCCAAGCGCAAGGGCTGGAGCGCGGAAGAGGCCGAGCGCTGGCTCGCGCCGATTTTGAATTACGACCCGCGTCCGAAGGTCGCCGCGGCGTGAATTGCAGCCGTTTCCCGCGCAAAGCGGGGACGCATGCTGCGCAGTTCCGCCTCATCCTGAGGAGCGTCGCGAAGGGGCGCGTCTCGAAGGATGAGGCGGCCCCATGGTTCGAGACGCGCTCGTTCGGAGCGCTTCTCACCGTGAGGCCGATAGAGACCGCGGCATATTGGTCAGCAAAAACGAAGAGCCGGACAGGGCCCCTGTCCGGCTCTTCTTTCGGATTTTATAAATCGCGCGCCGATCAGAACGCGCCGAGCAGCACAGCGCCTACGAACAGGAACACGGCGCCCACGGCGACCACATCCCATTTCAAGGCAAGGACCACAGCAAGCCTCCCTTGGTTCGAGCGGTCGGGACACTAGCACGCGTGCGGGCGGAGTCGAAGAGGGAACCGCGCGCGTGCGTTGCACTCTGCCATCCAACAGTTGAATACCGTGTGCAGGACGCTGTCGGCATTCATAAATTTCGCCGCTCGCGAGTGCTGCAATGTGTTGCTGCAATGCAGTAAGTGCCTGCGCAGATCACTTGTTGCATTCGGTTCGCAAGTACCGCACGGCGTCGCGCAGCAACCTGCAGCAGACGGGTATTCACCGCCGGTACTCACGTGTGCAACATAGCGATTGCCGCTTGCGCAAAGCGGCGCTATTGCTCCGTATTCTCAAAACACCCAAGGACAACAACAACATGCGACGTTTGCGTCATATGCTGATCGGTCTCGGTGCGCTCGCCGCCGCGCTTGCGGGCGCGCTGCCGGCCTCCGCGCAATCCTGGCCGCAGCGCACGGTGCGCTTCATCATCCCGCTCGGCGCGGGCTCCGGCGTCGACATCACCGCGCGCCTGTTCGCCGACAAGCTTGCGCAGCGCTGGGGTCAGCCGGTCGTGGTCGAGAACAAGCCGGGCGGCGACGCGATTCTCGCGATCACCACGGTCAAGAACGCGCACGACGACCACATCTTGCTGTTCGCGCCGGCGTCGACCTTCACCGCGCATCCGCTCTTGCACGAGTCGCTGCCGTACAAGCCGGCGGATCTCGTCCCGCTAGCGCGCGTGACCAACACACTGATTGCGCTCGGCGTGCCGACAGAAATCGGCGTCTCGACGATGAAGCAGCTGGTCGAGAAGACCAAGACGGCTCCGGGTAAATTGAATTACGCATCGGTGACCGGCGCCAACGATCTGCTCTATGCCTCATTCCTGAAAGTCGAGAAGCTCGATCAGGCGAAGGTCCCGTACAAGGACACGGTGCAGGCGATCAACGATCTCGCCGAGAACCGCATCCAGGCTTACGTCGGCGCCTATGCGATCATGCGGCCACGTGTGCTGGCGGGCAAAGTGAAGGTGATCGCGCTGACCAACGCGCACCACGCACCGCAGCTCAACGATATTCCGACCGCGCGCGAAGCGGGCTTCCCGTCGCTGGAGATGGACGGGCTCGTCGGCGTGCTCGGCCCGAGCAACATGCCGGCCGACGCGAAGGCGCGCATCGCCAAGGACATCAAGGAGATTGCCGCCGATCCGGAGATAAAGGCGAAGCTCGAGACGACCGGGCAGGTGGTCAATCCTGGCTCGGCGGAGGAGTTCGACGCCGACATCAAGGGCCAGCGCGCCAAGATGACCGAGATCGGCAAGATCTTGAACATCAAGCCGGCTGCGGATTGAGGCTTGCTAGAACTGGAAATGGCTGGGCTCGTCCTGGCCATTTTTATTTCACGATGAAAATCGCTCAGCCGGCGGGGCGATCTCGGTGACGAGGTCGCGCACCAGCTTCTTGTTCGGCAGGGGTGCGAGTTTCATCTCGCGGTCTTCCAGCCGCGCGGTGCAGGCATAGACCGTCTCGCCGTCGAGCGAGACCATGCATTCCTTGCACGCATTCGCGTTGATGCACGAAAAGCGGATCGCGAGCGAGGGATCGCGGTTCGTCCTGATCCAGCGCAGCCCATCGAGTACCGACTGGCCCGGCTCGAATGGCACCTCGTAGGTTTCCCAGCGCCCTCGCGCCGGATCTTCGCCGCGCCAGACTTTCAATGTGGCCGTATGCGTCATGCCGGCTCCGGCGTGTGCGCGCTCACACTTTCGCGCGCGATGTTGAGAGCGCCGTCGCGCAAGGTGACGATCTGATTGACGGTCCACTCCGCCGCGGTGTCGGGGAAATCCTCGCGCTGCTGCGCGCCGCGCGTTTCCTTGCGCGCGAGCGCGGTTTCGGCGACGACGCGCGCGACGGTGAGCATGTTGCGCAAATCGAACCAGTCGAGCCGCCGCATGTCGAAGCGGTCGGCGTGTCCGGGCGGCGTATCGCCGAGCGCGGAGTGCAAGTTGCCGATCTCATTCAGCGCGCGCGTGAGCTTCTGCGCATCGCGCAAGGGCCCGACGTGATCCTGCATCACGCCCTGCAGACGCTGCAGCATCGCGGCGGTGTTCATCTCCTTGTTCGTACCGGAGGAGATCAGTTCACTCGCGTCGTCTGCATTGTCGGCATTCTCTGCGAGTGACGCATGCTGCGCATGCGCCGCCGCGGTGCGGCCGGCCTCGCGGCCGAACACCAAAGCCTCGGTGATGGCGTTGCCCGACAGGCGGTTTGCGCCGTTTGCGCCGCCGACCGCCTCGCCGGCGGCGTAGAGGCCCGGCACGCCGGTCTGCATCTTCGCATCCGCGACGATGCCGCCCATGTGGTAATGCGCGATCGGCGCGACCTCGACGTCCTGCTTGCGCAGATCGATGCCGTTCGCGGCCAAGCGATCGATCACCGGCCCGAACGCGGCGCGCAAATCGGCTTCCGAGCGATGACGGAAGCTCAGGAATACGCCGCCATGCGGCGAGCCGTGGCCGGCCTCTACCTCTTTCAAAATCGCGTAGCTGCCGAGGTCGCGCGTGATGACGTATTTGCCGTCTTCCGCGACGCCGTAGCGCTGTGTGAACTCCTCGCCTTTATTGTTGAGCAGCCGTCCGCCGAGCTTGTAGCGGAACGGGTCCCACATGATTGGGTCCATGCCGATCAGCCGCGGCGCGAGATGGCCGATCGGGAAGAATTGCACGAACTCCATGTCGGCGAGCTTGGCGCCGGCGCGCAGGGCGAGAGCATAGCCGTCGCCACCCATGTTCGCCGACGCGCTGTTGCGGCGATAGAGTCGCGTCAGTCCGCCGGTCGCGACGATTGTCGCCTTGGCACGCACGAGAACTGGCGCGCCGGTGGTCAGATGCACGGCGGCGGCGCCGACCACCTCGCCGTCCTTGCGCAACAGATCGGTGACGCAGAGATCGCCGGCGCGGCGGATCGCGCCGATCTTGTTGACGACCGTGCGCAGCGTTTTCGACACCGCCGGCCCGGTGTTGAGGAAGTCGACATAGACGCAGCGCGGCCGGTCGTGCCCCGGTGCCAGCGCCTGTGTGATGCGGCCGTCCTTGCGCGCCCAGCCGACGCCCCATTCGTCCATCGCGCGGATGCAGCCGGGTCCTTGCTCGGTCAACAGGCGCGCGAGGTCCGCGTTGCACAGCCCGCGCCCGGCATTGAGCGTATCGTTGTAATGATGCGTCCAGTGGTCGGGCGTCTCCGAGCCGAGCGCGACCGCGACCGTCATCTGCGCCATCACTGTCGCGCCGCCCCGTCCGATCAGGCTGCGGTCGGCGAGCAGCACGCGGCAGCCCGCGCGCGCGGCTTCAATCGCCGCATACATGCCGGCTGCACCAGAGCCGATGATCAGCACATCCGTTTCGGCGTGCATCGGTTCAACGCGCATGACGATCCATTCTCAATGCAAACATGAGCCCGCAAGTCAATCGCAGGCGAACGGCGCGGGCGGGCGGCCGCCGCAGCCGCAAGTGGGCTTAAGGCACATGATCTTCTGCACCGTGCCGCCGAGCGCCGCGGCGCGCTTTTCCTCCGGCACGACCGCGCTGATGCGCGCGCCGGATCGGGATCGCCCGTCTCGAACGGGAAATCGCTACCGAGCATCAGCCGATCTACGCCGACGAGATCGATGAGGTAGCGCAAGGTCGCCGCGGCGAACGTGATCTGGTCGAAATAGAGCCGCTTCAGGATCTCGAGCGGACGGCCAGTGAGGAAGCCGGACAGGGGGCGGACGTAGTGCGAGCCGGCGAGCTGCACGAGCGTCTGCTTTTCAGAGCCTGAAAATTCGATGCCGTAATGCGCACTGTTCCCGCGCAGGGTCTTAAGCATCTGAGGCGGGACGAAGTGCGCATGCGTATCGATGACCGACGTCCTAATAGGCGGCGGAGACTAGCGGAGCGCGCCCGCGAATGCGACCGCACATGTTGAAACTGTGCACGCGGTTTGCGAACATGCGGTAACGGAAGAGGTGACCCATGCCACGCCACACGACTTACCTTCCGCACGGCGTGATCCCGGCGGTGCTGCTGCCGTTCCAAGATGATCTCTCGATTGACGAGACGAGCTTCCGCGCGCACCTGCGCGACGTCGGCTCCGTCGAGGGACTGTCCGCGATCACGGTCAACGCGCATTCGACCGAAGTCGGCTCGTGTTCGTTCGACGAGCAGAAGCGCGTGCTGACGATCGCGGGCGATGCGGTCGGGGACAGACTGCCGATCGTAAACGGCGTCTGGGCCGACGGAAGCCTTGAAGCCGCGCGCATCGCCAGGATGGCGGAAGCAGGCGGCGCGTCGGCGCTGCTCGTCTTTCCGCCGGCGCCGTTCACGCTCGGACAGTCGCCCGCGATGGCGCTCGCGCACGTGAAAGCGATCGCCGACGCGACCGACCTGCCGCTGATCGTGTTTCAATATCCGCTCGCGACCGGGCAGGGCTATCCGAAGGAGACACTGCTTCGGATGTGCGAGGAGGTGCCGTCGATCCGCGCGATTAAGGACTGGATCGGCAACGTGCCGCATCACGAGTGGCACATCCGCACGCTGCAGAGCCTGCCGCAGCCGGTGAACGTGCTGACGACGCACAGCGCCTGGCTGTTCTCCTCGCTCGTGCTCGGCTGCAACGGATTGCTCTCCGGCTCGGGCAGCGTGATTGCCGACTTTCAGGCGCAGCTTTTCCGAGCCGTGCAGAAGAACGATCTCGCCGAGGCGAAGCGGCTCAACGAGCGCATCGCGCCGACCGCGCGCGTGTTCTACGCCGACCCGTTCGTCGACATGCACAACCGCATGAAGGAAGCGCTGGTGCTGATGGGCAAACTTCCGCGCACCGTCGTGCGACCGCCCTTGGTGAAGCTCGAGCGCGCGGAGATTAAGCGCATCGGCGCCGCTCTGATCGAGGCGGGGCTGTTGAGCGAGGAGCAGTTAAAAAGGGCAGCCTGACGCCGGCTTTATGCCGGGCATCCACGTCTTCAGTGCATTCATCAAGGAAGACGATGACGAATTCAATTACCGCGGAGTTGCCCGCTTTCGCGGCGATGCCAGTCAAAGTTACTTCACCGCAAACTCGCTGTTCTTCCGGTCCGTCACCAGCATGCAGCCGGGGTAGTGCGTGATGCAGAACTCCGGTTTCGCCGTCGCGATCACCGACTGCGGCGTCACCCCACACGCCCAGAACACCGGCAGTTCGTCTTCGCGCACCGGGATGGCGTCGCCGTAATCCGGCTTTTGCAGGTCGCGGATGCCGATCAGCTCGGGCTTGCCGATATGCACCGGCGCGCCGTGCACGGCGGGAAAGCGCGTCGTGATCTGGATGGCGCGGATCGCATCGGCCGGCTTGAACGGTCGCATCGACACGACCGTGGCTCCGTGAAATGGACCCGCCGGTGCCGTCTCGATCGAGGTGCGGTACATCGGGACATGACACCCGCACGTGATGTTGCGGATCTCCAGCCCGTCGGCCATCAGCGCTTCCTCGAAGGAAAACGAGCAGCCGATGACGAAGCTGACCAGATCGTCACGCCAGACCGATGTGAGATCGGTTGGCTCGTCGACGATCTTGCCGTTCTTCCACACGCGGTAGCGCGGCAGGTCCGTGCGGATGTCGAGATCCTCGCCGAGCGCAGGGATTCGCGGATCGCCGGGTGCGGACATGCCGACCAGCGGACACGGCTTCGGATTGAGCTGGCAGAAGCGGAGGAAGTCGCCGGCGAGCGCCTGCGGCAGGATGGCGAGATTGCCTTGCACATAACCGGGCGCGAGGCCGGAGGTCGACCCGAGATGCGCGCCGGCGCGGATCGCACGCCGCGCCGCCAATCCGGTTGCGGAAGCCGCCGCAATCGCCTGGGCTGCGGTCATGGCGCGTTCTCCTGCTTGAGGCGCAAAAGCGAACCACAGCGTGCGAGCAGGTCGCAAGTGCAACATGCAAAACCAACACCAACGGGGCGCACGGATTGTGCATCCATTTTGCGGTTGAAAAGGCCCATCAGATCGCGTTTGCTCATGGAACCAACGAATAAGGCCTTCAAGGCCGTCCATTTATCCATGGGAGGACGACCAATATGATCACCTGCGCCCGGATTCCGTTTGCGCTGGCCGCATTCGCGGCAATGGCCGTTGTGCCCGCGCGGGCACAGCAGCCAGCGGCGCCGGTGAAGCTCGGCATCGTCACGTTCCTGACCGGCCCAGCTGCAACGCCGTTCGGCATTCCGAGCCGCAACGCCGCCGAAATCGTGATCGAGACACTCAACGCCGGCAAGGCGCCGGCGCCCTTCGACAAGCTCGGCCTCGCTGGATCCAAGATCGAAGCGAGGTACGTTGATGAGGCAGGGTCGGCGCAGAACGTTGTCACCGAATTTCGCAACCTCGTGCAGCGCGATCAGGTCGACGCTGTCGTCGGCTACGTCTCCTCGGGCAGCTGCCTCGCAGTCACGCCGGTTGCCGAAGAGCTCAAGGCGCTCACCGTCTTCTATGACTGCGGCACGCCGCGCATCTTCGAGGAGAAGCCGCGCAACTACGTCTTCCGCATCAGCCCGCATGCTACGATGGATAACGTCGCGGCTGCGCGCTACATCCTGGGCAAGAAAAAGAACCTGACGAGCTTTTCCGGCATCAACCAGAATTACGCCTGGGGCCAAGATAGCTGGCGCGACTTCGCCGGCGCGATGAAGGTGCTGGCGCCGAAGGCGAGCGCCGACAAGGTGCTGTTCCCCAAGCTGTTCGCGGGTGAATACGGCGCCGAAATCTCAACGCTGCTCACCTCCAAGTCGGACGTGATGCACACCAGCTTCTACGACGGTGACCTCGAAGCCTTCATCTATCAGGAGCAGGCGCGCGGACTCGACAAGCGCATGCCGATCATCATGACAACCGGCGAAACGGTGGTCTGGCGTTTGAAGGACAAGCTGCCGGACGGCACCATTATTGGCGGACGCGGACCCAACGGCGTGCTCGCCCGCGATACCGAAATCCGGCGCTGGTTCGAGCAGATCTACCGCGACCGCTACAACACGCCGCCGACCTATCCCGGCTATCAGATGGTGCAATCGCTGCTCGGCCTGAAGCTCGCTTATGAGAAGGCGGCAGCGGGTGGCGCCAAGCCCAATTCCGACGCGATCGCGGCAGCGTTCAAGGGCCTCGAGTTCACTGGTCCGGCGGGGCACGTGAAGTTGACGCTCGGCGAGGGCCACCAGGGCGTCACCGAAACGGCGTACGGGACCTACAAATACAACAAGCAGACGAAGGAGCCGGAGCTTGTCGACATCGTGCGCTATCCGGCCGAATGCGTAAATCCGCCACCCGGCGTCGAATCCGAAAGATGGATCGCCGACGGTATGCAAGGCGCCAGGTGCAATTAGCGACGTAGGCCGCAACCTGCTCTCCTTATCCACGCACGCTTATCACCTCTCCCCACGGGGGAGAGGTCGGACCGCGCAGCGGTCCGGGTGAGGGGGACCATGCGGATCGAGAGTGCTAGACCCCGTCAACCCAACCCTCTCCTTGCTGGGGAGAGGGAGCCCGCCGAGTCTGTGGCGAGGACCTTACTATGCTGACCGGCTTCGCCATCTTCACCGACGGTCTCGTCTACGCCGCTTATCTGTTCATCGTCGCCATCGGGCTGACGCTGATCTTCGGTGTGATGAAGATCCTCAATGTAACCCACGGGTCGTTCTATGCCTTCGGTGCGTATGGCGCGGCGACTGCCGTCGGCATCTACGCCAATGGCAACTGGCCGGCCGCGCTCGGCTTCCTGTTCATGCTCTCCCTCGCCATGACGATCGGCCTCGTGCTGGGCATCATTCTTGAACGCGGGCTGCTGCGGCTGGTCTACGGCCGCGACGAGGTCGTTGTGGTGCTCGTCACCTACGCCACCTTCCTGATCCTGGAAGACGTCATCGTGCTGATCTGGGGCGCGCAGTCCTATGGCGCATTCCAGCCGATGGTCTCCGCCGGCAACACCGAGATCGGCGACCTGGTCTTATCGAACTACGACATCATCCTCGTTGCGATTGCCGCCGCGCTGGCCGTCTTTGCCTATTGGACGCTCAAGTTCACGCGATACGGCCGGCTGCTTACCGCGGTCATTTTTGATCGCGAGACGGCAGCCGCTTTCGGCATCAATGTTGCGCGTGTCTACACGGTCACTTTCCTGATCGGCGCGGCGCTCGGCGCGCTCGGCGGCGCGGTGATGGCGCCGAAAATCTCCGTCACGCTCGGCATCGGCGTCGAGGTGATCGTGCTCGCCTTCGCCGTCGTCGCGATCGGCGGCATGGGCTCGATCGAAGGCGCGCTGATCGGCGCGCTGATCGTGGGGATATGCCGCGCCGCGGCCGTGCATCTCGCGCCGCAGATCGAATTGTTCGTCATCTACGGCGTGATGGCACTGGTGCTGGTTGCACGGCCTTACGGGCTGTTCGTGCGCGCGCAGCCGAGAAAGATTTAACATGCCGGGACGTGCGCAACTCGCCGGCGCGCTGATGCTCCTCTTCGCCGCGGCGGCTGCGCCGCTGTTGCCGGACTGGATCGTGTCCCTGGCGACGATCTCGCTCGCCAATGCGCTCGTCGTGCTGGGGCTGATCGTGCTCTGGCGCGCGGGGCTCGTCTCGTTCGGGCAGGCGCTATATTACTGTATCGGCGCTTACACCGTGGCGCTGATCGCGAAATGGACGGGCTTCTCCGACGCAATCGGGCTCGTACTACTCGGCGGCATCGCGGCCGGGTTGGTGGCCGGGCTCGTCGGCTTCCTGGTCGCGCGCTATCGCGAGATCTTCTTCGCGATGCTCAGCCTCGCGCTGTCGATGATCCTCTACGGCGTACTGGTGAAGACGGAATCGCTCGGCTCCACCGACGGCTTCAGTGTCAACGTGCCGACCTTCCTTGGCTTTGCGCCGCACGGACAGACGCTAGGGCTTTCGCTGTATTGGCTGACACTCGCGATCGACGCCATCGCCGCCATACTGATCGCCAATTATTTCAATTCCATCGCCGGCGCGCTCGCCGCACCCATCCGCGACAACGAGATCCGTGTCGAATTTCTGGGCGTGTCGGTCAGTGGCATCGTGCATGCCAAGGTGGTGATTGCGGGCGTGCTTGGAGGATTTGGCGGCGCGTTGGCCGCGCTCACCATCGGTCATGTCGATCCGAACATGTCGTATTGGACGACATCCGGCGGCTTCGTGTTCGTGACGATTCTGGCCGGCGCGGGCTCGATCGCGGCGGCATTCATCGGCTCGGTGGTGTTCGAATCGGTACGCTCCTTCGCGGTCGATGTGATGCCGGGGCTGTGGCAGATGACGCTCGGCTCGGTGCTCCTGCTGACCATTCTGTTCCTGCCGGAAGGGCTCGGCTCGCTGTTCAAGGGGCGCAAGCGGGCGAGCGAGCCCGCATGAGCGACATCCTCACCGTGCGCAATCTGGAGAAGACCTTCGGCTCGCTCGTCGCCGCGCACAACATCAACGTCAGCGTTCCCGCCGAGCAGACCGTCGGCGTCATCGGCGCGAACGGCGCCGGCAAGACGACCTTCATCAATATGATTACCGGGCATCTGCGGCCGACCGCCGGCACGATCATGTTCGAGGATATGGACATCACCGGCAAGCCGGCGCGGCAGATAGTGCGGCTAGGGATTTCGCGCTCATTTCAGGTCGCGCAGGTGTTTCCGACGCTGAGTGTGTTCGACAACATGTGCGTAGCGGCCGCGATCGCGCGGCGGCGCGGCGGATTGTTCGGCGCAGTGGCGACGCCTTTGCGCTCGCCCGCGGCGGTGGCCGAAGCCGACGCGGCGATCGATCTGTTCCAGATCGGCCGTTACAAGCACGCGTCGGCAAGCACACTGCCGCAGGGCATCCGCAAATTGCTCGACATCGGCATGGCGGTGGTCGGTTGGCCGCGGCTGCTGCTGCTCGACGAGCCAACGAGCGGCATCTCCATCGAGGAGAAATCGGATCTGATGCGCGTGATCGTCTCCGCGCTGAAGTCGCGCAAGATTACCGTGCTGTTCGTCGAGCACGACATGGAGATCGTCGCCAGTTTCGCCGACCGCGTGCTCGCATTCTACGACGGCACGGTGATCGCCGACGGCACGCCGGACGCGGCCCTCGGCGATCCGAAGGTGCAGGAATTGATCTCCGGCGTGCACCTGCGGCCGCAAGGGGCGGCGCATGCTTAAGGTCGCCGATCTCTCCGTTTCCTTCGGGCCGGTGCCAATCGTGCGCGGCGCCTCGCTCACTGTGAACGAAGGCGAGATGTGCGGGCTGATCGGCCGTAACGGCGCGGGCAAGACGACGCTGATTCGTGCGCTGATGGGCGCCTTGCCGGCGAGCGGCCGCGCCGAACTCGGGCATGTCGACCTGTTCACGCTGCCGCCGCACAGCCGCGCCTCGCACGGCATTGGCTACATGCCGGAGGACCGGCGCCTCGTGCCGGAGTTTACGGTCGAGGAGAACATCCGCCTGCCGGCCTGGTCGACGCGCAACGACGGCGTCGAGCAGCGGCTCGAGTGGATCTACGGCATCATGCCGGAGCTCGTGCGTTTTGGGCAGCGGCGTGCGCTCGATCTCTCCGGCGGACAGCAAAAGATGGTCGCGCTCGCGCGCGCGCTGATGGCCGGCACGCGCATTCTGTTACTGGACGAACCGTTCGAGGGGCTCGCGCCAGCGCTCGCGCGCCGGCTCGGCGAGGTGCTGGCGAATTTGAAGAGCGAAGGCGTTTCCGTGCTGATCGCGGAGTCGAACGAGGTGCACGTGCTCGATCTGCTCGCGCGCGCCTACCGGATCGAGCGGGGGAGTGTGGCGGAGGCTTAATCACCACCCGTCGAAGATGCTCGCATCACGCGGCGGCGCGTCGCGGAAGCCCTCGTCCAGCCGCCGGTAGCGCCCGCCGAAGAAGATCAGCGGCTGCTCGTGCTTGTGCGCGTGCCTGCGCAGGCTGGTGACGCGGCCGACGAAGATGTCGTGATCGCCGCCCTCGTAACGCGCATGGGCCTCGCATTCGAACACCGCAAGTGCGTTGGGCAGGACCGGCAGGCCGTTCGTGCCGTCGAGCACAATCAGCCCCGCCCATTTGTCGCCGTTCGGCCGCGCGAAGCGGTTGGAAATCTCCTCCTGCTGCTGCGAGAGGATGTTGACGGCGTAGCTGCGCATCCCCGTCCAGGCGTAATAGCTATGCGCCTGCCGCGCGATACTGAACAGAATGAGCGGCGGCGAGATCGACACCGAATTGAACGAACTCACCGTCATGCCGACGCGCTCGCTCGTGCCGGTCACGCCGGTCACGACCGCGACGCCGGTCGGAAATGCACCGAGCGCATCGCGAAACTGCCGCTCCTCGAAACTCACGATCACCGCTCCTTGCCGGTCGAGCACCGGACGCTAAAGTACGCGCCCGACCTTATCCGGACGCCGCTTCGTTTGCGATCCGTCCGGTTCCACAGGCATTGGAAAACGCATAATGAGCACGCTTTCGCAGCAGCCCTACGTCCGCCACACGCGCCGCTTCGCAACCGGCGAAGACACGCCGCGCGCCTTTCTCGACCGCTGCCTCGCGCTTTATGCCGAATGGGAGCCGAAGGTCGGCGCCTTCGTCGTCGCCGATCTCGACAAGGCGCGCGCAGCGGCGGACGTGTCCACCGCGCTCTGGCGCGCGGGCAAGCAGCGCTCCGCGCTCGACGGCATGCCGGTCGGCATCAAGGACATTATCGAGACGGAGGACATGCCGACCGAGATGGGCTCGCCATTGTTCAAAGGCTGGCGCTCGGGTTGGGATGCCGCATCGGTCGCCGCGCTGCGCGACGCCGGCGCGGTGATCATCGGCAAGACGGTGACGACCGAATTCGCGGCCAGCGAGCCGCGCGGCACGCGCAATCCACACGACCTCAACCGCACGCCCGGCGGTTCGAGCAGCGGGTCGGCGGCTGGCGTCGCCTGCGGCATGATCACGGCGGGGCTCGGCACTCAGGTGCTCGGCTCGGTGGTGCGTCCGTCGGGTTTCTGCGGCGTGGTCGGGTTCAAGCCGACGGTCGGCACGCTCAATCGCGGCGGCAGTCACGACACTTTGAGCCAAAGCAGCACCGGCGTGCTCGCGGCCTCGCTGGAGGACGCCTGGCAGGTTGCGATCGAAATCGCCGCGCGCGTCGGCGGCGATCCGGGCTGCCTTCAGCTTGAAGGGCCGATGCAAGTGCCCGCGCCGAAGGCGCCGCGCCGGCTCGCCCTTGTCGAGACGACCGGATGGCCGTTGGCTTCCGAGCAGGCGAAAAAGGCGCTGCAGGATGCGGCCGCGACGTTGAACGGGCAGGGCGTCGAGATTCTCACCCGCCACTCGCATCCGCTGATCGACGAGATCGAACGCGCGCTCGAACCGGCACACCAGCTCTCGCAGCGGATCGTGAACTGGGAATTCCGCTGGCCGATGATCGACTGTGTGGCGCGCGATGCGAGCCTTCTCGGCAAGAGCATGCACGATCGCATCAAGATGACGCAGTCGATGACGGTGCAGGACTACAACGCGGCTCTGCGAGAGCGCGACCGCGTGCGCGCGCTCTACGCTGCGCTGGCGAATGTCTGCGACGGCTGCATAACGCTCGCGTCGATCGGCGCGGCGCCGGTGGGTCTCTCCTCGACCGGCAATCCGATCTTCGCCGTGCCGTTCACCTTCCTCGGCGTGCCGGCGCTCTCGCTGCCGCTGCTGAAGGACGAGAACCTGCCGCTCGGTCTGCAGTTTGCGGGATTTGCCAATCGTGATGCGGAGGCAGTCGCGACGGCAGGGCTCATCATGCAGGCGGTCGGCGCCGCTTAAGCGCCATCGCCCGCGGCGCGGTCGATCGCCAGCACCTGCATGATGTCCTCGTTGATCTTGCGGCGTTGCACAGCATCGAGATCGGCCGTGAGCCGCGCCTCGTAGGCGATACGCGCGGGCCGGTGAAACACCATCACGCGGTCACCGATCTCCATCGCCTCATTGATCTGGTGCGTGATGAAGACGGCGGTCTTGTTGCTCTGCCGCACCAGCCGCACGAACTCGGCGCGCAGATCGCGCGCGGTCATCTCGTCGAGTGCGGAGAACGGCTCGTCGCAAAGCAGGATGTCGGGATCGACGGCGAAGGCGCGTGCGATCGATACGCGCTGGCGCATGCCGCCCGACAGCGCGTGCGGATAATCATGCTCGTGGCCCTTGAGGCCGAGCCGCTCCAGCCAGCGGCGCGCCTTCGCTTCGGCCTCGTGCGGTTCGCAGTCGAGGATCTGCAATCCGAGCAGCACGTTGTCGAGTGCGCTGCGCCAGGGCATCAGCCGGTCCCCCTGGAAGACGATGCCGATCTTGCCGCGGAAATGCGAGAACTCACGGAACGGATCGTGCCCGATCACCGACGCCTTGCCGGAGCTCGGTTCGGTCAGACCCGCGACGATGTTGAACATGGTCGACTTGCCGCAGCCGGTCTTGCCGAGCACCGCGACAATCTCGCCTTTGCCAATCTCGAACGAGAGCTTTTCGACCGCGACGAACTGGCTGCGTCCGTCCGGGCGGTTGAAGATCTTGCTGACGTCCTCGAAGCGGATCACCGCTTCGGGCGCGCGCGCGGCCTGTGTGGCGACGTCGCTCATCACATCGCCCGTTCGGACACCGCGCGATAGCGCAAAGTCCAGTTCTCGATCGCCGTGATCGTCTGCTGCACGACCAGCACGAACAGCACGAGCTGCAATGTCCACGCCATCGCGCCGGCCATGTCGAACAACTGCTGCTGCCGCAAGAGTTCGTAGCCGACGCCGCCGGTCGCGCCGACAAGCTCGGCGACGACGACCACGCGCGCGGCGTTGCCGAGATTGACCTTCCAGGCGGTCAGAATGCCCGGCACGATCGTCGGCACGATCAGATACCGGAACAGCTTCAGCCGGCTTGGCCGGAACGACATCGTCATCTCGAACAGGTCCTTCGACATCGAGCGGAAGGCGTCGAGGATCTGGAAAGTGAACGCGGGCAGCGTCGTCATCAGCATGATGAAGAAGACGCGGAACTCGATGCCCTGAAACCAGATGATGGCGAACACGACCCAGGACAGCGCAGGAATGCCCTGGAAGAACGTCAGCACCGGCGCGACGAAATTCTCCGCCGTGCGTGACTGTCCGATGATCATCGCGATCACGCCGCCGACGATGAACGCGCCGAACAGCCCGGCGAAAATGCGCCAGGAGGTCAGCAGCACGTCCCACAATAACGAGCCGGTGACCAGGATCTCGATCGTGCGCGAAATGATCGCGGGGACCGGCGGAAACAGAAACGGGGGAAATATGTGCGACAATAGCTGCCAGACCGCCGCCAGCGCGAGCATGCTGAGGGTGGCCTGGATAAAGCGCAATGTGCGCGTGTTCTTCATTGCAGCGGCTTGTCGTAGACGGTGTCGTTCGACGGCATCTTCTGCATGAAGCCGACATCAACGCCCGCCTTGTAGACTGCGTCGATCTCCTTCGTCAGCTCGCCGGCGGGTTTTACGTTCATGCCGAGGCGCTCATTCGCCTTGATGAGCGTGACGAGGGCCTGCTGATCTTCCGCCGCGCCCTTCGGATTGATGATCTTCGCAGCGTCTTCGGGATTCTTCACGATGTAATCAGCCGCCGCCTTGTAGGTCGCATAGAGCTTCTTCACCGCATCCGGATTCTGTTCGATCCAGTCGGTGTGCGCGGCGAGGCCGAGATAGGGGATCGCGCTGCCGCCGGCGAAAGCCTTCCACGTCTTGTCGAGTTGCAGATCGAGCGCACGGATGTCGGGCTTTTTCGCCTTCAGGATCGTATAGGCCGGCTCCCAAAGCTGCACCGCATCGGCGCGGTCGGCGATGGCGTAGCTGACGAGGCCTGGCGTCGCGGTGTTGACGACCTTGAACTTGGAGACGTCGGCGCCGAGCTTCTTGGCGAAGAACTCGAACATTTGATAGTTCGTCGTCGCGCGTGCACCGGCGAGCTCCTTGCCCTCGAGATCCTTCACCGTCTTGAACTCGGGCCGAGAAGTGACGACCCCGCCCCAGTAGTCAAACAGGTTGAACAGATACTTGACTTTGACGCCGCGCAGGTCGGCGAGACCGACGGTCAGCACCGCCGCGCTACCGCCGAGCTTGTACTCGCCGGAGTTGAATTGGATCGTGTAGGCGTCCGGCGGCCGCGCGTCGAAGGTGATGTCGAGCCCGTTCGCCTCGTCGAGCTTCTTCGCCTTGATTACCGGAGGCATGAACGCGCCGAGCGAGGGGAAGTCGAAGATCACAATCTTCAATTTGGTCGGGCCTTGCGCCGCGGCCGGCAGAGGCGCAGCACATGCGAGCGCGGCGAAAGCGGCGCCGCATGCAATCGCGCGGACCGTTCTGGAAATTTTCGTCATTTTGTGTGCCCTCCCTATGCGCGCCATTATTAGCTTAATTTGCGGCCGGCGGCGCTGTGGTCAATTCGCGCCGAAGCGCGGTGAAAAACTGCTTGATCAGGTGCTTGGCCACACCTTTGAGGATGCGCTGGCCGACGCCAGCAACCAGGCCGCCAATCTCGCCCTCGCCCGCATAGGTCATCGCAGTGCCGCCCTCGGCCGCCGCAAGCGAAAACGTCGCTTCGCCATTGCCGTGGCCGAGCGTGCCCGAGCCCGACACGACGATTTTACAGTGCACGGGCGGTTGCTTGTCGGAAAGCGCGATTGCGCCTTCGAAGCTGCCGCCGACCGAAGCGACCTTCAGATTGAGGATGAGTTTGAACTTGTCCGCGCCCTCCGGGATCATCTCCTTGCAGCCCGGAATGCATTTCTGCAGCACGGTGGGATCGTTGAGCGCGCGCCACAGCGCATCAACCGAGGCTTCGAATGTCTCCTCGCCGGCGATGTCAAGCTTCATCTCATCCGATCCGGAACAGTTTTTGCGCCAGTCCGCCATTAATCGCGCGCGCCTGCGCGACCGTGAGGCCTGCATCGGCCACGATCTTCAGCGGTTGCAGGTCACCGATGGGGAAGGGCGAGTCGGAGCCCATCATGATCCGGTCGGCGCCGATCATCTCAATCACGAAGCGCAGCACGCGCGCGTCGTGCAGGATCGTGTCGGTGTAGATCAGCGACAGCCCCTCGACCGGATCGCCGATGCCCGGGGTAATCGCCGCGTTGCGCTTGAGCCGTCCGAGCACGAAGGGAAGCGCAGCCGCACCCATAGGCGCGAAGAATTTCGCGCCCTTGTATTTCTTCGGGTGATTGCTGCACAGAAGCCGCGCCACCGCGATGGCCGCATCGGTGATGCGGCCGAGCCCATTGGCGAGCCCGTAGTCGTTCACGCGCACGTCGCCGGCATCGAAGCTCGGATGGATGTGGATCACCGCGCCGGTCTCGTCGGCCGCGGCCCAGAACGGATCGAGGTCGGCATTATCAAGCGTGCTGCCCGCGCCGCGCGGCAGCGTGCCGATCATCGCGCCGGAAAAGCCCGCCTTCACCGCGTTCTTCAGCACTGCGGCGGCACGCTTGCCGTCGCCGAGCGGTACGGTCGCGAGCGGCACGAAGGCCGGGTTCGCTTTCGCCGCCGCGAGCAGCGCATCGTTGATCATGTGCGCCCAGGCTTCGCCTTCCTCGCCTTGGATCTCGTATCCGAACATGTCGACCCAGCCGCCGACGACTTGGCGGTCAATGTCGCGCTCCTTCAGCCAGGCGAGGCGGGCGGGGATATCGGTCAGCGGCTTCGACACCGGACGCGTCGGCTTGGCGCCGGCGAAGGCGAAGGCGAGGCTGCCGCCATCCTCGATCTGCCGCACGGATGGAAAGCGCGCCTTGTCCTTGCGGATCGTGTCGAGCAGGTCTGGCGGCACCAGATGCGCGTGGCAATCGACGATCATTATGCAGTCTCTTGTTGTTCGCGCGCCGCAGCAATGGCGTCGGCGAGCTTCGACATCTTAAGCGGCAGCGTGTTGATCGAAATGCCGAGCGGGCACAGCGCGTCGTTGACGGCGTTGGCGACCGCGGCCGGCGCGCCGAGATAGCCGGATTCGCCCGAGCCCTTCTGCCCAAGCACTGTCAGCGGTGACGGCGTCTCGTGATGCACGATCTCGACGGGCGGCACTTCGTGCGCGGACGGTAGCAGATAATCCATGAAGGTCTGCGCCACCATCTGGCCTTCGCTGTCATAGGCGAACTCTTCCAGGAGCGCCGCGCCGATACCGTGCGCGACGCCGCCCATGGTCATGCCGCGCACGATCTTCGGATTGATGACGACGCCGCAGTCGTGGCCGATGGTGTAGCGCCTGATGTCGGGCCGGCCGAGATCAGGATCGATGCTCATCAGGATGAGATGGAATTCGAACGAATGGCACGGATACATCTGCACGCGTCCGTCCGGCGTCGGCAGCGCGCCGCCATTCGGCACCTGCATGATGTGGCTGACCGACAGGCCGGGCTCGAATCCATCCGGCAGGCGATGGAAATTGCGGTGCGCGATGGTGACGATCTCGGCCCACGGGCACCGCCTGTCGGGATTGTCGCGGTCGTAGACGCTGCCTGACTCGTACGCCGCCCGCTCGCGCGGGATGCCGAGCACATGCGCGCCGATGGCGACTGTCTTGTCCTTCAATTTGTTCGCCGCAAGGAACGACGCGCCGCCGAGCATCACAGCCATGCGGCTGCCGACCGGGCTGTTGCTCGGCAGCGCGTTGAGCGAGTCCGCGCGCGTGACGCGGATCGTCTCCGGATCGAGTCCCAGCGCCTCGCCGACGACGGTCGCGACCATCGTCTCGTGCCCCTGGCCGGACGAGGTCGTGTGCATTGTCGCGGTAATTGCGCCGGTAAGATCGACGCTGATGCGGCAGGAATCCATCCAGGTGGTGGTCGTGTTCTTCGGATTGAGCAGTGGCTCGAACGACGAATTGCCGCCGTTCGGCTCGAGACAGGCGGCAATTCCAATTCCGGCCAGCAGGCCGTCACGGCGCAGCCGGTCGCGCTCGGCGATCAGTTCCGCATAGGGCGTGTGCTTCATCACCTTGTCGACGACGGTGTGATAGTCGCCGCTGTCGTAGGCCGTGCCGCTCGGGATGAGGTAGGGGAATTCATCGTGGCGGATGAAATTGCGGCGCCGCACTTCCAGGCGGTCGAGGCCGAGCGAATTTGCTACCTCGTCCATCATCCGCTCGATGGCGAGGTTGGTCGGTCCCTGGCCGAAGGCGCGCACCGCCTCCTGCACCGTCTTGTTCGAAAGGACGGCGATTGCTTGGTACTGTACGCTTTTGATCTTGTACGGCCCGACAATCGCGCCGATCGGCTTGCCGAGTTGGAAAGGCGAGCGCCCCGCATAGGCGCCGACATTGTCGAGCGCGCGCATCTTCATCGAGCGCACGATCCCGTTGTCGTCGAAGGCGGCCTCGACGTCAAACAGGCGTTCGGGCCCGTGCGCGTCGCCGCCGCGCATATTTTCCAGCCGATCCTCGATCAGCCGCACCGGGCAGCCGAGCCGCTTCGAGAGATAACCGACGAGCACTGAATGCTTGATGCCGCGCTTGACGCCGTAGCTGCCGCCGACGTCGACGTCGTAATGCACGCGGATATTGGAGGCGGGAAGCTTCAACGCGCCGGCGATCTGCTCGGGATATTTCGGCATCTGGATCGATGCCCAGACGTCCAGGATCTCGCGCCAGGGATCCCATTGCGCCAGCACACCGAAGGTTTCGACCGGCACCGTCGAACTGCGTGCCCATTTCACGCGCAGCGTGACGTGATGCGGGCTCTCGGCGAAGTCCTTGTCGACCTCGCCCCAGACGAAGGTCCTGTCGAGCAGCACGTTTGTGCCGTGCGCCTCGTGCACCAGCGGCGAGCCCTTGGCGTACGATTCTTCGCCGTCGAGCACGAAAGGCAGGCGCTCGTATTCGATTTTGACTTTTTCCGCCGCGTCCTCGGCCAGCGCGCGCGTGTCGGCGACGACCGCCGCGACCCATTCGCCGGCATAGCGCGCGACGTCGATAGCAAGCGGCCGGCGCGGCACGTTCGGTGTCTCGAGGCCCGCCATCAGCGGCTGTGTGCCGGCCGCCAATTCATGACCGTCGAGCACGTATTGCACGCCCGGCATCTTGAGCGCCGCGCTCGCATCGATCTTGACGATGCGCGCGGCGGGGTAGGGACACGTTACCAGCGCGACGTGCTTCATACCGGGAATGTCGACGTCGGCGACGAAGCGGCCTTTGCCGGCGACGAAGCGGCGGTCCTCGCGCACGCGCCGATCGGCCGAGACGAAGCGAAAGCGGCCCGCGCTCATCGCGTCGTCTCCACCGGGCGGTTGGCGCCGCGCATGCGTTCGGCCGCGAGCGCGATCGCTTCCACGATCTGCGCATAACCGGTGCAGCGGCAGATGTTGCCGGAGATCGCCTCAACGATCTCCTCGCGCGTCGGATCGGGATTGCCGGCGAGCAGCGCGTGCGCGGCGAGGATCATCGCCGGTGTGCAATAGCCGCACTGCATGCCGTGCGTTTCGCAGAACGCGTCCTGGATCGGCGACATCTCGCCCGGTCCTGGAGTGACGCCTTCGATGGTGGTGATCTGCGCGCCTTCCGCCTGCGGCGTGAAAATGAGGCACGAGCGCACAGCCGTGTCGTCGTAGAGCACGGTGCACGCGCCGCAAACACCGTGCTCGCAGCCGGCGTGCGCGCCTTTGAGGCCCAGCACGTCGCGCAAGGTGTCGAGCAATGTCGTGCGCGGCTCGACGTCGACCTCGTGTACGCGGCCGTTGACGGTGAGCTTAACGTGCATGGCGGCGTCCTTGCGCATCGAGCTTGGCGTCGGCGACCGCGCGCAGCGCGAGCGTGAGCGCGGCGCGGCGCCGGTAGTCGGCCGAGGCGTGCAGGTCGTCCGCGCACTCGATTCCTTCGAGCGCGCCGCGCACGACGTCGCGTACCGCGTCGCGCTCGATCGGCGTGTCGATCAACGCCTCTTCGGCCTCGTCGAGCCGCACAGCGGTGTCGGTGATGCCGCCGAGGCCGAGCGCGATGCGCGCGCAGGCGCCTTCGGCGGTCAGTTCGACCTGTGCGGCGGCGGCGGCGAAGGCGAAATCGCTGCGGCGAGCATTCACTTCGTGGAAACCGACGCCGATGCGACCCTTCCAGACCGGAAAGCGCACGCTGTTCAGGCACGCGCCTATCGGCAGCGTCGTGATGGTCGGGCCGAGATAGAACTCGTTCGCGGCGATCTCGCCTTCCTCGTGCGCCGTCCGATAGAAGAGCGTTGCGTCGAGCGTCACTGCCATCAGCGGCAACTCGGCCGCCGGATCGCCATTCGCAATCGAGCCGCCGACCGTGCCGCGTGCGCGCGTCGCGGTGTGGCCGATCCAAGGGATCGCGCGCGCGATGAGCGGCAGCTTCTCGGCGACGAGCGCGCTGCGCTCCGCGACGCATTGCCGCGTCGCCGCGCCGATGGTGACGGTGTCGCCGTCATCTCGGATAAACGAGAGC
>Ga0207781_1000024_pt1 | contig 25186 bp, 26 predicted proteins | sample LuqExpMetageno51_FD_187809 | JGI IMG/M metagenome (GOLD analysis project Ga0207781, IMG submission 187809) | Tropical forest soil microbial communities from Luquillo Experimental Forest, Puerto Rico - Sample 51 (SPAdes) | ecosystem: Environmental > Terrestrial > Soil > Tropical forest ...
CGCGCTCAGAGCAGCGACCATCAACGTCAGCAGGGCTAATTTTGTCGCAACGCCGCGCATAAATAGGACAGTCATATCGAGCAGATGCTCGTTTGCAAACACAGCTACCACACCCCGGTAAGTAAGGAATAAAAATGTCATACTTCTTTAAATTAATGGAAATTAACCAACGGAAGGAGCCAATCTAAGATCTCGTTTACCGATTCGGGGAGCGCGAAGGCAGCAATGCTAAAACACAGTGACGCCATCAGTGACAACTTGACGCCACGGAATTTTTAAGTGGCTCTTGCGCGCCTGTTTCCATTCCCGCAGTTCAGGGTTTTCCTGCAGCGGAGTGATTTCCCCTCTGCGCAACTGACGTTCAATCGATAGAAGCTTCGACAAATACGAATTTTATGTCAGGCGAAGCTGCGTCAAAGTTCTGCCTCGTACGCAAGGGCTGGCGCTGAGGATTTGCACGATGGCCGAACGATTTGTGAGTCATCATCGAGTTGTCCGATAATGACATGGTTATTCTGACGGTTGCTAAGACCTCAAAGCGGGAAGCATCTGGCCGCGTGCGCTAGGAGGGAACCGGAATGAAAGAGCGACACTGGTTTCGCCCGAAGTCCTTCGGCTATGGCGCGACGCCTGTAACGTGGGAGGGATGGCTTCTTACCCTTGGCTCGATGGCAGTCACCATGGGTTCGATTCTTGTCGCGACCATAACCGAGGTTAACAAATGGCCTGACCGCCGCGTCTATCAAGTGGTATGTTTGATTGTCGTGGCAACGACGATGCTCGCAACGATCATCGTATCGCGACGCAAGACCAGTGAAGATTGGCGCTGGCGGCCATGAGTGGGAGTCCCCTCCTATTGATCCGTCGTGGGCACGTTCCTGGCCGTCTAAATCGCCTGCAGACTTGCTGGCATCCTCCTAGCCGACACGCCGTCTCCGTGCTCGTATGACGAACTCAGCAAATAGCGCTGCTACGATGAACCTGAAGAGTGACCGCGCAAAGTTCCAAATTGTTACCGCCGAAGGGCTTGAGCGTGAACTGAACTTGGTGCGAGCAGCTGCAATGAATTCACATTTGGGTATTTTTGGTCCTCAAACGGCAATATGGCGTGTTGACCGCGAGGCTGCAATCTTCCTCGGCGCTGGCCGCGCTCTACTTCTTCAATTGGCGCATCCGTGGGTTGCGGAAGCTATCGAACAACACTCCCGAACTTTTGCGGATCCAATTGGGCGTTTTCACCGCACCTTTGGCATCGTTTTCAATTTAGTTTTTGGAAGTCTCGAAGACAGCCTGAGCGAGGCTCGTCAACTGTACAATCGGCACGACGCAATAAACGGCACGATTCCATATGCAGCGGGTCCTTTCGCCGCGGGCTCCGCCTATTTCGCGAACTCGCTGCCGGCACTGCGGTGGGTATGGTCTACGCTGACCGATACCGCTCTTATCGCATACCAGCTGGTGTTACCACCGCCGCCATCTGACATGCGCGATCAATATTATGCCGACAATCGACTCTTTGCGGCCTTTTTTGGAATCCCGCAAGCATATCTCCCACCCAACTGGAAGTCTTTTTCAGATTACTTCGAGCAGATGGTGCATTCCGACACTTTAACTATAACCGCTTCGGCCCGAGCGATCGCGCATCGGCTACTTGCTGGTACCGATCTCTGGTTTCCTGTTCCAAGGTCATACAGGGCACTAACGGCCGCACTGCTTCCGCCGGCACTACGAGAAGGATTCGGTTTAGATTATGGCCCCTCCGAACAACGCCGAGCGCAAAAATTTATCCAGTGGGCTCAACGAATATACACAATGTTGCCGCGACGTTTGAGGTATGTTGGACCCTATTACGAAGCGCTAGCGCGGATCGCGGGTAAATCAAGGCCGGATTATTTGACGCGAATGTCCAATCGGGTTTGGATCGGTCGCGGTCAATTGCATCAGGATGCTTAGTGGTAGCATTGCAAAATTCTGATCCGCGCTACCGACGTCCGGCTATCTACCGCCATCACCTGTAAACTCTTTCATTATTTGATTTGACCGACCCGAGGTTGTTCGGATCACCGACAAGTCGCCGCGCTGCGCAAACTTATTCGGATTGGCACCGTTCTTGCTTTACCTAACGATATCTCCTCCCGACTTGCAGGGCCGTCGCTGCGCGCGGCCCTCTTTTTTTGGCCTGGGCGGCCACGCAAGTCACGAAGAAGCTGCCTCAAAGTTGGTCAATCTGCTCAAAAGTTATTCCGCACTACCTCAACCGGGGGTGCCATCAGAGCAGCCAATGCATGTTTAACCCGGTCAAAATTTTCATCGCTCGCATAAAAAAATGATCCCAGAGCGATGATTACAAAGTACATGAGCGCCAGTTTGCCATCCATGGATCGAATTCCCTGATTCGAACGCGCGCACTAGCGACAAATCTGAGCAGCAAGTTACGTGCCAAGCTTTTGGATTGACCAAAAGTTGATGCACGCCGAATAGAGGTAAGCTCCGGGGTGGCACTATATGCACACATCAGGTGATCCGCAGGGCGCCGGCGCTTGGGGTATCTTGATCCAAGTGTTCGACGGACCAGAACCGGCGCAAGGACTGCAGCAAAATACGAGTCTTTCTTGAAATGCCCAAAGTCCCCGAAAGAATCACCTTTTAGCCATGAAGCGGTAAGAAAAAAGTAAGCAGTCCTGATTCATTACTGTTCTGAGTTCTCAAACCACTCAAACGCTGCTCGTCAAACGTGCGGCCGCTTCGCCGGAGGAACACCTTATGCCCTTTCGTTCGACCACTGCCACCCGCTCGCGCCCCATGATCGAATGCGCCCAATGCGGCGAGGCACTTTACCTGCCCGAATGGTCGGAATACCGCGACAAAAACTCAGTGCGGCACCTTTGGAAATGCGAAGCGTGCGATTATGCCTTTGAGACGACCGTCCGTTTTGAGCAGGTGGCCGCATAGATACAAATATCGCTGGGCCACCTACGGATTTTTCACAGCAACCAAAAGGCACTTCGGTCTAGCGGCCGGGCGGTGGATGCGCTGCATCCAATATTTGAAGTTCCTCCGATGTCAGTATCAATGAGAGCGCCACGGCGTTTTCCTTTACATGCGCCACCGCGCCGGATTCGGGAATTGCAATGACCTTGCCACCACGCATGGTCCAGGCCAGCGCAACAGCGGCCGCCGAGCAAGCGTGGGCTGCACCAATACGGGCAAGCGTAGGATCGCGCAGCAGATCTGAGCCTGGGCCGCCAAGCGGTGAATAGGCCATTAACGGTATGCCGCGCTGCTCGCACCAGGGCAGCAGGTCATGCTCAATACCGCGATCGCCAAGGTTGTAAAGGACCTGATTAGTGACGCAGCGATCGCCATGTGGAACACGGAAAAGAGCTTCCATGTCATTGACCTTAAAGTTGGACACGCCCCACGCGCGAATCTTCCCCGCCGAACGTAGACTTTCAAAAGCAACCACAACGCCTGAAAGGTCGGTGACCCCATTTGGCCAGTGCAATAGGTAGAGATCGAGATAGCCAGTCCCGAGACGGGCAAGGCTCGATTCGCAAGCCCGCGCAATACCGTTTCGCGGCACGTGACTAGGCCAGACCTTGGAGACTATGAATACGCGATCACGCTGACCGGCAATCACATGGCTGATCAATTTCTCGGCGCGGCCGTTTCCATAGATCTCCGCCGTGTCGATCAACGTCATGCCGAGCGAAAGGCCTGTGCGTAGCGCTTCTTCCTCAATAGCTTCCGGATGTCTTCCTTGTCCTAGACGCGCGGAGCCCTGACCGAGTGCCGGGACGATGGCGCCATCGTGGAATTTTACGGTGCGCCCTAGGCTGTTTGAAGCCAAGCTAGCGGCAAGTACCGATGCACCTGATAGTGCCGCAGTCGTTGCGCTGACCGCGGTCAACGACACGCTCAGAGCCGTGCAATATCCAGCAAACTCGCGCCGATTCAGCGATCTCGTATCTTCACTCTTCACTGTGATCCCCTTCCCGCTGCTTCAATATGGGGTTAGCCCCTGCGCGACACCACAACGCGATTAATGCGAAGATCGGCGAACGACCGGCGAAAGATGCATTGCAGTAGAATTTGAGAATTTGTGCAATGCAGCACGCGTCACGTCCCATTGGGGGCATGGCGCATAATCGCAAACAGCCCTAAGCTTCCGCCCGCCCTAGAGGGTGTCTAGTCATGGGCGAATTGCTGATCATGGTAGTCGTCCCGCCGCTCGTCGGCCTCGTGGCTTACGCTGTTGTCCGGCTACTTCGAAGGAACGACGAGGATTTGGAGAACGGCGGTGACCGGTCAGCGCCAGTGTGACGCCTGAGGCGCAAGACATGAAGGCCTTCCTCGTTGCCTGCATCTCCGCCCTCATCATTGCTACTATCGCAGGCTTCGTCCTGAACATCATTCAAGAACCGGTCGACAAGGCGTTTACAAGTTCCGCGGTTCGCCTTGGCACGTAAAATCTCGGTATTGAAGGAGCGATTGAGCCCAACCGTTTGGCAGGAGATGGGGTTTCGCCGGCGTTCATGCCGGAAAATACAATCGGCACTTTATCATCATCGGTGGCATGCTTTCAGAAGCCGTCACCGCGTGGTGTCGCACCTTGAATGAGTTCCCTGCAGAACTATCTCTGCCGCATAGCAGACAAGGGCTTGTTGTCCCCAACCAGCCCTTGTCAGCCTTTGAGGCCGCCGCACCCCCCAGCGGCGGCCTTTTTGTCGCCGAGCCGCGTTAGGTTCGATAACCCACCTCACGTCTTGGAATTTTGCTAGCCCACCCCACATATGCGCCAGGGCGATCGGGATTTCGCCGACGCCGGTTCTCTTCATATTCGACAGCTATGCTGCGACCGGTTGCCGACGGCGCCGAGCGCGCACGATACAGCAATTTTTTGGACCTGATGTCCCAGCGTCGTCGCCGTGTCTATATTGATACCCCGAAAGGGCGCCTCAGCGCCGGGTTCACCGTGCCCGGAACGGCCGACGCGGCGGACGTGGCCATGCAGCTGCGCGAGAGGGGCTGGGCGCCGTATAAGCTACGTCTCGATCTCGAGCAGCATGCTTGGATCGCCGTCGTGATCGATTGGAAACGCGCCGCCTGATTGCCTGGCGATGCCTATCGCCGCGGCGGCTCAGCACAAAATATCCGCTTCCCGGCAATTGGGAATACCGCTAGCATCCCGACAGGATCGCGTGACATCCGGGAGATCCCGGACCCAAGCTGATCTCTCGCACTTGGATCAACGGGTGTTCCCGGCTGTTCGCAGCAACAGGGAGCTTTTGATCATGTGCGACTATAGTCTTCACCATGTCGCGTCGCGTCCGGCACGCGTGGGCGACCAGCTAATTTCGACTCGATTTCGCAACTCGCTGACGCGCGGTTTCGCCGAGATTGGATGTCGGGACGTGGCCGTCTGTCTGCGGCCTGGGACCGAGTTGGCATTCGAGAGCGACGTCAAGCGCTATGCATTATTCCCCTTCATGCGGCATCGCCGTCTCAAACAGAAGGTCGCGCGCTTTAGACAAATCAATGTAGATAAGCCAGACACACATCATGACGCGCTGGAGTTCCCCGATGGAAAAATCGTCCGCGTCACGGAGCTGTGCGAAGGACAGCGCGCTACGGTTCTGCAATTGCCGGCGTCGGTGCAGACGCAGACCGTAGCAGAGCCAGCGCATGCTAAATCCGATGACCGCGCGATCCGGCAGTCGAGGCGTGATTTAAGGCTCGTCTGAGAGCCGTCCAGTTCCTCGAATGTTTTGTCTAATGCCGGGCGACTTAGTTGTTGTGCTAGGTCGCCCGGCCGGCGTGAGAGGTGCGTTATGGGATCACCGCGTAGCCCTTCTTCGTAACAGCACATCGCCATTGCCAGACAAAATCCTGTCGCCGACAGATCCTAATTTACGCATGTCGTTCACAAAATCGCGCACCACCTCGCGCCCGCGAATTTCTTGCGGATAGTCAGTGGCGAAGACAAGACGTTCGGCCGGAATCTCCACTAATGCTGTCTTAAGGCTACCAATCGCTCCGCAGAAACCAGCGGTGTCGAACATGAACTTCGTGCGCAAGTAATAATCGAAGTCATTCAATGAAGTTCGACCATGCTTGGCGTTTCCACGCAAACCCCAAAAGTCCTTGTCTTGATAGCTGCGGATGCGGCCAAGCATGGAAGCGATGCCGCCACCGAGGTGCGCCATGTGCACCAAGAGCGATGGATGCCGGTCGAAAACTCCACTATTGATTAGGCGGATCGTAGCCATGATTAGCGAAAACTCTCGTCCGACGGAGCGCGCCGTATCGTAAGCATCGAACTGCTGCGGGAAATTCAGCTTTAGCGCTGGGTGAACAAAAATAAACAGCCCAAGTTTCTCAACTTCGGTCCAAAATGATTCAAACTCCGGGGCATCAAGGAATAGTCCATCGACTTCCGACGTGATTACCACACCCGGAAAGCCATGTTCGTACGTGCACCGCGCTAGCTCCTTGAAGGCGTCTGGACCGCCGAGTGGATGGACATGGGCGGCACCAATAAAACGCCCTGGGTAGTCGCGCTCGGCTTGCTTGGCCTTGTCATTGATAAATTTCGAACGATCGAGATTGGCGCACATTCCTGCAGCGCTTGTGAGGAAAGCGGCATCGATGCCGGCCAAATCCATCATTCCAATGTGTTCATCGAGATCATATAGCAATTTATGTGACGTGTAGCTCGGCGCGCCACTCTCGTCAAAAGTAACAATGAGCTTGTCGCCCAGGTCCTCTTTAAACAATTCACGTGGCGTGAAGTGGTGCTGAAAATCGACGATCATCGGCATTTCCTTTACACAATAGACTTGGATTGCTGTGTGACAGAGCCTGCAAGATCGCTGATGAACCAGCGATGTGAGGCTGACGCGTCGAGCGCTGTCGCGGCGCCATACGGCTGGTTCACCATATGCACGCGCCCGACAGCTGCTTCTCCCTTTTATTATTGAGGCTTGATGCCGATGGCCTTTACGATTGCCGCATTTTGCTCAAGCTCCTTGCGGACATATTCATCAAACTGGACAGGCGTCATGGGCATCGGCTGGACGGCGAGTTTTGCCAACTTTTCCTTCACGTCCGGATCGCCCAGCGCTTTGGCAATCTCCTCGTGCAGTCGCTCAATAATGGCACGCGGCGTTTTGGCGGGCACGAACACGCCAAACCAGAAATTGTATTCAGAGTTTGGAAATCCTGCTTCGGTAGTCGTCGGCACATCTGGCAAATCGGGTGATCGCTCCGAACTGCTCACGGCGAGCGCAGTGAGCCTGCCATCGCGAATTAGCGGAAGGGCAGGCAAGAGTGGACTGAAATAAAAATCGACCCGCCCGGTCATGACGTCTGTGAGCCCGGCTGGCGACCCCTTATATGGGATTGGCTCCGCTTTGAAATCCGCTGCACGAAGGAATCTTTCTGAATTCAGTTGCGCCGCGCTGCCCTCCCCGATTGTGACGTAGTTCAACGATCCATGCTGTGCCCGCGCCGCTGCGACGAATTCTCCGACGGTTTTGATCCCCTTTTGTGGCGAAATCACCAGGACGTTGGCCATATTGGCCAACGGGATTACGCTCGATAGATCACGCAGCGGATCATAGGGAAGATTAGCAACAGTCGAAGGCACGATGGTATATGCCGACGACGCAACCAAGATTGTGTAACCATCGGGCTCAGCTTTGACGACCGCTGCGGTGCCAATCGTGCTGGACCCACCAGGCCGGTTTTCTACGATAATCGGCTGGCCCAATTGCTCTTGCACTTTGGCAAATACCGCACGCGGAATGATATCGGTGGCGCTGCCAGGGCTGTAGGGAACGATCGCCCGAATTGGCCTTGTCGGCCAACTCTGCGCCATCGATTGGGATAAAAAGCTTACTGACAGCAGGGCAATTGCGCATAGCCACCGACTCACCATGTCAGCCTCCGTGTTGAACTAATTTCTTTCCAATTTTCTTGTCTTTCGCTTGATGCCGCGCCGGCGCGCCTCCGTAGCCCTAACCCAGTTGATTAGTTGCACAAAAGCGCCAGGTGGACCGCACCACCAAGGCGCTGTTATTCATTCACCATCCGCACCATTCACTGTCGCTGCTATTTCCGCTGATTAGCGTCACCCCAATAGCTTTGATCCGAAAAACATCGGAGAAAGAGCACGAACCAATGGTAGCGAACTTTCTGCGGCAAAATCTTCGAGCCGCAGTTGAGGATTATGAGGCCGGATGCGCTCGAACATCGCACGAGCATCAGCATCGGCTGGCGGCGGTATCGTCGCATCGATCAGCATCTTCGAGCCGTAACGTTGCCATAGTTGCGTCCCCGGCGCACCGATCTCAGCCAAACTCGCATCCATGGCGTGATTATGCGTTCCCGCGATGATACTCACGTCTTTTTGCGGATCGACACGCGTCGAGAGCGCCCACATCAATTCGGCCGGGTTAAAGATATCGACATCTTCGTCGACCGCCATTGCGATTTTTGGATGCTGGTAGGGTGACGACAGCGCGGCAAGCAGTAGATTCTTGGCTTCGCCATAAGCCCGGGGAGTCATCTGCACGACGATCCCGAACACGCCAGGTTGCACCATCACATTGTGCAAGTTTGGACCGCCGCCGACATCCTTGAGCCGTCGGAAGATGGCGGCACTCATAGGGATCTTATGGAAAACGCAGCCCTCCATTTCCGAGCCGTTTTGAAGATTCTTAAAGATGGCATCATGGCGGCGCGTCATGTGCTGGTATTCGACGATCGGATTCTTGCCAGTCCCCGTCACGTAATAGTCCTGAAACTCGGAGAACGGTCCCTCCTCTTCGCGGTAATGTGGTGGGATGTGGCCCTCTAGAACGATCTCCGCGTCGGCTGGTACCTCGAGGTCTACCGTCTCGCACTTCACCAAGCGCACCGGCTCGCCGAGATAACCACCCGCGATTTCAAATTCATCAAGACCGTAGGCAGCCGTGGTCGCTGCTGCAGCGTAGTAAAGTGGATAATGACCGATGAAGATTGCGACCGGCATTGGCTCGTTTCGTGCCTGGTATTTTAGATAGTTTTTCCAGGTATGACGCGGGTATAGCAAAATGCCTGACTTGTTGGGTCCTTTGATTTGAAGGCGATGAAAGCTCAAGTTTCGCTGCCCGGTATCGGGATCTTTCGACACAACCAACCCCGATCCGATCACTGGTCCGCCGTCGCGTTGCCCGGCGACGTGCACGGGAAGATGCGTAAGATCGAACTCGCCTTTGTTTAGTTTGACCTCTTTGACCGGGCCATCACTCACCATCACCGGAGGAATACAGGTGCCCATCCGCTCGGCAATCGTGGGCACCATCGCATCGAGGGTAGTACCGAAAGCGATAGCCGCATGCCGGACGTTTGCCGGTGCCTGCCCGAGCGAGCGCCAACCATGTGGCAGATTCTCAAAAAAAAGCGCTTTCTCCCGCGATTGGTATAGTAGCGAACCCATCTGCGTGAGCGGGTCGACCGGTTTGGCGATACGGATAAGCTCCCCCGCCTGCTCCAACTCTTCAATCCACGTTCGCATGTTTTTCGGATGGACATTGGCAGCCATGTAGACCGATCTCCAATTCGGTAATGAGCGCGGGGCACGATGCCCTTCACGACAGTACGACGGCGATTGTGAAAATCGGTTGACTTCGGTCAAGCAGCCATGAGGCTGCACTTGGTGTTGCGCGAGCCTGCAGATTGAGTGGCGTCGCGCCGCTCTTCTCAAACGAATTTAATGCTGGTCTCAGTTATTTCGCTGACGCGCGTTTGTCGTTTGTCTTTCGCGTCACCAGCAAGGTGGTCCCGCGCACAGCATTCACCACGATCGGCGTGCCCGCTGGCATGTCATCACTCGCCTCTGCAAGCCAAACCGTATCACCAATGCGTGCCTTACCCTGGCCGTTTCGAAAGGGCCCCGCCGAAGTGCCTATAGCGCCCACCAATTCCAAATCGCGCACATTTAACGTCGGAGCACGTAACGCACTAAAATGCCGGTAAATGAAAAAACCAATCAAGCAGGTAGCGACACACGATACGGCAAAGATCGTCAACTGGCCCGACAACGATATAATCGTGAGAAAACCAGCTAACGACGTGATTGCGGCGGCACAAGCGATCCAGATCAGGTAGGAGCCGGGCGTGTGCAACTCCAATATAGCAATTGCGACGGCAAGAACGGCCCAAACCCAAGGGCTTATGGTCGAAGGAATTTGCATCACTTTTCAGTTGCGCTCTTTGTGAGTTCGGCAATTCCTGCCAACGCCCCTACCACGCTGGCCATCTCGACAGGCATAAGCAACAGCTTAACATTCGGTGAATGACCGATCTGGTTCAGCGCATCGACATATTTTTGTGCGACGAAATAGTTGAGCGCCTGTACGTTACCTTCTTGGACTGCCTTTGAAACTGATTTGGTCGCCTCAGCCTCGGCCAATGCAAGTCGTTCGCGCGCTTCAGCGTCTCGATTAGCTGCCGCAAGTCGACCTTCAGCGGCGAGTATTTGTGATTGTTTGTCGCCCTCTGCTTTGAGAATCGCCGCCTGTTTTACGCCCTCGGCCTGGAGGATTGAAGCCCGCTTCTCGCGCTCCGCAGTCAATTGCAGAGACATCGACGAGACAACATTGTCTGGCGGACGAATATCTTTGAGTTCAACACGTGTGATTTTTGTGCCCCAAGGCTGAGTTGCAGCATCGAGAACGTGAAGTAATCTGTCATTGATTTCATCGCGCTTCGACAATGTCTCATCTAGGTCGAGCGCGCCGATAGCTGTTCGGATATTGGTCATCGCCATATTGGTGATGGCTAAGTTTAGGTTTTGTACCTGGTAGGCTGCCTGGGCAGCCGTCAAAACCTGATAGAACACGATACCGTCGACGGTTACCGAAGCGTTGTCTTTGGTAATTACGGACTGGCTCGGGATCTCCAGCACTGTTTCCTGCACGTTTATTTTGTGCCCGATACGATCAATAAACGGGATGATGAGGTTTAGGCCAGGAAGAAGTGTTGCTCGATACCGGCCAAAGCGCTCAATTGTCCATTGATAACCTTGGGGAACGGTCTTTACCCCGGCGGCAACGACTACAATTGCTAAGAAAATTAGAAAAACAAGAAAGACAAGCGTTTCCATATCGTCCCCCACCTGAGGAATAGAGGACGCACGAAATAACACAAACACGGTTTGCGGCCAATCTCTCTGCCAGCTCAAAAATCGTCGCGCGGGCGTTGTAGCTATAGCGTTTAGCCCATTAATCGAGCTAAAATTTTTCCAAGTGGAAAACCTAGACCAGCCGGGAGGAATCGCATGATCAGTCGACGCACACTTCTCAAGACGGTAGCCATTGGCGCGACTCAAACTTTTGCACTTCCCTACCTTGCGCGTGAAGGTTTTGCGCAGGCGCCGGCACATGTTCTCAAACTAACCATGGCCGATACCCGCAACCACCCCCTGTATCAAGTGCTGTTGCGGTTTGCTGACGATGTAAAAAAGAAGACCAATGGTGCCGTCGAGGTGCAGGTCTACGGCACCGGCGAGCTCGGCAGCCAACTCAACATCCTCACCGGCTTACAGACCGGCATCATTGATCTCTGCGCCCACACATCCGGCTTCATTGATACTCTCTTCCCGCAATTCCAGGTTATGGACCTGCCGTTCCTATTCCCTGATCTTACCAGCGCGGAAAAGGTGCTCGACGGCCCTGTCGGCAAGCAACTTGCCAGTCTGATGCCGTCAAAAGGTATCTACGCCCTCACTTATGGCCATTGGGGTTGGCGCGTGACTTCGACTATCGACCGCAAGGTGCCGGAACCGACCGACATGAAGGGCTTGAAAATCCGCGTACAGCCCGGACCGATTTTTGCGGCCATGTATCGCGCGCTCGGCGCTAATCCAATCGCCATCGACTTCAGCGAGATCTATCTGGCGCTGTCGCAGCGAGCGATCGAGGCAATCGAAACGCCAATCATTTCGCTACCCGCCGCCAAGCACTACGAGGTCGTCAAGGTCGTCAATCTCACCAACCACGTCTACAATTCCGGCGTGCTGATGGTTAGTAAGCGCAAATTCGATTCCATGCCCAAGGATCTGCAAGAGGGCCTGCGTGCCGCCGCCGTGGAGATGACGCCCGACTGGCGCAAGACAATGGCGGAGAAGACTACTGAGACCACCGCGTTCCTCAAGGAGAAAGGACTCACCTTCGTCGACGTTGATCGCGCCGCCTACCGCAAGCAGACGCACAGCGTGTACGACGAGTTCCGCCCCATCATTGGTGCCGAACTCTTCGACACGGTGATCAAGCAAGTTGACAACGCCTGATCCGGCAGGCCGGAACAGCGCCCGTGAATGTTGCAAGCGAAGGTCAGCTATCGACCGCGGCCGCCACGGTGCCGTCAGCGCCCGTGCAGGGGCGCGGCATAGCGTGGCGCAGCGAGCGACTAGCTCTTGGTATCCGTCGGCTACTCGACGGCATTGACGCGTCGGCTCGCTATATTGTCGTGGTGGCACTGCTGAGCGAACTCAGCGTCGTCCTCACCGATGTCACGATCCGCTTCCTGTTCACGCAATCACTGCTGTGGTCAGAGGAGGCATCCAAGCTTTGTCTAACCACGCTGGCGTTTCTTGGCGGGGCGCTCGCGTATCGCTCGCGGCATCACACCGCAATCCAGTTCGTCACCCGATTCTTTCCGCTGGCGATCCAGGATGGCATCGCTGCTGGCGTCGACATGCTGATTCTTTGCATCGGCCTGGTGACGCTCTACGTCTCATTCGACCTGTTTGAAGTGGCGGCCACAGCGCTCACGCCCATCCTGCAGATCAGTACCGCCTGGATCGTCTTGCCGTTCAACGTCGGACTGGGCTTGATCGTGCTTTTTGCCGCCGAGCGGCTCGCCTTCGATCATCCCCCGCGCGTCGTATTGACGGTCGTCCCGACGGTTGTCTTGCTCTTTGTTGTGGTCGGAATGTTGCCGTTTGCACTGAACAATTCGACGGCGCTCGGCATTATGCTGCCTCTGTTCTTCATTACTGTGCTGCTCGGCCTGCCGGTGAGCTTCTCGCTACTGCTCGGGTCGCTGTTCTTCCTCCAGCTCACCGATGCGGCACCGCTCATCGCCGCCGCCCAGAACACCGTTGATGGCACCAGCCATTTCATTTTGCTCACACTGCCGTTTTTCATCTGGGCCGGACTGATCATGGAGAAGGGAGGCATCAGTGTGCGCCTGGTGCGCTTCGCTATGGCCTTGGTCGGCCATTTGCGCGGCGGACTTTTGCAAGTAGTGGTGGTCACGATTTATCTCGTGTCCGGCATTTCCGGCTCCAAAGCAGCCGATGTGGTCGCAGTCGGCTCGGTAGTGAGGCGCGAACTCAAGCGTCAGGGTTATCGTCCCGAGGAAGGTGCCTCGGTACTGTCGGCGGCCGGCGCCATGTCGGAAACCATCCCGCCCAGCATCGCCATGCTGGTGCTGGGATCGGTCACGCCGATTTCGATCGGCACGTTGTTCGTCGCCGGCCTCCTGCCAGCCGCGGTCATCGCGCTGTTTCTGATGGTTTCGATCTATTTCTTCGCTTGGTGGCGCGATACGCCGCGCGCGCCGCGGGCCACTCCTCTCGAGCTGCTGAAGGCCAGCGCCGGTGCGATCCTCCCCTTGATCATGCCAGTGATCATGGTAGTCGGTATCAAGTTCGGCTATGCGACGCCGACCGAGGTGTCCGCGGTCGCGGTGTTTTACGGCATTGTGCTATCGGTCGCGATCTATCGTTCGATTGATGCGCGTACCTTTTTTACCATCGCCGTCGACTGCGGCCTGCTCGCTGGTATGGTGCTGTTTATTATCGCCTCCGCGGGGTCGTTTGCCTGGACTTTGACGGCGGCGAATCTGCCAGCCCTATTGATCAAGGTGCTACACCTCGCCGGCGACAGCCCGACACTGTTCCTGATCGGATCTCTGGTCATTCTGATCGCGATCGGCTCACTGCTCGAGGGGCTGCCGGTGCTAATCATTCTTGGACCGCTGCTGTTGCCGATCGCTGCACAACTGGGGATTGGCAGCATCCACTACGCAATGGTGATGCTGTTAGCGATGGGTATCGGGATTTTCATCCCGCCGATCGGCATTTGTTTTTACATTTCCTGCGCCGTGTCGGAAGCCGACGTCGAATCCACTGCCAAAACAATGTTGCCCTATCTCGCGGTGCTGATCCTGGGCGTCCTCGCCGTGGCTTTTGTGCCCTGGTTCACCCACGTCGTCCCGCGTTTGTTGGGAGACACCGCATTATAGCGAGCTTAGTGGTGCTGCTCTAAAGGGGAATCCGATGACAGTGCTGGCAATTGAGGCTTTGCGACGCATCCGCAGCGGTCAGCTTACGCTCGGATTCGGCGTGCACCATCTCCGTGGCGCCGCCGTGCCAATGTTAGCTAAGGCTGCTGGCTATGACTGGCTGTTCATCGATTCGGAGCACGGTTCGATCTCTACGCAGGAGATATCGCAAATCTGCCTTGCCGCGCTGCCCGCCGGCATCGCGCCGATTGTACGCGTCTGCCGCGGCGCCATCGACGAAGGCACCCGCGCCCTGGATAACGGCGCTTTGGGCATCGTCGTGCCTCATGTCGATACAGCGGACGAGGCGCGGCAACTGGTAAGCGCCTTTCGATTCCATCCGATGGGCCGCCGCAGCACCGGCGGAGCGCCGGCACAATTTGCCTTCCGCGCGCCGCCGGCGCCAGAGATGCAGCGGATCCTCAACGCGGAGCTTCTGCTCATCCCGATGATCGAGACGCCAAAGGCCGTCGAGAACGCCGAGGCGATCGCCGCCGTCGATGGAATCGATGTGTTACTGATCGGCACCAACGATCTTGCCTTGGAGATGGGCATTGCCGGTCAGCTTAATCATGAGCGTGTGCAGAACGCCTATCGGCGGGTTAGCGAGGCCTGCCGCCGGCACAAGAAGGTTTTTGCGATGGGCGGCGTCTACGAGCAAGAATTGACCGCCCATTATATCGGCATGGGCGTGCGGATGGTGCTCGCCGGCAATGATCACGGCCTGCTGCTCGCGGCAGCGACCGCCCGCGCCAATTTCTTGCGTGCTCTGCCGACCACGGCGGATAGCTGAAAGAACCACAAGAATGACCGACTTTCCCGAACTATGTCAGGGCCCTGATCCGCATCCACGCAAGCCGCGCTTTAAAATGCCTGATGGCGCGACCGATACGCACTTTCATCTGTTCGGACCGCAAAACCGCTATCCGCTAGTAACCTTACGCGAATACACACCGCAGCTCATTACGCCAACCATGGCGCGGCAATTGTTCGACACGCTTGGCATTCAGCGGGCGGTGGTCATCCAGCCCAGCGTCTACGGTGAGGACAATCGCGCGCAGCTTGAAGGCGCCCGCGAGATCGGCATTCCCACCCGCGCGGTAATCGTCGCCCGGCATGACACGTCCGACAAGGAGCTTGCGGCACTGCATGAACAAGGCGCGCGCGGCCTGCGCTATGTGCTCGCGCATCCGGGCGGGCTGCCGCTCACAGAGCTCGAACACTGGGCATCGCGTGCCAAGGAGCTCGGCTGGCACATCCAGTTTCTGGCCAAAGGCCCGCAACTCCTGGAGATCGCGCCGCGCCTGGAGAAGCTCGCCTGCCCCGCCGTCATTGACCACATTGGCATGTTCAAGCCGAGCGACGGTCTCCATCAGCCGGTGTTCCAGGCGGTCCTGCGCCTGCTGCGCCAGGGCCACTGGGTGAAATTATCCGGCGCCTACCGCCTGTCCGCGCAAGCGCCGCCCTATATCGAGCTTAAGCCTTATGTGGCGCGACTGGTGGGGGCGCGCCCAGACCGGCTGGTGTGGGCGAGCGACTGGCCGCACGTCTTCATCAAGACTCCGATGCCGAACACTACCGACCTGCTCGATCTTCTCGCCGATTGGGTACCAGACGAGGCGACGCGCAACCGCATTTTGGTCGACAACCCGGCGGCGCTCTACGGCTTCTGAGGCGACGATGTTACCGCGGTGCCAGCCGGCCGATCCCAATCCGCGGCCGCCCCGCTTTAAGGCTCCGCCGGGTGCGACCGACACGCATTTCCACATCTTCGGGCCGGAAAAGAAGTACCCGCTGGTCGCCGACCGCCGCTTCACGCCGCCGGATGCTTCCGTCGAGTCCTATCTGCATTTGCACCGTACACTTGGCTTATCGCGCGCGGTGCTGGTCCAGCCGAGCAGTTACGGAACCGACAATCGTCGGCAACTCGATGCGGCGCGCGAGATGGACATTCCGACGCGCGTAATCGTCGTCGTTCCACCCGCCATCACCGATCGCGAACTCGACGAGCTTTATCGCGCTGGAGCTCGCGCCGTGCGCTTCATTCCGACGCAGCCGGGAGGCTTGCCGCTCGCGCAGCTCGAATACTACGCGGAACGCCTGGCGGCCCTGGGCTGGCACATCCAGCTGATGCTGGCCCCTGCTCATTTGCTCGAACTCGCGCCGCGCCTGCAAAAGCTACGCTGCGATTTTGTCATCGACCATATGGGCGATATCCAGGCTGCGCTGGGGACCGAGCAATCGGCCTTTAAGGCCTTACTGCGACTGCTCGAGACCGGCCGCTGTTGGACCAAGCTGTCGGCGGGCTACCATGCCTCTCAGCAGCAGCCGCCTTATCGCGACGTTATCCCGCTCGCCCAGGCGCTGGTCGCGGCGCGGCCGGACCGGCTGCTTTGGGGCACCGACTGGCCGCACATCAATCCGGGCAAACCGATGCCGAATTCGACCGAATTTTTCGATCTGCTTTTCGATTGGGTGCCCGACGACGCAATACGCCGTCGCATTCTCGTCGATAATCCAAGCCACTTATACGGCTTTTAGGGTAAATACCGGCTTCGATGTCCGCGCAAATTGACTCGCCGACGCCCCTTTGGGTTAACCGATTGATTCATCCCTTGTTTATACGGTCGCCTGTATTGGATAATCTAGAGATGGAATCGCTAACTGGAATCAGCATGCGCGCACGCTTTGTTACTCTTTCTGGATCGTTGCTCGCGGCCTTCACTGTGGTCGCGGCAAGCATCGGTGTTGGACAGGCCCAGGAACGCAGTGGGCCGAAGGAAGCGACCCCCCTAGTTACTGCATCAATACCGATGCCGCGAAAGCCTGCCGTACCGGAGGCAAAGTTGCCAGCCAAGGACCTGTTTGCGGCCAAGCAGTTGCCGTCGCTCGGCAAGGCCATGGCTATCGGCTACTACCCGCGTGGCTGCCTGCAAGGAGGGATCGAACTGCCGCCTGATGGCCAGAACTGGCAGGTGATGCGTCTGTCACGCAACCGCAACTGGGGTCATCCGGAACTGATAAATTTTCTGGAGCGGTTTGCCCCGCTCGCCGCCAAGGCTACCGGCTGGAAGGGGATCCTCATCGGCGACATGGCGCAGCCACGTGGCGGGCCGCTGCCTTACGGACACACGAGCCACCAGATCGGCCTTGATGTCGACATCTGGTTCATGCCAATGCCGGATCGAGAGCTAGACAGGCAGGAGCGCGAGGACATCGCGGCAAGCAATCTGGTCGCCGCCGACGGCAAACACGTCAACCCACAGACTTGGACCCCGTCAGACGTCGAATTTATCAGAACCGCCGCGCAGCAGCCCGAGGTTGAACGCGTGTTCGTCAACGCAGCAATCAAGAAGGAGCTATGCCACGTCGTCGACAAGAAGGATGATGGCTGGTTATCGAAGGTACGCCCTTGGTACGGCCACGCCGACCACATTCACGTCCGGCTGAAGTGTCCGGACGATTCACCGAACTGCCGCGAGCAGCCAGCCGTGCCGGTTGGCGATGGTTGCGATAAGTCTCTCGACTCCTGGTTCACGGACGCGATTCTGCACTGGCAGCCGCCGGTCACCTCGAACAGTAGGCTAACACTCGCCCAACTGCCGCCTGCCTGCAAGACGGTGCTGGATGCACCGGGAGTAGCCAAGCTCAGCAGGAACCATTGATCCCGCGAACGCTTGGCCTACGTCGGTACCGATAGATCCCCTTCGTCACTGAGGGGTCGTCCAGTTTCTCACGCTGCATCCAGTCTTTCGCCGACTGCTTCGCCAGATTCAGATTCTGTCGGACCACGCAGCCCCATAGCACCAAGCAGGTTTTCTAGCTCCAGACGGGCCGTGGCATGCGACATTGTTGGGCGAGTACCGAGCGTTTTTTGATCGAGATCATCAACGGCCGTTATTCCGCGCGGGTAAAACTCTCGGAAAATCATCCGCTCAGCTAATCCCTCGACGTAGCGGAAGTTAAGCCGTCGTGAAAGCTGTTCCAGCGCGTCGCCGACAAGGCGTTTATTACGCGAACTGAGCATCGAAAGACGATTTCGTAACACGATCCAATCCATGTTGGCATTATCAAGATGCTCGCGTTGAGCCCGCGCCTCTTGCACCATCAGAGCGTAGTGGCTGATACCAGTGATATTGAAGGTTTCCGGATCGACATTGGCCAAAACGTCAAAATCCACAAAACTGTCGTTCAGCGGCGTAACCAATGTGTCAGCCAGCGAATGCGCTGACTGCACCAACTGGCTATCATGGCCGGGTGCATCAATGACAACAAAACCCGGAGAGCTTGCCAGCGCATCAACGGTATCGGTGAATCGTGCCTGCCGATTGTCCGCATCTGCGTCACTATCGAAACAAATATGGTCGGGAACTCCGAGGTCGCGGCCAATATGCTCTGCCCAGGCACGTCTGTTCTCAATGTAATTGGTGAAGGTCTTTTGCCTCGAATCGAGATCGATAGTGGCAACGCGTTGCCCCGATTTAATCAGGGAAATCGCAATGTGCATGGCGACCGTCGATTTGCCGGATCCGCCTTTTTCATTGCCCACAAGGATCACTTGAGCGGGTCGTACCCGCGCTGGCCTTTCAACCGACATGGTCTCTCCATCGAGAATTTGTGGAATTAGCGACATTGGGAATTGGCGGCATTGATTCTGATTCGTTGCGTTTGCACAACTAAAAGTATGTTCTCGGCGCAATTTTCCTGCTTACTAATGTTGCAAGGATGGAACTCTGTGCCGCCGTCGTGGGCAGGCTACTCGGTGCGATGGAGTAATGTCGTAAGTCCCTCGCGGAAGGTTGGATACCGCAAGGTCACACCGAGTATCGACTTCAGTTTGTTGTTTCGTACGCGTCTGACGTCGGTGTAGAAGCTAGCCCCCAACTCAGTCATCGCGGCCCGTGCCTCTGAAAAAGGCACTTCTGGCGGCGGCTCGACCCCGAGAAGTTGCGCGGCGAAGACAATCGGATCACCAGGTGATGCCGGCTCGTCGTCGGCAACATTGAAGATTCCATCCGAACGATGGCTGAAGGCGGCTTCGATCGCCTGCGCGATATCCGCCACGTGGATTCGATTGAACACCTGGCCGGGTTTGATGATCCGCTTAGCGGTGCCGTGCCGCACGTTTTCCAGCGCATTGCGGCCCGGCCCGTAAATGCCAGCTAACCGTAGAATGGCGACCGGCACCCCAATGCGTACGCCGAGATCTTGCCAAGCCCGCTCAGCGGCAAGGCGCTGACGGTGCCGCGGCTCACTGGCCAGGCATTCGCTTTCTTCGTCGACCCAAGCCCCGTCGTAATTTCCATAAACACCGACATTGGACAGGTAGATGATGGAGCGCAGCCATCTCGCGTGCCTGAGTGCATCGCCGCAGGTCATCAGGACGGGATCGCCTGAAGCATTCGGCGGCACCGATACCAATACCGACTCGGCCTGGGCAATGGCCGCTACTAGATCGGCGGAGGCTGTTTTGCCGTCAAAGGCGAGCACCGAGATTGCAGGTTGTGCCCGCGAGCTTAGGTCAGCCGCGCGCTTGGCGTCGCGTACAGTTCCCCAAATGTGTCCGAAGCGCTCGCCATAACTCGCCAAATAGTATTGCGCCGAGTAGCCAAGGCCAAAGCAGAGCAGCGTCGTCATCGCTATTTATATATACAAAAGTAGCCGCGCTCCCTATGTTTGCCGTCCTAGGAACACAGGGAGCATTAAATGCCGTATTTCGACCCATCTGCCGATCGCCTTGAGCGCATCGGCAAGGTTGTCGGCGACATATTTTCAGCTTTCATCTTTCTGTCGATCATTATTGTGATAGCGAGTCGCCTAGTGTGACGACGAGGGCGCTATTCGGGTTGTTCTTTTCGGTGACCAACCTGCTCCAGGGACGCCGCCATTCTCGTCAATGAATTCGACCTCCCCGCGCCAGCCAAGTTTGAGTTTTCTAATCCGCGGTTCCTGTTTTGTAATCGAAGGCTATTCGAGTTCAGAAATGGCGGCTATCTGCTTCCGCTGCCAAACAAAATTCGCTGCGGGTTCTTAGCCAGATCCGTCACTGCATTGTCGATATGTATTAATGTGCGGTGTGCGTCGTTGCCGACGGTGGATATTTGCTTGGTCGCGGTCTCCGTTAGTTTGTTGATACCGGTAGCGACGCCTTCGGTGCGCTTGTCGACGTTGTCAGCCAGTTCGCGGAGTGAGGCGGTGGCGTCCTTGGCGTTCTTCACGATTTCGTCGACGCTGTCTGAATTGCGTGCCAGGGCCCCGGTGAAAGTTGCCAGGTCCGCGATTGCCTTGTGCAGCGCCTCCTGATTTTCGGCGATGACCGCGTTAGCGTTGTTCAATGTTTCACGCACCGCTTGCATCAAATCTTGGGTGGCATTCACCTCCGCAGTCAAGGTTGGCGGCTCGCCTTCATCTCGTTCGATCAGCGGGGTGGTCGCCGAGACGCCTTTGAGCGACACCGAGGCGACCCCGGTTAAGCCGCTAAACTCCAACCCAACACGAGTGTCAGAGCGGATCGGCGTCGCCTTGTTAACTGAAAGCATGGCGACGACCTGTGCGGGCTTATCGGGGCTGAGCTGCAACGCCGTCACGTCGCCAACACGAATGCCATTGAACAGGACCGGCGCCCCAACGTGCAGCCCGGAAACTGAGCTGCCGAAGATGACTCGGTACGCCACGCTCTGCGTCTTGCCCGTGGTGTGATGAATCCAGAACATGAAGCCGAAAATGCCGGCAAGCACAGCGACCGTAAACAAGCCGATCAGAACGTAATTCGCCTTGCGTTCCATTACTGAACTCCGCTGCTTATTTAACCGGCCGCTCGCCGGCCGGTACGCCCCCGCGCGCCATGGAAATAGGCTCGAAGCCACGGGTGCTGCGAGGCCAGCATCGTCTCCATTGTGCCCGCCTCTCCGATCTTGCCGTCGCTTAGCACGGCAATACGGTCGCAGATCGTATGCAGACTGTCGAGATCGTGCGTCACCATGAAAACCGCCATCTTTGATGTCCGTTGCAAGGTCAGAATAAGTTGGTCGAAGTCCCCAGCGCTTATCGGGTCGAGCCCAGATGTCGGTTCGTCCAGGAACAGGATCTCCGGATCGAGCGCCAGCGCGCGGGCGAGCGCCACGCGCTTGACCATGCCCCCCGAAAGTTCCGATGGATATTTCCAGTATACGTCCGGATTGAGGCCGACCATCTCCAGTTTGGTGATCGCCATGTCGGTCATAAGCCGATCCGACAGGTTGAGATATTCATTCATCGGAAATTCGACATTTTGGCCAACGGTCAACGAGGAGAACAGGGCGCCTTGCTGGAAAAGGACGCCCCAGCGTCGTTCGATCCCCTGCCGTTGATCCTCGTCGGCCTGGTCGAGGTCAACATTGAATACTTCGATCCGGCCTTGCCGTTTCGGCAGCAATCCGAGGATCGTGCGCAACAGAACCGATTTGCCCGCGCCAGAGGAGCCGACGAAGCCGAGAATTTCGCCGCCGAAGACATCGAGATTGATGCCGTTGAGGACGCGATGCGACTTCAGATCGACAACGAGGTCAAGCACACGCAAGACCGGCTGCTTAAGAGAGGTTTGCATTGGCTACATTCCGATCGAGGCGAAAAACATGGCAAATACGCCGTCAAGCACAATGACAAGGAAAATCGATTTAACCACTGAGTTGGTGGTGTGTTCGCCAACCGACTCGGCGCTGCCTTGCACTTGCAGGCCCTCGATGCAGGCAACCATGCCGATCACCAGCGCCATGAACGGCGCCTTGAGCATGCCCACTTCGAAGGTTTCGAGCGAAATTGCCTCGCGCAGCCGCGATATAAACGCCGCAGGCTCGATGCCGCCGTAGGCCCAGGAAACCACCCCGCCGCCGTAGAGCGCAGCGATCGAACCGAGAAATGTCAGGATTGGTACCGCTATGACAAGCGCCACGATGCGCGGGAGAATTAGAACTTCGATTGGGTCGAAGCCCATGGTGCGCAAGGCGTCGACCTCCTCACGCATCTTCATCGCACCGAGCTCGGCCGTATAGGCACTGCCGGAACGGCCGGCTACCATGATGCAGACGATCAATACGCCGACCTCGCGCAGCACCAGCACGCCGACCATGTCGATGACGTAGATGTCTGCGCCGAATTTGCGGAAGTGGAAGATGCCCTGCTGAGCGAGAATGGCGCCGATCAGAAGGGTGATCAGTAGAACGATCGGCACCGCTTGCCATGCTACGCGCTCGAGATGGTTAACCATCGAGGTAAGGCGGAATGTCCAGGGGCGCAGCGCCACCCGCTTGAGCGCGATCATCAGCGCGCCGATCATCTGCGCCAGATTGACAAGGTCGTCGCCGACCGTCGCCATGGTGCGGCCAATTCTCTCCAGCGCGACGATGATAAAGTTTCGCTTCGGTGGCTCTGGTGCCAGAACGTGGGTGCCGGTATGAACCTTTTCGAACAGGCCCCGGTAGTCCTCGCGCAGCCCGATCAATCTGGTCTCGCACCCCCGTTCGGTCCAGCTGCGCATCGCACGTTCCAACAACCAGGCGCCGAAGGTATCCAGTCGGTCGATCTGCGCTGCGTCAATCGCGACGCTGCGTGTGCGCGCCTCGGTGCTGGCCGCGGCCTCAACCTGCGGCTCAAGCGTGTTAGCGTATTCGACGGTCCATGATCCGGCAGCGGCGAGCATGAGGGCGTCACCACGTGCTTGGCCGCTATTCAATGTCCCTGCAGTCACAATCCGACTCCTTCGTCTCTGCCAAAGCCTGCTGAATAGTGAGGCCCCGTCCCGACGGAATATTCAGTAGAGTATGTGATGAGCCAAGACGAGGACGCCAGTGGAAATATTGCTGTAGATGTTGGGGCTTGGCGTAACCCCCGAGGTCGCAACCCAGGCCTCACCTTGCCAAACTGTTGCCCGACCAAATTACTCCCCTAAAATTAGGCCCCGGTAACGCGAGCGACCATAATGAATGTTCAGCTTGGTACTCGGACGCGCAAGCAACCTCCGTTCCGTGCCGAGCATATCGGCAGCCTGCTGCGCCCAGCGGCGCTGCTCGAGCAACGCGCGCGTTTTGCACGCAGCGAAATTTCGCAAAGCGATCTGACCGCAGCGGAGAACACCGCTATTTCCGAGGCGATAGCATTGCAGCAACGGCTCGGCTTGCGCTTCGTGACCGATGGCGAGTTCCGTCGACGCTCCTATCACAGCTTTTTCTATCAGCAACTCGGCGATCTCAGCATCGACACCCTTGCCGGCACTGACGCGAAAGGCGCGCAAGGCGGCGGCGGGCGCGGGGCGCAACCTGTTGCTGTTATCAGAAGCCGGGTGCGTTGGACCCATCCGATCAATGTCGACGACTTCAACTTTCTCAAGAACAAAACGACGCTGTTGCCGAAGATCACAATTCCGGGTCCCTGTGCATTACATTTCCGCGGCGGTAACGCAGCTGTGCTGGCGCACGCCTATCGCGACGTCGATCAATTTTGGAATGACACGGTCGAAGCTTTCAGCAAGGAGTTGAGCGCGTTGGCGCAGGCAGGGTGCCGCTATGTGCAGATTGACGAAACCGCGTTCGCCAAGTTCGGCGATCCTGATGTGCAGACGGCGCTGGCGGCTCGCGGGGACGATTGGAGCAAGTTGATCGATGTTTACATCGTGATCACAAACCGCGTGCTGCGTGCTGCGCCGAAGTCGCTGCATATTGGTATGCATCTTTGCCGAGGAAATCGTGGCGGACATTGGCATGCAGAAGGCAGTTATGAGGAAGTTGCGGAGCGGCTTTTCAATGCGCTTGAAATTCCGTTCTATTTCCTCGAATACGACTCGCCGCGGGCTGGTAATTTCACGCCACTCCGCTTCGTTCCCAAGCATAAGTCGATCGTGCTCGGGTTGATTTCTTCCAAGACATCCACTCTGGAGGATAAAGCGACCTTGCGTGTGCGCATCGAGGACGCGTGCCGACATGTCTCGCTCGACCGCTTGGCGGTGAGCCCGCAATGCGGTTTTGCCAGCGTCGATACCGGCAACCCAGTGACGCCTCAGGTGCAGGAGGCTAAGCTCCGCCTGGTCGTCGAACTGGCACGTGATATCTGGGGAGAGGCCTAAGCAAGAGAAAATTGGAGATAAGTATGCGGCGTCGGATCGTACTCTTGGCGCTTGGGTTTGTGTTAGCGGTACCTTCGTCTGCAGCGCAAGCGCTGCAAGACGATTACCCCAGCCGTACAGTCCATATTCTTGCCGCTGCCGCGCCGGGCGGGAATCCCGACGTGCTGGCGCGGTTGCTGTCACAGCGTTTGTCGGAAGTATTCGGACAATCCTTCGTGGTCGAAAACGTCCCCGGCGCCGGTGGCGTGCTTGCTGCTAAGCGCATCGCGACATCTTCGCCCGACGGTTATACGCTGATGATTAACGACTCCGGGGCGCTCGCTATCAACATTACCATGAACCCGGACGCGAACTACAAACTTGCGGATTTCACGCCTATCACCGCACTCGCAACCGTACCGACAGCCCTTGTCATCATTCCATCGGTGCCCGCCAACAACCTAAGCGAGTTCATCGCGCTGGCAAAATCGAAACCCGGCGCCATGAACTATGGATCCGCGGGCCCGGGTTCGATTCACCACCTCACGATGGAAATTTTCGCGGAACAGGCGGGGATCAAGCTGGTCCACGTTCCCTATCGCGGCGGCACCGCGCTCGTGAATGGACTGCTCACCGGCGAAATTCAGGCCGGGTGGTCTGGCCTTCCCAACGTTATCGCGCAAATTAACACAGGCAAGCTGCGCGGATTGTGCGTTAGCGTGCTTCAGCGCGCGGCCTCGTTGCCGAACGTGCCGACTTGCGACGAGGCCGGCATCA
>Ga0207781_1000031_pt1 | contig 23890 bp, 23 predicted proteins | sample LuqExpMetageno51_FD_187809 | JGI IMG/M metagenome (GOLD analysis project Ga0207781, IMG submission 187809) | Tropical forest soil microbial communities from Luquillo Experimental Forest, Puerto Rico - Sample 51 (SPAdes) | ecosystem: Environmental > Terrestrial > Soil > Tropical forest ...
ATGAACGAGCCTGCCCGACATAGCGCGCGGCCGCCGGTCGCCATTCAACTCGTCAAAGTCAACAAGTGGTACGGCGAGTTTCACGTGCTGCGTAATATCGACCTGACCGTCACGGGCGGCGAACGGATCGTCGTGTGCGGCCCGTCCGGCTCCGGCAAATCGACCATGATCCGCTGCATCAATCGGCTGGAGGAACACCAGACGGGCAAGATCATCGTCGACGGGATGGAGCTTACGGCCGATCTGAAGAAGATCGACGAAGTGCGCCGCGACGTTGGCATGGTGTTCCAGCATTTCAATCTGTTTCCGCATCTCACCGTGCTGGAGAATTGCACTTTGGCGCCGATCTGGGTGCGCAAGATGCCGAAGCGCGAGGCGGAGGAGGCGGCGCTGCATTACTTGAAGCGCGTGAAAATCCCCGAGCAGGCGAACAAATATCCCGGCCAGCTTTCCGGCGGACAGCAACAGCGCGTCGCGATTGCGCGCGCTTTGTGCATGAATCCGAAAATCATGCTGTTCGACGAGCCGACCTCCGCGCTCGACCCCGAGATGGTGAAGGAAGTGCTCGACACCATGGTGGCGCTGGCGAAAGACGGCATGACCATGCTCGTGGTCACGCATGAGATGGGCTTTGCGCGCGAGGTGGCGAACCGCATCGTGTTCATGGACGAGGGCCAGATCGTCGAGGCGAACGCGCCGGAAGAATTCTTCGCCCATCCACAGCACGCGCGCACCAAGCTGTTCCTGAGCCAGATCCTCCGCTGATCACTTCATGAAATCGACCATGCGCTTGAGCGCCTGCAAGAGCACTAGCGCGTCGGTCGCGAACACGAGTCCCTGTACGCCGCGCGCCACGAGATTGCGCGAATAGTCGCGCTCCTGCCGGTCGCCGACCGTGGTCACGAGGAATTTGGAATTCGCGCGGCAGGCGGCGGCGACGCGGTCAAGCGCCGCGCTCATCGCCGGATGGTTGAAGTCGGCACCGGGATGGCCGACGGAGACGGAGAGGTCGTAGGGCCCGACGAACAGCCCGTCGATGCCGGGCAGCGCCGCGATCGCCTCGATCTCGTCGATGCCCTGCGCGTCCTCGATCAGCGGCATGAGGAAGACGTCGCGGTTTGCCTTCTGCGCATAGCCATTCCAGTCGCTCGGCCAGTAGCCGGTCGCGCGCACGACCGGGCAGGCGCCGCGCTCGCCGTCCGGCGCATAACGCGCGGCGCGCACCAGCGCCTCGCAGCGCGCGCGCGTGCCGTGCGGAATGACGATGCCGGCGGCGTCGAGATTGAGCACTCGCTTGATCAGCCCCGGTTCGACGTCCGGCACGCGCACCAAAGGCGCGATTCCGGCCGCGTCCGCGGCGCGGATCAGATGCGCGAGGCGGTCCATGTCGAGCGGCGAATGCTCCATGTCGATCATGGCGAAGTCGATGCCCGCGCGGGCTTCGACCTCGATCGCCATCGGCGCGCCGATGAAATGGATAATGCCGGTGGGCGTGCCGCCGCCGGAAAACCGCTCGCGCAGGCTGATCTTCAAAGGTCCGCTCCCGGTCAATCGATCGTCATGTGCGCGGCTTCGACGACCTTGCCCCATTTCTCGGTCTCGTCGGCGATCAGCTTGCCGTACTGCGCCGGCGTCATCTGGATCGGCTCGACGCCGAGAGCGACGAGCTTCTCCTCCGTCGCCGGATCGGTGATGATCGCGTTGATCGTCTTACTCAGCGTATCGACGATGTCCTTGGGCGTGCTTGCCGGGGCGCCGAAGCCGAAATAGCCGCTGGCGTCGTAGCCGGGCACGAACTCGGCGATGGTCGGCGTGTCGGGCAGCGCGGGCGAGCGCTTGGTCGAGGTCACCGCGAGCGCGCGCAGCTTGCCGCTCTTGACGTGTGCGATCACCGTCGGGATCGGCGCGAACACGACGTTCAACTGGCCGCTGAGCAGGTCGGGCACGTAGGAGCCTTTGTACGGGACGTGCACCATGTCGACATGCGCCAGCATCTTGAACAGCTCGCCGAACGCATGCGGCGGCGTGCCGATGCCGGCCGAGCCCATGTTGATCTTGCCGGGATTGGCCTTCGCGTAAGCGATGAACTCGGGCACGGTCTTCGCCGGCACCTCGGGATTGACCGTCATCACGTAGGCGCCGCCGCCGATCAGCGCGACCGGCGCAATGTCGCGGCGGAAGTCGAAATTGAGAGTCTTGTAGAGCGAGGCGTTGATCGCGTTCGACGTCATCACCTCCATCAGGATGGTGTAGCCGTCGCCCGTCGCCTTCGCGACGATTTCGCTGCCAATATTGCCGCCGGCGCCGGGGCGGTTCTCGACCACGAACTGCTGCTTCAGCCGCTCGGAGAGCCCCTGCGAGACAATGCGCGCGAGGCTGTCGGCGGCCTGGCCGGCGGGGAAGCCGACGACGACGCGGACGGGGCGGGAGGGGTAGGTATCGCCGAACGCGGCCATGCGTAGGAGAGGAAGCGCGGCGGCGCCGGAAGCGAGCTGCAGGAGATGGCGGCGGTTGAGTGTCACGCGAAAAGTCCTCCAGGGTTCTTTTCTTTTCTCGCCCCCGCGAGTCGCGCGCGACGCTATATGCGAACGCGGAAGGGTGGAAGTGGCGGAGGATGAACGCATAGAGGGCATGCTGAAGAACAACGCTGGCGTCGTCTCTCGCCGCGTCCGCCGCGCCGGCTGCTCGTGACGTAAGCCTCGAGCGTGCCCACCGGCAGCGCGGAGAGGCCTACCCCTTCTCCACCGGCAAATCCGGGCGGCCGCCCCATTCCGACCAGGAGCCGTCGTAGACGCGCGCGAGCGGCTTGCCAATCGCCTCGAGACCCAGCGATAAAATCACCGCGGAGACGCCCGAGCCGCAGCTCGTGATGATCGGCTTGTCCAAATCGACGCCGGCTTTTGCAAAAGCCTGCGCGATCCTCTCGGGCGCGATCAGCCGGCCGTTCTCGACCAGTTCAGAGGAGGGGACGTTCTTCGCGCCCGGCATGTGCCCGGGGCGCAGGCCCGGCCTCGGTTCAGGATCGCGTCCGGCGAAGCGTCCGGCGGGCCGCGCGTCGACCACCTGTGTGTTGCCATCGTTGAGCGCGATCTGCACATCAGTGTCCATCGCCACCGCGCTTGTGTCCAGATTGGCGTTGAAGGTCTTCGGCGCGCGCTTGGTCTCGCCGCGCTCGGTCTTGCGCTTCTCGGCGAGCCACGCGGGCAGGCCACCGTCGAGAATATAAACATTCTTCGCTCCGAAGATGCGGAAGGTCCACCACACGCGGGGAGCGGAGAAAAGGCCGAGCCCGTCGTAGACCACGATGGTGTCGGTATCGGCAATGCCGAGTGCGCCCACCATCTGCGCGAACTGCTTCGCGCCGGGCAGCATGTGCGGCAGGTCAATCGAATGATCGGCGACCGCGTCGATGTCGAAGAAGATCGCGCCAGGAATGTGCTGCGCGAGATATTCCTCGCGCGCGTTGCGGTTCTGCGCGGGCAGGTAGAACGAGCCGTCGACGACGACGAGGTCCGGCTTGCCGAGCTGCGACGCGAGCCATTCGGTGGAGCGGAGCCAGCGGGAGGCTGTCATGATCGTCGTCCTTTCGTCACCGTCCTAAGCAAACGCGAGCCGCACGCGGCGGTTCTGCTTGCCCTTCTTTTCGATCGCGGTGACCCGTACGCCGCCGATCTCGGGCGTGGCACGGACATGTGTGCCGCCGCAGGGCTGCAGGTCGAGGCCTTCGATTTCGATCAGCCGCACGCGGCCGGTGCCCATCGGCGGTTTCACCGACATCGTCTTCACGAGCCCCGGATTGGCGTCGAGCTCTTGGCCTGTGATCCACCGCGCGGTCACGCGTGCGTCGGTCGCGATCATCTCGGCGAGCTTTGCCGTGATCGCGTCCTTGTCGAGCCCCGCTTCCGGTATGTCGAAATCGAGGCGACCTTCGGCGTCGCCGACCGAGCCGCCGGTCACCGCATAGGGCAGCACGGCGGAGAGGAGATGCAGCGCTGTGTGCATGCGCATGCGCGCATAGCGCTTGTCCCAGTCGATCGCGGCGGTGACCGCGTCGCCGATATTGAACGCCGGCGCGCCGGCGGCGGGCAAATGCGCGATCTCGGTCTTGGCTTGATCGGTATAGACCGCATTGTCGACGCGGATTTCGCGGCCGTCTGCGGCCGTCAACGTGCCGGTGTCGCCGGGCTGGCCGCCGGAATTGGCGTAGAACACCGTGCGGTCGAGCACGATGCCGCCCTGTTCGGTGAGCGCGACCACGCGCGCCTTGCAGGATTTGAGATAGGAGTCCTCGCGGAACAGGCAGTCGGTTGCCACGCTCTCACCTGTTCACAAAGGGGGGCCTGATGTCGGACGTGCGCGTCAGAAAATCCGGCACCGGCAGATTCTTCGAGCGCAGGAAATCCGGATTGAACAATTTCGACTGGTAGCGCGCGCCGCCGTCGGCGAGGATGGTGACGATCGTGTGGCCCGGCCCGAGCTCTTTCGCGAGCCTTATTGCGCCGGCGACATTAATGCCGGTCGAGCCGCCGAGGCAGAGGCCTTCGTGTTCCAGCAGGTCGAAGATCAGCGGCACGGCTTCGGCGTCCTCGATAAGATATGCCTTGTTGACGATCATCTCCTTGACGATGTTGGTCACGCGGCCGAGCCCGATGCCCTCGGTGATCGAGCCGCCTTCGGTCGACTTCACCTCGCCGTGCGCGAACAAATTATACATCGCTGCGCCGCGCGGATCGGCGAGGCCGATGACGACGTCTTTGTTCTTCCCTTTCAGGTAGCGCGATACGCCGGCGAGCGTGCCGCCGGAGCCGACCGCGCAGATGAAGCCGTCGACCTTGCCGTTGGACTGCTCCCAGATCTCCGGGCCGGTCGAGACGTAATGCGCCTTGCTGTTGTCGAGATTATTCCACTGGTCGGCGAAGATGACGCCGTTCTTCTCCGTCTTTTTCAGTTCTTCTGCGAGGCGGCGGCCGATGTGCTGGTAGTTGTCCGGATTGGAAAAAGGCAGCGCGGGCACTTCGACGAGCTCCGCGCCATAGAGCCGCAGCGTGTCCTTCTTCTCCTGGCTCTGCGTGCTCGGGATCACGATGATCGTGCGATAGCCGCGCGCATTCGCGACCACGGCCAGCCCGATGCCGGTATTGCCGGCTGTGGCTTCGACGACGAGACCGCCGGGTTTGAGTTCGCCGCGCGCTTCCGCTTCCAGGATCATCTGGCGCCCGGCACGGTCCTTCACCGAGCCGCCGGGATTCATGAACTCGGCTTTGCCCAGGATCGTGCAGCCAGTCGCCTCCGAGGCGCGCTGGAGCTTGATCAGCGGCGTGTTGCCAATCGTTTCGATGATGCCGTCGCGGATGGTCATGCGTCGTCTGTAATTTATGGCGCGCGCGAGCCTAGTGGAGGCCGCAACGCGTGCCAAGGCCGCCTTGTGCCGCGCATTTTTCTTGCACGCCGCAATCTTTCCGAAACCACGGCCCGGCGCGCGGCACGCAATTGACGCTCGCGGTCGGCTAGGCCATTTTCCGCGGCCCGGCGTCCGAGAAATAATGGACGCCCAAGCAATCATGGTTCCAAAACCAAGGGAGGACTGCGCATGAAAGCGTTACGTTTGTTGGGAATCGCGGCGTTCGCGTTCGGATTTGCCGCCGCGGCCCAGGCGCAGCAGGGCAAAACGGTCAAGATCGGGGTCGTGCTACCGTATAGCGGCGCCAATGCCGACCTCGGGCATCAGATCGACAAGGCGTTCGATCTCTACGTCAAGCTGCACGCCAGTGACATCGCACCGTTTCAGGTGGAGCTGATCAAGCGCGACGAAGGACCGCCGACCGGCGCGCAAGCCAAGACCGTTGCCACCGAACTGATCACCAACGACAAGGTGCCGCTGCTGACTGGCTTCGTGTTCTCGCCGTCGGCGATCGCGCTAGCGCCGGTGATGACGCAGGCGAAAGTGCCGATGGTCATTGCGAATGCGGGAACGGCGTGGATCACGGACCTGTCGCCCTACATCGTGCGGCTCTCGTTCAGCATGTGGCACCCGGCGTATCCGATGGGGTCCTATGCGTATGACAAACTCAACTGCAAGACTGCGGCGGTGGCCTACACCGACTTCCCGCCCGGTAAGGACTCGGTCGAGGCGTTCGAGACCGGATTCCAGAAGGCGGGCGGCAAGGTTATCCTGTCGATCCCGATGGGGAGCCCCGTCCAGGTGCCTGATTTCACGCCGTTCATGCAGCGCGTGAAGGATGCGCATCCCGATTGCCTGTACGGGTTCATTCCCTCCGGCGCGCACGCCGCGGGTCTGATGAAGGCTTATGGCGAGGTCGGATTGAAGCAGGCCGGCATCAGGCTGATCGGCCCGATGGACCTGATCCCCGACAACAAGCTGCAAGACATGGGCGATGCCGCGGTCGGCACCGTGGTGATGGGCCACTATGCCGTCGATCTCGACAGCGCGGAGAACAAGGCGTTCAAGGAGGAGTGGCACAAGGCCTACGGTCCCGACTCCTATCCCGACTTCATGTCGGCGGCCGGCTGGGACACCATGCATGCCATCTTCGACACCATCAAGAAACTGAACGGCGATCTGTCGGACGGGATGAAGGTGGTGAACGCGATGAAGAGCTGGAAGACGGTCGGTCCGCGCGGTCCGGTGGAGATCGATCCGGAGACGCGCGACGTCATCCAGAACGAGCACGCGATGGAAGTGTACCGCAAGCCTGACGGCAAACTCGGCGAGCGTGTTCTCGGCACGACCGAGAACGTGAAGGACGAGTGCAAAGTGCTCAAGCTCGGCCGCTGCAAATAACGCGCAGCCGAATTTGACATCAAACCGGGCCGCCGCGCATAAAAGCCGCGGCGGCCTTTTACATCGGAAGGGCGGGGCGCGTGCCGCAATTTGCCACCATCGCGATCAGCGTGCTGTTCGATGGCTTGGCCTATGCCATGTTCCTGTTCATCACGTCGGTCGGCCTGTCGATCACGATGGGGCTGATGGGCTTCGTGAACCTGGCGCATGGCGCCTTCGCCATGGCCGGCGGCTACATCGTCGTCTCGCTTACGCGCAGCCTCGGCATCGACATCGTGCCGTCGCTGATCATCTCGTCGGTGCTGATCGCACTAGTGAGCATTCCGTTCGAACGCGGCCTGTACCGGCGGCTCTACAAGGCGACGGACCTCGAGCAGGTGCTGCTCACAATCGGCCTCGCCTTCATGGCGATCGCCGCGTTCACGTATTTCTACGGCCCGATCCCGAAATCGGTGCCGCTGCCGTCCTGGCTGCAGGGCGACGTCAATCTCGGCTTCCGCGCCTTTCCGGCCTACCGCGCCTTCGTGATCGCGCTCGGCGCCGTACTGATCGCGGTCCTCTGGTACGCATTCGAGAAGACCAATATCGGCGCCAAGATCCGCGCCGCGGTCGACAACAGGCGGATGGCGGAGTCGGTCGGCATCAATGTCGACCGGCTGTTCACGCTCACCTTCGCGCTCGGCTCGGGGCTTGCCGCGCTCGGCGGCGGCCTCGCGATCCAGCTATTCGGGCTCACGCCGTCCTTCGCGGTGCTCTATCTGGTGCTGTTCCTGATCGTGGTCGCGGTTGGCGGGCTCGGCAGTCTCAAGGGCACGCTGGTCGCGGCTCTGGTGATCGGCATCATCGATACCGGCGGCAAGTACGCCTATCCGCAGGCCGGTAACTTCTTCATCTACATGATCACCGTGATCGTGCTGCTGATCAGACCGGCGGGTTTCTATGGCCGCGAGTGAGACCCGCACGATGCAGACGGCGCGGGAACGCGCGGCGGAGTATCTCGTCCGCCGGCATTACTTCGTCTGGCCGGAAGCGCTGCCGTGGGTGATCGCCGTCGCCTGCTTTTTCATTTTTCCCGATCGTATGACCTTCGGCAGCCAGGTGCTGATCATGGTCATGTTCGCGCTGTCGCTCGATCTGATCCTCGGCTACGCGGGCATCGTGACGCTCGGCCATGCCGCCTTCTTCGGCATCGGCGCGTACACGGTCGCGTTGGGCTTCACTCGGCTCGGCTGGAGCGAGCCGATCAGCGGCATCATTGCGGGCGGCGTGCTGGCCGGACTCGTCGGCATCGCGGTCGGCTGGTTCATGCTCCGCTATCGCGCGCTCACTCTGTTGATGCTCACCATCGCCTTTGCCGCGATGCTCCAGGAAGCCGGCAACATCCGCTCCGACTTCTCCGGTGGCTATGACGGCCTGCCGGGCCTGTCGTTCGATCCGCTGTTCGGAACGTTCGATTATGATCTCTACGGTCACACGAACTACTGGTATGTGCTAATCGTGCTGGCGATAGTGTTCTTCGTCGTTCGCCGCATCGTGTATTCGCCGTTCGGGCAGGCACTCACCGGCATTCGCGAGAACGTGCGCCGCATGCATGCGATCGGCTCGCCGGTGCACCGGCGGCTCGTCACGGTCTATGCGATCTCCGCCGCGATCGCCGGCATTGCCGGCGGGCTGTTCACGCAGACGAACGCCTACGTGACGCTGACGGTGTTCGACTTCGACATCTCGGCCAAAGTGATGGTGATGCTGATCCTCGGCGGGACGGGACGGCTCTACGGCGCGTTCCTCGGCGCGGCCGTCTACATGATCATGGAGGACAAGCTGTCCAAGATGAGCCCGGCCTTCTGGCAGTTCGGCATCGGGCTTCTCTTGGTGCTGGTCGTGATGTTCGCGCGGCGCGGCCTGCTCGGCATCGCCGAGGATTGGGCGCGCAAGTTCAAGCGAGGCCGCGCATGACGGCCGCGCTCGAAGTGAAAGACCTGAACCGCTCCTTCGGCGCGCTGCACGTCACGCGCGATGTCGATCTCACGCTGGAGCGCGGCGCGCGGCATGCGCTGATCGGCCCGAACGGGGCGGGCAAGACGACGCTGGTCAATCTCATCACCGGCGTGCTGAAGCCGAGTGCGGGACGTGTGTCGCTCGACGGCGTGGATATCACGAACACGACCCAGGCTGAGCGCGCGCGGCGCGGACTTGCGCGCACCTTCCAGATCAATCAACTCTTCCGCGGGCTGACCGTGCTGGAGAACATCTGCCTGGCGGTCGGCGAGCGCGACGGCCACACCAACAATCTCTGGCGGCCCGCGGGATCGAAGCGGATCGTCATCGACGAGGCGCTCGACCATCTCCAGTCGCTGCGCATGGTCGACGACGCGCTCAAGCTCGTGCGCGAATTGCCATACGGACGCCAGCGCCTCGTCGAGATCGCCATGGCGCTGGCGCAGCGCCCGCGCGTCCTACTGCTCGACGAGCCGGCGGCGGGCGTGCCGTCGTCGGAAAGTCATCTCATCCTCGACGTCGTCGCCTCGCTCGATCCGAACATCGCCGTGCTGATCATCGAGCACGACATGGACGTTGTCTTCCGCTTCGCCAAGGAGATCACCGTGCTGGTTGGCGGCGCGGTGTTCACGCAAGGCACGCCCGATGCGATTCGCAGGGACGAGCGCGTGCGCGAGGTCTATCTCGGCCAAGAACACAAGCATGAGCATCGGTATGGCTGAGCTCGAACTCGAGCATGTGCGCGCGGGCTACGGCGAGACGGTCGTGCTGGAAGACATCCGGCTTGCGCTCGAACCGGGCGAGACGGTTTCGATCATCGGCCGCAACGGCGTCGGCAAGTCGACGCTGCTCGCGACCATCATGGGCCACACGACGCTGCACGGCGGTTCGATCCGACTCAAGGGGCAAGACATCTCGCGCATGGTGACCTATCGCCGCGTCGGCGTGGGATTGGGGCTGGTGCCGCAGGAGCGTGAGATTTTCCCGTCGCTCAGCGTGCGTGAGAATTTGGAAGTCGCCGTGCGGCCGGGCGCCTGGACATACAAGACCGTGTGCGAGCTGTTCCCGCGTCTTGCGGAGCGGGCGGCTAACCGCGGCAATCAGCTTTCCGGCGGCGAGCAGCAGATGCTGGCGATCGGCCGCGCGCTGATCGGCAATCCGAGCGTGCTCTTGATGGACGAGCCGTCGGAAGGTCTCGCGCCGGTGATCGTGGAAGAGCTTGCGCGCGTAGTGAAGCGGCTCGCCGCGGCGAAGGAGCTCGCCATGATCGTCGTCGAGCAGAATTCGCGGCTCGCGCTCGACATCGCGCCGCGCGCGGTGGTGATGGACCGCGGGCGCATCGTCTATGACGGCGACAGCGTCACGCTGCGGGACGATCCGGCGCGGCTCGAGGGCTACATCGGCGTGGTGAAGGGGTAGTCTTTTTTGCTCGTCATGGCCGGGCCTGTCCCGGCACAAGGCCAGGCTTGACGAGTGCGGGACAGCCCACGCGTCCCACGCATTGCCTTTCCGCGTCGCGCCGGGCATAGCAGCCGCAAAACAAACGCAACGAGCGGGAGTCCGATGAAGCGCAGCAGCGAACGCATTCTCACCACCCATGTTGGCAGCCTGATCCGCCCGCCGAAGCTGCAGGAGTTCCTGCGCGCCAAGCAGGGCGGCAAGCCGTACGACGAGCAGGGCTTCCAGAAATGCCTGTCGGATTCGGTCGCCGAGGTGGTGAAGCAGCAGGCAGATGCGGGCATCGACGTCGTCAGCGACGGCGAATTCGGAAAATCGATCTCCTGGGCGCAGTACGCGCTGACGAGGCTGTCCGGCTTCGAGCGCCGGTCGATCAAGACCGATGCAGCGAACCCGTTCAAGCGCGGCGCCGACCGCACCAAGTTCGCCGAGTTCTATGAGGAGCTCGATGAGAAGCAGGCGGTGTCGACGACGACGGAAGCGATCTGCACCGGCCCGATCTCCTACGTGGGCAACGACGAGCTCGAGCGCGACATCCGCAATTTCAAGACGGCGCTGGCGAAAGTGAAGGTTGAGGAGGCGTTCCTGCCGGTCGCTGCGCCGGCAAGCGTGATCCCGGACCGCAAGAACGAATATTATAAGAACGATGAGGAGCTGCAGGTCGCGATTGCTGCGGCGATGCGCACCGAATACAAGACCATCGTCGATGCCGGCTTCATCGTGCAGCTCGACGACGCGCGCAGCGCGGTGACCTACGACCGGATGGTGCCGCCTGGTTCGTTCGCAGATTACAAGCGCTGGCTGGAAACGCAGATCGAGATTTTGAATCACGCCATCGGAGGTCTGCCGCAAGACCGTGTGCGCTATCACATCTGCTGGGGTTCGTGGCCAGGGCCGCACACGAGCGATGTGCCGCTCAAGGACATCGTCGATGTCGTGCTGAAGGCGAAGGTTGGCGCGTTCGTGATCGAAGGCGCCAATCCGCGGCACGAGCACGAATGGAAGGTGTGGAAGGATGCCAAGCTGGCACCGGGGCAGATCCTCATCCCCGGCGTGATCAGCCACGCGACCAATGTGGTCGAGCATCCCGAGCTCGTCGCCGAGCGCATCGCGCGTCTGGCAAATCTCGTCGGGCGCGAGAACGTGATCGCGGGCACAGACTGCGGCTTCGCGCAGGGGCCGTTCTACCGCCGCGTTCACCCGTCGATCATGTGGGCGAAGCTCGAGGCGCTCGCCGAAGGCGCCCGGCTCGCCAGCAAGGAGCTGTGGGGCACGGCGGCGGCCTAACGATGTGGCCAATGCGGCGGCGAGTGCGTTAGGGTTCCGGAAAAATCAGGGAGAACTCGCCTATGACCGCCGCCCCCTTCGACCAAGCGCGCCTCGACCGGCTGATGGACGAGGCTAGGATCGACGTAATCGTCGCCACGTCCAAGCACAATGTGCAGTACCTGCTCGGCGGGCATCGGGCGCACTTCTTCGACACGATGGATGCGACCGGCATCACCCGCTACCTGCCGGTGCTGGTCTATCCGAAGGGGCAGCCGAACAAGGCGACGTATATCGGGCATCGGCTCGAGAAATTTCAGGTGCAGGCAAAGTCGCTCTGGATCGCGGACACGCAGACCTCGAGCGCGGGCTCGGTCGACGCGATGCAGAAGGCGGTCGACAGCATGCGCAAGGCCGGCCTGAAGCCGAAGCGTATCGCGGCGGAATACGGCTTCCTGCCGTATGACGCGGCGAACGTCCTGCGCGCGGCCTTTCCCGACGCCGACTGGGTCGACGCGCTGTACGTGCTCGAGCGCCAGCGTGCGAAGAAGTCGGCGGACGAATTGAAACTGTTGAAGCACGCGTCCGACGCGGTGATCGAGTCGATGCAGGCGGTGATCGCGGCGAGCGAGCCGGGGCGGACGAAGGCCGAGGTTGTCGAACACCTGCGCCGCGAAGAAACGAACCGCGGCCTGACCTTTGACTACTGCCTGATCACGGCCGGCACGAGCATGAACCGCGCCGCGTCCGAGCAGCGCTGGGAGAAGGGCGACATCATGTCGCTCGACTCCGGCGGCAATTATCACGGCTATATCGGTGACGTCTGCCGCATGGCGATCCAGGGCGAGCCGGACGCGGAATTGCAGGATCTGCTCGGCGAGATCGAGTCGATCCAGCGCGCGGCAATGAAGCCGATGCGCGCGGGCGCGATGGGCCGCGACATCTACGCCGCGGCCGAGCCGCTGGTGGCGGGCTCCAAGCACCACAATCATCTGGAATTCCTCGCGCACGGTATGGGGCTGGTCAGCCACGAAGCGCCGCGGCTCACCGCGCGCGGTCCGGTGCCCTATCCGGCCGACGACGCGGAGCGGCCGCTTGAAGCGGGCTCGGTCGTCTCGGTTGAAACCACGCTGATGCATCCGACGCGCGGCTTCATCAAATTGGAAGACACGGTCGTGGTGACTGACACCGGTCACGAGGTCTACGGCGAAGGCTTGCGCGGCTGGAACAGGGCGGGGGCGGGCGCTTAAGCCCTTTTGCCGTCAGGCCAGCCGTGACAATCGAGAGTTATTGCGAGATCTCCCGATCCGCCTTGGCGGCAAGATCGTGCAAGGCTTGCGAGACCGTGACCGGATAGGCGACGCCGCCTTCGAGACGTGCGAGCCGGTCGGGTAGACGGCCCAATTCTTCCGCCGTATGCGCGCGCGTTTCGGCCAATGTGGGCTGCGACAGGCGCTTGCCCCCGCGCATGACCGGCACGATCAGCGGCTCGCCCTCGTGCCGGTCGGTTTCGACCGACAGCACGTCGCCGCACATCCGGCCGTCCGTGCCGGCGCGGCGCCAGACCTGCTTGCGGCCGGGCCAGGTCTGCTTGCCCTCCGAGCGCTTGCGCCGCGGGTGCCCGTTGTACTCCTGCAGCTTGTAGGCGCAGTCGAGCGACGGCGCGTCGATCGAGGCATCGAGGTTAACGCCGATACCGAAGCCTTCGATCGGTGCCTGCTCACGCATCATCGTCTGCAGTACGTCTTCGTTGATGCCTCCACTGACCAGAATGATCACATCCTGCAAACCGCCGGCATCGAGGATCGCGCGCACCTTGCGCGTGGACGCGATGAGATCGCCGGAATCGATGCGCACTCCGCGGATCGGAATGCCGTCCGCCTTGAGCTTCGGCGCGAGCTGAACGACTTTGCGCGCGCCGGCCTCGGTATCGTAAGTGTCGATCAAGAGCACGACGCCGTCCGGACGCGAGCGAGCGTAATTCTCGAACGCCTGCATCTCGTCGCCATGCACCTGGATGAAGGAATGCGCCATCGTCCCGACGATCGGGATGCCGTAGCGCTCGCCCGCGAGCACGTTGGCGGCGCCGGCAAAGCCGGCGATGTAGCTCGCGCGTGCCGAATAAATCCCGGCCTCGGCGCCGTGCGCGGTGCGTAAGCCGAAATCCGACAGCACCTTGCCCGGCGCGGCGAGCACCATCCGCGCCGCCTTCGAGGCGATCAGGGTCTGGAAGTGCAAAATGTTGATGATGCGCGTCTCTACGAGCTGCGCCTGCGGCAGCGGCGCGGTGATGCGCAGCAGCGGCTCGTACGGAAAGCAGACGGTGCCTTCCGGAATCGCGTGCACGTCGCCGGTGAAACGGAAGTCGGCAAAATAGTCGAGCAGATTGTCGCGGAACCGGCCGGTGCCTTTCAGCCAGGCGATCTCGGTGTCTGAGAAGCGCAGGTTCTCGAGATAATCGAGGACATCGGCGAGCCCCGCCGCGAGCAGGAAGCCGCGCCGCTCAGGCAGCCGCCGCACGAAGAACTCGAACACGGCTTCGCCGTCCTCGCCCCGATCCAGGTACGCCTGCACCATGTTGAGTTCGTAGAGGTCGGTGAGCAGGGGACTCATGCGGTGTCTTCCGGTTTCGCGGGAGGACAAGGGCCCGATACCCGGCCGGAGCGCAAGCCCCGCCCCGCGAGTGCGGGCCGGGCGGCGCCAGGTCTCGCGGCGCATGTGCCGGTAAGTAGGCTTGCTGACGCTCACCGAGGAACTTCCGGCCCCGCCTCAAGTTATTCCCCGTAGGTAAGGTGGAGCGCGGCTGCCCACAGCCGCCATGTCCTCGCGAGCCGCACCAAAATGCTCGACATTAATCGCCGTCGGATCGGCGCCAACGACAATACGGCCATGCCGCTCAACTGGCGGCGCGGCCTCTTCCGTGTGTGGCTGCTCCTGTCGATGGCCTGGGTGCTTGGCTGGGCTGTCTATCTGATGCTCTATGCCATCCAGGGCGGCTTCGATCACAACGCGCCGATATTCGACGTGCCGGTGCTGTTGCTAGGACCGCCGGCCGCGTTGTTCGCCTTCGGCGCAGCGGCGATCTGGGCCCTGCGCGGCTTCAAGCCAGGCGGCCAACCCCTTTCCTAGGCGGTATCGATGCGCGCCCGCGTTTCCGTGGACGAATTGTGGCGCATGCTTGCCGAATCCCTCGCGGAGCGGTGGGATTTGACATCGCTCAATCGTGGCGAAAGGAGCACTCATGCGCGTCGCGTCCGCGCTTGCGGTCGGTCTCACGATCGGATCGTCAGTACCGGCGCCGGCCTATACGGCGGCTGAAGCAAAAGCCTGCATGTCGGATGCCTTCCGCCTGTGCGCCTCGGCGATCCCGAACCAGGGACGCGTAGCCGCTTGTCTGAACGCAAAGCTGCAGCAACTGAGCGCCGGCTGCGCCGACGCGCTGGCGCGCTACATGCGCACGCCCGACGAGCCCAATCACGCACCGGCCGCCATCTATCAGGAATAAGGCGCGTTCAGATATCGACGCGGGTGCCGTCCACCGCAGCCAAATAGGGCATCTTGTCGGCGCGCGCGAGCGCCGCGCGCACTTGAAACAGCGTTTGGCGAAGCGCGCCGATATCGTCTTCGAGCGTCGCCACGCGCTGCGCGGCTGCGGTGACTGTCTGGCGGACGCTCTCGGGATAATACTGAAGCTCCTCATCGACGGTAGCGAACAGCAATTCGAAGCACGGTTGGTGTTCGGCATCGCAAACGAGCAGCCGCCACGTCCGCGTGTCGCTGTGATTGTTGCGCATGATCTCGCGGGCAATGACGACGGCTTCCGCATCCGCTGCAGTCTCGTCGCGGAGTTCGGTGCCTTCCGAATCGACGATGGTTCGCTGGCGGGCTTTGAGATTGAAATAGAACCGAGGCATGTCACCCTTGTATCATCGCAGCTTTACAAACCGCGGTACGGTGAGCTTATCACGCGTCCTCGCGGCGGCAACGATAACGAATGCGTGTTCGATCTCTGAAATATATCAATTATCAATTTATCGGCCTTGATCTGCCCTCATTGGGTGGCAACCGCTTCGCCATCCGTCTTTAAGTCGTTCATCCGACGGATGGCGGCAGCATGACCGACGTGGCAGCGAAAGCGGACGAACTCGCCTCGTCGATCTCCCACATCACGCCGTTGCAGTCCGGGCACGTCAGCATCGACTGGCGGTCGAGATGATCCATATCCTCCATTTGCTTGCTCCGCGTCGACAAGTCTGGCCTTCGAAGTCACGCGGGTTCACGCATTCAGCGGATATCGGGTAAGGCAGCATCCTTCGGGTCTTGCACGACGGTGATGCCGCCGTACTCGATCGCGGTCTGCAGGAGCAGGTCTGCGGCACGTTCCATTACGCGCTACGGCTACAGCCGGGCGGAGGCCGTTGGCAGGAAAATCGACGAACTGCTCGGCACCGCTGTCCCCGGTTCTTCGAACGGGAAAAGATGCGCTCATCTGGTGCGAGCAGGGCGGTCCGGCGATTGGAACCGTGAAATACGTAGGCGGCGGCAGCGTGTGATCGAACATGCCTTGCCGGGCGCATTCGCGGCAACTTCGAGCCGTCGGGCCTCATCTGCACCATCGAAATGCCACCGGCAAAGCCAGAGGAACGGCTACAGCCTTATATATTCTTGGCGCCCTATGTCGTAAATCGCACAGATTTCAGCAGCCAACTTTGTATAATCTGATACGTTCGGGGAACGTCTGCGGAGCGAACGGTATGTACGAGAACCGACTCCTTGAGACTTTCTCCCGATCCAACCCCGATATTCTGCGCAACCGGCTCAAAGCAATCGACTACGTGCATGCCGACCTGCTCGCGGAAGCGGGCACGCCGATCGAGCACGTGATCTTCCCGCGCTCCGGCCTCGTCTCGATGGTCGTCGATCTGGTTGATGGCGACCGCATCGAGGTTGCCATGGTCGGAGCAGGCGGAGCGATTGGCGGCGGTGTTGCGATTGGCGCCACCCACCGCCTCTGCACCAGCTTCGCCCAGCTTCCCGGCCGCGCGTGGCTGATGAAGAGCGCAGATGCGATCGACATCGCCAACGACAGTCCCGATTTCCGGCATCTGCTGTATATGCAGGAGCGCTACATCCAGGCGCAGGCGCAGCAGACGGCCGCGTGCAACGCAAAGCACACGATCATGCGCCGCCTGTGCTCATGGTTGTTGCGCGCGCAGGATGCGGCCGGCGGCGGCGAATTGCTGCTTACCCAGGAACACCTGGCGCAGATGCTCGGCGTTCAGCGTGCGAGCGTGTCGATGTTCGCGAGCCAATTGCAGGAGCAGGGGCTGATCCAGTACCGCCGCGGGCGCCTGCACATCACGAACAGCGCTGGGCTCGCCGAGCATGCGTGCGAGTGCCACGCCGTCTTGTGCCAGCAACGCAAGCGGCTGCTGCCCGAGACGTTGGAGCGGCCGTTGCAGGCCGTCGGCTAGGGCGGTTAAGTATTTATTAACCGCGCGGGGCGAGCATTACCGGTCAGCGTATGGCCGGGAACAAGGTAACGCCGGTACACGCTCGCCGCGTTCATACGTTCGGCAATTCCCTTGCGCCCCGACGAGGGGCGCGTTTGTTTTCAGGGCCGGATTCCACGGGATTGCACGAGCGCCAAAGGCTCGAATACCGTCATGCGCGAACGTGCGAATCGCGCGCGATCGCGTGGCGGGAGCTGCCCATGAGCGACTGCAAGACCGGCGCCGAGCACCTCAGGTCCCTGCAGGACGGCCGTACGGTCTATCTCGACGGCGAACTCGTGAAGGACGTGACCGAGCACAAGGCCTTCCGCAACGCCGTGCGGTCGGCGGCGGCGCTGTACGATTACCAGGCGCGGCCGGAGAACATCGAGGCGATGACGTTCCGGCCGGAGGGCGCGCGGCGCCGCGTCAATCGCGGCTGGCAGATGCCGAAAAGCTACGAGGAGATGGTCGAGCGGCGCAAGGCGCTGCAGGCGTGGGCGGCCTTGTCCGGCGGCTTTCTTGGCCGCTCGCCGGATCATCTCGCTTCCTCGCTGATCGGGCAGCTTATGGGTATCGACGTGTTCCGCCGGCACGGCGAAGCCCGCGCGAAGGCGCTCGCGGATTACGTCGATTACGCCACCAAGGCCGATCTCTTCCTCACCTATGTGATCATCAATCCGCAGGCTGAGCGCACCAAATCCTGGGGCGAGCAGGCCGAGGACATGGTCGCGCGCATCGTCGATGAGGATTCGACCGGGATTACCATCCGTGGCGCCAAGATGCTCGGCACCTCCTCGATCATGGCGAACGAGGTGTTCGTCGCCAGCATGCAGCCGCTGAAGCCGGGCGAAGAGGATCTCGCGTTCTCCTGCGCGCTGCCAATGAATGCGAAGGGGCTACGCGTGCTGTCGCGCAAGTCGTATGAGGCGCAAGCGACGTCGGTGTTCGACAACCCGATATCGTCGCGCTTCGATGAGAACGATGCGCTGATGTATTTCGACGACGTGAAGGTGCCGTGGGAGCGCGTGTTCGTGTGCCGCGACACGGATATGTGCCGCGCGCAATTCCACGACACGCCGAGCCATGCTTACCAAAATTATCAAGCGCAGATCCGGTTGTCAGTGAAGGTCGCGTTTCTCGCCGGGCTGGCGCGCCGCATTACCGAGGCGATCGGCACCGCGAAAATTCCGTCCGTGACCGAGCAGCTCGGCCTCATCGCGGCGCAGGCGGGCATGGTGAACGCCATGCTGTCGGGGATGGAAGCCTCGGGCGTGCAATTCAAGCAATGGTGGATACCGAACAAGCACTACATGTACTCCGCGCAGGTGGTCACGCAGGAGCTCTATCCGCGCCTCGTCCAGTCGATCCGCGATCTGGCCGGTGGCGCGTTGATTATGCTGCCGTCATCCGTGCTCGATTTCGCCAATCCGGAGATCCGCGCGATTATAGAAAAGACGCAGCGTTCCGCGTCGATGGATCCGGAGCACAAGGTCAAATTCATGAAGGCGGCATGGGACGCCATCGGCTCCGAATTCGGCTCGCGGCATATGCAATACGAGATGTTCTATGCCGGCGCGCGGTTCGTGACGACGGGGCACAGCTTTCGCACCTATGACTGGAACGGCGCGACCGCATTGGTCGAGGCGCTGCTCGCGTCCTACGATCTGGACGACGCGTTGCGCACGGCGGCGCAATGAGGTCCGCATGAAAATCGTCGTCGTCAATCTCGGCCGCATCGTGTCGGGCAACTGGCGCGAGCCGTTTATGTCCGGCGATACGATCGTGACGGACGGCGACCGCATCGTGCGCGTCGGCACCGCGTCGGCCGCGGAGGTCGAAGCGGCCGATGTCGTGATCGACGCGGATGGCATGACGGCCATTCCGGGCCTGATCGACTCGCATGTGCACATCACGTTCGGCGATTACACGCCGCGCCAGCGCACCGTCGGTTATCTCGAAAGCTATCTGCACGGCGGCACGACAACGGCGATCTCCGCATCCGAAGTGCACGTGCCGGGACGGCCGCGCGATCCGGAAGGCGTCAAGGCGCTCGCGCTCGCCGCGCAGCGCTGCTTTGCCGAGTACCGACCGGGCGGCATGCGCGTCATCGCGGGCTCGGTCATCCTGGAACCCGGTCTGACCCTGAAAGACTTTGAAGAACTCGCCGCGCGCGGCGTGACGCTGGCAAAGGCCGGCTTCGGCGCGGTGAAGACCGCGTACGATTACGTGCCGCTAGTCGAAGCCGCCAAGGCGGCCGGGTTGATAACCACATGCCACACCGGCGGCTCGTCGATACCCGGTTCTGGCGCGATCACCGGCGATCATCTGCTCGCCATGCGCCCGCACGTCTCGTTCCACATCAACGGCGGCCCGACCGCCATGCCGGACGCGGATTTTGAGCGCGTGATCGCGCAGAGCGACATCGCGCTGCAGGTGTGCACGGCCGGCAACCTGCGCACGACGTTGCTCTGCGCCAAACTGGCGGACAAGCTCGGCGCCTTCGATCGCTTCATCATCGCCACCGACACGCCGACCGGGTCCGGCGTCATGCCGCTCGGCATGCTCTATACGATTGCGCATTGCGCGAGTCTGACCGGACTCCCGGCCGAACGTTTCATCTGCGCGGCCTCGGGCAGCAATGCGCGGGTGTACAAGCTAGACAGCGGCGTGCTCGCGCCCGGCAAGGCGGCCGACATCGTGCTGCTCGACGCGCCGGACGGAGGCACGCAATCGAGCGCGCTCGCAGCGATCCAGCACGGTGACATCGCAGCGATCGGTGCGGTGATCACTGCGGGCGTGCCGCGTTTCGTCGGGCGCAGCCGCAACACGCCGGCGACGATGCGCAAGGCGCGCGTCGTGCGCTCAACGGTGATGCAGGATTTTGCCGCGCCCGCGCATTAGCGCATGTTCGATATTACACCGGGTCGTAATAGTGCAGCTCAAACAGCATGCAGCCGTTCTCGGACTTGAACGGTCCGTGATACGCGCCGGGCGGACGGCAGGCATAGGTGTTCGGCGGGAACGGCGTGCCGCCTTTCCCCTGCGCGTCGTTGCCGACGGTGAGATCCCCAGACACGAGATAGACCTCTTCCCAATAGTCATGCACGAAGGGCGCGGTGGTGAAAACGCCCGGCGCGAACCGCAATAGCCGCGAGCGCGTCCCGCGCTTGTTCTTCTCGTCGAGAGCACCCGCCAAAATCTTTTGCTCGATCCCACGCGGATAGCCGGCCGGCGTCTCCCACCCCGAGGTGAGATCGACCTGGTGAAATTCCTTGTGTTCCTTGTTGACCGGCATGTCGTTTCCTCATCGCTCGCGCGTGTTTGCGCTTCTTGCCCGCACTCTCTCGATCGCTAAGCTACATCGAAGATATCAGTCCGCCACGAGAGGCTTCTTGATGCTCGAGTTCGTTTGCCATGGTGCTTCGGAGACAACAAGGGAGTGTACCTTCGATGCGCTGATCGTGGCGGGCTGGACCGGCCGGGACACGGCGGCACTGGAGCATCACATCGAGGAGCTAGCGAAGATCGGCGTGCCGCGGCCGTCGTCAGTGCCCGTCTTCTATCGCACAAGCGTGAACGGGCTGACGCAGACGGCGCGGCTGGACGTGCTCGGGCCGGATACGTCGGGCGAGGTTGAACCTGTGCTGTTCGCGATCGGCGACGAGATGTGGCTCGGCGTCGGCTCCGATCACACCGACCGCAAAGCGGAGACAATGGGCATCGCGCTGTCGAAGCAACTTTGCGGCAAACCGGTCGGGCGCGAGTTGTGGCTCTATGCCGACGTGGCCGGGCATTGGGACAAGCTCGTCATCCGTTCCTGGGCAACGATCGACGGCAAACGGGTCCTCTACCAGGAGGGCACGCTTGCTGCGATGCGCCGGCCGGAGGAGTTGCTGGAGTTGTACGGCTCGACGCGGCTTGCGCCCGGTGCGGCGATGTTCTGCGGCACCGTGGGTGCGATCGGCGGTATCCGGCCGGCCGCGCGGTTCGAGATGGAGCTCGAAGACCCGGTGCTCAGGCGCAGGCTCGCGCATGCTTATGAGATCGTCACGTTGCCGGTGATCGCCTGAGACAAGGGTGCGCACGTGCAGTCAAGCGGTTGACCACCGGACTCGACCCCGCTTCAATCGCGAGCGAAAGCGAGGGGAGATGACGGACGAACAGCGGCGCATCTTGATCGCCGGCGGCGGGCCTGTGGGACTCTTATGTGCGTGGTTGCTCGGCCGGCAAGGCATCCCGGTCCGCCTGTTCGACGTCAACGAGGGTCCGCAGGCTGATCCGCGCGCGGCGACGACGCACCCGGCGACTCTCGATCTACTTGCCGACGACGGGCTCTCCGCGGACATGGCGCGCGTCGGCCTCGTTGCGCCAATCTTTCAGTTCTGGGACCGGCCGACCGGCAGGAAGGTCGCCGAGTTCGACCACGCGCTGCTTAAGGACGACACCAAACATCCGTTCGTCGTGCAGTGCGAGCAGTTCAAGACGGCGAAGCTTATCCTCGGGCGCGCTCGCGACGTCGCGAATGTCGAAATTCTGTTCGGCCACGAGGTGCTCAACGTCGAGCAGACCGGCAGCGATGTGCGTGTCGAGGTGCGCGGGCCGGACGGCGTGACGACGCACAGCGGTGGATGGCTGATCGGCGCCGATGGCGGTCGCAGCATCGTGCGCAAGCAGAGCGGCATCGCCTTCGACGGCTTCACCTGGCTGGAGCGTTTCATCGTGCTCACGACGCCGTTCGATTTTGAGCGCTCGAGCGGCTATTGCTATCGCAGCTACTTCGCCGACCCCGACGAATGGTGCAATTGCTTCAAGGTATCGGCCGACGGACCGCCGGGGCTGTGGCGCACGGTCTATCCGACCAACCCGGCGCTGTCGGAAGAAGAATTGATGAGCGACGCCGCCGTGCAGGCGCGCATGCAGAAGTTCTTTCCGTCGAACGAGCCGTACGAGATCGTACATCGAAATCTCTACGTCACGCATCAGCGCGTGGCCGAGACATTCCGCAAGGGCAGGGTGCTGCTGGCCGGCGATTCTGCCCATCTCAACAATCCAATCGGCGGCATGGGCCTGAACGGCGGCATTCAGGATGCGGCCAATCTCGCGGACAAGCTCGGGCGCGTGATTCTCGATCGTGCGCCGGACTCGCTACTCGATCTTTTCAGCCTGCAGCGCCGTACCGTCGCGACCGAGTTCGTGCAGCAGCAGTCGATCGAGAACAAGAAGCGGCTGGAGGCGCGCGATCCCGAGACGCGCAAGCGCAATCTGGACGAGCTGTCCGCCATTGCCGCGGATCCCGTGCGCGCGCGGCAATTCCTTCTGCGCACGTCAATGATCGCGAGCCAGCGGCGCATCGCATCGATGACGTTGGAAGCCGCATGAGCAGGCTTCATCCCGCGCTCGCGCGCTACCAGGACGAGCCGCCGCTCAATGCGCGGGGCTATCCGGATCTGCACGCGCACGTGATCGCGCTTGCTCGCGCGAACCTCCTCGTCGTCGTCGACGAGCCAGTGAACAAAGACACCGAGATGCATCCGCTGGTGCGCTGGCAGTACCGCGGCGGCATCGTGGAGCCCGAGCGCAAGGCGTTCCTTTTTACGCAGCCGACGGATTCGAAAGGCCGCCGTTATCACGGGTCCGTACTTGTCGCGGGACTTGCGGCCAATCGGGAGGTCTATCGTATCGGCTTCGGGCGCGCGCTGGAGGACATCGGATCCGCATGGGTCAAGGCGATTGCGTCGCCACTGCTGCCGAACCTCGTGACACAAGCGCAATGTCACGACGTGGTCACGCTCGGTGACGCGCTCGACCGCGACGGTGCGGCGCTTGACGGACTACCCGTGCCGATCTCCACGCCCGGCTTCGACAATGCGCCGTATCTCTCGGCCGGTCATTACATCACCAAGGATCCGGACACCGGCATCCAGAACGTCGGCAATTACCGTGGCCAGTTGAAAGCGCCACGGCGGCTCGGCATGAATCCGTCGGTCGAATTGCGCGCCGGCATCTATGCGCACTGGCTGAAATATAAAAAGCGCGGCGAGCCGATGCCTTGCGCCGTCGTGGTCGGGGCTCCGCCGGCCGTGTCCTATGCGTCCGTGCAGAAGATGCCGGAGAATTTGGACGAGCTCGCGGTTGCCGGCGCTCTCGCCGGGTCACCGATCAATGTCGTGCGCTGCAAGACGGTCGACCTCGTCGTGCCGGGGGAATCCGAGATCGTAATCGAGGGGTTGATCGATACGAACGAGCTGGAGCCAGAGGCGCCGTTCGGCGAGTCGCATGGCTACGTCAATTTGCAGGAATACAACGCGTTCATGCAGGTGACCGCGGTCACGCGGCGGCGCAATCCCGTGCTGACGTCCTTCATCAGCCAGGTGGCGCCTAGCGAATCGAGCGTCATCCGCCGCGTCGCGATGGAGCCGCTGTTCCTCAATCATTTGCGCAACGTTCTGTCGATCAATGGCATCATGCGCGTTGCGATGCACGAGCCGCTGACCAATCTCTATGCGGTGATCGCGATCCAGTTCGAGCGCGGCGTGCCAGAGACGGAAGTCTGGCGCGCGCTCAACGGCGCCTCGACCTTGCACCGCTTCGCCGGCAAATGGGTGATCGCAATCGACGAGGACATCGACCCGGACAATGCCGATGCGCTGTTCTGGGCGATGTCGTATCGCTGCCAGCCGCAGTACGATCTGCATGTCATCCCACACAAGGATCCCGGCCACGGACCACGCGGGCCGCGCGACAATGGCGAGAGCGCGTCGGTGCTGATCAATGCGCTGCTCAAGAGCCGCACCGCGCCGGTCGCGCTGCCGCGGCGCGAGTACATGGAGAGGGCGAAGGCGCTGTGGGAGCGCCTCGGCCTGCCGCCGCT